>Ga0334888_1002137_pt1 | contig 22643 bp, 15 predicted proteins | sample GraSluR1_MG_FD_207227 | JGI IMG/M metagenome (GOLD analysis project Ga0334888, IMG submission 207227) | Sludge microbial communities from methane-producing bioreactor in Wageningen University, Netherlands - Granular Sludge_3_08-R1 | ecosystem: Engineered > Bioreactor > Anaerobic > Unclassified ...
AAAACCAAACACCCCAGCCCGGTTATCGCTGTGATGATTACGTTAGCGCCAACCCTTATATTGTTCGAGCCGGATCTCAAGCAATCGTCCCTAGCGCCGATACCGCTTCTTGGTTGCCCGCCGATTGGGTTTCCTGCCAAAAAATCGGCCAATTAGACATTCAAAAAGATGAAGAACATTACCAACATGTCGGCATCGATCCAAATTCTATCCCCGACTGTTTCAATACTGTTGATAATCGAGTTTGGGAGGGGGGAATAGCCTTTACTATTAAGGCCAATCCAGAACCCTGTTGCCCAGAAATAACTCTAAACATTGAGCCCAATAATCCTAATCCCGATGACCCAATCGCTTTTAAAGCTTATAGCCCTGAGGCCTTAGCCTGTACAGAGCTAATCTCTAATGATCACGGATTGAGAGAAGAGCCAAAATGGGTTGGCGTTGAGGGTAACTACTATTGGCTCTGGTCTGGCATTGCCGGAGACCAACCAGGAGAATATCTTTTTACTTTTAAAGGCAATACTCAAGATTCTGGTCAGGGTGATTGTCCAAGCCGGGCCGTTGGTGATTGGTGCCAAACCACAAATAGCCTTACTATCGGCTCCCCACCTGAGCCAACACCAACAAAAGCAGAACCCACCATTACCCAACCTGGGTATAGCTGTAATTGTCATACAATAAAAATTTATGACCAAGACAAAAATTTGTTGGCCAACGATCAACTAGAAAACCTTAAGGCCGGTGACCTAATCTATATTGGTGTTGTCGCCAACAACGGCTATCCTAATTACCCGGTCGATAAGGCCCGGATTCGCGTTAATCGCAGCTATTGGTTGGAGCAAGACGAAACAACGGAAAAAATTAATCATGATTATCCTGCCCACCTAACAGAATTTATCAAACCCTATACCATTCCCGATGGGATATTAAATTTCAAAATTGAAGCCGAAGTTTATCTTGATGGCCCAAGTGGAATTGGGGGCTGGTTTTAAATTAAAATGACTAAAAAAATTCCCAAAACAATTGCCGTTATTCTTTCCAGTCTTGCCTTGTTGGGATTAACGGTTTTCTTGGCTTATAAGATCTATCAAACCAGAGAAGAAAACCTAGCCCCAACCGAGCCGGAAGCAGTTAGCGAGGATTGCACACTAGAATTTAGTATTACCCCTCAAAAAACCCCAGTCACCTGTGAAGTAGCCGGCTATGAAATAGAAGATGATAACCGAGTTGGTTTTTACTATTTAAGAAGGCTAATTGACCCTGATTATATTTGGCAAAAAGACGATCGGCTAGTAATTACCAGAGAGCCATTTGAAGAATATCCCGATTACAAAATCAAATATTTCATTCCCACTGATAATCTTGATTTTATTGATTCCGATGGAACGAGAGACAAAAAATTTCTCGTGACAGATTACGATGAGGCCAGCGGCACAATTATTTTTAACATGGGTTATACCAGCAACGCTTTCCAAGTCGGTGTAAGGGGGGGAACAGACCAAATTGTTGTCAGAGCCGAGGTTTTAAACAACTCAGACGAAAAGATTCTTGATTGTGAAGAGTTAATTCTTAACCGAGAGCAGCCAACCACCCCTACGGCTACCCCAACGCCAACCGCCACCCCCACCTCAACCCCTACTCCCACTCCTCAACCGGAAGCCACCGCCACCCCAATAGAAACAACTGAAGCTCAACCCACTCAAGAACCAGACCTTGTCGTCCAGGCCTCTCCCACCAGCCCACCACCAACCGCCCTGCCTGAAGCCGGTAGCATCCTGCCTACCTTGGGAGTAATTTTAGGCGGATTAATCCTAGGGACCATGGGGTTTTTCTTCGTCTTCTAACTTTTTTTAATCAATGAGCAAAAAGACAGTCGCTATTGTTGGCGGCGGCATCACCGGTCTATATTTAGCCTACCGACTAAGCCCAAAATATCAAGTTACCGTTTTTGAAAAAGAGGCTAATTTAGGCGGGCTAATGTCGGCCATAGAAACCGGACCCGGCTGGCCGATTGATAGCTTTTACCATCATTTTTTTTCTTCCGACAAAAAATTAATTACCCTCCTTGAAGAATTATCCCTGCCTTATTTTTTTACTAAACCAGTTACGGCAATTTGGCAGAACAACAAGGTTAGCCCTCTTTCTTCCCCTCTTGACGTTCTTACCTTTCCCAATCTGGGCCTATTAACCAAAATCCGTTTCGGCCTAGCAACTCTTCTGCTAAAAATTCTCCCCAACTATCGATTTATCCGGGCCAATCAAAAGGCCAACGATTTCTTTCCTAAACTAATGGGCCAATCCGCCTATCAGGCTATTTGGCAACCATTAATAAGAGGCAAATTTGGCCCTTATCAAAATCAGGTTTCCGCCGTTTGGCTTTGGGCCAGAATTAAAAAAAGATCAGAAAAACTTGGTTATCCAGAAGGAGGTTTTAGCCAATTAACCCAAAGGCTAAGTCAAAGAATTATCGCCCAAAATGGCCAAATTGAAACCAATCAACCAATTATCAGAAAAAATCAATTAAAACAATTTGACAAAATCATTTTCACCACCCCAAAAACAATCTTTAATCAAATTTATCAAAACCATAATAACAAAAGGCCTCGACCCTATTTGGCCAGCCTAAATCTAATTTTATCTGGCCCAAAACCAATTCTTAACAACAATGTCTATTGGCTTAATGTCGCCGAGCCGGGCTTTCCTTTTGTGGCCCTAATTAATCAGGCCGGCCTAGTTGATCCGCAAAAATATGGCGGTAACTGCCTTACCTATATCGGCGGCTATTATCCTCAGGATGACCCCATCCTAAACAAGCCGGCCGAAGAGATTTTGGCTGAATTTAAGCCATTTATACAAAAAATCAACCCCCATTTCCGACCTGAACAATATCAACTCTTCTTAACCAAATACCGCTGGGCTCAGCCGGTTCCCATTCCCAGCCCTTATCCTAAAACAGATTCCTTTCAAACCCAAAATAAAAATGTCTATCTGATTAACATGGAGCAAATTTTCCCTTGGGATCGGGGTGTTAATTATGCCATTGCTTTGGCTGATAAATTTTTAAAATCGATTGCTCTTAATAGTTAGTTGGTCTAAAATAGGGTTAATGTCTAAACTTAAAGCCCTTTTTATTTCTCTAAGGCCCTATCAGTGGATAAAAAATTTAGCCATTTATTCGGCCATTCTTTTTACTGGCCACTTATTTGACGAAGGTTACTTTCTTTTAACCACCATCGGCTTTATTATCCTCTGTCTACTATCCTCAGCCTCATATTTACTAAACGATATTGTTGACGCCTCTCACGATCGCCTTCATCCGGTGAAAAAAAACCGGCCCATTGCTTCCGGAAAATTACCTATTGACACCGCCCTTCAAATATCAACTAGCCTATTTATCTTTGGCTTGGCCGGAGCCTTCTTAGTCAACAAAAATTTCTTTTTTGTTTCTCTAATTTTTACTCTTCTTCATTTCGCCTATTCTTTTTTTCTGAAAAAAAAGCCGCCATTAGATATTCTGGCCATCGCCGCTTCTTTTGTTTTACGAGCCCTAGCCGGAGAAGTATTAACCGGTTTCCATATCCCTATTTGGCTATTATTCTCGGTTATTTTTTTATCATTATTTATCGCTAGCGGGAAAAGAAGGTCCGAGCTAATTAAAGAAGGAAAAGAAACTAGACCGGCTCTAAAACAGTATCGCCAAGAATTACTGAATTCTTATTTATCTATTTTTGGCACCGCCACCCTAATTTCCTATGCCCTGTTTACCTTTACCGCTTCCCCCACCGACTTTGGTGATAAGCTTCTCAGCTTCTTTCTGGAAGACTATTCCCAAACAATAAACAGAAAATGGTTAATGATCACGGTGCCCTTTGTCATTACCGGTTTAATGCGTTATGCTCAACTAGTTTTTTTAGCCCAAGAGGGTGAGGCGCCGGAAAAAACCATTAAAGACCCCTATCTTTTTCTTTCTATTTTGGGCTGGGGGATAACTATTTTTGCCATCATTTATGTCTTCTAGGAAAAAAATCTTTTCCCTAGTCATTATCTTGGCTTTGACACTTTTTTTTCGCTTTACTGGTCTAAATTGGGGAGAGGACCATTATTTTCATCCTGACGAAAACAATATGGCCCAAGCTGTTCTTTCCCTGGATAAAACCAACCAGCCTGAGTTTTATGCCTATGGTCAATTGCCTCTTTTTATGGCTCTTTTTTCCGCCCGAACCTATAACTTATTTTCTTTTATCCACCAGCAAAATCAATTAAATTTTTCCGAGGCCATATTTTTCCTTCGCTTTTGGTCAGCTATCGCCGGAGTAATCACTGTTTTTTTGGTTTATTTATTAGGGAAAAAGCTGATCAATACCCAATCGGGAATAATGGCTGCTGCTGTTACCGCTTTTTTACCTGGGCTAATTCAGGCTGGGCATTTTGGCACCACCGAATCACTCCTGGCCTGCTTTTATCTGGCGATTGCCCATTACTCACTAAAAATTTATCAAGAAAAAGGTATTAAAAACTTTCTGTTCACCGGTCTATTGTTGGGTTTAAGTTTAGCCACTAAAATATCAGCAGCTATTTTTATATTTTTGCCCTTAACCGCCGTCATAATCAATCTTAAAAAAGAAAAAAGATTAATTAAAAAGCAACTAGCCGGCCTGGCTATTTTACTCCTATCGGCCCTTATCACTACTATAGTCTTTTCACCTTTTTTAATTATTAATTTTTCTCAAAGTCTGACCACCCTAAAATACGAAATTGCCGTTGCCAAGGGAGAAGTTGTTCCCTTCTATACTCGACAATTTTTAAATACCAAACCGTTATGGTTTCAAATCAGGAGGGTCTTTCCCTTTTTACTTGGCTGGCCGGTTTTTATTATTTCTTTTTTTGGAATAATCGATATCTTAAAAGAGAAGAAGAAAAAACAACCTTGGTTAATTGTCTTACTGCCAACCTTAATTTTTTTTCTTTATCAGGGGCAATTATTCGTCAAGTGGACCCGCTTCATGGTACCAATACTGCCGGTGTTTTCACTTCTGTTTAGCGGGGCGATTATTAGGCTTCCCAAACCAATACAATATATTGTATTAATGGTGTCGTTTTTGCCGGGATTGTTTTTTTTCGACCTGGTTTATACTCAACCTGATATTCGCCAGCAGTTTTCTCTTTGGGCCAAAGAAAACCTTTCTCAAAATTCAATAATTCTTTCTGAGTCGGGCAATGTCGTCAATTTACCTATTAATACTAACCATCACATAATTAATTTTGATTTTTACCAATTAGAAGAAGAGGGTCAATTAGAATTTCTTTGCCAAAATCTTGAGAAAGCCGATTATGTTCTTGTTCCCAGTCGAAGAGTTTTTGCCAACCATAAAAAAAATCAATTTCCCATAACCGCCAATTACTACCAAAAACTTTTTTCCGACCAATTGGGATTTTCTCTTTTAGAAACCTTCTCTCCTACTGGCCGTTACCACTTAACTAATCTTTATTACCAAACAAGCGAAATTAGCGCCGAGGAAACCTGGACCGTTTTTGATCACCCAACTATTAGACTGTATCAAAAAACCAAGCCTTATTTGGCCCAGGATTATCAAAACATTCTTTCCCGATGAGGAAAAAGTCATCTCATTACCAAATTTTCATTTTACTCCTGCTGGTTGGGGCAACCATTACCCGCCTATTTGGTATTAATTGGGACCAAGGTTATTATCTTCATCCTGATGAAAGAATGATTTTCCTTGTCGCCCATCGTCTAGCCCGGCCCCAAAGCCTAACAGAGTTCTTCCAAGCCCAAAGCCCCCTAAACCCTAAATTCTTTGCTTACGGCTCTTGGCCGATTTATCTGTTGCGAGGCTCTTTTTCTTTAACTGGATTATTACGGCCCGATTTGGCTACCTATTCTGAAAGTTATCTTGTCGGTCGAACCCTATCTGTTCTTTTCGACCTGGGAACAATTATTTTCTTAATAAAAATCGGCCAACAACTAGGCGGCAACAAAAAAACGGCTTTTTGGTCGGGATTATTTTACGCCCTTGCTGTTCTGCCGACTCAGTTAGCCCACTTTTATACCGTTGACACCCTCTTAACATTCTTTATTGTTGGTACCATTTTCTTTTCTTATCAATTTATTGACCAACCAAATAAAAAGCCCTTAATCTGGTCGGGAATCTTCTTCGGTATGGCCTTGGCTAGTAAAATTTCGGCTCTTCCTTTTGGTTTGATTATCTTGGGGGCTTGTTTATTGGCCAACCGATCAACTCCAAAAGCCAACTGGAAAAAAATTATTAGTAACCTAATTGGCGTTGGTCTGGCAACTATGTTTACTTTTATTCTTCTTTCTCCCTATACTCTAATTGACGCTGACACCTTTATCAGCCAAATTAAAGAACAACAAGCCATGACCAAAAACCCCTTCATTTTTCCCTATACCTTACAATATGTTTTTACTCCCGCCTATTGGTATCAGTTGAAAAATTATTTTCTTTGGGGAGCAGGACCGTTTTTGGCTGGAGCGTCTTGGTTAGCCTGGCTATTATTGGCCGGTCAAACACTAAAAAAACCTCAATCTCTTAAAAACCAAAAAATCGCCCTTCTTTTGGGGGCTAGTTTAATTTATTTCCTAATTATTGGCCAATTTGCCGTCAAATTTATGCGCTATCTTCTACCCCTTTATCCCCTGATGGCCCTTTTGACCGCCCTCTTTTTCTCAAAACAAAAATCCTGGACCCGATGGTTAATTGCCCTGCCTTCCTTGGTTTGGCTGTTGGCTTTCTTGTCAATTTACACTAAACCCCATTCCCGAATTGAGGCTTCGACCTGGATTAATCAGAATGTTCCTCCCGGCTCAACCATTGCCGTCGAACACTGGGATGATTGCCTGCCTCTTTTTGGTCAGGAAAATTATCAATTTGAAACTCTCGAGCTTTATCAGCCGGAAAGTTTTGCCAAGTGGGAAAAAATCGACCACCAACTAGAACAAGCCGATTACCTTATCATTGCCAGCCATCGCCTTTACCAACCCTTGTTAAATCTTTCAGACTGTACTCGTTTGCCTGCCAACAAATGTTATTCCCAAACCGCCCAATACTATCAAAAATTGTTTTCCGGCCAATTATCTTTTAACGAAGTGGCCCATTTCCACCATCAGCCAACAATTAACCTTGGCAGTAAAAGTCTGGTTATTAATGATTTTGGGGCCGATGAATCGTTTACCGTTTATGATCACCCGCCAATAATGATCTTCAAAAAAAGCTTACCATGATAAAATCCTAATGATGGCTACTGTTTTTATAAACAAAACCACTCCTGAAAATGTTGTTGAGGACTATGAAAAACTGGTAAAACAATTCCACAAGCAACTTTCTCCTCGAGGACCAATTATTATTAAGCTAAACCTCTCTTGGACCAAATTTTATCCGGCCTGCTCTTCGCCTCCCTGGCAATTAGAGGGAATCATAAGGGGTCTTTTATCGTTAGGGTTTTTACCCAAACAGATAATTCCGGTAGAAAATAAAACCGTCGTCACCAATGTCAAAAGGGGCGCTATTAATCATGCCTGGGATAGGGTATGCCAAAAATATCAAGTTAAAATTCGTTTTTTGGACGATGAGCCATATTGCCTTTATCAACCTAAGGGGAAAATGCTGGTTCTTGATAAAGTTTTCCCCGACAGTATTAGTCTGCCCAAAATTATTTTTGATAAACCCCTAATTAGTCTCTGCACCCTAAAAACCCACGTTTTTACTCAAAATACCGGGGCCATTAAAAACTATTTTGGCATGCTCAACACTAACCGCCACTATGCCCACCGTTTCATTCACCAGGCCATTATTGATTTGCTAACTATTCAAAAAGAAATTCACCCTCAAATAGTGGCTTTCATGGACGGAACAACCATTGGCTATGGTTCCGGCCCTCGAGCGATGAAGTTAAAAAAAGCTAATCTTATTTTAGCTAGCACCGATGAGGTTGCTCTTGACTCAACGGCAGCCAAAATAATCGGGCTAAACAAAAATAAGATCGACTATCTTACTTTAGGTAAAAAATTAGGCTTAGGCGAAAACCAGACCAAAAATATTCATTTTCGCTTTCTAGGAAAAATTAAAAAACTACCCAACTTTCGACTTAAGGGGGCTGATAACACCGCCTCTTGGGGACAAAAATTTATTTATCATCATTGCCCTTTATGGTTAGAAAAACTGCTACTGCAAACCATCATCGCCCCTTGGTCTTATCTGGCCTCACGACTTTATTACGATCTCTACTGGTACCAGACAATGGGCAAAAAAAGGCTAAAAACCTTCTTCGCCTCTGATTGGGGTCGGCTTTTCCAAAAATACCGCCAAAAATAACTTAAAAATCAAGAGCTATTGGCCAATTATCCTGAAAAAGTCAAAACTTTTACTATCAACCCAGTAGGTTTTGGTTTGAGGAACTTCTTTTCTTAAAAAGGCGACAATTTGATCATCATCCTCAAAATAAAATTCCAGTTCCAGCTTTTTAATTATCTTCTTCTTAAAAATATGAGGAGGTAAATCGATCTCGTTAATAAAAACCCGAGAAACTTTTCCGGCTAATTCTCTCTTAACCAACCACCTAGTGGTTTCTTTTGCTAAAAAACTATAACGGCCGGAAATTAAATAAATTTCAAAACTTGGGTCCTGACTAATTTTTTTTAAAAAAGCTAAATTATCTTTTATCGGTGGTCGAAAAAAATAATGATGAGATATCTTCCTTAACCACTGGTGGCGTTTCCCGGTGGGGAATCGATAAATTAAGCCACTATCTTTTGTCCCTCGAAACAGTCTTTCTAGTAAGCCCCTTGGTACCAATGGCGGACGACCGATAATCACCCCATCCAAATCAAAACCAATTTTTATTTTTTTCTCTTGAACCATTCAGTTACCAAAATTTTCTCTATTATAACAGCTTTAAAAAAACAACCCCTCCCCCTCTTTTTCCACCTTTCTTCCACCTTTAGGGTGTAAACAATGTCATCCTGAGGCTGTCTTCTTTTTCTCGTCATCCTGGCCCTCTCTCTTCCCATCATCCTGGCCCTCTCTCTTCCCATCATCCTGGCCTCCTCTCTCCTCGTCATCCTGGCCTCCCCTCTCCTCGTCATCCTGAGGACGAAGTCCGAAGGATCTCCCAAGATTCTTCGTCCGTCGGTTGACGGGAAAAGTAATCGTCATTCTGAAGGAGCCTCAAGCGACCGAAGAATCCCGTCCGAGGATGAGATCCTTCTCGGAAAGGCCGGACAAACAGACTAGATGCTAAAGACTGTCTTTACGGAGCCAGTTCCTGCCAAAATTGAGGAGCATAACGAAGAACCCTGGGAGCGGTAAAAAGGTACTTAGGATCAAAGCGAAACAATTCGGCCGGAAGGGTTTGATTGCCGGCCCCCAAGTCCCGGCCTAAAGAGAAACCGTTTCCAGCATAAAATATCCCTCGGCCAATAAAGCGATTGGGGCCAGGGCTGGTAATGATTTGGTCGCCGGCGACAAAAACTCCTAGGGCTGAGGCGGTGCCCAGATAAACACCGGAAGTATCGCCGGTATTACCTAAAAAAGAGATATTGCCCGAGGCAATTAAGGCAAAGAAGTCGGCCGGGGCCAATTGTTCACCGTCTTCTAAGTTAATGTCAATATCACCATCAAAGAGGACAATGACTTTACGGCCGGTAAAGTCCCAAGGGGAGGTAATGGATAAGGTTCCATCATTATTGCTGGGGTCGTCTTGATAGACAAAGACTTGTTGGTCGGGATTAGCATTAACGGCCACCTCAACTGCCCCACCTTCTCCACCGGTAACAAAGACAATCTCCGGATTGGCCGGGTTAACATCTAAGATACTGGTAAAGTAATTGTAGGTGTAACGATTAACTAGGCGGGATAAATCGGCTTCTACCAGCCAATCATCATTGTCGGGGTTGGACTTGGTGGCCGCCAAAGCATCACCAAAGTCTTTGGTAGTCGAGGGCGAAGAGGAAATTAGGCCGGAATCGCCAAAATGGGCCTCAGAGTTAAGAGAAAAATATCGGGCCCAATCGGCCACTGTTTCGGGAACCAGGGAGGTGACCCCATTATGACCATAGATGTTTCCTGATTGGCCCTGGAACCAGCCAACCGGGTAAAGGGTGGTAAAACACCGGACTTCGGATTCGGCTGACAAAGCTCCGTTATCGGCTCTTACCCCCCAACAATAACGGGAGTCGTAGCCAACGGTTAGGGGAACACCGCTAGTTTCACTACTAACAATTTGGCTATGATAACCACCTAAAGCGGAAAAATCCGGGGTGCCGGAGTCAACTTGGGCCACTAAAACTTGGAAGGTATTGCTGTTGCCGGCGCAGTTTACTCCCCAATCATCATCATCATGGGTCCAGGTTAGAGCAACCTGATTAGTTCTAATTTGGGCCCCGTTGGGAGGTTGGGAAAGGTTGGGGGCAGAAGGGGCGGTGTTCTCACAAGTATCAGGATCGTTTAACCTGATCATTCGATTGGGTCGAATAATATCCCCTATTATTCGACCATCATCGCTAACCTCTCCTCCAAAAATTTGATGCATAAAACCCTGATTGGAATATCCTTGACCAAAACCATATATAGTCTTGTCACAGCAAGGAGAACTAGCACCGCAATTATCGGTATGGCCACCATAACGAAGGTTCCTAACCCCCGAAAGAGTTGGGCTAGAATTGTTAAAATGATATGTCCCGGCCGGTAACCCGCTGGTGTTCCACATAACCCTTGTTTGTCTTACCCTAGTTTCATACCACCAATGACCGACTGGGCTGGTAGTATAAACTTGATCGGGACTGTAAGATCCTACATACACTGGCAAAGGAAAACTTTTAAAACCACCCCAATTATCTTGCCCATTTACATTAGGACTATTAATATTTCTAACTCGATAAATCGCTCTGTCCCTTTCACACTGAGAAGGGTTATCGGCAAAACCGCAAATATAGTCCCAATCGATAATATAACCGGCTGCTCCCTCACCGCCATAGGCAATCAAGTGGCCATCAAGAGCAAGGGCGGTGCTGCCAAGATAATGATAAAAACAACCGGCACCGGTTCTGGCCCAACCAGGATGTTGGTAAATATCAACAGGGACAGCTTCTCCCACCGTCGCCTCTCTAGGGACATTAACCTCAATCCAAGAATCACAGCACTCCATCGCGGTACAACCACCCCAATTACAATAGCTTTGGCTCGAGGTCGGGATGGGGGTGGAAGTGGGATCGCCGGGGGCGGGGGTTGGTTCAGGGGGAGAAGAGACCATGGCCTGGCAAGCTGATTGACCACAAAAGGCAGTAGTACAATTGTAGCCTTGGGCTATTACGGCATTACAGGTAGCCTGGTCAACCCCGCACATTACCGTTCCCGACCCGGCCGGACAAATGCCGTCATAATTGCCTCTTTGGCAATCCCCCCCTAAATTACCGGTAAAACTACCTCCGCTTATTTCACAACAGGTTTTGTAAAGACCGCCCTTGGTGCAACCAGTATCAGAACAACGACCGGCATAAAGATAGGGCCCGCTCAAACAGCTGTCCTGGGCGCTACAATTGATATAGGAATATTGATAATTATATATACACACATGCTGTTGGCTGCTATTAGGCTGAACAATACAAGCATCAGGATAGCAATAATGCCAAGGCCCTAAGTTGCCACAAGGAGAACTAGAACCACTCCAGCCGGTACAAACCCGCTCATCGGGGGCCTTTCCTTCACAAACAGAAGCCGGCTGAGGGGGTTGTTCAAGACACTCAGCCGGATAATAGGGGGCACAAACACTTTGGCAATTCCACCAGTCCGTTGTTTCTAAACAGGAAAAACACTCTCCCCAATCAGCCTCTTGAGCGGCAACTAAAGAGGGAAAGAAAAAAATAAAAGCGACTAAAAAAGCCAGCAATAAAAAAGGCGTCTTTTTGATATACATATTCCCTTATCTTGGGGCGGTGATATTTAAAAAAACCCGCTTCTTACTATTAAGATTACAATCAAAAAAATAAAAAGTCAAAGAAGAGAGAAAGAGGAAAAACAAAATAAAAATTATTTTAAATAATAAAAAAGACCTTGAGGGGTTTTGGCTAAATCAGACAATGATAGGGAATTATCAAAGTCTCCAACATCTTGCTTTGCCATTATTAATATTTGAAGACTTTCCAAAAATTCCTTGGGAAAATCGTCGCCAGAACCCCTTTCGGCAATTGACATGCCAATTCGAGGATCAATAAAATTAGAGCTAGAACGATAAAAAACCGTCTCTCGCGGCACCGAAAAACCCGAATAAGTATAATCTTCTGGGCGCATATGCTCAAAGCATACTCCTAAAGAACCATGGTCGGGCTTAATAACCACACCCTTAAAGACTTCACCCCAAAAAGTTCCCCCATAATCAAACATTAATGTTTCAAAAGGAGTCTTAAACTCTATCCCCGGATCAAGACCATAAGCAACCAACCAAGTAGCTCCTGGTTTTTTAGAAAACTTTGCTAGTACTTCTCTAATTCTTCCCCCTCCTTCAACAATATCAAAATTAACCAACCAACCATGTTTGCCCTGTTTTAAATCTTCGGCAACCTCACTGGTCACTGAGTTGTCCGCTTTCACCCATAAGCCGACCCACTCTCCTCTTACCTCATCGGCCAATAATTCAAAACGGTTTTTTTCTACATTCCAATATCCAGCAACCAGGCCATCACCCGGATCAAGATATTCCCAGCGTCCTTCTTTGTTGTTCCATTTCAAATCTAAACCACTAATCGCCAAGACCTCCTCCTCGGCTATTTCTGGTATCCCCATCTCCTCCCACTCCCAAGCCTCTTTTTCTTGATCGTAGGTTGCCTTGAGGGAGACTTCTTGACCGGTCTTGTCCTGGCCGATGAAGAGGAATTGGTTGTCTTCTCTTTTTAGCTGGTATTTATCCTGAACTCCTTGGGGGTAGGGCAAGATGGGGTTTCTGATTTGATCATTGTTAATCTGGTCAACAAAGGCCAGGCCGGCGGCGCGGAAAAGGTCTTGATGAAAATCTTGGCCGACAAATTTGTTTAACTGCCAGGTGGTGTCTTTTTTAGTCTTGGGGTCAGTAAAGGCAATAGCTTTTTGGGCCGGGTCGTAGTCATAGCCGTTTAGGGTTAAAAGGTTGGCTAGGCTGAGGGCTTGTTTGTTGTCCGGATCAGCCGGAAAATGGCTGGGGATTAGGGCCAGGTAGTGGCGGGGAACACCGTCTTGGGAAGCCCGGTGGTAATCGGTAAAGGCGGCAACAACATAGTGTAATTTTGTTTCTTCCTCACCTTGGTCAATAACCAGTTTGTCTTCTTGGTCTTGCTCAAGATAACCTAAAATGGTTATTTGGGTACCTTTTTCTAACTTCAAGCCCGGGGGGGAAACCCGTTCTGAGTAGTCGTCTTTTTCTTCATCTTTTGAGGGTAGATTGGCAAGCTCTAGCCTTAGCAGGTTTAGGGGGTTTTCTTGGCCTTCTTTGTCCTCAACCAAACCGGGAAAGATCGTTTGCTCGCCTTCTTTACCGGGAGAATAAAGACCAAGACGGCCCTGATAAGCGCCTAAGGAAATTAAATATTTTATTGAGGCGATCGGGTCTTCTGATAATTTGGTAAAATCAATCTCTTCCCCCCAGGAGGAAGAGACATACCTTTCTCCAAAAGAGATCACGTCTAAACGCTGGTATTCCCCCTCACCCTGAATAACCTCCTCGCCGCCAATACCGGCAAAAGCATTTTTTAAATAGTCTTCGGTAATATCAATACCGGCCACTAGCTTTGTTTCCGGAGTAGAGGTGGCCTCAGGGGTAGGGATAGCGGTGGGTTCCTTGGTGGCGGTGGATTGGGGAGAAGGAGAGATTTCTTTGGTGGGGGTGATGGTTGGTTGATCGGTGGGTTTTTCTTCTGGACCAGGGAAAGCTTGATCCGGCTGGCAACCGGGGCCGATTAGGGCACTGGCTCCCAAAGCCAGAGCGCCTTTAAGAAACTGTCTTCGAGTAACTTTCTTGGGCTCGTTTTCGTTGGCCATAAAAACAATTAACTTGTTAGTTTTAAAAAACCTATAACAAGAATAATTACTTCAATACAATAAACTTTATTACCAGCCCTGTCAAGTCTTTGTTGTGCGGTGTCCAGGACATACTATAGGGTAATTCTTCAAGAAAATGATGAAAAAATTATCAAAATAGGGCAAAAACCGTAGGTCTGAACCTATCTGACCCCAGGGGTCTGGCAGGAGAGGAAAATCAAAAATGACAACTACCCCTCCCATCATCTTGGCCCCAGGGGTCGGTTAGCATTAGTAGTTAGAATACGGCGGTGGTAATGAAAATGCCAATATGTGGATTCGGTACTACTTTCCTAAAGGCACTGATTTTAGTAAAATCAGCCAAGAAGAGCTAAGAGATGTTGAATGGGAATTAAATAATCGACCCAGAAAGAGACTGGGATTTAAGACGCCCATGGAAGTGATGTCAGAGTATTTTTAAAGTGTTACGCTAGTTGTGAAAATACGGGATAGTTTTTGGTATAATTTGATTATGTCTAGGGTCGAATATATCCCAAAAAACTACGACGATCTTAATGAGCCGTGGATAGCATTCGGTGCCCCAAATAGAAGTGAATATGAAAAATGGCATCCAGAGGTTTGCGGCATTTGTTGTTTGAAGATGACAGGTGATACCTACGGTTTTACTTCCAACACCTCTCTTTATCAATTAACGATGGAATGTAAACAAAGAGGAGGCTTCAAAGAACTACCCACTGGTGAAATCCAAGGAGTATTCCATCAACCCTTATTAGATTTAGCTGAAAATTACGGATTAGATGGAAATGTCGAAGGCAACCTGGATCTTGGAAAAATTATTACTTCCTTACAAAACAACAGATTTGTTATATTATCGCTTGATAAATCAAAAGTTAGTCCAAAACTCAAAGGTGGACATTTAGTTCTAGTTCATGCGTATGATCCAGAATCTGAAACCTTTCTGATTAACGATCCTGAGCCAATTTTGGCAGAAGACGGTCAAAATGTTGAAGTGGGTTCTGGTAGATTAGAAAAAATCTCAAACAAAAGAGGATTGGTAATTTGGCAAGGAGAAAAATCTTATGCAAAATAGAGAAATAGAAAGTTCATTTTCCCAACTTACACCAGTTGATCAATATCTCACGATTTCTCTTCTCAATGAGAGAAAGAAAGATTATCCAACAGGGGTGGTTCACGAATTATTCGAAGCGCAAGTAAGAAAAAATCCTGAAGCTGTTGCCGCCGCTTACCGTGATCAAGAAATCACTTATGGTCAACTTGACCAAGCAGCTAACCAGTTGGCAAATTACTTAATCGAAAAAGGCGTTCAACCAGAATCCTTTGTTGGTATATCTGTAAATCGATCGTTAGGAATGATTGTTTCTGTTCTCGCCACTCTTAAAGCGGGAGCAGCTTATATCCCCATCGAACCGTCTTTCCCACCAGACTTAATTGAATTTATGGTCGGTGATTCTTCACCTGCGGCGATAATTACCTCAAATGAACACACTCCAAAATTTGAGAAAACAAGAGCAAGACTAATTAAATTAGACGAAGAAGCGGAAGCAATTAAAATGCAATCAACAGCTAAACCAGAGGTTAAGATTACAGAATCCAGTGTTGCTTATGGAATTTATACCTCTGGTTCCACTGGTAAACGCAAGGCGGCACTTATTGAACACAAAAATATTGTAAATCAATGTCATGCTTGGGAAGATGCTTATCAAATAACAGAAAGGGATGTTGTGCTACAAACAGCCAGTTTTTCCTTTGATGTTTTTACTGGAGATTGGACAAGAACACTTGCTGCAGGAGCTAAATTGGTGCTTAATCCTTATAACTTAATTCTCTCTCCAGGTGACAGTAAAACTGGTGAGGAGCTTTATCATTTAATGAGAGACAATGGGGTAACAGTGGCTGAATTTACGCCACCAGTTTTAAGAAAACTAATGAGATATGCCCGTAATGCAGGTGAATCATTAGGTTTCATGAGGCTCATTATTGTTGGCGCTGATTCGTGGTATATGAACGAACACAGGGAGTTGGTTGAATTTACGAAGGGCCAATCTCGTATTGTTAATTCCTATGGTATGACCGAGGCGACAGTCGACAGTACTTATTACGAAGGTTATGGAACGGAAAACGATGGAGATGTCTCCTTAATTGGCAAACCTTTCATGAACACAGAAGTATTCATTTTAGATGATAAAGGTAAAATCGTTCCAGTTGGGGAAAAGGGAGAATTGTGTGTTGCTGGGCCAGGATTAACAAGGGGTTACCTTAACAGACCAGATCTGAATGCGGAAAGATTCGGTGAAGTAACATTTCCAGACGGATCTGCCAAAAGAATTTATCGGTCGGGAGATTTAGCTCGTTTTCGAGATGATGGCAACCTGGAATTTTTTGGAAGAATTGATAATCAGGTAGAATTGGGCGCAATTAGAGTTGAGATTGGCGAAATTGAGGGGGTTATTCAAAAACACCCAGCAGTTCAAGAAAATTCAGTCATTGTTGTCGAGAATGAAGATCACAATAAAGAGGTCCTCTGTTTTATGGTGATAAATCCAGGGCAAAGTATGACAGACGAAGAATTAAGAGAGTTTTTAAGTGATAAATTACCCAACTATATGTGCCCTTCACAAATCCACATATTGGATTCAATGCCCCTGACAACTGCTGGTAAAATTGACAGAAAAACTTTAACATCTTTAATTAAAAAATAGAGATATAATCAAGTAAAATTGGTATGAGAATGGCGGAATTAGAACCAAGAATTAGTCACCCTGCTGAAGTCCATTTAGCAACAGTAGCAAAAGATAGCTGTCCGAACCTATCTGACCCCAGGGGTCTGTTAGGTTCAGACCTTGCTTTATCACCTTTCAACCAAGATCTTCTTCCAATCCTGATGTGAACTCTTGTTTTGGCTTGGCACTTTCTGACAATATTTGAAAAACTGTCGTTATTTGCCGCCTCTTATTTTTAATACCTGAAATCATCCCCTCTATCTAGCCTGGTTATATCTCAAACATTAAAATAAAGAAGGGAAGTCAAACCCCCCTGAGGGGGATCAATAATATGATCGGCCAAACTATAAATCAATCATTAATTAACCTTGTTCCCCCTTTATCTTATCGACCTAATCAACTAAAATAAAATTCATGTTTAACGATTTCTTAATCACTTTTTATTGGTGGTTTTTGCTATTTTCTCTGGGGTTAATTTTTTGGCCTCTCAGCCAAAAATTATTTAAAGGATTTTTTGATCGGGGTTATTTACTTTCCAAAACTGTTAGCCTGGCAATGCTTTCCTGGCCAATGTTTTTGCTGGCCCACCTTAAAATTTTACCCTTTAGCCAAATTGGAATTTTAGCTCTTTCGATTTTGGCAATCGTGATTAACATCTTTTTGAGCAAAAAAAAGCCCTTTTTAAATAAAAAAATAATCAAAATAATCCTTCTTGAAGAAATATTCTTCTTAATCGCCTTATTTTCTTGGTCTTATATCCGTGGCTTAAAACCTGATATCGCCGGTCTGGAAAAATTTATGGATTTTGGTTTTATGAAAAGCCTGGTTAATAGCCGCTTCTTGCCTCCGGCCGATATGTGGTTTGCCGGCCAAAGCATTAATTACTACTATTATGGTCATTTCATCGCCGCCTTTTTGACTAAACTTTCCGGCTTATCGCCTTTTATTACCTACAATCTAATGATTGCCACCCTCTTTGCCCTAACGACAACGGGGGTTTTTTCTTTAGTAGCTAATTTGCTTATTGGTATAAGCAAAAATAGAAAACCGGTTATCGTCGGCGCTCTGATTGGAGCTTTAATTATTGGTCTAGGGAGCAACCTTCACACTCCATATCAGCTCTTAAAAGATGGCGGACAAAATTATTGGTACCCCAATGCCACCCGCTACATTGGCTATGACCCGCCCACTAACGATAAAACCATTCACGAATTTCCCGCCTATTCTTTTATTGTGGCCGATCTGCATGGCCACGTTTCCGGATTGCCGTTGGTAATTTTATTTATTGCCCTGGCTTGGTCGCTTTTTCAAGAGAAAAAAACTTCTTGGGAAAAAATTGCCTTTTTGGGTTTTCTTTTGGGGCTTGCCTATATGACCAACGCCTGGGATTTACCAATTTATCTTTTATTCTTGGGGCTGGTTTTGTTAATCAAAAAAATAGCTAAAGAAAAAACTTGGCAAGGCAAAAAAACTATTTTTTCTATCCTATCAATTATTCTGCCTCTTTTGATTGTTATCGGCTTATTCTTTCTAACCTCTCTGCCCTTTAATCTCAACTTTGACTTCATCACCAATGGAGTTGGCCTGGTAAGAAGCCAAACCCCTATTTTTCAACTTATTATTCTTTGGGGGGCGTTTGCTTTTTGGGCCGGAACTTTTCTTGTTTTCTTAAAATTTTTTCCCAAAGTTAAAAACTCTGATTTTTTTGTTTTAGGCCTAATTTTAACCGCCACTATTTTAATTGCTCTACCGGAAATAATTTATATCAAAGATATTTACGGGGTCGATTTTCACCGGGCCAACACGATGTTTAAATTCACCTTTCAAGCCTATTTAATGTTAACGATTGTTTCCGGCTATAGCCTTGTTCGCATCAGCCAACAACTAAAAACACCAATCAAAATTATTTTTTTAACAATTAGTTTTATTTTAGCTTCCGGGGTATTAATTTATCCGGCCTATTCTATTCCCGGCTTTTACGGCTCGGCCCACCCGAAAAACTTTCAGGGTTTATCCGGTTTAGGTTTTTTGGCCCAGCGTTATCCGGAGGACTACCAAGCCGTCATTTGGATCGATCAGAACTTACCCAAAAAGGCTATTATTTTAGAAGCCGCCGGCGACAGCTACACTGACTATGGCCGGGTATCTGCTTTCACCGGCCGCCCCACCATTCAGGGCTGGATCGTTCATGAATGGCTTTGGCGAGGCGGTTATGACCTGCCAGCCAAAAGAGCAAGAGAGGTTCAACAAGTTTACCAAGATACCGACATTAATTTAGCTCAAAAAATTTTAACTGAATATTCTGTTGACTACATTTTCTTTGGTAAACTAGAACAAGAAAAATATCCTAATACCAACCCCGAAAGGTTAACTCTTTTGGGAAAACCAGTCTTTAGAGCCGGAGAAACAGTAATATTTGAGGTGAAGAAATAATTTCTGTCATTCTGATCCGCCAAACGGCGGAGAAGAATCTTGTTCGGGGAAAAGAGGAGATCCTTCAGTCGCCTGAAGCGACCTCAGGATGACGAAGGAGGGAAAGGTCTCCTCTCGTCATTTTTGAGTCCGTCAACCGACGGACGAAGAATCTCGTCCGATATCCTTCGGCTTTCAGACTCAGGATGACGAAGGAGAAGAAAGGTTGGGATAACAAAAAAATTGGTCATTGGTAAAATTAGGATTTTACGATTTCATTAGAAATTAGAAAAAATAGCAATTGTTAAGTTTCCTGCATTACTGAATTGCTTTTGCTTATTCCCTAATATCAAATTATTGGGCAATTTAGCAATATAACAATGTAACTGTTTAACAGTTTATTTTGGGGAGATTTTGAATTTTTTTAAAACAGCAAAACATCTTTAACCATTCAGCCATTCTATGACCAATATTCTCGATTCCCTAAACCCTCAGCAAAAAAAAGCCGTTTGCTTTGATCAAGGGCCATTGTTAATTTTGGCCGGGGCCGGCTCGGGTAAAACCAGGGTGATCACCTATCGAACCGCCTATTTAATTGAGCAAAAACTGGCCAAACCCGAAGAAATTCTTTGCATCACCTTCACTAATAAGGCCGCCGGGGAAATGAGAAACCGATTAGAAAAATTGCTCTCTTCTTCGGCTACCCTTCCTTGGGCGGGTACTTTCCACGCCTTCTGTGCTCGTATCTTACGAATTGAAGGCCAGACAATCGGCATCCCACCCAATTATGTTATTTGGGATCGAAACGATCAATTATCAATCATTAAAAAAATAACTCAAGCCAAAAGCAGTCAAAGATACTCCCCCAGCACCATTATCAACAACATCTCTGAAGCCAAGAACGAACTCATTGGCCCGTTAGATTATGCTCGATTTGCCCAGGGTTCTTTTCAAGAGCTGGTGGCAGAAATTTATTTAGCTTACCAAAAAGAACTTCGTCTATCCGGGGCCCTTGATTTTGACGACCTTTTGGTAAAGGCCGTCAACCTGTTTGACCAGGCGCCAAGTGTTTTAGAAAAGTACCAACAAAAATACCACTATCTTTTTGTTGACGAATACCAAGACACCAACCGGGCCCAATACCAACTAACCAGATCGCTAGCCCAAAAACATCATAACCTCTGCGTTGTTGCCGATGCCTCCCAATCAATCTATAGTTGGCGAGGAGCCGATTATCGCAATATTAATCGGATTCAGAAAGATTTCCCTAAAATTAAGGTCGTTAATCTGGAACAGAATTATCGTTCGACTCAAAATATTCTCGATACCGCCTATCATGTTATTTCTCAAAACCGATCCCACCCTATTCTTAACCTTTGGACTAAGAATAGTGATGGCGAAAAAATCACCGCTTATCAAGCTCAAAGCGCCCAAGATGAAGCTCGATTCATTATTGAACAAATCATTGCCGCTAAAAATCAGGGTTGTTCATTAAACGATTGCGCCGTTCTTTATAGAACCAACGCCCAATCACGAACTCTAGAAGAAGCCCTACTTCATTATAATATACCCTACCAACTAGTTGGCGGTTTTCGTTTTTATGAGCGAAAAGAAGTCAAAGACGTCTTGGCTTTTTTAAAAATTATTGCCAATCCCAAAGATTTGGCCTCAAAAGAAAGGGTTGAAAAAATCGGTAAAAGAATTTTGGCCACAATTAAAGCCTTGGCCAAAGATGGGACTAATCAAAAATTAAAAACAATCGATATCATTAATTTAGTTTTGACCAAAACCGACTATCTTTCCCGCTTTAAGGTCGGAAACGAAGAAGATCTAGACCGATTAGAAAATATTAGAGAATTAAAAAGTGTCGCCTTAGAATTTCCTAATTTAAATCACTTCCTAGAAAATATTGCCTTAATGGAACAAGAATACTTTCCCCAAGGAAAAATGAAAGAAAAAACAAGAGAAAAAGAAAAGGTCACCTTAATGACTCTTCATGCCGCCAAGGGAACTGAGTTTGGGGTGGTCTTTCTGGCTGGTTTTGAAGAGGGCTTGTTACCTCACTCAAGATCTTTATTCGATAGAGAATCTTTAGAAGAAGAGAGAAGATTAGCCTATGTTGGTATCACCCGAGCCAAAAACAAGTTATTTCTAACCTATGCTTCTTCCCGATTAATTTTTGGTCAAAGTCAAACTAATGGGCCATCAAGATTCTTGGCTGATATTCCTGAAAACATTATTAATCACCAGGCTACTTCGTGGCTTTAATTTGAAAATCGGTTAAGAAATTTTTAACTGCCTTGGATCGGTTAACCACCTCAACATCATCAACTTTGGCTAGGGGCGAACCCTGATAAAGCCAATCAAGAAGCTGGTCTATTTTTTCTTTTTTACCAGTCGCCTCAACCTCAACTCGACCATCAGTTCGATTTCTTACCCAACCGGTCAAGCCCAGTCTTTGAGCTTTTTGGCGAGTAAAAAAACGAAAACCAACTCTTTGAACCCGACCGGAAACAAAAATATGAGCCTTAATCATTCTAATTTAATTTTCTTTTCTTTATCTTAGCAAAAAATCTTTGAGAGATCCCGGATCTTTCAATAGTTTCAGGCTAAACTTCCTATAGTTTTAAGCTTTTCCTTTCTCTTGTCATTACTCTTTCTTTGAATTTCTTCCCTTGCTAAGTTATTATAACAACTAATGAAGGCTAATATAAACACCAACCCCAAGCAAAAAGAGTATGACAGGCTAGTTTCCCACCCTATTCAATCTTGGGCTTGGGGTCAATTCCGGCAAAAAATGGGCGCCCAAGTTGATCGTTTCATAATTGAAAAATCGGCTGGCGAAGTCTTTTTTTACCAATTACCTCTACTGCCTTTTACCATTGGCCACTGCCCAAAAATCAATTTTATTAATCAACAATTAATCGACCATCTTAGATTCCTTGGCCAAAAAAGACACGCCCTATTCATCAAAGCCGAACCTCACCTTCCGGCTGACCCCCAGAGTGAAAAAAAATCAACCTCTCTTGGCTTGCGTCGAGGAAGAGAAATTTTTTCTCAATACACCATGATTATCAACCTTTGTCAAACAGAAGACCAGCTTCTGGCTGGCTTTACCCCTAAAACCCGCTACAATATTCGCCTGGCTAAAAAGAAAGGGGTAGAGGTTATCGAAGATAACTCTGACGCCGCTTTTAACATCTATTGGCAACTAACTCAAAAAACCACCAGTCGGCAAGGCTTTTATGCTCATAATCGAGAATATCATAAAAAAATGTGGCAAGCGATGAATCAGGCCGGTATCGCCCATCTTTTTTTGGCCAAATACCAAAAAGAAACTTTGGCCACTTGGATTCTTTTTAAATTTAAAGATACTCTTTATTATCCCTATGGGGCCTCCTCCAGAAAACACCGTCAAGTTATGCCCTCAAATTTATTAATGTGGGAG
>Ga0334888_1002140_pt1 | contig 22636 bp, 27 predicted proteins | sample GraSluR1_MG_FD_207227 | JGI IMG/M metagenome (GOLD analysis project Ga0334888, IMG submission 207227) | Sludge microbial communities from methane-producing bioreactor in Wageningen University, Netherlands - Granular Sludge_3_08-R1 | ecosystem: Engineered > Bioreactor > Anaerobic > Unclassified ...
AAGAAAATTATGTGATTTGTCATTTCGAACGAAAAAGCGTTCTTCTTTTGAGGAGAAATCTGCGAATTTGCGATTTTATGTTTTGAAATAATTTAATAAAAAACCAAAATGCGCAGATCTCTCCTCCAAAAAACGTCGTTCGAGATGACAGAGCGAAGCGTGTTAAAAAGTTTTTAGATTATGTATAAACTTCAATAACTTTTTCAAAAACCAACTATCAATCAATTATTTTTACCCACACTATTTTAAATAGAACCAATTAATTCATAGTATAATGGAGGAAAAAATGAATAATATTTTTTTAGGTGAAATAAAAGATTGGGATACTTGGGGAGAAGTATTTCAGTCAATTTCTTTATTTAAAAATTTAATAATAAAAATATTTGAAAAAGAAAATCTTGAAATTTCTGAAATTTCTAATGTTACTCCTGGAACTAACGCTGTTTTTAAAGTAGGGAATTATATAATAAAAATTTTTGTTCCTATTGAATCAGGATATGATTCAGAAAAAGATTATTTTTTTGAAATAACAGGTATGAAAAGAGCTATGCAATTGGGCATAAATATACCGAAATTGATAGCAACTTCTGAAATAAAAGATAAATATTTATTTCGTTATATTATTATGGATTATATAAATGGAAAAGAAGCAAAAGATGTTTTAAAAAAATATTCGATTGATGAAAAAATTAATTTTGTGAAGCAGTTAAAAAGTAATTTGAATAAAATGAATACTTCACCGAATAAAGATTTTAAAATTATAGATCTTAAAGAAAAAGCATTAAAAAACAATCGTTGGAATATTCTTAAACCACACGTTGTAAATCAGATTAAATCTTTGATTAAAGAATATAAAGAAGATGAAAAAGTCTATGTGCATGGTGATATAACTTCAGATAATGTTATAATAGATGAAAATGGCAAATTATACATTATAGACTTTGCAGATGGAATGATAGCTTCAAAAGAATATGAGTTACCACCGATTTTATTCGATTTATTCAATTTTGATAAAGAAATGATAAAAGAATTTATAGGAGATAATAATTTAAACGATTTTATAGAAAAAACTTTTTATAGCATATTTATACATGAATTTGGCGTATATTTTGTAAAATTTATTTCTGAAAAGCTATTAAAAAAAAGAGCAGAAGATTTAAATGATATTTCAGAAATAAAAGTAGCTTTATATGATTTTTTATAAAAAATTTTGGAGAGTGAATAATTGTGAAAGTAGATTGGATTAGCTCTATAGAGGATAAATGTTTTGAAGATGAAAAATTTTTGACGTTTACCAAAAATTTGAAAGAAAAGTATAATTTAATAGAAGATATAGAAGAAATAAGAAATCCAGAAAAAATTTTTTTTGAAAGTGAAAAAATAAATAAATTAGCCGTTATATCAGAAAACGAAAACTTTATTGCATTAGTTAAAATATATAAAGATTTAGATTGGAGCGGAAAAAGACAATTGTCATTTGAAGTTATGACGATTTTAGATAAAGAATTTTCAAAAATTTATAAAATTTTAGATATTATAATAGATGAAAAATCTATTGAAAACGTTCAAAATACTATAATTACATTTAACGACGAATTTTCAGATTATGCACAGCAAAAAAACACAATAATTCAAGGGAATGGAAATCATTATACTCTTTCTAAATCAGATATTGATATTGAAAAATTAATGAGCTGGGTAAAAGAGATTAGTTCTAATAATTCGGATTTAAGAATAGAATTTTTCCATGGCATACCAGAAGAATATATAGAACCATATTGCACACTCTTTATGGAAACTTCTGAAGATATGCCAGATAATAAAGAATCAGGATTTGTACCTTATGTAATTACGCCTGATTTACAAAGAAAAAATCATGTTTCATATGGTCAATTTCATTATTGTTATATGATTTTTAATGAAAAAAATGAGTTGATAGCTAAATCAAATGTTAGAATAAAAGAAGATTATCCTTATCAATTTATGATAGGGGTAAAAAGAGAATATAGAGGAAGAAAATTAGGTAAATGGTTGCATGGGTCAATGTATAGTAAAGTTTATAAAGAAAAAGATTTTAAAAAAATACATATTGTACATCACCCTTTAAATAAAGCAGCAATAAACCTTAGTTTATCTGTTGGGTATAAATTTATTTTTAATGAAAAAAAATACATTTTTGTTTAAAGCGTCAAATTTTTGGAGGAAAAATGAAAAAACTTAAAATTGGGATTTTGGAAGCACAACCAAGTCAAATGTATATAAATAAAGAAAAATTAAATATAGTAAGTCAAAAAGAAGATTTAGAAGTAATTCCTGTAAAAAAAATAGGTAAAAAATTATTTTTTACAGATGGTCACAGTAGAGTTTTAAGTTATTATCTTAAAGGATTTAAAGAAATTGAAGTTTATATAGACGAAGATGATATGGATTGGCATTTATATTCTTTGCACGTTAAAAATTGTGAAGATAATAATATTAAGAATATATCAGATTTAAAAAACAGAATAATTTCTGAAAAAGAATATAAAGAAAAATGGTTTGGATTTTGTACCGATTTGGAAAATAAGGTTAAAAACAGTTCATTATATGATATTAAAATTGAAGAAGTTGAAGATGAAAAATTGAAAACGGAAATTTGTTTTGATATATTAAGTAATCTTCCTGAATGGTTTGGAATTGAAGAATCTATTAAAGAATATAGTGAAAATGTCAAAAAAACAATTTTTTTAACTGCAAAGATAGGAGATAATAATATAGGATTTTTTTCAGTAAAAAAACATAATGAATATACTGCGGAACTTTACGTTTTAGGAATTTTAAAAGAATTCCATAAAAAAGGCTTAGGAAAAATATTCGTAAATAAAATAGAAAAAAGATTAAAATCAGAAAAATTTAAATTTTTAACAGTGAAAACATTATCGCCAGAAGCTAAAGATGAATCGTACTTAAAAACATATAATTTTTATATTAAAAAAGGTTTTTATGTTTTAGAAGAATTTAAAACACTTTGGGGAGAAGAAAACCCTTGTGTTTTTTTATGTAAAACATTATGAATTACAAAATATATTGCCTATTAATATTTTAATAGGCAATCTAATAAAAAGTTTAAAATATAACTTCTACGGTACTTCTTTGAGTATGTCTTCTAGTAAAACTATCTGACGAGTTGTGAAAACCTATAATAACATTAATTTTTTCACCTTTTTTTATGTTATATCTGGAATCTTTTAAAGGGATTTCAAATTCAACAAAAGAATTACTTGAAGTTCTTTCGCCTTTAAAATTTGTTATATATTTTTCATTGATCTTTCTATGAGAAATTTGGCTAGTTCCAATATGTTCTTCTAAAATAACTTTTTCGCTTTCAAAACCGGCTATAATAATTTTAGCATTAGCCATTCTACGAGTCGCATCAAAACCAATTGAAATCCATCCCGTTACAGGTGCTTTTAATACCATGTAAAGAGAATCATTTTCACTGAATTCCCAGTATATTTCAAGTCCGATATTTGAAATATATCTGTTGTGATACTCCAAATCTTGTACTAAAAAACTTGAAAAGTAACTTTCTTTTTGAATCGGATTGTCTGAAGCGATTATTAAAATTGAAAAAGAGAAAATTAAAATAGCTAAAAATATTTTTTTTGTAAACAATTTTTCCATTTGAATCCCTCCTTAAATTTTTACCCAAATAACCAAGGGTTAATGATATGTAGTAACAAAAAAACAAAAATAATTAAAGCGGTAATTTTGTGGAATGTCAGCCATTTTTTAATAATTTTAAATTGCCCTAACAGAAAAATAATTAAATTAAAAATAATAGCTAGAAGTAGTACTAAACCTGTATGCCAATAAAAAATTGTTTCAAATATTAAATAAGCGTGTATAGAAGCAATTATTATGATTATAATACCTTGAACTCTATGAATTTTAGAAATGAACTTAATAAAATTTCTAAATTTTTCTTTTGAATCTTTAGACTTGAACGCCACTTTTTTATAAATAAACTTAATAAAAAAATAACTCAAGCTGAGTAGAACAAGAAAAAAATTAATCCATCCTAAAATAGAATATAATTCCATTTAAACCACCTCTCTTCTTTTTATTAATAAAAGGTTCATTATATCAAATTAAATTATATCATATTTTTACACAAATTTTATAGTGTTTAATAATAAAAATTCTACTGGATTAATTGATATAATTTTTTTGGTTCTATGTAGAAAATTGTGGGTAAAAATTATTGATCGATAGTTGTTTTTTGCAAAAGTTATTGAAGTTTATACATAAACTAAAAACTTTTTTTACGCTCTGTCATCTTGAACGACGTTTTTTGGAGGAGAGATCTGCGCATTTTGGTTTTTTATTAAATTATTTCAAAACATAAAATCGCAAATTCGCAGATTTCTCCTCAAAAGAAGAACACTTTTTCGTTCGAAATGACAAATCTCATAAATTTCTTTTCCGAATAATAAGATTCGGTTTTTCATGATTGTCCGCATAATTTTTTTAAAATTAGGAAGCGAGTTTGAGATTAAATATTTGTGGTAAAATAAAAAGTATAAAAAAGGAGAAATATTATGAATTTAAAAAATGTTTATGCTGTAGAAAAGTATATTGCTGATGTTTATGATCAAAATGAAAATCATTTGGAAGATATAACTCTTATAAAAAAAACTTTTGGGGAATAAAAAAATGAAAAAAATTTTTATAATCGGTATAGTAGCTTCAGGAAAGACTACTTTAGCAAAAAAATTATCTAATAATTATAAAATTCCATGGTATGAATTGGATAACATCGTTCATAATAAAATAGAGAATTCAAGAAGAAAAAGAACTAACGACGAATTGTTTGATTATATAAAAGAAATAAATGAAAAAGGTGAATGGATTTTTGAAGGTGTTTATAGAGAGTCATATCATTATTTATTAGATATGGCGGAAGAGATTCTTTTCCTAGATCCCCCTTTATGGAAAAGGAAAGTGAGAATTTTACTAAGGCACGTAAAACAAAATCTCGGAATTGAAAAATGTGAGTATAAACCTGATTTAAAAATGTTGAAAATGATGTATAAATGGACTGATGATTTTGAAAAAAACAGAGAAAATTTTGAAGCGATTCTTTCAGCTTACAAGGAAAAAGTAATTAAATTGAATTAAAAAATATTTTAAATTGAAATTAATATTTTCTATAACTTGACATACAGTTGTCAACGATATTAAAGTAAAATTATTAACAAGATGCGAAATATTATATTGTAAATAATTAAGAGAAATTTAGAGGTGAAAAAATGAAAAAAATAAAGAAAGACGAAAGTAACTTATATCAACCTATGATGGATAAAGCTGTAGAACCAACTGATGAAGATATGATAAAATTAATAGGGCAACCAATTGCAAAAGCATGGACAGCTTTAAGAGAATTTTTAGTTGAAACTTATGATATTGAACCTATTCTTGATTCGGGCGGTAAAAAATATGGATGGAATTTGCAGCATCGTGCAGGTAGAAAACCTTTGTGTGAAATGTATCCTGAGCATAGTTCTTTTACTGCATTAGTAATATTAGGTAAAAAGGAATTAGAAAAAGCCCTCCAAAGAGTTGATACTTTTGGTGACCTTGTTAGAAAATTCTTAATTGAAACACCTAGATATCATGATGGATGCTGGATGTATATTCGTATTTATGATCCAATATCTTGTTTTAAAGACGTAGAAGATATCAAACAATTGATTTTAATTAAGAAAAAACCACCCAAAAAGCTCAAAGAAAAATAGGGATATATTTAATAAAAGCATGAATTTAAAAAATGTAGATTTTAATTGAATTAAAAAATATTTATAATAATCTAAAGAAAATTAAGGAGTGAAAATGGGTGGATAAAAATATCAAAGAATTAATGAATGAAAACGTATTAAAAGAAGCTTCTTCAAAATTTGGAATTAAATTTCACGATTTAAAATTTATTGGAGGATTTCAAAATTTTATTTATGAGTATAAAATTAATGATAAATATTATATATTAAGAATTACTCACAGTTCTCACAGAACAGAAAATACTGTATTGGGCGAAATAGAATTTGTAAATTATCTTTATAAAAATGGTCTTTCGGTTTCAAAACCTGTATTTTCAGTAAACAAAAAATTAATAGAAATAATAATTTTAGAGGATTATTATTTTATAATAACTTCTTTTGAAAAAGCTTTAGGAAAGAAATTAAAGTATCCTGAAGCGATGAATAATGATTGTTTATCTGAACTTTGTGGCGAAATTACAGGTTTGATGCATAAATTATCTAGTGAATATAACCCTTTGAACGAAATTATAAAAAGACATACATGGAAAGATAATTATTATATAAAAAATTTTGAAAAATATATACCAAAAGATCAAAAAAAAGTATATGATAGTTTTCGAATATTGATAGAAGAAATTGAAAAACTAAAAATTGAAAACTACGGATTAATTCACGGAGATATAAATATAGGGAATTTTTTAATTGATGAAAATAAAATTACTTTATTTGATTTTGATGAGTGTCAGTATAGTTGGTTTGTAGAAGATATTGCCATACAGCTTTTTTATATAATTTATGTAGTTTTAGATGATTCTATACCAGAAAGAAATGAACAATCAGAAAAATTTTTAAATTTTTTTCTCAAAGGATACAAAAAATATTTTAAAATAAATGATTATGAAATTGAAAAAATTCCTTTGTTTTTGAAGTTGAGAGAAATAATTGTATACGTAGGACTACATAGAAGTATGGATTTTAACAATATGCATGATTTTTTTAAAAGTTATATAAAACAAAGTAGAAACCGAATAGAAAACAGAGCTGCAATTTTTGAAGGTGTTAAAAATATTTAAAATGCTTGAGAATAAAAAAACTCTTTTCAATTTATTGAAAAGAGTTTCTTAAAAAGTTATTTCAAATATCCGTTAGCAGTTATTTTTATTTCAAGCTGATTTAAGACGTTTAATACTACATCAAAAGAAGAATTTGACATAATAGAAATTTCATTTACAGAAAATCCAGCTTTTTTAAAATCAAAGATATATTTTTTTATTAAAGTCATTACTCTTTTAGTATCGTCTAAAATATTCATTATTTCAATCAAACTCATAACAGATACTATTCTATTAAGTTGATTTTTTATTAAAGTTAATCCAAATAAAGGTGAAGAATGAAAAGAATTCATAAGTGAATCATTGTCAAAGATTATGATATCACACGGATTATCATTAAAAACTGTAGCTTGTCTTGTAGAATCTTTAAAAAAAGCAGACTCTCCGAAAACTTCTCCGTTTTTAATAAAAGAAATTATATAATTATTTTCTGAAGAAAATCTTCCGACTTTTAAAGCGCCATTAAGTAAATAAAAACCTTTGCCTTGAGTAGGATCGCCTTCTTTGATTAATACAGTTTTTTCAGGGATTCTTAAACCGTGTTTTGCAAACAAATCATAAAAGCCATCTTTTTTATTATTTACAAGAGATTTTAAATAATGATAAGATAAGTGATTAGCGGATTTTTTTTCGTCAAAAAAAGCCAAATAATTTTTAATTGAATTAATATTCATTTTAAATTTTAAAATAGATCTCCATAAATTAATCTCTTCATTAATATCTTGACTTAAAATTTCGACATTTATTAAGTTTAATTCATTTAAAGCGTCTGAATAATTATCTTCATTAAAATAATTTTTCATTCTCAAAAAATGAAGAGAATAATCAGAATCAAAATCATGAAACCCTTTATATTTTTTGCTAAAAGACTCTCGCGCTTTTTTTATATCGATAGAACTTAAAACTTTTTCATCAATAAAAAATAATTTTTGGCTTACAGACTTAAAAATTTCAAATAAAATTTTACTTACATCTTTCATTTTCAAAAGATCATCAGGTTTAATAATTAAAATTTTAGACTTGTTATCAAGTATTTTTACTGTTTCTAAAGAAGGCATATCTATTAACGACCATTCGCCTAAAAATCCTTTTTCTATTATTTTAATCTGATCAAAAATTTTTATTTCGACAGAACCATGTTCTAAAAAATATAGTTTATCAATAATTTCACCACTACTGTATAAAATTTCCCCTTTATTTAACACTGCCATAAAATCACCTCAATTTTAATTCATAAAAAAAGAATTAACTGAAAACATTATAATACTATTGTAACTCTTTAAAAAATATTTTTCAACTTGCAAAATATTTTTCTTGAAAAATAAAATTAAAACCCCGCTTTAAGCGGGGTTTTAATACAAAGGGATTAGTGAGATATTTAATACTTTCTGATAACTTGATAATAAATATTTTTTGTGACGCAATCTATTTTATCTGTAGCTTTTATATTGTTATTTTTGAACATTAGAAAACACCTCCTTTATTATTATCACCTAATATAATCTTCTTGAATTTTCAAGAAAAACGTTTAATAAATCGTTATCAAGTCTGTCAAAGTTTTTAACGTTTACTTTTCTTTCTTTTCTCATAGTATTTCCCTCCTTTATTATATTCTTTTGATTGATTTTTGAAAAACATATTTGAGTTCTTTATTTAATTTATCAAATCCGGTAAAGTAAGTTTTTGAATCTTTATTCATAAAAACCACCTCCGAGAATTTTTTGTTATTTTCATAATTCTGATAAAATTATAACATGAAAATTTAAAAAAGTCAAGTCCAAAATTAAAATATTTAAAAAATAATAAAATTATTTTATATTTCTTAAAAAAATTAAAATATTTAAAAACAAATCAAATAAAATCAAAAATTTATTTTTTATATCTTACATTTTTATTATAATATATGAAGTAAACTTCAAGTCAACAGTTTTATTGAAATAAAGTCGGTTAATTTTCTGTTACATGTGGGGTTAACATCATATGTTTTAAATTGATAAAAAATAATTTTTGGCTGGTAAATTTTGCCATAATGTTGTCATGTTTAATTTTATATAATAAAAAAAGAAGATAAAAGGGAGGAGATAATTTATGATAGCGAAATGCGGATTTAATTGTTTTGAATGTCCAGCATATACAATTAATGTTAAAACGGAACAAGCTAAAAAAACTTGTTCTGAAGGATGGAAAAAATATTTAAACATAAAAATTGATGCTGAAAAATGTGAATGTTTGGGATGTCAACATCCAACACCTTGGAAGGGAAAAAGAATAATTCCGGATAAATTTTGTATTGTAAGAAAATGTTCAGTAAAATCTGGAGTTATTAACTGTGGTAAATGTTCACAGTATCCATGTGAAATATATATAAAAAAAAGAAATCATGAAAATTATATTGAAGAAATGCGTAAAAGCATACCGGAAGAAGATTACATAAAGTTTTTAAAAGCGTATAATCCAATTGATAGCGAAATAAGGCTTAATAAAATTAATGAGCAAGAAAATTTGATAACTCCAAAAATAAAACCCTTAAAAACAAATCTTGCTAATTTGAGCGAAAATGCTACTCAAGAACAGAAAAATTTTTATTATTATATAAAAAAAATTTTTGAAGCTGAAACTAAAACTTATTATGAACAAATAAATTTTGAATCAAAAAAACAAATTTTTATTAATTTATTATGGAATTTTGGGCAATATGGAGAAATAATAAATAATAAACTTATAATAAGACAGAAATTAAAAACACAACCTAAAAGTTTTTCTACAATAATAAGAAAAAAAACTAATTCTTTTCACAGTAGTTTAGAAGAAATGCTTCCAACTTTAAAAAATAAAAAAGTTGATGTATCTTTAAAAAAGCTTTCAAAAGAAGAATGGGAAATGTCATTATCTCTAAATGAAAACTTAGAACATCTATTTATTTTAAAAGAATTTGTTCTAAAATTAATTAAAGAGTATGGCGAACCTGAATATATTGGAAAATCTAAATATAAAGGAAATGCATTTAAAGCCTTTTCAAAATTAGATTTCAGTAAATAAAATAAAATTTTTCTCAACAGAAAGAAAAAATAATTTGTGACTGTAAATTCTTATAAAAAAAGAATTACAGTCTTTTTTTTTATTAAGATAAAAAAATCACTTGACAAACAAAACAAATTTTGATAATATATAAACACACAAACCGACGGTCGGTTTAAAAGAAGAAATTTTAGGAGGTGGTAGTATCACCAAAAAACTTTCACCACAAGAAAGAAAGACTCAAATTATGGAAGCGGCTATAAAATTATTCGTAGAAAAAGGGTATGACGATACTTCGGTAAAAAATATTATTGATGAAGCAGGAATTTCTAAAGGCGGTTTTTACCATCATTACGAATCAAAAGAAAAATTGATGGAAGATATTGTTCAAATTTTTGTTGAGAATATTATGAACACAGGAAAAATAGTTTTGGAAGATGAAAAGCTTTCTGCAGTTGAAAAATTTAATAATTTTATGAAACTTGCAAATTCTTATAAAATGCAGAATGTTTCACAAACATCAACTATTTTTACAGCAATTTATCTTCAAAAAAATAATGAACACGTAGAAAAATTAGTTTTTGGTCGCTCAGCAGAACTTCTTACGCCTATTATTGAAAAGATAATTATTCAAGGAATTAAAGAAAATGTTTTTAAAACGGAATTTCCGGAAGAAGTAGCAGATGTTTTTGTGAAACTGCTATTAATTCATCAAAAAGAAATGGGATTACTTTTTATTGAAGCTTTGAAAGAACAGAATATGGAAAAAATAGAAATTATAAAAAGAAAATTTGCGTTTTTTGAAAAAATGCTTGAAGGTCTTTTAGGTGTTAAAGAAGAAACATTTAATTTAAAAAATATAGCGTTTGAGGCAGTTGATGAAGCAGTTGAAAAATTGTACGATTACTTTGGAAAAAAAGATGGAGGTGTTTAAAAATGGCAATTATAGAGATTAAAAATTTAGAAAAATATTATGGTGATTTTAAAGCGTTAGATAAACTTAATTTGAAAGTAAATGAAGGAGAAGTTGTAGGCTTTATAGGACCTAACGGAGCGGGAAAAAGTACAACTATAAGAATTTTATTAGGACTTCTCAGAAAAAATAACGGTACGGCAAATATTTTTGGTAGAGATTCTTGGGAAGATATTGCTGAAATACATAAAAAAATAGCGTATGTTCCAGATGATGTAAGTTTATGGCCTAATCTTACAGGCGGAGAAGTAATCGATATATAAGGAAACCTTAGAGGTGGACTTGATAGTGAATTGAGAAAAAAGATGATAAAAAGATTTGAGTTTGACCCAACAAAAAAATGTGGAACTTACTCAAAAGGAAACAGACAAAAAGTAGCACTCATATCAGCTTTTTCATCTTATGCAGATCTTTTTATTTTAGATGAACCAACAACAGGATTAGATCCGCTTATGGAAGCGATGTTTCAAGAATCTATATTAGAATTAAAAAATAAAGGTAAAACAGTATTACTTTCAAGTCATGTATTAGCAGTTGTAGAAAAATTATGCGATAAAATAAGTATTATAAGAAAAGGAAAAATTGTAGAATCAGGAACTTTAGATGAATTAAGACATTTGACAAGAACATCTATTCAAGTAGAAACGGCAAAAAAAATTATTGGATTAGAAAAACTTGTAGGAGTTCATGAGGTTTCAGTTAACAATTTACAAGCAGAGTTTAAAGTTGATGGAGATAAATTAAATGAAATTATTGCTTATTTAAGCCAGTTTGAATTTAAATCTTTGATAAGCAGACCACCATCATTAGAAGAACTTTTTATGCATCATTATGGAGAAAACGGAAAAAATATAAAAAAAGTTAAAGAAAGTGTGAAAAGGAGGATTTCTTGATGAATGAAAATGCTTATGCTAGAACATCAACATTGATATCTTTAGCGTTAAAAAGAGATAAAAAAAGACTTACAGCATGGATAATAGGATTATCTTTAATGACGGGATTATTAACTTATTCGCTTAAAAGTGTTCTTGCTACGGAGCATGAAATAATCATTATGATAAATTCTTTTGCAAGTAATCCTGCTATGAGAGCGTTATTATCGCCTCCATCAGGAGTTAGCATCGGTGGATTTTTTATATTGAGATTATCGACGTTTATTGTAGGTATTATAGCTTTTTTTAATGTTTCAACAGTTGTCAGACATACAAGAGAAAATGAAGAAACACGGTGTGAAGAATTAATAGCTTCTACAGTAGTTGGAAGATATGCAACACTTTTATCAGCTGTAATTGTAGCGATTATATCTAATTTGATATTGGCAGTAACTTTCACTATCGCATTTTTAATAAACGGACTTCCTTTTGACGGCTCAATATCAGCATCATTATCCTTTGCTGCTACAGGAATTGTATTCGCCTCAATTGCGGCAATAACGGCTCAAATTAGTGAAACAAGTCGTGGTGCAAAAGGATTAGCAGGATTAGTTATAGGATTTACTTTTTTAATAAGTTCGATAGGAAATATGCTTGGAGAATTTGACCCAGTAAAATTAGAGGTTGAAAGTCTTGGAATTATTTGGTTATCACCATTTGGTTGGCATCAGCAAATATTTGCATTTAAAGAAAACAATTTATGGATTTTATCTATATTTTTAGTAACCTTTGTAATTTGTGTTAGAATAGCATTTGTATTAATTCAAAAAAGAGATGTTGGAATGGGTATAATCCCTGCCAAAAAAGGACCTGCGTTTGCTTCACCTAATTTGCTGACACCTTTAGGTTTTGCATGGAAACTGCAAAAAAAATCTCTTGTAACTTGGACAATTGTTATTATTATGTTGGGAGCACTTTTTGGATTTGCAATGGGAGAATTTAACGAAGCTTTAAGCAGTATTGAAAGAGCCGAAGAAATATTTGGAGATGTATTTTCATTAAATGAAGTATTTATTAAAATGCTTATAGGGTTAATCGGAACATTTATAGTATTTTATACAGTTCAAGGATTTGGAAGAATGTTACACGAAGAAAATAATGGATTATTAGAACCAGTTCTTGCTACTGCAGTATCTCGCACACAATGGATTATGAGTCATATCATATGTTTTGGAATAGGAACGTTATGGCTGTTTATAGTTCTTGGATTAAGCGGTGGAATTGCTGCAATAGGAGATTCTGAAGTAAGTATTTTGAGAATACTTGAAGCATCATTAGTTACATCACCGGGAGTATTTGTTTTAGGAGGTTTTTTTGTCATGACATTTGGACTAATACCAAAATTCAGTAAACCATTATCTTGGGCGGCAATTTTAATCAGTTTGATAGCGGGCCCTTTATTAGGATCGGCATTAAACCTTCCAGAAAATGTACAAAAATTATCTCCTTTTACACATCTTCCTGGACCTATGGATGATATTAAAGCAGCACCTATTGTAATTCTTTTGTTGTTAACAGTAATATTCTTTACTTTAGGAATTATTGGATTTAAAAATAGAAACTTAAAAACTTTAAAAGAATAAAACATGAAATAAAAGGCGGTGAAATCCGCCTTTTTGTTAAAAAGGGGGATAAAATGGAAATATATTTTATGAGACACGGTGAATCTATTGCCGATATAGAAAATAAAATAGAGTCAAGATATGATGCAGCTCTTACCGATAAAGGAATAGAACAAGCAAAAAAAATATCTTGTTTTTTTAAAGAAAATCAAATTGATTTTCAAAAAATAATTTCAAGCTCTTTAAAAAGAGCAAAAGAAACATCTAAAATAATTTCTGAACAATTAAAAGTTGAAATTGTTTATGACGAGTTACTTATGGAATTTGATAGAGGAATATTATGTGGTTTAAAAAGAGAAGAAGCAGATGAAAAATATCCTGCACCATCTTTTAGAAACAGATTTGAAAGATTTCCAGAAAATTCTGGAGAAAGTGTTATAGAATTAAGAACAAGAGCATTACTATTTTTAAACAAAATTATATCTTCAAAAAAAGAAAAAATTTTAGTAGTAAGTCATGGAAGATTTTTAAATGAATTAATTTCTGTCATTTTAAATATTCCGCCACTATATAACGAAAATAATGGAACGATATTTTCTTTTAATGATTGTGAATACATTAGATTAAAATATATTGAGAAAAAAGATAGTTGGGTCGTTTATGAAAAAAAATATATTTTATAAAAAAATAACTTCCATAAAATGGAAGTTATTTTACCCAATATTGACTGCCATCTCTTTCTCTATCCAAGAAACCATATTCTATTAAATATCTTCTAATCAATGCATGATCATCGTAAATATTTTTCAAAATAATATCGACATCTTTTTCCGAATATTTTTTGCCGACTTCAAAACGCTTAACAATATTTCTTAATATTATAATTTTTCTTTTTTCTTTCTTTACAGGAAAATCATAGAGTTTTCCATCAATACCATCTTTAAAATAAGTTTTTAAAATCTTGTCATTTTCTTCTTCAGAAATTGCATATCTTTCATCTGCCATGGTCGCCCCCTTATGAATAGTTATAAATTTTTCTTTTTGAGTATTATTAGCATTCATTAAATTCATAATTACTAAAAATATTTTTGCCTGTTTTTCTTTTTCTCTAAATGTAAACCTATGATTTCTTATAGTAGAAGTACTTCCACCACCCATTTTTTTTACGATATCATTATCGTTATAACCCTCATAAAATAATTGAAGTAAGTTTTTTTGGTGTTCAGTTAAGCCAGTAAGTTTTTTATCAAAATTTATTAAATATTCAAAAACAGAACCATGAGTTTTTTTTATATGATGAGCAACAAACCTTTCGGCTTCAAAAAAATTATTTCCATCAGTGTAAACCATACCTTTTAAAAAACTCTCCCCGCAAATTAAACAAATAAATTCTTCAGTTTCAACGTTATATATATATCCGTTAGACATATCTTCAATAGAAGCTTTCCAAAATAATTCCGACAAATCCATATAAACACTTCCTTTTTATGTTTGTTTTTATAATAAACATTATATCATAAAGTTTATATAATATCAAGTGTAAAAAATATTAAAATCAACTTTTTTGTGATAAAATATATTATATGATTTTTTTTATTCTATTTAATTTTTGTGTGTTTATTACTTTAGAAAGCAGTTTAGTAGAAAGGAAAAAGAACTTAATAATAACCGTTTTTTGATTTTCCTTTCCAACTTTCAACTTCCTGCTTTAAATAATGAGGTGAAAAATGAAAATAGACTTTTATTACTGGGGGTATCAATGCCCTATTATTTATGAAATGATAAAATTTTTAAAAAGCTTAAAATCAAGTTTTTATGAAATAAAATTGTTTGATATATCGAATGATTTTGAAACTGCCAAAAGAATGAAAATGTTTTTTCCGTTTTTAACAGTATTTGATAATACTATTAGATATAGAAGCCCTTTATTTTTTGCTGCAGAAGAAATAAAAAAAGGAATAATACCTAAAGAAAAACCATATATTCCAAAAATTTCTTTTGAAAAAATGGAAGGAAATATTAAAAAGCTTAATTCCGAATCTATAAAAGAAGTTTTAAAGTGTTGTACTATGACTGGTTGTGAAGAAGCTTGTGAAAAAAAAGCTGAATTTTTAAAAGGAATAGAAGGAGATTTTTTTGGTTACATACATTTTCAGAATAATAAAATTGTTGGTGGAGTAGAGTTTATTCCATCAACAGCTGTTCCTTATGATATTCCAAAAAATTCTGATACAGCTTTTTTAAGTTGTTTGTATAATTCTTCAACCGAAAAAGACGTTAGAATATATCCTTTAGAAAAGCTCGAAAAAGAGCTTTCAAAAAAATATAAAGAAGTTATCGCAATAACTGATGAAGAAAGTGTTTTTCCGAATGGAAATTTAAAATGGTTTATTAAAAACGGGTATAAAGATAATGGGGTAATAAGTATTGAAGAAGGATATGCAAAATTGCATCTTGTAAGTAAAACTCTTAAATATGAAGGAGGGTAAAAATGAATTTTAATGAAATTTGTATTTTTCAAGTAAAGCCGGATAAAAGTGAAATTTTTGAAAATTTAATTGTAGAAATGAAAGAATTTTTTGAAACATATGAAAACCTTTTATATTTTAAATTTACTAAAAGAACTCATAGATTAGAAAATGTTAGTGAAGGTACACCACCCAAAGAACTTGTTAGAATAATAAAATCTATAAAATATTTATTATTTTTAGAATTTAAAGATGAAAAAATTTACGGGAAATTTATTAAAGAGTTTTTTGAAAAATTCGACAAAAAAATTTCAAAATGTGTTCTAATGCCTGCAGATATATTTATAGGAAAAGAAATATAATAAAACCCGCTTTTAGCGGGTTTTATTATCAAGGGGGATAGTGAGATTTTTAATACTTTCTGATATTCTCGTAATAAACGTTTTTCGTGTCACAATCTATTTTATCTGAAACTCTAATAGTATTATATTTAATCATATTTATCATCCTTTCTGTTAAAAAATGGTTCCCCCTTAGTAGAATCTTCTTGTGTTTTCAAGGTAAGCGTAGAATAATTCATTGTCAAGTCTGTCAAAGTTTTTAACGTTTACTTTTCTTTCTTTTTTCATAATATTTCCCTCCTTTTTTATATTCTTTTGATTGATTCATGAAAAACATATTTGAGTTCTGTATTTAATTTATCAAATCCGGTAAAGTAAGTTTTTGAATCTTTATTCATAAAAACCACCTCCGAGTTAGATTTATTTTGATTTTACTTTCTTACACTTTTATTATAATATATGAAGTAAACTTCAAGTCAAGAGCATTTTTAAATCAATTTAAGTTAACATTTGGTTACACGTGGGGTGTGCCCCATATATGATAAAAAAAATCCGATTTATTTTTCTATAAAAAAAAGATAAAAACACTATTAAACATTGCGTTTAATTGTTTTTATCTTTTTATGATTTAAGCTTTTTAATTCAAGTATTAATAATTTTTTTAAAATATTACTTAAAAGAATTTTTTATTGATGAAATCAAATTTTCAATTTGATTTTCTCGGTCTTTTTTTGACCAATCAATTATACCTTCTCCTATAATATTGGCATTTTTTGATTTACATAATTTTTTCATAGTGCTTATAGCTTGTTTTCCGCCTAAAATAGAAAAAGGAAAATGATGAGTGGTATAGCAAAACACTTTTTTTCCTTTTAAATCTCCTATTTTGTTCAAATATTCTTTCATAACAGCACATAATGAAAAAGCGTGAACAGGAGCACCAAATACAATAGCATCATAATTATCTGTGTTTGGCATTAAACTAAACTTGAAATCTTTCGGATTAGAAGTTTTTCCTTTTTCTATTGTTATTCTTTCATAAATAACAGTGTTGTTTTCTGTAGATAAATTTTCAGCAATTTTTTCTGCAACAGAATGAGTATTCCCAGATTGAGAATAAACAATAATACCAATTTTCATTTTTTATCAACTCCCTAAGTATTTGAAAAGTTCGTAAACTAAAAATGCAGGCCATACAAAAGCTTTTAAAACCCCTAAAATGCCCATCCAAAAACTTGTTGCGGTTGAAATAAAATAAATAGCTGCCCCAATTAACCCTAAACCATAAATCAAACCGGCAGGAGCTTTTTCAGGAATTTCATTTTTCATAAACTCACCTCTTTTTAATGTAGGGTATAGTTTAAAATATTATTTTACATTTGATTATATAACTATTTACAGTGAATTGTCAAATATGTTTAGTATATATTCATAAAATATAATTTTAATCAAATTTTATATTATTTAAAATTTCTAAATCTTTTATTTTGATATTTTCTTCAGAAATCAATAAAAATTTTGCTTGTGTATATTTATTCAATTCAGCTTTTTCTGAAAAAAAGAAGTACATTAATTTTTTTGCGGCTATTAAATTATTATCATAATTATTTTGCGTATAAAAAATAACTTGATTGCTGTTTTCATTATTTTTGATAGTTAATTCTTTTAAATTAGAGTTCAAATAAGGTGTAGGACTTGGTTTTAATATATGAGAACCCAAACTCGCATACATGTTTTCAAAATTTTCACACGTTTTAAAAAACATTTCAGTTTTTAATCTATTTGAGGAAAAATATCCATCGCTATTTTCTAATTTCGAGAAGAATGTTATAATAGGTGTTCCAGGAATTGTAAGGAAATAGTTATTTAGTATTGTATTTTTAAGTTTTTTAATATTAGAAACTTTAAACGAAACTCTTACGCCTTCCCAGCAATTATTAAAATTATCCCTTAATTTTATATATGATTCTGTTATTTGTTCTTTCAACAGTGTAGTTATTTTAAAATTATCAAAAGAAATATACATTCCACCAAGCCATGGATTTAACCATTCTCGAGTTTTTTCATCTTTATTCTTAATATCTAAAATATCTCGCCCTTTATATTTTAAAGAAGATATTCCGGGATGATTCCCATGAGAAAAGGCTATAACTCCATTATCAATTGCATTATTAGCAGCTTCAATTTTCCCTGAACTTTTTAACAAAAATTGAGTTTTCTCAAAACTATAAATACTATTTTCCAGTTTGGATTTTATTTTTGTGATAGATTTTAAAGGTAAATCAAAAGTTGATTCGGTAGTTTCTTCAAGGTCAATATCATAATTTTCTCCTAAAGAATCTATTTTTAAAATGCCTGATATTGTTTTATTTCTCTTTTCAGATAATTTCAAATTTATTGAATCGTTATAAATAATAGGATTATTATTGTTAATGCTTATTTCAAGAGAACTTGTTTGAATTTTATTTTCTAAATTATTTATATATTTGAATTCTTCGTAAGAATTTACATTGTTTATAAAAAATTTAATTTTCCCTGTTTGAAAGGTATTATTTTTCTCTATTTTTAATTCTGATTCAATGAAATAAGAAAAACCTTGAGATTTCATTTCAATATCTTTATCCCATAATATACCAAAATTTGCTTCATATTTTTTTATAAATAATGAATTATCTTTAAAAAATTCTGAGCTTACATTTTGCATCTCTTGTTCATGATATTCAGCCAATTTTACTTCTCTATCATCTGTTTGGAAAATTAAATTGTAAGGATCAAAGATTATTTCATTAGAGAAAAACATAGTATCAAAATCCGAATTGCTTTTAATTTCTCCGTATATTTCTAAATAACCATTTGAATAAAAATCATAAACCCTTGAAAGAGTGGTGTTAGAAAATGCATCTGAAATATAATTTTCTTTCATCTTTATAAAATTATCATGTTTTTCAAATATCACATTATTCGGTTTTTTACTTGAAAACTCATCGCTATAAGGCTTTCCAAGTTTAGGATTTAATAACATAAAAGAATAATAATTATGAATGTTGTATTCATAAGATATTTCAACCCTATTCGCCATATTTTTAAGCAATTTTAGAATTCTTTTTCCATTTTTTATAATAAAAAAATCTTTTGTTTCTCCGTAAACAGTATCAAATATTGAAGAAATAGGAGTGCTTATTTTATTATTAAAAATATATTTTTCTCTTTTTTTATTTTCAAAAGAAAATTCTACATTTTCATAATAAATATGACTTTTTAATAAAGAAAAATCTACAGAATATTTTTTTCTTTCTTTAGTTTCTAAAGTATCTTCAATAATATTTTTATCAAATTTCAAATTTTCATTTTCAAATAAATTCGCTTTAAACTTTTTAGATTCATCAAAATTATTAGTTATTAACAAAAAACCTTTAGAATTTTTATTTAACTGCACATTATCATTTTCAAGTATAAATTCGGCTTCAAATGGAAAAATAGGGTCTATTCCGGTTTTGAATAAAACATTTTTTCCATTAATAGTAAAATCAGAAATTACAGCCGGATGTGTTTTGTTTATATTTTGAGTTTCTTTTATAAAATCTATAAAAAATTCTTTTTCAATTATTTTTTGAGAAGCAATCTCGCAATTGATTTCAGCATCAAACAAAATATTTTTGTCGTTTTTCCCATTCATTGAAATAATTAAAGGATTTTTAGAAAAATTTTCTATTATATACTTTATTTTATAACTTTCTCCAAAGATTAGTGAAGGATTTTCTATCTCTGTTTTTATAATAAAATCTTTAGTCTCTAACTCTATTAACCCTCTGCCTCTTTTTGAAAATTTAGTTCTTAAAAAATCTTTTTCATTATCCCAAATATATTCATATGTTTCAAAATTTCTTTCAAGAATTCCATCTTCTTCAATTTGAATTTCTCTTTTCAAATCATTATACCAATCAAAATTTTCCAATTTATCTTTTGTAAAAGCATTATTAAAAAGGTAAGGGAGAAAATTCATCAAATGCGTATAAGCATCGTGTTTTTCCCAAAAAAAACCACATTTTTTATATAGGGGAACAGCTTTAGTATTTCCGGGCCATGTGAAAAGATCTACTCTATCCCATTTTTGAGTAAAACTGTATTCCAAAGTTTTTTTTAAAAGTATTTTGCCTACTTTTTTGTTTAAAAAATCTGGAACTACGTTTAACAAATTGATATAAAGAGAGTTTTCATCAAATTTGTATTTAGATAATTTACAATAACCAACAACTCTTTCTTCATATAATGCAAGATATAGCTTAATATGATCAGAGTTGCTTTCCGTTGCAAGAACACTTTCTTTAGACTTTCCTTTATCTGAAACAAGCCATAATTCGGAACTTTCATTCCACATAACAGCTACCTTTTCAGCATATTTTGGATCATATTCTACTATTTTAATATCAGACATTTTTATCCCCTTTCTTTTTAAAAAAATTATTTATTGTTTTTAATTTATTAGTAACTTATTTATATTATCTCACAATTTATTTGTTTTTAAAACATACTAAAGTAATAATTTGTTTGGAAAAAAGATATTATTTTAAAAAGTTTTTAAAAATCCTTTATTGACAAAACTTTATATAAAATGATAGAATTTAAAATAATAAAATGAAAGGAGAAAAAACATGAAAAAAATATTGATAATATTATTAGCTATGTTAGTATTAATTTTGGTAGGTTGTGAAGCTTTGAATAATCAAGTGAAAAGTATAGAGTCAGATGTTAGAGGTCTAGATAGAGTTGTTACTTTATATGCAAATGATGGTAGTGTTATAAAGAGATACGAAGGTAAATTCACAATAAAAACAGAAGATGGCGTTTTAATATTTACTCATGATGGTAAAAGAATCATACTTAACGGAACTTATATAGTAGAGGAAAAATAATTTAATTAAAGGCATTTTCAAAGAAGAAAAGCAAAATATAAATTTATGACTAATAAAATAAATGCATTATCTGAAATATAGGATAGTGCTTTTTTTATACATTTCAAAATATGATATAATAGTATTATAAATAGGGAATTGATTAAAACAAAATTTGAATTAATTCCCCTCATTGAGGGGTGGCAATCGAAGATTGACGGGGTGGACAGGTTTTTAAGCATTTCCTGGCCACCCGACTATAAAATATTATGAGCCATATTATTTTATATAGAACCTTCAAAACGTTTTAAAGAATTTGAACGAGAAAAACGCTAAGATAAAAATGTACAAAATTTAATTAAAAAATCATAAAAGGTTATTTGTGTGCTGTAACGCCGTGTAAAGTGCAGCGTGGCTGTTACACTACATTAGAACATGAATCAAAAATGATAGTGAAAAGATCAGAAGGAGGAAACCACAGATGAACACAGATGAACACAGATTGATTTCAGAAAAAATAATTGGTTGTACAAACTCTCTAGGATTACTTATTAATTTTGGTACTTCAAAAGCACAAATCAAAAGAATGTTAAATAACAATTAAAATATCTGTGTTCATCTGTGGTTAAAAAAGAAAGATTGTGTTTAGAATTTTGAAATAGAAATAAGGAGATTCTAATCAAGTGGAACGGTTGTTTAACTATCGATTAACCATTGTTTAACTATTGTTCGAAAAGGAGGAATAAAAAAATGAAACGATATAAATATCCATATGGGATATCAAACTTTGAAACGGTAAGAACAGAAAATTATTATTATGTAGATAAAACAGAATATATAGAAAAACTAGAGAATGATGATAAATATATAATGATATTAAGACCAAGAAGATTTGGAAAAAGTTTATTTTTAAGCACATTGGACTATTATTACAATAAACTATATGCAAATAAATATGAAGAAGTATTTAAAGGAACATATATTTATGATAACCCAACACCATTAAAAAATAAATATATGGTACTTAATTTAGATTTTAGTGGAATAGATACAAGTACATTAGAAGAAACAGAAGAAGTGTTCACTGAAAAAATAAAAGAAAACATATCAGCTTTTACAGAAATATATCCAATGTTTTCAATGCAAGAAACAGAAAGCGTTAGAAATAAATCAACACCATCAGCAATAATAGATGCATTAATAACGATAATGAAAAAAAAGAATATAAATAAAGAAATGATGGTATTAATAGACGAATATGACCATTTTGCAAACAACATATTTGGACAAGGGAAACAACACTTTGCACAATTAGTAAAAACCGAAGGATTTTTAAGACCATTTTTTGAAACATTGAAAGTAGGAACAAAAAGTGTAATAGATAGAATAGTAATAACAGGAGTATTACCAATATTAAGAGATTCATTAACAAGTGGGTTTAATATAATGAGTAACCTATCATTAAAAAGAGAATATAATCAAATGTTTGGATTCAATCAACAAGAAGTAGAACAAATGCTAACAGAAATAAACGCAGAAG
>Ga0334888_1002141_pt1 | contig 22630 bp, 17 predicted proteins | sample GraSluR1_MG_FD_207227 | JGI IMG/M metagenome (GOLD analysis project Ga0334888, IMG submission 207227) | Sludge microbial communities from methane-producing bioreactor in Wageningen University, Netherlands - Granular Sludge_3_08-R1 | ecosystem: Engineered > Bioreactor > Anaerobic > Unclassified ...
GTTGCTGTCTTTGGTGATCGGCTTTCCTGACTTGAAACTCTTTGATGCTTCTTCTCTCCGTCCGGATAACCCGTTAGGAGTATTCTACACTTGCACGCTGCATCCGTCAAACAGACAGAGTATACAGCCTCGGAGATATAATCCTTATTTTAAGCCGAGAATGCTGTTTTTCTTCATTTTTCATTCAATTTTCCCCTCATCCGCGGAGCCTTCAAAATCCAACTCCCCCTGCACTCCTTCTCCAGGAGCGCAGGCGACCCCGAGCAGACATTTCATTCGCTGCGCATTCTGCACCGCGTAGTCTCTGAAGCAGTTGTTGAACATCAGGAAGAGGCGCTCCGCTTTTGTCGCGGCGTCACGGACGGCACCCTCCCAGGAGAGCATCTCCGCATCCGAATAACAATACCGGAATCGCTCCGCGACGGTTGCATCCTTACGACTCCATGCTTCCGTATTGCGTCCGTGGAAGCGGACGACCGAACCCCAGGAAGCGGTAACGGGAGCGTCCCTTCCCACGGTCCAGGGCAGTTCAGGTTCGTCCACCGCGACGTACGCCATATTCGCCCCTTTCAGCAAATCCAGGAACGACTCCCGGTTTCCTGGTTCCATCCAGGAACGGTTCCGAACCTCGACCGCGACGCGGAAGGGCGGAGTCACCTCGGCGACGCGTTCGAGATAGCGCATCATCACGGGGGAAAAAACAGCCTTGGGAGGAAGTTGAAAGAGCAGATACCCCATACGGTTCATCTGACGCAGGGGAGCGAGGGACTCCGTAAAACACCTCCAGAGAAGGGGGCGAGCGTCTTTCGGAAGTCCCTGGAAATCAAGCCTCCCCGATTCGGGCCGGGGGACTTCGTTCCGGACCCATTCGGGAAGGGATTCGTACTTCACGGAGTGCCACGTGAACAGCCCCCATGCCTTCACATTGAAAAGAAAGCCGGGGTATGTGCGCGCAGCCCACTTGAAGACGGTCGTCCTCTCCGGAATCGCATAGAATGTGCTGTCGACCTCGACGGTATCGAAGCGCCGCGAATAGTGAAAAAGGCGGGCGGCGGGCGTTCGGGCGCCGGGAGGATACCATCCGCTCTGAACGAGGCTGCGATCAGACCATGAACAGGTCCCTACCCGAAGCTGCCCTCCCACCGTGCTACGCTCCCGGAGAGAGGAAAACGCCGGCGAAACGGTTGACTCGTTCTCGCCACATGTGGAAAAGCTTCGCGGAAAGAATTGACGCAAGCGAAAAGTAGTCGTCACGGGATCCTCCGAAGGAATCATTATCCAGAAGCGTCTCGTACAGATCAGCGGAGAGTGAAAAGATCATATCCCCTTTGTGCCGATCGGTGAGCTGGACGGGCTGGCATCCGACGGCCATTTGCCCCTCTTCATTATAGTAAAGCGTCACCGTGTATTCCACAGGCCCTATATCACCAACGTTCAGCGTTAGGCGTTGTCTTCGAGAAAACCCCTTGGCCTTCAGCGTCCCAATGCTATCAGGGTCGAGTTCATAGTGAATTTTATCGAGCAAATGCCAGTGACGAACATATCCCGCCATCTTTCGAGCAAAGGCGTTGCAGACAGGGTCCTCCGGTTTTGTCGCCAGGACAGCCTTTGAAGGAACTCCATTCTGCAAAGCATTCCACAGGAAGGAGGAGAGCGCGTTTCCTTCCTCATAAAAGAGAGAAAAACCAAGCAGCGCCGCCGCCGCCGAAATACGCGGCGTATCGTACCAGCGCGAGGGAAGAACAGAAGCAAGTTTTCTTGTGATTCCCGTCTTTTTCAGATCGGCAACATTTTTACCGCCTTGCGCATTGACGCCAGGCTCTTCTCCAAAGAGCTCCTCCGGGGCCGTTCGGGGGAAAAAGGGGCGGAAATACCCGTTCGCCTCCCCGTCCGTAAGATCAAGAAGCCACAGGCGGCATCGCTTGTCCTCATGCAACATTGCGAACTCGGCCCTGTCGAAGACCGCACGCGGCGTATGCATCAAATCGGACATAAAGATGACCGAATGCCAGAGAAGACCTTTGAAAGCGGGATCCTGGGCATACTGGTACAGCATCCTGCGAACAGGTTCTTCAAGACTTTCTACTGTATACGAGTTGGTTTTGCCTTTGGCCCCTTTGAGGGAGATTGTCCGATCCTCTCTTTCGAGCCAGCTGAAAGGCATAAGTTTTCGGGTATTCTTGGCCCTGTTCAGAACCACGAGGCGGGGTACGGCGCCTTTGGTCCATATCTGGAGGGTCAGCCCCTCGTCAATATCCGCCGAGCATATGATCATGCCCTTATCATCCATACTCCGCACTCCTTCATCAATACTAATGCGGTCTATTATGACGTCTTTTCCCCCAAATGCAAAGGAAAAAATTTCCTGAATGTGAAATGATCCCTCAGAACCCCTTCATCCGCGGGAAAAGGGGTTTGAATTCAGATTTCCGCCGAATACTCTTGCATTTGACGCCTCCAGGTTGTATCATGCTTTCCCTGCGGTTGAAATAATCAAGCCAGGACCGCATTCGGAGGAACGAAGTGTAATGAGAAGAGCCGAACACATACGCAATATTGCAATAATAGCCCATATCGACCACGGCAAGACTACCCTTATCGATTCCATCTTCAAAGCCGCCCAGGTATTCCGCGATAACGCACGCGTCGAAGAACGCTTTATGGACAATAACGAGCTGGAACGCGAGAAGGGAATCACCATCCGCGCCAAACACTGTACCGTCGAGTGGAAGGGGTACAGAATCAACATCATCGATACTCCGGGACACGCTGACTTTTCCGGCGAAGTGGAACGCATCCTCTCCACGGTCGACTCCGTGCTGCTGCTCGTGGACGCGGGAGAGGGGCCGATGCCCCAGACCCGGTACGTCCTCTCGCATGCGCTCCGGATGGGGATCAAGCCGATCGTCTATATCAACAAGGTGGACCGCAAAGAGGCGGACCCGGTGCTCGCGCTCAACGCTACGTTCGACCTCTTTTTCGAACTCGGCGCAACCGACGAGCAGGCGGATTTCCCCGTCCTCTACGGTTCGGGCCTTGCCGGTTGGGCCGTCAAGGAACTGAGCGAGATCGAGGGCGGCGAATCGAAGGGGATGGACGCCCTTTTCGAGACCGTCATCGAGTACGTGGAGCCCCCGCTCGCCGACGAGGAGTCTCCCTTCCTGTTGCAGGTGAGCACGCTCGCCTGGAACGAATACACCGGACGCATGGGGTGCGGGAAGATCCTCCAGGGGAAGATACGCAAAGGAGAGGAATTCCTCCGCACAACGACCGCCTGGGAGGACAGAGCCGACAAGGAGAACGAGAACTTCGTCATCGCCGGAAAAGACCGGACAAAAGCCGTCCAGATCTTCGTCACGCGCGGTCTTGAGCGTCTTGAAGTGGAAGAGGCGGGAGCGGGCGATATCGTCTGGATCTCCGGCCCCAAGGAGATCGGCATCGGCGATACGTTCTGCTCGCCGGAGCTTGAGAACTTTCCGCTGCCCCCGCTTGATATAGAGGAGCCGACGGTCTCGATGTTCTTCCTTGTAAACAACGGCCCCTTCTCGGGGCAGGAAGGGCAGGCCATCACGCTCCGTCAGCTCAAGGCGCGGCTGGAGCGCGAAATGCACGTCAACGTCGCCCTCCGCATGGAAGACCTGGGACGTCCCGACGGAGTCAAGGTCTCCGGACGCGGGGAACTGCAGCTCGCGATCCTCATCGAGGAGATGCGCCGCGAGGGGATGGAGTTCTGCGTCTCCAAACCGGAGGTCATCACCGAGGAGCGCGACGGAAAAACCTTCGAGCCGATGGAGGATCTTGTCGTGGACATCCCCGAGGAGTACCAGGGCGTCGTCTTCGAGAAGCTGTCGCGACGCAAGGCGCGCGTGCAGGAGATCCAGAATCTCCGTACGGGACTGATGCGCATCTTCTTCGCCGTCCCCACCCGCGGCCTCATCGGCTACCGGGGGGAATTCCTGACCGACACGAGAGGGCTCGGGATCATGTCGTCCCGGTTCTCCGGGTACGCCCCGTGGGTAGGCGAGATCACGCCGCGCAACAGGGGCGCGCTGGTCAGCCTGGATACCGGCGAGGCCACGAGCTACCAGCTTGAAAATCTCCAGGAGCGGGGCGTCCTCTTCATCTCACCGATGGACAAAATCTACTCGGGAATGATCGTGGGGGAAAACGCGCGCCCGGGCGACATGCCCTGCAACCCGACGAAGCGCAAGCAGGCGACCAACCACAGGTCCTCCACCAAGGACTTTACTATAAAGCTCGACGTCCCGAGGAAAATGACCCTCGAAAAAGCCCTTGAATGGATCTCCGAGGACGAACTCGTCGAGGTGACGCCCAAGTCGATCCGTCTTCGCAAATCCATCCTGGACGACAACGAGCGAAGAAAGGCGCGACGCATCAGCGCGTAAAGTAAAAAGCGCCGCTCCTCAGACGGGGAGCGGCGCTTTTTTTACACTTTCTTCGTCAGCGGCATTTCAAGAAGAACGGTCGTCCCTCTGCCTGGTTCGCTGGTAATAGAGACGCTCCCACCGATCAGGCGAGCGCGCTCCTCCATGTTCACAAGCCCCCACGTGCCACGTTCCTCGGCCAGTTCGCGCTCCTTCGCCACATCAAAACCGATGCCGTCGTCAAGCACCTTTACACGAAGGGCATCCCCGCCGATACCGGCCATTATCTTCACATTCTTCGCTTTTCCGCCCCGGACGGCGTTCATCACCGCTTGCTGGACGATCTTGAAGACCGCTGTACGGACCTGGAGCGACAGAACATCCGCACGTCCTTCAATCGAAAAACGAACGTCGCACCCCGAGAAGGATCGTACCTGAGAAGCAAGACGGCTCAAAGGGGTATGCAGGCCGTCTTTCAGCCCCGAGGGGTTGAGCTGGAAGAGGAAAGAACGCGCTTCGAGAAGAGCGTCCGCCAGGTGCGCCCTCGTCCGTCCCAGCTCCTCCCCCGCACGGACAAAATCTCCCCTGTCGAGATACTCTTTGGAGAGGTCGATCATCAGCCCGATGCTGGAGAACTTCTGAATGGGGCCGTCGTGGAGATCCCGCGAAAGCGAGACGCTCTCCCGCTCCGCAAGCAGCATTCCCGCAAGAAGGCCGCTCTCGTCGGAGGAAGCCGGGCTCTCCCCCTCCAGGTTCATGCTCAGCAGGTTCAGCGCAACCCGGAAGCGATTTCCCATCTCCTCGCTCCGCACAAGCAGCTTCTCGATGCGGCGCTCCTCCCGGGCGAGATCGTCCCTCTGGCGGGCGAGTAGCTTCTCTCGCTCTTCGAAAGCTCCCCGTATCTTCATCAGGTGCATGGCGCGCTCGTAGGCGTCTTTCTCGCGCTTTTCATTCCCGGAGCGGCTGGCTACGAGAAGCTCCTCCCGTGAGCGGCGATATTCGCTCTCCGCCTTGTCGGCGGCGACGATCACCTCGTTGAGCTCCCTGATAAGATCCTCCTTGCGCGTGCGGACCTCGAAGAGACGCTCCCGTTCCTCCTCGCGGAGAGACGAGATGCTGTCGATGCTGTAGTGCAGCGCCTCGCTCATCTTGTCCTGTATTTCTTTCAGCTTCCGTGACAGTTCGTCCAAGGGCAAGCGCGGCGCCTCCTTTTTTCTCTTTGAATCCGGTACGCCCATCGTTTTTCATATATCGCTTATTGTACAGTTGAAACGGAGGTCTGGCAATTTTCGCCGGAACGGATACAATGAAGTGACTTTCTCATCGAAGGAGATGCATTTCATGATCCTCGTGCTCATTCTTGGCTGGGCGGTGCTCTACGCCGACCGTACGGCCCTCTACCCCCTGCTCTCGGTCATCGCGGAGACGCTGGGGATTTCGTCCGCACAGGCGGGGTCCATTACCAGTGCGTACTTTCTCTTGTACGTCCTGCTGCAGATCCCGAGCGGGCTGGCGGCCGACCGCTGGGGAACAAGACGGGTGCTGATCTCTATGTTCGCGCTCTCCGGGGTCGGCATCCTCGGCTTCGGTCTCTTCGGAAACACATATTCGCTGCTCCTCCTCTTCTCGGCGCTCCACGGACTCGGCGCGGGAGCCTACTATCCGTGCTGCTTCGGGACGATGCTCGCCACCGTTCCGCCGGAAAAACGCGGAATCAGCTCCGGCTTCATCGGAATGGGAATGGCGCTCGGTATTCTCGGGGGTATGGCGGTGAGCGGGCCGCTCTACGAGTTCTTCGGTCACTACCGTCCGCCGTTCCTTGTGCTCGCCGTGCCGACGATTCTGATGCTCTTCGCATTCGTTCGTTTTCTCCCCGACACCAGGAATATCGGGGGATCCCCGTCGCTCTCCGTCTATAAGCGTCTCTTTCGAGACAAGGACATCTGGAAGATCAACATGGCGACGTTCTGCTCGCTCTACGGCTTCTGGGCCGCCGCGACATGGGGACCGACGTTCCTTCAGGCGGAGCGGGGGTTTTCGCTCTCAGGATCGGGGCTGTACACCGGGCTCATCGCGCTCTCCGCGCTCCCGGGAGGCGTGCTCTGGGGGAGGCTCTCCGACCGCTTCGGCCGCAGAAAGATCGCCGCGCTCGTGCTGCCGGCGAGCGGCGTGGCGCTCTTCCTTCTCACCCGCGTTCAGGGAACGCCGCTCATTGTTTCCACGCTGCTGCTCTTCGGCATCTTCAGCAACACGGCGTTTTCGCCCGTTGCAGTCGCATGGATAGGCGACATCGTGAGCAAACGCCACCCTGGCTCGATGAGCGCCGCGGTCGGCTTCTTCAACGCGACGATCATGTCCTCGGCGGTGATTGCGCCTCTTGTCTCCGGCTTTCTGCGCGACATGACGGGCTCCCTGGTACCCGCCATCCTCACGGGCTCCCTGTTGATGTTCTTCGGTACCGTAATGCTGCTGCTGACTCCCGACGCCTCCCGGGCGGGCGCGGAGTAATACACGAAAGGAGTAATTCCCGTCATGGCTGAACTCACAGTCTTCGGCGGAGGAACCTGGGGTACGGCGCTCGCAGTCTCGGCCGCCAAGAGCGGGCACTCCGTCATGCTCTGGTGCCGTCGCGCCGAACAGGCGCGAGCGATCAACGCGACCTCGCATAACCCGGACTACCTCCAGGCGATTGAGCTTCCCGAGGCGATCTCGTCCACATCCGATCCCGAGGAGGCGGCGCTCTTCTCCCAGCACTGGATCCTCGCGCTGCCGACGCAAACGGTGCGGGGTTTCCTTCCGGCGCTCGCCCCCTTCTGCGGGAAAGAGACCGAAGTCTGCAACGTGGCAAAGGGGATCGAGATCGGCACGGGAGCAAGAATCAGCGCTATCGTTTCGGAGACGCTTCCGGAAGTCCGCTACTCCGTCCTTTCGGGACCGAGTTTCGCCGGGGAGGTGGCGCAAGGCCTTCCGACCGCACTGACTGCCGCCTCCAGGCACGAGACGTCCGCGCTCCTCTGGCAATCTGCGCTGAATACCCAGAGACTGCGCATCTACACATCGTCCGACGTCATCGGTACCGAAACGGGGGGCGCGGTGAAAAATATCATGGCGATCGCCTCCGGAATGGCTTCCGCCCTCGGATTAGGAGAAAACGCACGCGCGGCGCTGGTAACCCGCGGACTCGCGGAGATCATGCGCTTCGGCGAAGCGCTGGGAGCCCATCCGCTGACGCTCGCAGGACTTGCGGGAATGGGGGATCTCGTCCTCACCTGCTACAGCACGCAGTCGCGCAACTTCCGCCTTGGGCTCGCGCTCGGCCGGGGCCTCTCCCTCGATGAAGCGAAACTTGAGGTCGGTCAGGTCGCCGAAGGAGCGTTCACGGTCCGCGCCGTCGCTGAAAGCGCGCTCGCGCTCTCCGTGGAACTCCCGGTCTCGCAGGGAGTGCACCGACTTCTCTACGAAGGCTCTTCCCCTCAGGATGAGCTGGAACGTCTGATCGCCCGCGACCCGAAGGCGGAGTACCCTCCCGCGATGCTGTGGGGAAGCGGACAGGGGTGACCTTCGCATCTCCGGTTATTCACGGAGTTGCGTCAAAAGTTGCCCGAGGTAAGAAAGTGATGTATAATCCAAGTCGTTCAATAGCGTCAGAATATCCCTTGCTGAGGAGGAATGTATTTATGGCAAAGGCAGTTGTTGATAAGGATGCATGCGTGGGTTGCGAGACCTGCGTAGGCACCTGCCCGGTCGAGGCTATTTCGATGGTCGACGGCAAGGCTCTCGTTGACGAGTCCTGCATCGAGTGCGGAAGCTGCGTGTCCGTCTGTCCCGTGAGCGCGATCACCCAGTAGTAAGTCTCTGATCTCGTTACGAACACGTTTTTTCGAAACGCCCCTCCATTCCGCGGAGGGGCGTTTTCTTTACGATACAGGAGATTGAATAAAAAGCGGTTACGGTATACACTAACCTCCGCGCGACGCCCTCCCGAACAGGCGGACAATCCGCCGCGAAACAGCGTCAGCAAAATCTCTCTTCCGGAGGCTTCCATGGATCGGCTCATCGTTTCCCTGATGATCATCAACTTCGCGATACACTCGTACTCCAACACGTTCTTCTTCCTGGCGCCCTACCTGAGCACACAGGGGTACTCCCCCGCATCCGCAGGCGTGCTGGTGAGCGTGTTCTACGCAGCGACGACCGCGGTCCGCCCCGTGGGAAGCTGGATCACGGAGCGATTCGGGATCAGGGGAAGCATGATCGCATCGTCTTTGCTCTGCCTCGCCTGCGCAGCGGTTCTCCACATCTACCAGGGTTCGTTCTCCTTCTTCGTCGGGCTTCGTATCGTCATGGGAATCGGCTTCAGCGTCTTCATGGTCGCGCTTACAACCTACCAGGCGCTCGCCGTGGAAGAAGCGAAAAGGGGACTTGCATTTGCCCTGGTCGCCATCGGCAGCATCGTCCCCATGTTCACTATCGTCCCGCTGACCGACTTTCTTATCCGGAACAACCTCGGCAGAATCTACCTGCTTCTTCCGGTTGCCGCGTCGGCGCTCGCTCTTATGCTCGCGATTCGCCTCAACACAAAGCAAACGACCGGCTTCGAAGAGACAATCTCGACCATGAAGTGGGGAAGTTATCGCGACCTCTTCCGGGAGACGCCTGCGTGGAGGATGCTCTGCTCCTGTTTCTTCTTCGGCCTCTGCGACTCCTCCATTGTCTTTCTCGGCAGCATGCTGCTGGAGAAAGGGCTTGTCCCGTCATGGTTCGTCTTCGCTATGGCGGGAGGGGCGCTCTTCGTCCGTACAGCAGGGAGAAACCTGTTCAACCGCTACCCGAGAACCGTCTTCGCCGGCCCCTCGTTCCTGCTGATGGCAGCGTGTCTCATCTGGCTCTCCTTCGTCGATTCACCTGCCGGGATGCTGCTCTCCGGATTCCTCTACGGAATCGGCGTCGGGTACGGCTACCCCGCGCATCTTGCGCTCATCGCGGATCTCGCTCCGGCTCGTCTCAGGGCCAAGGCGTCGGCGCTGGTCCACTTTTCCATGGATCTGAGCTGGTTCCTTCTTCCCCTCTACATGGGGTTCGGCTCGACGCTCCTCGGCACGCTTTTGGCATTTCGCCTTTTCGCACTCTTTTGCCTTATAACGGCCGTTGCCGTCACCGTCATGTGGCTGCCGGGGAAAGGGCGCGCCGGCGGCGGGGCGCCCGCTTAGTTCAGGTCGGGGAAGCGCACCGCCGTCCCGTAGGCGATAAGCTCCGCCGCGCCGGTGGAGACGCTCGTCGTCGAGAGCCGGAAGCCGATGATCGCGTTCGCTCCCATCTGCTGCGCCAGCACGCCGAGGCGCTCCGTCACAAGGTTGACCGCGTCGTCGATCATATCGGTGTACCGGGTCAGTTCCCCTCCGACAGTCCAGTTCTTCACGTTCGACGCCACGTCCTGCACCAGCGACTTCGAAAGACAGCAGGAGGCCGACACGCACCCCAGATACTCGCACTTCTTGCCCGGAATCACGTCGACCGTGAGGACCGGAATTCCCTTTTTACTCATTCTCTTTTTTCATCCTTTTCTTGCGTCTCCTCTGTCGTGTTGATTTTCCAGCCGTGCCCGCGCTCTCCTCGTCGGATTGCCCGCGTTGAAGCTCCTCGTCCGCGGATACGGCGTCCTCTTCCTGCAGATCCTCCTCTTTCCCCGTTGCATCATCGGTTTCTGCGGGGGAGATTTCCGGATCCTCGATCATTTCCGGTTCCACTGTAAATGAAGCCGTTTCGTCGGCTCCGCCTCCATCCGCTCTCTCGTCATCGGCAAAAACATCTTTCAGCGCCTTCCGTTCAGTTTTTTCCGTCCCCTCTTTGATCGTATAGCGTGAAGGCGGAGAGAAGAACGCGCCGCGGAATCGTTTAAAAAGCCCGAAGAAGACGCCGCCGAAGAGCAGCAGCACGCCGCCGAGAAGAAGATAGCGGACAAGGCTGCCCACCCCTTTGAGTGTGTCGTAGAAAAAACGTCCTGCCGGAAAGTTGAGTGTGGCTGCGGCGAAACGGACAAACTCAGGATCCTTCATGTCCTCGAAGGGGTACCCCTCGGCCATGCAGGCGATACTCTGACGGGCGAGCTTTCTGCCGATTTCTCCTGTAGGTTCCTTCGTATGGATGTCCCACAGAATAATTCCCCTCTCCCCGGAACGCCGGTAGATTTCGAGCAGATCCGCGCGTTCCTCCGGAAGGACGGAAGCCGCTCGTAGTTTCCCGCTGTTCTTTCCGCGAATTTCCGAAATCCTGAGGAGATCGAAGATATCGTCGCTCGACCAGGAGGTCCAGAACTCCACCCCGTAGTCGCGAAGGAAGAGCGAGCAGGCTTCGGGAAAGGCGATGAGGGACGGCTCAAGAATAACGAGGGGACGTCCGCTCTCGAAGATGACCGCGAGCTTTCTGGAGTCAGGAGTGAGCGCCTGCCATACTTTCAGAAAGACATCCTTCTTTACGGCGATCTTCGCCATCAGATCCGGAGAAAAGCCGTCGAGAGGAACCCCCTCCTGGATCAAAAAGAGCAGGCCGCGCGCGGCGTTCCGGTTGCCGCTGATGTCCGGAAGAAAATCAAGGCTTCTGTTCAGTACGCTCCAGTTGACGTCGCTCGTCTTCCATTCGGTGGAGACGTAGTTCTCCACCCCGATCTTGTTGATCGCTTTCAGAAATTCCGCTCCCCACTCCTTGTACAGCTCGATAAATCTGCTGCCGGGATCCCGCGAGAGCAGACGCAGATCGTTTCTGTCGGGGGAATCAATGAGAATCGACTCGAAAAACTCGACGGGCTCCAGGGCAAGCGACTGTCCGAAAGCATCCCAAAGGGCGTTGATTTTCTGAAGCAGCAGCTGGAAGTCGGCGCCCTTCTCGAGTTCTCCGCTTACGTAGTTCCTGACATGTTCCGAGGAAGCGAGCACCTGCGCGCTGTGAATCATCGAGACTGCCTCGGAACGGCAGATCCGCTCCCAGTCGCTCAGCAGCGTGTTGATATTCCGTTCCATCTCCTGCTTCATAGAGGGGAGCGTTCCATCGGGACTCGCGTTCCAGACGGACTCCACGGTGACGTCGGCGGTGTACTCCGTAAAAAAGCTCTTCCTGAGCTCCTCTTCGAAAGCCTCTTTTGCCTGCCCCATCTGGATGCCCTCGTACAGAAGCAAGCCGACCCCGATGATAGGGATCATCCGTGAGAGCACTTTTCCTCCGATCTTTACCACCGCCAGGTGCATCATTTTCTGGACCAGCTTCCGCCCAAGAACTGTGAGCACAACGCCGCCGATCACAGCCATCCCCGACGAGAGACGTCCCCTGTCGCTCTGTTCCCCTGAAAGGGCGATCGACAATGCGGCGCGCTCCGTATTGGGCACCGGGATTGCATTGTAAAGAGGAAGTCTGTCTTTGACCGTAGCGACGAATGGTGTGCGAATCTCTTCCATAGACCGGCGCAGAAGCGTCTGGCTGCGCTGCTCCAAACTTTCGAGCAGCGTTCGCTGAAACTCCTCGTGCACGGTGGAGAGCCTCGGGCCTGCGCGTTTCACGAAGAGGGCGACAACCTCCTCGATTTCCTCGTTCAGGAAAACGCCCGCCTTCACCTGCTTCCACCAGATACCCACGGAACTGTGGTCCTCGGGAAGCGTCGTCTCCGCGAGCGCCTTCTCCACCTCCAGGTAGTGCTGATCGATGATCCTGCGAAGATCCGTGTTTGCCCACTGGTTCAGTTCGTTCGCAATCTTCGTCCGTTCGGACTGTACGAGGCTCGGGAGCTTTCCAAGCTCTTCTTCAGCAACGCGGCTGGCAACCTCAATCTCGAAGAGTTTCCTGGCAAGCTGCTCCGACCCTGCGGACACGGGGACGTCTGCGGAGGTTGCTCCCAGCTCGTTCCCGGCAGTCTCTGCGGACGGAGCATCCGGAATTCCCTCTTCGGAGGTCTTCTCAGCTGTCTGGAGCGGACCCGCCGCCTCTTCGACAGCCGGAGACTGTGAAAGAACGGACGCTGCGGACACGTCGCCCGAAGACAACTGAAAGACAGCTTCCCCCTCTTCCATTGCCGTTGGTCCTGCGGTTTCCTCCGCTCCACCCGCGAACGGGAGGCGAAGGAGCAGCCCCGCAGCAAGCGCACAGCACACGATAACTCTCTTTCCGGTCAACAATGGACTTCCTCCTTCTGCCTGCACATAACAAACCCCGCCTTGAAAACAGGCGAGGGAGACGTTGAGAATACGGGCGAAAACCCGCGTAGAGATTCTTTGGGCAGGAACGCGAAGCGTCTTCGCAAGAAGTGCGAAGAGACAGCGTCGTGTTCCCGTACGACGTCCTGTTTTGGACGATTGTACCATATTCTTTACCCGCAGCCGCTTTCCTCTTCTTCTCCGCAGAATCACCGATATTCCAAGTCCGGCTGCCTGGTTTCTCCAAAGTCATGCCCTTTCCGCAAAACGAGGACTTCGTTTTAAAGGCCGAACTTCAGGAGGCGCCGGCGCCGAAAAAGTTTTTTTGCCCCCCTCTTGACAAGAGAATCGTAAATGTTCATAATATATTTATTGAATCAATCAATTAGCCTTGACAAGACGAACCGCAAGCCGTATTCTGCTTAGATAAGGAGATGATGCCCTCTCGAGCACTTCCTGAACTGGTTCTCTCCCCCGCCCTGCGGGGGTCCGCTTCACAGTTCGCCTCCGAGGCGCCGGAAGTCCTCCCGGAAGGAGGACGCGGAGGGGCGTAATAGAAGCCCTTCGTTACCATCTTCAAAGGAGTGTGGTTTTTATGAAGAAAATGCTGCTCGCTCTTTTCGCGCTTGTCCTTCTCTTCTCCGCCACAGCCGCTTTCGCAGCGGACGTTCTTGTGGGCGTCGCCATGCCCACGCAGTCGCTCCAGCGCTGGAATGAAGACGGCGCGAACATGAAGAAAATTCTCGAGGGAAAAGGCTATAAAGTCGATCTGCAGTACGCCGAGAACAACGTCAGCGTTCAGATCTCCCAGCTCGAGAACATGATTACCAAAGGCGTCAAGGTCATGATCATCGCCTCCATCGACGGTTCGGCTCTCTCCGACGTCCTCGCCAAGGCCGCGGAAGCGAAGATCCCCGTCATCGCCTACGACCGCCTTATCCGCCAGTCCCCCAACGTGGATTACTACGCCACGTTCGACAACTTCAAGGTCGGCGTCATCCAGGGCAAGTTCATTGAAGAGAAGCTTGGACTGAAAGACGGCAAGGGCCCCTTCAACATCGAGTTCTTCGGCGGTTCCCCCGACGACAACAACGCGTTCTTCTTCAACGGCGGCGCAATGAGCATCCTGCAGCCCTACCTCGACAGCGGCAAGCTTGTCTGCCACTCCGGCCAGACGAAGATGGAGCAGATCGGCATTCTCGCATGGAAATCCGAGGACGCTCAGGCTCGTATGGACAACCTCATCTCCAGGTCGTACACCGACAAGAAGCTCGACGCCGTTCTCTCCCCCAACGACTCGCTCGCCTACGGCATCTCCGCCTCCCTTGAGAACAACGGCTACATCCCCGGCAAAGACTGGCCCATCATCACCGGCCAGGACTGCGACCGCGCGAACGTGAAGAACATGATTGCCGGGAAGCAGTCGATGTCCGTCTTCAAGGACACCCGCGCGCTCGCCACAAAGGTCGCCGAGATGGTCGACGATATTATCCAGGGCAAACAGCCCGAAGTGAACGACACGAAGACCTACGACAACGGCATGAAGGTCGTTCCTTCCTACCTGCTTGAGCCCGTCTTCGCCGACGTCAACAACTACAAGGAACTGCTCCTCGATTCCGGCTACTACAAGGAAGAGGATCTGAAGTAATCCGGGAACACTCACGCAGCATATCGTGACGGAGGGGACGGGGCCATCGCGCTCCGTCCCCCTTGAATCAGGAACAGGAGATGAGAGCATGGCCAAAACACTCCTGCGGATGAAGAGCATCACGAAGACCTTTCCCGGAGTCCGCGCTCTGAACGACGTCTGTTTCGACGTCGAAGAGGGGGAGATTCACGCGCTCGTCGGCGAGAACGGCGCGGGAAAATCCACCCTGATGAACATTCTCTCCGGCGTCTACCCCTTTGGGTCCTACGAAGGGGAGATCGTCTTCGACGGGGAGACCTGCGTCTTCAATACCATAAAAGACAGCGAAAAGATCGGCATCGTCATTATCCACCAGGAGCTCGCGCTCGTCCCGTACCTCTCGATTGCCGAGAACGTCTTTCTCGGCAATGAACGGGCCCGGCGGGGCGTGATCGACTGGAGCGAGACCTACGCGCGCACCGACGATCTTCTCAAACAGATACGACTGCACGAAAATCCGGCGACTATCACAAAAGATCTCGGCGTGGGGAAGCAGCAGCTCGTGGAGATTGCAAAAGCCATCTCAAAAGACGTGCGCCTGCTCATTCTCGACGAACCGACCGCAGCCCTCAACGACGAGGACAGCAACAATCTGCTGAACCTGCTTCTGGATTTGAAGAAGAAGGGCATTACTTCCATCATCATCTCGCACAAGCTCAACGAAGTGGAGAAGATCGCAGACCGCATCACGGTGATCCGAGACGGCGCCGTCATCGAGACGCTGGATAACGCGACAAAAAACATCCGGGAGGACCGCATCATCAAGGGAATGGTAGGGCGGGAGATCGTCGACCGATTCCCGAAACGCCCTCCTCACGCGAGAGGCGACCTCGCTCTTGAAGTACGTGACTGGACTGTCGGCGACCCTCTCTTCTTCGACCGCAAAAAGATCAAAGGAGTCAGCTTCAACGTCCATAAGGGCGAGGTCGTAGGACTCGTCGGCCTGATGGGCGCCGGGCGGACAGAACTCGCCATGAGCCTCTTCGGACGCTCCTACGGGAGCGATTTTTCCGGCTGTCTCTTTCTGGGCGGCCAATCGGCAACGCTTCACTCCCCCAAGGAGGCGATCGCCCGCGGCATGGCGTACGTCACAGAGGACCGGAAATCCGCAGGACTGATTCTCATCGACGACATCCGCCACAACATCTCCCTCGCCAGCCTCGGCAAGTTGAGCGACAAGCGGGGCGTTCTCGACGAGAACAAAGAGATCACCGTGGCCGAAGACCTGCGGAAGAAGATGTCCATCAAGACCCCGAGCGTCTTTCAGAAAGTAGGCAATCTCTCCGGCGGAAACCAGCAGAAAACCATTCTGGCCCGCTGGCTCTTCGCAAACCCCGACGTACTGCTGCTCGACGAACCGACGCGCGGCATCGACGTGGGCGCGAAGTACGAAATATACTGCATCATCAACGAACTGGCGGCAATGGGCAAGGCGATCGTCCTGATCTCTTCGGAGATGCCGGAGGTGCTCGGCATGAGCGACCGGATATACGTAATGAACGAGGGGCGCTTCGTCGGCGAATTGGATCGTGAGAGCGCCTCGCAGGAAGCGATCATGAAGTGCATTATGCAGAGCAATCGGGAGGTGGCCTGATGCGCAAGCTGAAAGAGATGTTCATGATGAACATCCGACAATACGCGATGATGCTCGCGCTCCTCTTCATCGTGCTTCTTTTCCAGTACCTCACGGACGGCGTGCTCCTCCGTCCGCTGAACTTAACGAACATCATTCAGCAGAACGGCTACATTCTCATCCTGGCGATCGGCATGCTGCTCTGCATTCTCACCGGAAACATCGACCTCTCGGTCGGCTCGGTGGCCGCTTTCGTCGGGGCCGTCGGCGGAACCCTGATGACGGTCTGGAAGTGGCCTGTCATCCCCTCCATCCTTGCTTGCCTCGTTCTGGGCATCCTGATCGGCTGCTGGCAGGGATACTGGATCGCCTATTTCCGCATTCCCGCGTTCATCGTCACCCTGGCAGGAATGCTCTGTTTCCGCGGACTTACACTGGTCATGCTGAAAGGGCAGACGCTCGCGCCCATGCCCGACCTCTTCCGTAAACTCTTCACCACGTTCATTCCCGACGTGCTGGGGGGCGAGGGGCTGAACTACACTGCCCTGACAATCGTCGCAGTCCTCCTGTGCGCGTTCGCCTTCTTCGAGCTGCGGGATCGTCAAAACAAAAAAGCGTACGGGTTCGAGGTCGCCCCGTTCCCCTTCTGGGTGATGAAGATCCTGCTCGTCGCCGCGGTCGTCACGGCCTTTACCTACCAGCTCGCCCGGTACCGCGGAATTCCCATGGTACTGGTGCTCCTTGGAGCGCTCGTCCTTATCTACAGCTTCATCACCAGGAAGACCGTCTTCGGCCGTCACGTCTACGCGTTCGGCGGCAACGAGAAGGCGGCGAAACTCTCGGGTATCGATACGAACAAAGTCTTTTTCCTCGTCTATGCGAACATGGGCCTGATGGCGGCGGTCGCGGGACTTGCCTTCATGGGACGGCTCAACGCGGCCTCTCCCGTCGCCGGGGTCAATTTCGAGCTTGACGCCATCGGCGCGTGCTTCATCGGCGGCGCATCCGCCTCCGGAGGCATCGGCACCGTCACAGGGGCCATCATCGGCGGACTGATCATGGGCGTGCTCAACAACGGCATGTCAATCGTGGGCGTCTCCATCGACTGGCAGCAGGTGGTCAAGGGACTCGTCCTCCTCGCCGCGGTCGCCTTCGACGTCTACACGAAGAAGAAAACCGCGAAGTAGCTCGCACAGTACAGCGGCCCGGCGCTCCCCTTTTTTGGGCGAACCGGGCCGCTTCCCGATTGTGAAGGAGGACTCTTCATGAGCGAACACTGTTCCTCCGCCCCTTCCGCCGATTCGTTTCTTTTCGGCGAGACGCGGACGGGGGAGAAGGTTTTTCTGCACACTGCGAGGAACGGCTCCTTGACGTTACGCTGCATCGACTACGGGGCTGCCGTCACTTCGCTGGAGGTTCCGGATCGCGACGGCGTCTGCGAGAATGTTGTACTTTCCTACGACCGCCTCGCCGGGTACGAGGAAGACACGTGCTGGTGCGGACTGCTTTGCGGCCCGGTGGCAGGGCGTATTGCAGGGGCTTCGTTTTCACTGGAGGGAAGACGGTGCGAACTTGAAGCCAATGACGGGACGTCATGTCTGCACAGCGGCCCGGAGGGATTTTCCTATTCCATCTGGCACGGAGAGACGTTCTCTTCTCCCGGGGAGGCCGGCGTCAGATTCCGTTTCTCGACGCTGCCGGGCCAGTGGGGTTTCCCGGGAACGCTCGATGTTACGGCGACCTATACGCTTACCGGGAATTCGCTGACACTCGCCTGGGAGGCCGAAACTGCCGTTCCGACGCTGCTTGCGCCTGCGTTTCACGGCTACTTCAACCTCGGCGGAGAAAATACGGCGTCAATCGCCGACCATCGACTGGCGATCGACGCCGACCGTTTCATGCCCCTCGACGAGCAGCATCTTCCCTGTATGCCCCGTTCGGTCGACGGGACTCCCTTCGACTTCAGGGCTCCCCGCTCCCCGGAACATTCGCAGTGGGCGTCGGACCGCCAGATTCAGCTCGGCAACGGATACGACCACCCGTTCCTCCTCAATTCACCGGGAAACGGAAGGACGCCGGATATCGTCCTCGAACACCCTGCAAGCGGCCGCCTCATGGAAGTCTTCACCGACCAGCCCGCCTGCGTCCTCTACACCGGAGGTTCCCTGAACTCGTCGCAACGCTTCTCCGGAGACAGGGGCGGCGCACATGGACTTGCCCTTGCCCTGGAAACGCAGTGGTACCCGAACACTCCCGCGCTCCCCGATCTGCCGCAACCCGTACTTTTCCCGGGAGAGGTTTTCCGTGCAAAGACGAAGTGGCGGTTCATTGCGGCCAAATAAAGAACGCAAGGCGGAGAGGCGCCGCCCCCCCGCCTTGCCGGCAGTCCGGATTCTTTTCCGCTACCGCCCCATCTTTCGGATCCTCAGGTCGATACCGCTTCCCTTGAGCAGTTCCGCCAGCTTCGCCGGACGCTCCTCGTCCATCTGCCCCATATGGTAGGGGTAGAGCGCCTTCGGTTTGAAGGCGAGGGCAGCGTCGGCAACCATCTCCGGCGTCATGGTGAAGGGAAGGTTCATCGGAAGAAAAGCGGCGTCGATGTTCCGCAGCGCTTTCATCTCGGGCGTGTTTTCTGTGTCTCCGGCGATGTAGATCCGTGTATCCCCGAACGTGAGGATGTACCCGTTGTGCTCGCCCTTCGGGTGGAACGGCTGCCCGGTGTCCCTCTTGTGGACGATGTTATAGGCGGGAACAGCTTCGACCGGAATTCCCAAAAGCCGTGTTGCGTGGCCGTTCTGCAGCGCCCTGCCGCGTCCAAGAATTTCCGCGCTCTTCGCGTTGAGCACGATATCGGTCTCTGGCGTCAGAATATGCTGCAGCGCAGCCTTGTCCAGGTGATCCTGATGTTCATGCGTAATGAGCACGCCGTCCGCTTTCGGAAGCAACGAGTAGTCGGCCACCTTGCTGTAAGGGTCGACGTGGAGCACCTTGCCGTCAAAACTGAAAATCAGCGTGCCATGACCGACGAAAGTGATTTTCACCTCGCCTGCGGAGGTCTGGAAAATATCCTCCTCGAACGACTGCGCAGCTTCCGCGGCGCAGCTAAGGGGCGCTCCGGAAACGACAAGCGCAAGCAGCGCGATGACGAGCAATTTCATAAGCGATCACTCCTCCTCTTTGTAAAGTTGGGAGTATTATACACGGACTTGTACGCCGCCGCCTCGGCAAGAAAAGCGATTCTTGCGGTTATACCATAAAATAAGCAACCGCCGCAATCTGTACCACAAGGATCAGAGGAAAGCCTATCGTAAAACGCCAATGCTGGGTCTTGTGCCGGAAGAGATACATCCCTCCCAGACCTCCAACCGCTCCCCCGCATAGGGCAACCAGAAAAAGCGTTCTTTCCGGAACCCGGCGCGCGCCCTTCCGCGCACACCGTTTGTCCCACCACATAATCAGAAAGCCGAAGAGATTGACGATCAGTAAAAGATAGAACAGGTATTTCATTCACAGACCCCTTTCAGAAATCATTGTGTCCACGAAGACCGCCCCCTCGGATGAATAACGGAGCTCTCCAAATAGGATTGGCATGCGGACGACGGACAGTTGCCATCCGTGTTCGTATATTGTACGACGACTTTTCGAAAACGTCTCGCAGAAAACTGGCGCGTCTTCCGCAGACTCCGGATGACGCGCCAGACCTTCGCTCCCCGGCAAAACGCAGAGGCCGCTTCAAAAAGAATCTGTCTGCACGGCGGGTTACTTCCTCTTCTGTATGAACTTCTCCAGCTTCACGATGTGCTCCTCCACCGCCGCGTTGTGGAATATGGCGAGTCCCTCGCGGTATTTCACGAGCGCCTCCTCGTACTTCTCGGCCTTCTGAAGTTCCGCCGCCTGCCGCCAGATCGTCTCGGCGCGGCTGCGTGCGTCGCCTCCCTGTGCGCGGCTTTGGATGAGCGCGTCGAGGCGTTCGGCGTATTCGCGTATGCGCTCCACCGGGTAAATACCGAGGCTTTCCCTGTACAGGGCAAGCGCCTCGTCGAGTTTTCCTTCTTTTTGCACGGCGACTGCCCGTTCGACGACCTTTCGCGCCTCTCCTTCGAGCGTTGTTTCCAGAGCGTCGGCATGTTCCTTCATTTTCTCGTCATGCTGTGAAGTGAGGGCTTCCCGGTACTTCTGAAGCGCCTCGTACCGTTTCCCCGAGCTTTCAAGCGCCTCCGCCTCGTTATAGAGCGGTGAACGAACGACCTTCGGCGGCTCCTGCACGGGCGGTTCCTCCTTCACCGGAACACCGGTCGGTACGGGGAGGGCGTCCACCATCGAGGCAAGCGTCGCCCGCTCCTCCAGGTCGGCGGCATACGTCTCCACCTCCGGATCCTGATGGAGCGGCAGGCTCTCCTTGTACTTCACCGCCGCTCCGGCAAGATCGCCCTCGTTTTCAAGACGTTCCGCTTCTTCCCGAAGCGCGAGCGCTTTCTTCAGCCTGGCCAGCTCGACCTCAAGCGGAGTGCTCTCCTCCGCCGCCTCCAACGCGACGGGAGGTTTCTCCGTGGTTTCCGGCGCGACCTCGGGCGCAGGAAGAGCGGGCGCCGACGCGGGGAAGGCATTCTCGAACAGATGAATCGACGGCTCGCCGGGGCCGTAGCCGCTCGGACGGTCGTGGAAGATCAAGTCGCCGCGCGGCGAAGCCGCCATCCCGCCGACGATACCCAGCGGCGGTCTTACGGGAAGGGCGTACATGAACTTCCCTTCGGCGTCGTACATCCAGACCGCGTCTTCCGAATCGTCGTAGGCGTACACTCTGCCCTGTGCGTCGGCGGTTATGAACTTCGGCCTGAAGTAGGTTTTCTCGTCGCCTGGCGTCGAAGGAAGGTCGCTTCCGAAGAACGGCCACTCCTTCAGCGTTTTCCCCTCAAGGTCAAGCACCGTGAAGAGGGGGTTCCTGTCGTTCTCAGGATGCGGCTTCGTCACAAGCAGACGATCTCCCGGAAGCGCGACGATCCCTCCGATCTCTCCCGGTTCCCACTTCGAGAGCACGTCCCCTTCGGGAGAAAAAACAACAACGCGCGGCACGCCGCCGCTGATCTCGGTGAGGCCTGCGATCACAATCTTTCCCGAATCCGTGACCGCCAGGAATGAAGGAGTGTATATTCCGTCGCCGCCTCTGGATTTTTTGTCGGCGCGTATTTTGCCCAGGAACTCTCCTGTGCGGGAGAATCGCTGTACATGGGGGTCGACAGTGTAACCGCCGTCGACGACGTAGAGCGAGCCGTCAGGCCCGAAAGTCATGGCCTGCGGATAGTTGAAGGTTCCGTCCTCTCCCTTACCTCTGCTCCCCCATTCGGCGAGCTGCGCTCCTTTCGAGTCGAAGATGCGCACCTTTCCCTCTCCAAGGGTTTCAGCGACGGCGATCGCGCCGTCCGCGGCAACTGCGGGCCCGTAGATATGCCGGAAGCTCTCCTGGGTGGAACCGTACGGGAAAGAGGCGAGGGGGCGAAGCGGCGCTCGCGCCTCCCTGGCCGACGCCAGGATACTCTTGATCTCGTCCCGTAATTGCTCCAGAGAGGAAGAGGTCCCCATCAGCGCAACGAGCGTATGCTTCCCCTCGGCGTCGGGCTGGACGCTCAGGACCATGTTTCCTTCCATCTTCCTGGAACCGCTCCCTACCTCCATCTCTCCGGAGAAAGAGTAGAATACGGCGGGTTGCCCCCCGATCGTCGTTTCCTCCTCCCGCGACACGAAGTTCTTCACCTTCCCCTTTGACGCCTCTTTTTCGATGTCCTCGTAAAAGCTCTTATACCCTCCCCCTTTAGGGGGCGTCTGTTTCATCACCATAAGGGCCGCCATGGAGACGTCCTCCGATGACGCGCCTTCGAACGCCTCCGGATGCGCGCCGGTGAAGAATCCGACCCCCTCCCTGCGCTCCACCATCGGTTTCCAGCCGGAAGGAATGGTCATGTAATAGGGGGGGACCCAGCGGAAGAGCATCCCTTCGGGCGCGTCCGTCAGGGCCGGCGGATCGGCCTCCTGCGCCCCCGCGTCCGCAGGGAAGAACGCAAACAGCGTCAGCAGACAGACAATCAGAATCCACGCCCGCCGAAACAGGCAGAAGAAGGCGTCCTCATGCGCCGCTCCCTTCTTCCCGCCGAAGACAATACCATCGCACTGCAGTTCGCAGGCTCTTTTCATGACTACTCCCTCCTCTTTCATCATCATGCTCATTAGCGGACCGGGCAGAAGTAGACCCCTACCGGGAACGACACGGACATATTCTCGTAGCGCACGGGCGCCCCGGCGTCGAGCCAAAGCTCCATCGTCCCCCGTTTGTAGAACTCCAGCGTGTAGAACATCACGAGGTCGAGGGCGAAGGACTCCGGCGTCTTTCCCTTCTCGGGCGTCCACGAGAGCGAAGCGCTCCCGCCGCTTCCTGCAACCTCCCGGCTGACGGCGGAACCCGTCGTGAAGAACCACTTTTTCACGGCAACCCGCCCTTCAAGCCTTGGAGTATCCGGCATAGAGACCGGAACGGGAGGTATGGGCGCCAGCGAGACGGAGAGCGAGATCGTCACAGGTTTGCCTGCCTGTTGATACCCGCTCCCGAGGATCGGGCGGCGCTCCATCGCGGAACCGGAGAGATCGATTCCGCCCATCGCCAACGCTTGCTTCATCGCCTCGGCAAGCTGCGAATCGCTCAGGGAGACGCCCATCTTCGCCATCTCCTTGATCATCTGCTCTTTGACGTAGTCTCCCGCCTTCGACATCCCCTCGACCATGTCCGCGAGACGCTTCCCCTCCGGACTCTTCG
>Ga0334888_1002148_pt1 | contig 22590 bp, 22 predicted proteins | sample GraSluR1_MG_FD_207227 | JGI IMG/M metagenome (GOLD analysis project Ga0334888, IMG submission 207227) | Sludge microbial communities from methane-producing bioreactor in Wageningen University, Netherlands - Granular Sludge_3_08-R1 | ecosystem: Engineered > Bioreactor > Anaerobic > Unclassified ...
AATCAGCAGAATATTTTCTTTTTTTTCTCATGCCATTTCAACTCCTTATCATTTTTTTTATTTCCTCTTAGTTCTATTATAATACATGCTTCTTTTTAGTGCAATACTTTTTAGGGGTTATTACGAATAGGTTGAAAAATTACGATAATATAGAAATAACATTACGAAAAAACAAGTTGTTTTCTGTAATTCTTATTTGGTATGGGTTATATCATATTCGTGTTTCTTAAGTTTACGTCATAGAGTAATTAGTGGAATCTGAACTGATACCGATTAAAAGAAATAGAGGTTACCAACCCTGCCCAAAAAAAATGGAATAATGAATACCGTATAAAATGTAATATTAATGGTAAAAGTTATCATTAATTTATTAAACAGATTTTCTAAAAATAATTTAATTTAAAGGGAAAAGCCAATAATATATACAAAAAATTTATGTTTTTTTGAATTTCTAAAAATAAGCTTGATTTATGCAAATAATCTTATTTTATAGAGGGAGGAAATTAAGATGGAAATAAGTAATAAGTTATTAATTACAATATATCTAAATCAAAAAATTGTATTTGATATGCTTGCAACATTAGAAGATGGGTTCTCACAATTATCCGAGATTACTAGGTCAGAAATAGATACAAAAAATAAAGAGTCAAATATCGGAGGGTCTGTAGGCGTAAGTAATGTATTCGCATTCTTGGGAATTAATTTTAACGCAAACAAAAAATCTGCTTCAATCGGTGAAAATTCAGAAACCATGGTGGCAACTAAAATACATACTCCGTCATCGCTTTTTGTAAAGTTATATAATAAATTAGAAGAGCTTAATAAAATTAATAGAATCTCAGAATTTTCAGATTTACAAAAAATTAAAACGGGCGATTTTGTAGAATTTAAAGGCACCTTAATTAAAAACCCATTAATTTCTACTTTTGAGTCTTTTAGTAAGATGATGGAATTAGTTTATTCTTTCTCTGATTCTCCTATAGGAAAAGGAATGTCTAAACAATCGCAAGGAATAAATAAAAATGAATATCAAAAAATAAAAAAGCAAATAGATTTATTTACAAGTGCTCTTACTGTTGATAACACTTTTGATATTATTTGTGAAATAGACAATAATTTAACCTCGGTTGTAAATGTTTACAAAAATTACTTTTTCAATAAAAATTTAAATGAAATAATTGATGGAGAGTATACAGTAATTGGTAAAGTTGTAAAAATTTCTTTTGCCAAAGACGGAAATTCTATTAACCTCCTTAGAAATACTGGATTAAATCTTGCGAAAAAGGAGCTTATGGATAAAATGTTTCAAGGTTTTAAATCTAGTGAAATGTCTTCTGCTGGAATGGATATTCCTGATTTTTCAACTATTATTGAAAACGATGCAATGTTGGTAATTCCAATATGTATTTATACTTAACATGCTTCATATTTAATTCACATAACAGGAAGTGTTTTATTGTGTTACTTCGGTTCTAGCATATTCGGTAATTTTTCAATCATAAATAGGCACGGAACTTTGGTGAATTGCAGGTGCAGGATAGAAAAATCAAAAACTCTACTAAGAAAATATTATCTAAAGTCGTCCTGAATTCATAAAATATGATATATCTTCAAATTTGAAGAAGATATAATTATAATTTAAACATATTTTTTTACATAGAATCTAAATTTCAACTTAAATTTGCTCAACTTTTTTGTCTCATTATACAATCTTCGTATAATTTCTCTGGATTTTAGATTGTATCAATAGCATTTTTTTCATTTTATTACGGTTTAAAAAAATATGAATCAGGAAATTTAATAACAAAAAAAATGTAGAGGTAAAAACCTCTACATTTTTTATTTAAAAACCCATTTTAGTAAGCCATTCAGTTAAAAATAATTCTCTTTTTTTATTGTCTTTTATTTCTTTATCCATAATTAATTTGCCAGAAACTTCACCATCTTTTAAAAATATAATTCTATCAGTTTTTGAAGCTACTTTTACATCATGTGTAACTAATAAAACAGTTGTTCCATCTTTGTTTATTTGAGTAAACAAATTCATAATTTCTTCAGAAGATTTAGAATTTAATGCACCAGTTGGTTCATCACCAAAAATTATTTCAGGATTGTTTATTAACGCTCTACATATTCCGACTCTTTGAAGTTGTCCGCCAGAAGCTTGATTAATTTCGTTATTAAGAAGATTTTTTATCCCCGTTTTTTCTGAAAGTAATTCTGCTTTTTTATTAATTAATTTTTTTGGAGATTTGTTCAAATTATATGCAGGAAGAACTATATTATCCATAATATTTAAATTTTTTAAAAGATGAATATTTTGAAAAACAAAACCCATTTTTTCAAGTCTGATTTTAGAAAGATCTTTTTCATTTAAATCTGATAAGTTTTTATTTTCAAAAAAAACTTTACCAGAACTAACTTTATCCATACCGCTTATACTATATAAAAGAGTTGATTTGCCAGAACCTGAAGCGCCCATAACAGATATGAACTCACCTTTTTTTATTTCGAGATTGATATTTTTTAAGACTGTAATTTTATTTTTTTTATCAAGAATAAATTCTTTACTTAAATTTTCTGTTTTTATTAAATTCACCATTTTTTCCTCCTACTCATTTACTATATCTGAAATTGAAGTTTGTTTTATTTTATTAAGTGCAGTAAAAGCTGAAAAAATTACTACACTAAAAAGTACTAACGGCATTAAAAAGTATGAGAAAAATGGTTTAATAGTAAAATTAAATCCAAATGCTCCTAAATTTTCCATAATTAATCTAACAAGATTTAATCCTAAAGTATTTGCAAAAATTGTACCTATAATTATACTTATAAACAAAACTAAAAAAGAAATTATTATATATTGTTTTTTAATTTCTGAATAATTAAAAATTATGCTTTTCATTATAGTTATTTGAACATTATCTTTTGCAATAATCATTTTTAAAAATAATACAGTTATTAAAATAGCTACTGAAAGAGAAATCAATATAGAAATAATAGTTATAAAAGTCATTTGAGAAATAATATTATCAAAAGTTTGATTCATATAATCTTCAATTAATGTCACTTTCCCAGGATTCATTATTTCAGAATATTCATTAGACTTTAATTTCTTATCTGCTGAACTATTAAAATTTACATTGAAAATATATCTTAAAATTTTGTCGTTTTCGGAAATGATATTTAAAGCTTTAGCTCCTTTTCCACCATTTGTTATATCCTGATAAATTCCACTTATCATCATTTTTTTTACTTGATTATCAACAATAATCTCTACTTCTTCTCCTATATTTTTGTTAAAATCTTTTGCAATTAAATAAGAAAGTGCAATTTCATTTTCATTTGAAGGAGAATTTCCATTAATATATTCAAGAGGGAAAACTTCAAAATTTCCTACTTCTACATTTATATTTTCAAGATTTCCTTCTGAATTCAACATTTTCAACATATAAGTTTTGTATGCACTGAATATTTCTATAGAATCATCATTTTCAAGATTTTCAATAATTTTATGATATTCCATTTCAATATTTTCAGATACTTGCAAATCAATTCTAAGATCACATATACCAACACCCATGTATTTTATAAATGTTGGAGATTTTGCTGTACTTAACAAATTAACAGGAAGAATTATCATAAAAACACATAAAATAAAAACGCTGAATAAAAGAATAAATGTTTTTTTCTTTTGCAAAATATAATTTAAAGCCATAAATATATTTAAACTCAGAAATTTATTATTATGTAATTTAATCAACCTTTTTCCATTTCTTTCATTGCTTTTTACATATCTTATAGCATCTATTGAACTAATTTTATTTATTTTTCTAAAAATAAGATTACTAAAAAAATAAACTATTAAAAATATTAAAATTAATAAAAATATTGGAATTAATTTCGTGAAAAATGTATTATCAGTTTTTCCAAAATAAATAATGATATTTGAAAAAAATAAATCAGTAGTTAAAAGAGAAATAACATATCCAAAAGCTAATGCACTAATTGATAAAACTATATATTTAATCATGTAAATTTTCTTAATATAATTTAACTTAATCCCAATAGCTTTCATTACACCTATTTCCTTAAAATCTTCTTCAAGAGAAGATAAAATTGTAAATCTTATACATAAAAGAGAAATAACGATTAAAATAAAACTAACAAAAATAATTATTGCCGCTGTAAACCCTTCAGTTAAACCATTCATCAATTTTAAAAGTGATATATCTATAGGAATTCCGTTTTTAGGTAAATCAGAACTAATATATTCATTATTTAAAACTTTAATATCTTTTTCTTCATTAACTAAAAATTCTATAACATGCTCCGTATCGCCTATAAAATTAATATTTTCTTTAATAAATATATAATCTTCTTCATTAACTAAAAACCTTTTTGAACTAACTATTACAGGATTCATCATAGAATCTCTTACAAAAGAAACCACTTTTAATCTCATTTGAAAATGCTCTTTTTTTATGATTAAATAATCTCCAACTTTAATATTATTTTGTTGTAAAAAGTATGCCGGAATACCTATTTCTCCCTTTTTTATCAATGCTTTCTCATTATTTAAATCAAGTAAAAAATCAAATTTTTCATTTTGAACTACAAAATTAAAATCCATAATACTTTCAAACTCAGAAATTTCACTTTCTCCAAAATAAATATTACTATTATCAATTTTCATAAATTCTACTATCTGATAATCAGTAACTAAAGAATTTTCTTTTGCCCATAATTCAATTTGTTCTTTTTCAGATAAAGTTAAACTACCCAAATGCGTATGCGAAAAATGTGGAGTACGCGATTTTTCAAAAAGATTATCAATAGAAGTCGTTAACTGAATTATCATATTCGAGCCACTACCAGCAAGAAATCCCGACAAACAAATAAAAATAAACAATGTAACCGTTATAACAAAATTTTTCTTCAAATCTTTTTTAAGAATTTTTAAAATCATTAACGTTTTCTCCTTTTATAAAAGCATTTACTAATAAATCTTTTTCTGCCCCAAGAACTTTTTCTATTATTCCAATCATTACAAACAATCTAAAACCTTTTTCTTCATCTTTAATCTGAAAAATGCTTTCATCCATAAAATATTGCGTACCACACAGCAAAAATTCAACAACTTCTTTAACATTATCAACATGAAAGACATTCTCTTTAATCCCTTGAATAACAATATTTTGAATTATTGGAGATAAAGATAAAATCATCTGCGTATTTAATTTTTCATGAAGCACAATATTTTCTTCATGATGAATAGCTTCCATTAAATTTTCAATATTTTTATTTTTTTCAGCAAAAAAAATAAATTTTAATTTGTCAATTGCAGATAAATTTTCCATACAAGAGATTTCATCAATTTTCTTAAAAATATCTTTATTTATTAAATCAACAACATATTCAAGAATTTCCATCTTAGATTTAAAATAATAATAAAAAGTTCCTTTTGCTATTTTGACTTTTTTAATAATATCTTCAATTGAAGTTTTTTCGTATCCAGTTTTAGCAAAAAGTTCAATCGCAGCATTAATAATTTCTGATTTTCTTTCTTCTGGTTTTTTTACAACTCTAGACACTTCTCTCACCTCTTTTTTTACAATTATATACTATTGACCGACCGTCAGTCAATAAATTTTTCATTTCATATTAGTTAAATTTTTCGCAAAAAAATGTAGAGCTTTTCACCCTTACATTTTTTATTTTGCATTTACAGATACAGATTTATATGAAAACGGTAGGGCAAACCTGTGTGTTCGCACTGCAAAAAATGATTCTGATTTTAAATTAAAATTAAAGATTTTTATTATTCTCTTTGATTTTTAGTAGGGAGGAAAAAATTGTTAGTTGCAAAATTACCGGCAATGTATTTTTCTTTAATTCCTGTTCAAATAATAAAAAAATTTAGCATCATAAAGTTGATACCATTATTAGCCGCAAAAATTATATTTGTTTCAATAGCATTTTTTTCATTTTATTACGGTTTAAAAAAATACGAATCAGAAAATTTAATAACAAAAAAATTTGATTTATTGTTAAAAAAAAGATATAATTTAAAAATAATTGACTTAAATATCTAAACATTTAAATATAGTCTATTCCCTAAAAATGGAAAATATAAGAGGAGGCAAAATATGGATTTAAGATTGCCCGTTGACATAGCTGATGAATATTTGAATAATAGCCAAAAAATCAGAATTATTACAGAAAATTGGGTTAACAATTCTATATTTTGTCCTAACTGTGGAAATAACCTTACAAATTTTGAAAATAATAGACCTGTTGCAGATTTTTATTGCAAAAGATGTTCTGAAGAATATGAGCTTAAATCAAAAAATGGTAAATTGACTAAAAAAATCGTAGATGGTGCATATAATACAATGATAGAACGTTTAAATTGCAATAATAATCCTAATTTTTTCTTTTTGACATATAATAAACAGACACTATATATCAATGACTTTATATCTGTTCCAAAATATTTTTTTATTGATGAAATTATTGAAAAAAGAAAACCGTTAAGTGAAAATGCCAAAAGAGCTGGATGGATAGGATGTAATATTATAATAAATAATATTCCTGAATTAGGAAAAATATTCTATATAAAAAACGGAAAAGTTCAAAATAGGGACAAGGTTTTAGAAAATTGGAATAAAACAACGTTTATTAAAAATACAAATAATATGGAAAGTAAAGGATGGTTATTGGACACATTAAAATGTATAGAACAAATTAAAAAAAATGATTTTTGTCTTGAAGAATTGTATTCTTTTGAAAAAAATCTACAAAGAAAATATCCATTAAACAATAATATTCACGCTAAATTAAGACAACAATTGCAAATTCTGAGAGATAAAAATATTATAGAATTTATAGGTCGAGGAAGATACCGATTAAAAAATAATGGTGAACAAAATAAGTAATTATTTTTTCTAACATAGTAAGGTTATATACATATCAGCTTGAATCTAAAAATAATGACTCGGATATTGAGAATTTACAAGTAAGTGGTCAAGTCAAGATTTCTGAAAAGCAAGCAGAAGTTTTAGAATATATAATTGAAAATCCAAAAATTAGTCGAGGAAAACTTTCTAAAAAATTAGGTATCAATCCTTCGGCGATATAGAAACATATTGATAAACTGAAATCTGAAGAAATAAGAAGAAGGGTTGAAAAGACAACTGGGTATTGGGAAATAATTACAAAGGGAGAATAGGAACGCAGAAAGACGCCGATTTATATTATTAACACTGAAAAACAGCGTAAATCAGCGAAATCATAATAATCAATGTTCCTATTAAAATATTTAAGAAAAGGTGCAAATGATGAGAAAATATATTGAATATAAAGTTGTAAATCAAGTGATAGTTGCATATATTGAAGAAAAAACAGCTAAAATTGACACCGCTATATCAAAAGCAGAGCAGGAGATAAAACTTACTAAGGAATATATGGAGAGTTTAAAATATAATTCAGTTACAGGGAAGATAAAAATATAAAAAGGTGAGATTATTATGACATTTAATCCAGATATTCATCATAGAAAATCAATACGTCTAAAAGGATACGATTATTCCAAAGAAGGTTTGTATTTTATAACAATATGTACCCAAACCCGAGAACATTTATTTGGTGAAATTATTGGGGGTAAAATGATTTTGAATAATTTAGGCGAAATTATAAAAAAAGAATTATTAAAAACAAATGAAATTAGAGAAAATATAAAAATAGATAAATGGGTAATAATGCCGAATCATATTCATTTTATAATTGAGATTTTAGAAGGGTTTCCCAGCGGGAAACCCGTACAAAATGATATCCCAAATAGTAATTCCCAAAATGTAGGGTGTTTGCCGTTGGCAAACCCCAATAAATTGAAAGCAAATACCGTTGGTTCAATAGTGAATCAAATAAAATCAAAAGTTACAAAAGAAATAAGAAAAGAAACAGAATTATTTGGTATATGGCAACGAAATTATTATGAACATATTATCAGAAATGAAGAAGCATATATAAAAATATCAGAATATATTAAAAACAATCCCACATTATGGCAAAATGACAAATATTATGGTTCTATGTAAAAAAGTGTGGGTAAAAATTATTGATTGATAGTTGGTTTTTGAAAAAGTTATTGAAGTTTATACATAATCTAAAAACTTTTTTACGCTCTGTCATCTCGAACGACGTTTTTTGGAGGAGAGATCTGCGCATTTTGGTTTTTTATTAAATTATTTCAAAACATAAAATCACAAATTCGCAGATTTCTCCTCAAAAGAAGAACGCTTTTTCGTTCGAAATGACAAATCACATAATTTTCTTTTAATATTTATAAGTTTCAACTTTTTATAATTGCCCACAAAAATTTGCAGAGAACCGGAAAAAAAGATCTGATTACGGAAAGAATATATTGTTAGATATTTCTAAAAAACTTACAAAAGAGTTGGGGAAAGGTTTTTCAAGAAGTAATCTTCAAAACATGAGACTATTTTATATAAATTATCAGAATTGCCAGACACTGTCTGGCGAATTGAGATGGTCACACTATTGCGAATTATTATCTATTTCTGATAAAGATAAAAGATCTTTTTATGAAAAAGAGGCTATAAATTCTAGCTGATCTGTAAGAGAATTAAAAAGACAGATTAAAAGCTCATTATTTGAAAGACTTCTTTTGTCTGATGGAAAAGTAAATAAAGAAAAGGTTTTAAAACTTGCTCAAAAAGGAAATATTATAGAAACACCGCAGGATGTTTTAAAAGACCCTTATGTATTTGAATTTCTTGGGATATCTGAAATACCTATTGAAGCATTAAGAGAAACTCTTGTAAATGCTTTTGTACATAGAGATTATTCAAATATTGGAAGAGATATAAAACTTGGAGTATATGATGACATTGTAAATATAGTTTCACCAGGGGCATTTCCAAATAATATTCTTGAAGATGACATTTTAAACGGAAGATCTGAAATAAGAAATAAAGTAATTGCAAGAGTTTTTAAAGAGCTTGGGTATATTGAACAATGGGGAAGCGGTATAAAGAGAATTAAGTCGTTTTGCATAAAAACAGGATTGAAAGAACCAATTATTCAAGAAAGAAATGATTTTGTAGATGTGGAATTTTATAGAGTATCGGACGCAGAAACTGAAAACGACCGAATAGAATTTAAAGGTGGTCAAGCAAGTGGTCAAGTCAAGATTTCTGAAAAGCAAGCAGAAGTTTTAGAATATATAATTGAAAATCCAAAAATTAGTCGAGGAGAACTTTCTAAAAAATTAAGAATCAATCCTTCAGCGATACAGAAACATATTGATAAATTGAAATCTGAAGGAATAATTAGAAGAGTTGGAAAGACAACTGGGTATTGGGAAATAATTACAAAGGGAGAATAGGAACGCAGAAAGACGCCGATTTATATTATTAACACTGAAAAACAGCGTAAATCAGCGAAATCATAATAATCAATGTTCCTATTAAAATATTTAAGAAAAGGCGCAAATGATGAGAAAATATAGTGAATATAAAGATGTATCTTGGTATGAATATACAAAAGAGATATTTCTAATGAGGATAAATCAAATTATAAATTGGTTAAAGTTGGCGATGTTGCATATAATAAAACAAGAATGTGGCAAGGTTCGGTTGGTTATAGCCAATATAGAGGAATAGTTAGTCCTGCTTATATTGTAGTTAAACCAAAACTTGAAATTAATGCTAAATATTTTCATTATTTATTTAGGACAGATTATTTTTAAAATTATTCAAGAAGATTTTCTTATGGATTATGCGATGACCAACTAATTTTAAGATATGGCGATTTTAAAAGAATGTATTCTATTGTCCCGCCTCTTGAAAAGTAAAATAAAATAGCTAAATATCTTGACAAAAAACAGGAACAGGCAGAACAATTTATTGCAAAACAGGAAAAAATAATTGAGCTTATGAAAGAGCAGAAAAAAGCAATAATAAATCAAGCTGTAACTAAGGGAATAAATCCTGATGTGAAGATGAAAGACAGCGGAGTTGAATGGTTTGGGGAGATACCAGAGTATTGGAAAATTAGGAAGTTGAAGTATTTGTTAAAAATTAAATTGAAATACGGAGCAAATGAAAGTGCAGGGTTAGATGATAAAAAATTACCAAGATACATTAGAATTACCGATTTTGGAGATAATGGAGAATTAAGAGAAGAAACTTTCAAATCACTTTCTTTTGATAAGGCAAAAGACTATTATTTAGAATATGGCGACATTTTATTTGCAAGAAGCGGAACAACTGTAGGAAAAACATTTCAATTTAAGAATTATAATGGCAAGGCTTGTTTTACTGGATATTTAATAAAAGCTACTGTAAACAATAGAATGATCTTATCTGATTATTTATATTTATATACTAAATCGAATTCTTACGAAGATTGGAAGAGTAGTATTTTTAATAAGGCAACCATTGAAAATATTGGTGCAGACAAGTATTCTTTTTTAGATGTAATAATACCAACTTGTGGTTCCCTACACCAACTTTAGAAGAACAAAAAGAAATAGTTGTATATATCGAAGAAAAAACAGCTAAAATTGATACAGCTATATCAAAGGCAGAGCAGGAGATAAAACTTACTAAGGAATATATGGAGAGCTTGATATATAATGCGGTTACATGGCAGATAAGTGTGGAATAGGCTTTTTGGGATAAAAAGGGGGGCAAGCATCTATGAAAATTAATGAATTTATATCAAATTATAAAAATCATCCTATTTTGTTTGTAGGAACAGGAGTTAGTTTAAGATATTTAAATAATTCATTTAACTGGAATGGATTATTAGAACATGTTATTGTTGAATTAAAAGGAAATAAAGAATTTTATCTAAATACTAAATCAAAGTGCCAAGAAGATGGGAAATTTAGATTTGATAAAATAGCTTCAATTATAGAAAACGAATTTAGTGAAGCATTAGAAAGTGATAGAAATGGTAGATTTAAAGATGTAAATGATATTTTTTTTGAAAAAATGGAAAAAGACATAAATGTAGGAAGATTTAAAATTTATATATCTAAATTGCTAGAAAATTTAGAATATCGAGAAGAAAAAAAAGATGAAATAAAAGAGTTGAAAAAAATAAGAAAAAATATAGGTTCAATTGTTACAACAAATTATGATAAATTAATTGAAGATATTTTTGAATTTGAACCATTAATTGGAAATGATATTCTTTTGAGTAACCCATATGGCTCTGTTTATAAAATTCATGGTTGTGTTACTCAACCAGAACAGATAATAATTACAAAAGAGGATTATGACAAATTTAATAATCAATATGAATTAATAAGAGCTCAACTTTTATCGTTATTTATTCATAATCCTATAATATTTTTAGGCTATAATATTGGCGATCAAAATATAAAAAATATTTTAAAAACAATTTTTACATATGCGAAACCAAATAGTGAATTAGCAGAGATAATAAGGAAAAATTTTTTACTGGTTGAATATGAAGCAAATTCAAATAATGAAGATATAACAGAACACGATATAGATTTAGAGGGATTTTCAACAATTAGAATAAATAAACTAAAAACTGATAACTATATTAGTATATATAAATCTTTATCAGAAATAAATTTACCTATTTCAGCTATGGATATTAGAAAAGTACAAAATGTTGTAAAAGAAATATATTCTGGCGGAAAGATAAAAGTGAGTATAACTGAAAAATTAGATAATTTAAAGAATGGTGACAAGGTTTTAGTAATTGGTACAGATAAAACAATAAGATATGAACATCAGTCTTCTTCAGAGATTATGGCAAATTATTTTAAAATTATTGATGAAGAAAACTCTCAGTTATTAGATTTAATAGATAAAATAACAATACAACGTCAACAATATTTTCCAATGTTTGCATTTTGTAAAATTAATAATAGAATTGATTCTAAAAAAAATTTGAGAGAACAACAGAAAAGCAAGGTTATTGATTTTTCTCAAGGGATAAAAGGAAATTTACAAAAAAAGTATAATAATGTTAAAGCCATTCAAGATGATAATACTATTTCTAGAACAAATAAAGTATCTGTATTTACTTGGAATATAATGAATGATAATATTAATTTGAGTATAGTAGAGGATTATTTAAGGAAATATGAAAATAAAGAATGTACAGATTATAGAAAATTATTATGTGTATATGATTATAAAAAATATAGCGAAATAGATTAACGAGGACACTAAATGCAAAACACAGATATGTCCGAAAAAGGATTCCAAAAATATATCACAAAATACCTTGTTGAAACCATCAAATACATAGAAACATTCTCAAATGATTTCGACAGAGAATTATGCCTTGATAAAACACAACTATTTGAATTTATAAAAAACCGCCAGCCTGAAAGCTATGATTTTATAATAAAAAAAGGAGAAAAAGCTTTTTTAGACAGACTTGACAGCAAAATAAAAACAGAAGGTATAATCGAAGTATTAAGAAAAGGCTTGAAACACCTTGATAGAACTGTGTATTTTTTCTATCCGCAGCCAAATTCAGACCTTAACCCAAAAGACAAAATAAAATATGAAGCCAATATTTTTTCAGTTACACAAGAACTGGTTTGCACAGATACAAATAAAAACAGAATAGACCTTGTAATATTTATAAACGGATTGCCAATAATTACAATGGAGCTGAAAAACGCATATACAAATCAAGCTGTAACTAAGGTAATAAACCCTGACCTGCCTGCCGGCAAGGCTAGGTGTGAAGATGAAAGACAGCGGTGTTGAGTCGCTTGAGGAGATACCAGAGCATTGGGAAGTTTCAAAGATTAGATATATTTCAAAAATAAATCCTGTTAAATCAGAGAGCAAATATACAAAAAATTCAACTGAAATTGCTTGTTTCTTACCGATGGAAGCTGTATCAGAGGAATGTGTAATTGATACATCTAATAAAAAGCCAATTAAAAAAATATGGGAAGGATTTACATATTTTGCAAAAAATGATGTTGTAATGGCAAAAATCACTCCATGTTTTGAAAATGGTAAAGGAGCTGTATTGGATAAATTAGACACAGATATTGGCTTTGGAACAACTGAATTTCATGTTTTGAGGGCAAGCAAGAAAGTAAATTCGTATTTTTTATTTTATATATTGCGAACAAGCCGTTTTAAAAAATTAGGCGAAGAAAATATGGTAGGTACAGCAGGACAAAAAAAGAGTTCCGACAGAGTTTTTATCTAATTATTTGATAGGAATTCCAACATTAAAAGAACAAAAAGAAATAGTTGCATATATTGAAGAAAAAAAAGATGAAATTGATACAGCTATATCAAAGGCAGAGCAGGAGATAAAACTTACAATATATGGAGAGTTTGATATATAATGCGGTTACAGGGCAAATAAGGGTGGAATAGGAAATTTTTAGAAAAAAGGGGGCTAAAGATTTATGGAAGAAAAAACAGATATAAAAATAGAGAAATTTTGCAAAAGTTTTTTTTATAATGGCGATAAAAATGTTTTAAAAGAATTTTGTGAAAAAATAGAAGAATGTGATAAAAAAGAATGTTCAAATAAAAACAAGGTAGAAAAGAACTTTGAAAAAACAAGAGATAAAATAAGATTAATGTTAAAAAAACATCTTGAACTTGATAATGTAAGTTTTTTATTTGGCACTGGTTCTTCTTTAATGTTAGGAGCTGTATCTATTAGAGATATACCAAAACAAATTGAAGAAAAAATTAAAAATACAAACACAAGTCTTTACAATAATATTTTCATTCCTTTAATTAGTATATTTCAAAAAAAGGGAGATATAAAAATAGATAGTTCTATTAAAAATAAATGGATATTAAACAAAGATTCTGACAGTATTTATAGGTGGTATATTAAAAAGGGAGATGAATCCGAAACAGAAGAATGGGGAAATATTGATACTCCATTAGAAAATTTTACTGATTTTTTATTGGGATTATTATATATTAGCGGTTTTTCAAAAAAAATAAAAATTGAAGATAAAGATTTTGAAAATGAGAAAATAGAAGAGTTAATCCAATTAATAAAAGAAGAGCTTTTTAAACTATGCGATATGGAATATAACTATTCAGATAATAGCTCTAACAAAGATTATTTTTCAAAACTGAAATATCACAAAAAGTTTCTAAAATCTCTACTGGGGCGACCACTTAATTTGAGACGAGCAAATATTTTTACTACAAATTATGACCTTGTTTTTGAAAATAGCTTTGACGAATTAGGGATTTACTATATTAATGGATTTCATGGTTTTAATGAAAGAGCTTTTAGACCAGAAGTATATGATTTTGATATGTATTACCCTGGAAATACAACCGAAGGAAAGGTAAGGAGAGTTGAAAAAGTATTAAGGTATTTTAAATTGCATGGTTCTTTAAATTGGGTAAGAGAGGAGCAAGAAGCAAACAATATATATGGTTTAAAAGAATATCCTATAAAAATAATTAGAAATGAAAGCAAAAAAGATGTGAAAGAAAGAGAACTAGATGTTGGAGATATAATTATATATCCAACATCATACAAAAAAGGCTACACTCTTGATTTTCCTTACTCTGAATTGTTTAGACAATTTTCAACTGCTATAACTCACCCGCAATCGGTTTTATTTTGTATTGGTTATAGTTTTTTTGATGAACACATCAATGATATAATTTTTCAAGCTCTTTCTATCCCAAGTTTTTCTTTAGTGATAATTGATTTAAATGGAAATACTAAAATTGATGAACTGAAAAAGTTAAATGACCCAAGAATTTCGATTTTGAAGGGCGAATTTTTGGGAGATTTTAAATATTTTGCAGACGAAATAATGCCAAATTTCCATGAATTAAATGTAAATGAACAAATATCAAAAACACTAAAGACTTTATATCCAGAGAAATCTGACCCCATTATTGAGGAGGAAGAATAATGTCTGATAGAGTAATTGGAAGAATCATAAGTGTAGATAGTTTTAGAGTATTAATAGAATTGGATAGCAATTTAAAAGGATTGCATAAAAATAGTTATCATGGATTATACGAGATAGCAAAAATAAATTCATATATTGTTATACCTGTAAATGATGAAAAAATAGTTGCATTAGTTACAAGGGTTAAAGTTACAGATGAAACGGAAATAGAATCTTTTTCTGGAATTATTAATTTGCCGAAGTCAAAAAGATATATTGTTGCAACAATGATAGGAACTATTAGCGGAAATAATGATGACTTAGAATGTAAAGGCAAACAAGAATACTTACAAGGTGTTTATAATTTTCCTATTTTAGATAATCCTGTGTGGTATGTTATGGAACAAGAATTGGAGGTAATTTTTGATTATAATAAAAATAAAAAAATTGATTTTGAAAAAGATTATTATTTACCTATAGGAACATCTCCAGTTTTTAATGATTTTGAAATTAAAATTAATCCTGATAAATTCTTCTGTACACATGCAGCAATACTTGGAAATACTGGTTCAGGAAAATCTTGTACTGTTTCAACTATTTTGCAGTCTTTATTAAATTTTAAATTTAGTGAAGATGAATACATAAATAATGCAAATATAATTATTCTTGATACAAATGGAGAATATAAATCTGCTTTCAATTTTTCAAATAAAATTACTAATGATAGAGTAAATGCTTTTACAATAGAAGAAGAAGGTATAAAAGTACCGTTTTGGTTTATGAATTATGATGATTTTGATTATCTTTTTAAACCAAGTGCAAATACTCAAGCTCCTATTCTTAAAAGAGCTATTGAATTAGCTAAAAATAATGATGAAGCAGAAGAAAAAAAAGTTTTTCCTTTAATAATTGAAAATACAGTTAATCAAATCATAGATTTATGTCAAAAGAATGATAAGTCAAATAATGATGAACTTTTGAAAATAATTTATGAAGAGGTCGAAAATTTAAAAAACGTACCAGAATTAGAATCAATATTTTCATTCGATAAAAATGAATATGTAAAAAGAAATGAAGGAAGAGGAAATAATGCTGGAAGATTCTTTTTCAATAATTCAACTAAAATAATGGATATTAGTTTTAAGAGTGATATTTCTGATAAGTTAAAAAAAGTTTTAGAAGATAATAATAAAGAGGTTGAAAAAGTAAAAATCAGACAAGAGAGTAATATTGATTTACCTATAAATTTCAATTTTGAAGAATTGATTGGAATGTATATTGACAAAGCTATTGAAGAACAGAATACAAATAATAACAGGCTAAATGAATTTTTATCAACATTAAGATTGAGACTAAGGGGACACTTTTCTGATGAAAGATTTAACAAACCTTTTATGTTAAGAGAAAACGAGGGTAAAAACTTGTTATCGGAATTTATTCAATATTTAATGGGAGTATTAACAAAAGCAGATGAAAAAAATATTTTCTCAAATTATAAATTTGAAAAAACAGATGATAAATATAGCAATATAATTAATGAAGATAAAAATCAAGTTACAATTATTGATATGTCACTGCTGTCTTATGAGGTTTTAGAAAATATTACGGGATTGATAGGAAGAATTATTTTAGAGTTCCTATCAAGATTAGATAAAGCAGGGATTCCAAGAGGAAGATATCCAACTGTTATTGTATTAGAGGAAGCTCAAAATTATATACCTGAAAAAGATAGAGATAGTGAAAGAATATCCATTTCTAAAAGAGTATTTGAAAGAATTGCAAGAGAAGGAAGAAAATTTGGATTATCATTAATTGTATCAAGTCAAAGACCTTCTGAATTATCAAAAACAGTATTATCACAATGCAACACTTTTATTGTTCACAGATTGCAAAATCCAGAGGATCAAAGATATATAAAACAAATTGTATCATCTGCAAATGAAGATATATTAAATCAATTACCAATTTTACCACAGCAACACGCAATAATTATGGGAGATGCAGTTAGAAGTCCAGTACAAATAAAACTTAGAGATGTAGAACCTGAACCGAGAAGTAAAAATCCTGAATATGTAAGACAATGGTTAGATAAAAGTAAAAAATTGAAAAAAGAAGCTATTGATAAAGTTGTTGAAAAATGGATAGGAAACTAAAAAAAAGGAGAAAGAAATTATGTCTAAAAAGAGTATTGAAAAAAAAATTAATCGCGATAAGGATGTAACATCTAATTCAAGTTCAATATCTGCAATACTCACAGATGTTGATAAATATTTAAAAGAGAAGAAAAATTGGAATTCAGTTAAATGGGAAGAAAAAGAAGTAGCAGAAATTGAAAAATATAAATTTCAAGATAAAAAATATATTAATAAGTTAAAATGGGAAAAAGAGAAAAGAATTATTTTAGACGATACCGCGGATGTTTTCCCAGATAAAAAACATGGTTTATATTTCATTAGAACAAGTTTTAAAAAGGAGGAATTAGAAAAAATTGTGGGTACTGATGACGACAAACACTACAACTTTCAAGAAAGGATTAAAAAGAATAATCTAAAGATAAAATTGAGTTTAGTTCCTTCAATTATTGATAATAAACATATTGTATATAATGGAGAGGCAGAAAATGTAAGACAAAGAATACTCGCTCACTTTAATGGTTATAAAGGCAATGCTTGTTTAGCGATAGGAAAAAGAGAGGTTTTAGCAAAAAAAGATAATTGGGAATATGCCTATATATCCTTAGATGATTATGAAATTTATAAAGATAATTCTAAAAAAGAGATAAGGTTATTTTTAGAGAACGCTTGGAGATATAGAAATGGATGGCCTATTTTATGTTTAGATTAGAATAATTTCTTTTAATTTAGTGTTGTTCAAAATAATCACAATAATCAGCGTACCTATTAAAAAAGGAGGACACCAAATTCAAAACACAGATATTTCCGAAAAAGGATTCCAAAAATATATCACAAAATACCTTGTTGAAACCAACAAATATGCAGAAACATTCTCAAATGATTTTAACAGAGAATTACGTCTTGATAAAATACAACTATTTGAATTTATAAAAAATAGCCCACCTGAAAATTATGATTTTATTATAAAAAAAGAATCATTTTTAATATCTTAAAATGAAAAAAATTCTCGTGAAACTTATAAGAAGATTTAAATCTAAGGGAGCTCTGATGTCCAATGATATTATAAAAATATAAACAAAAAATTTATTCATAATATATTTTTATATTGTTTTCAATATCATTTTTAAACCATTTCTGGGGTGATTACGTAGTCAATAGAATTTTACTGGCTGTAATGTATTATAATTGGTATAAAAGGGGTGTTGTGATGGGAAAAAGAAATTATGGTTCAATTTGGAGAAAAACAGATTTACATGTTCATACTCCATTTTCTTATTTAAATAATGAATTTGGAAATAATTTTGAAGAATACTTTGTTAAATTATTACTACTAGCTATTGAAAAAAATATTGAGGTAATAGGAATTACAGATTATTTCACTATTGAAGGATACAAAAAAATAAAAGAAATAATAGATGGAAATAAATTGCAAGAAATATTAAGCCAATATTATAAAATTGAGCAAAATGGGGAGAAATTTACCGATAAAGTCTTAGAGACTCTTTCCGCATTAAAAAACATTGTTTTTCTACCGAATATTGAATTTAGACTAAATAAATTAGTTGGCAAGAACAGAATCAATTTTCATATTATTTTTTCTGATGATGTTGCTTTAGAGGATATTCAAGAAAATTTTTTAGATCAAATTAATTTTGTACTTGAGGGAAATCAACTTGGAGACGAAAAAAGAAGTTTGACCAAAAGAAATCTAGAAATGTTAGGGCAAAAATTAAAAAATGAACACGAAAATTTTAGCGGCAAAACAGCTATTTCTGTTGGAATGATGAATGCGGTAGTTGATGATAGTCAAATAATTGAAGTGTTAAATAATAAAAGATCAATATTTAAAAACAAATATTTAATTGTTACACCTGCTGATGAAGATTTATCTAAAATTAGTTGGGATAGTCAAGATCACAATGTAAGAAAAACTATACTTGCAAAATCTCATATTTTTTTTACTAGTAATGAGGGAACAATAAAATGGGGATTGGGTAAATTTCATAAAAACAAAAATGAATATATCAAAGAGTTCACATCTTTGAAGCCTTGCGTTCACGGTTCAGATGCTCATAAATTTGAAAAATTATTTGAACCAGATTATAAAAAATACTGTTGGATAAAAGCAGATTTGAGTTTTGAAGGATTGAAACAAATTATTTTTGAACCTGAAACTAGAGTAAAAATTCAAGAAGAAAAGCCTGACTTTAAACAGTCTTATATTATTATTGATGCAGTAAGATTTATTGGACACAGTGATTTTTCGAATGATTGGATATATCTAAATCAAAATCTTAATTCTATTATTGGCGGAAAATCATCTGGGAAATCATTATTGCTTTATTATATAGCTAAAACAATAATTCCGGATAGAATTGATTCTATAAAAAAAGAATTAGGAAATATTCAAAAATATTTAGCTTATAATTTGGAAGAACAAGATGAATTTGACTTTGAAGTGAAATGGAAAGATGGAGAAATTTACAAATTGAACAAAAAAGAAGGAAAAAATAGACTTTGCACTTATATACCACAGATGTATCTGAATCATATTGCTGAAAATGAAAAAAGTAAAAAAGAGTTAAATAGAGTTATAGAAGACATATTAAAATCTGATGATGAGTTTAAGAATATGTACAATGAAAAAATTGATGAAATCGGTAAATTAAAAAAAGAAGTAGAATTAAAAATTGATAATCTTTTTAAAGAAGAAGAAAAACATATAGCTTTGAATGAAGAATTGAAAAGTATTGGCGATGAAGAGGCGATTAAGAAATCAGTTGAAGAATACAAAAAAGTTATTGATAACTTAGAAAAAAATTCTGAATTGTCTGACGAAGAGATAAATAAGTATAAAAAATATTCAACATTTAAAAAAAAGCTATTAGATAAGATTGAAGAATCAAAAGAGAATTTGAGTGGATTTAATGAAATAATAAAAGTTTCAACCCCTTTATTTGAAAAAGAGATAAATGATTTTATTAGTGAAAAATACAAAAGTGGTATAAAAAAGAATTTTGAAAAAGTAAAAGTAAAAGAAGAAATTGATAGAATAGAAAAGATGTTTAAAAATGAAATGAAAAATTTTTTATCAGAAATAAAAAAAGTAAATCAAAACTCAATAGATTTAATAGAGACACAAATAAAAAAAAGAGATTGTATTTTAGAAGAGCTTGACAAGAAACTAAAACCTTTGTCGGAAAAAATGTTGAATATAGAATTAATACGAAATAAATCAAAGGAAATGGAAAAAGAAAATTTAAAACTTAAAACTATAAGTGAAAAAAAGAAATCGATAGAAAAAAAGATTGATGAGAAAAACAAATTACAAGAAAGTATATTAGAAAACTATAATTGTATGTTGAAAAATTATAATGAGTTGGTTTCAGAAATAAAAAAGAATAAAAATATAGGTAAGGAAAAAAACATTGAACTAATTCCAGAGATAAAATTTAATAATGAAGAATTTGAAGCTAACTTTGCAGATAAAATCAATAAGAGTATTAATTTAGAATCTCAATTTGGAAAAATGTTTGATAAAAACAACTTTAAATTTATTAACGAAAAACACAGTACGGAATTGGAAAGAATATTTAATACAATCTTAGATATTAATTCCAACATTCAGTATAATAAAGGTTTTAGTAGAGAAAAAGTGCTTAAAGCTCTTTTAGATAATTATTTTTATATTGATTATGATTTAATGCAATCTGGTGATGGGTTATTAGATATGTCTCCCGGTAAAAGAGGAATAATACTCTTTCAATTATTTTTGCATTTAAGTAGTTCTGATACTCCAATATTAGTAGATCAACCAGAAGATAATCTTGATAATAGAACTGTTTATCAAGAGTTAAATCAATTCATTAAAGATAAAAAAAGTAAAAGACAGATAATCATCGTATCCCATAATGCTAATTTAGTTGTATCTACTGATTCAGAAAATGTTATTGTTGCAAATCAAGCGGGACAAAACGGGAGTAATGACAATAAAGAATTTAAGTTTGAATATATAAATGGTGCTTTAGAAGATACAAAAGAAACGCCAAATGAAAAAGGCATTTTATATCAAAAAGGAATAAGGGAACACGTTTGCGAAATACTAGAAGGTGGAGAAGAAGCTTTTAAAGTAAGAGAAAAGAAATATAATATTGAATAAAATTTCACTTTGATTTAAGTTTACAAATATGGTATAATATATTATAAATGTAAACCAAAGGAGTGATTGTAATGTTTGGAGAAAAACTAACAATTTTAAGGAAACAAAGAGGTTATTCTCTTAGGTATTTAGCTGAAAAATTGAATTTATCCCATACTGCAATTAATAAATTTGAAAAAAATATATTAAAACCCGATTCAAAGACACTTATTCAAATTTGCCAATTTTTTGATGTAAAACCTGCATATTTTTACTATAAACCATTAGCAAATATTGAAATAAAAGATATTAAATACAGAAAAAAGTCTGCATTATCAAAGAAAAATCTTGAAATAATAGAATACAAAACAAGAGAAAAAATTGAAAAATTTTTTGAATTAAAATCATTTTTCCCTGAAAACAGATTTTTCAATATTGATATATCAGATATCACTTACGAAATAAACAATTTAGATGAAATTGAAAATTTATCTATAGAAATAAGAAAAAAACTTAATCTTGGGGAAGAGTCTATCCCAAATTTACTTGAAGTATTAGAGGAAAATGGATTTTTTATATTATTTATTGAAAACTTTAAAGGTTTTGATGGGAAACAAGGTTTTGCAAATGATATTCCATTTATTGTTTTATCAGAAAATAAATCAGGTGATAGACAGCGTTTTAATTTGGCTCATGAGTTAGGGCATATTTTGATAAAAAATAATGAAAACTTGGATTCTGAAAAAGTTGCAAATATGTTTGCGGGTTGTTTATTAATTCCAGCCAATTCATTATTAAAAGAGCTTGGAGAAAAAAGGCAATCCATTTCTCTGCACGAATTGGGAGAATTAAAGAAAAAATATCGTGTTTCTATGCAGTCAATAATTATGAGAGCTTTTCAATTGAAAATAATTTCAGAAAGAAAAAAAGAAGAGCTTTTTAAATGTTTTTCTATGAATAAATGGAGACAAAATGAACCAATACAAATTGAAATAGAACATACAGACAAATTTAAAAGGCTTGTATGTGAAGCAGTTGTAGAGGGTTATATTTCAGAATCAAAAGGAGCAGAATACCTAAACATAACTACTTCTGATTTCATAAAAGAATATCTGAAAGGATTAAATTATGAAGTGCATAATTAACGATACTAATATCTGGATAGACTTAAAAACAGCGGATATAATGGAAAAAATATTTAATCTGCCATATAAAATAGTCTGTCCGGATATTTTGTTTTATGATGAATTAATTAATAATGAAGGTGATTCCCGACTTTTTGAGTTAGGGAGGCAAAAAATCAAAATATAATATTCAAAACAAAGACTAAAAAAGAAAAAAAGAAATCGAAATCGTAAATAAAACTTAATATATTTGTCCTGTTATATCCTCTT
>Ga0334888_1002154_pt1 | contig 22518 bp, 18 predicted proteins | sample GraSluR1_MG_FD_207227 | JGI IMG/M metagenome (GOLD analysis project Ga0334888, IMG submission 207227) | Sludge microbial communities from methane-producing bioreactor in Wageningen University, Netherlands - Granular Sludge_3_08-R1 | ecosystem: Engineered > Bioreactor > Anaerobic > Unclassified ...
ATTCAGACCCCAATGGAGAAGAATCTTTTGAATTTCTGAGGAAAGTCGATTGTGTAATTGCGGGAAATTCAAATATACATCTAGAAGCTGCCTTATTGAATGTTGTCCCACTTTTTTATGATTTTTCTGAAAAAGGAAATAGAGGTAGTTATAGTTTTGTCTCTCAGGGACTTTGTGAATTTTTCTTCGACCCTGATTGCCTCATCCAGAAAATTCTCGAGCTCACTGAATCAAAAGAGAATGTGAGGGGACGGGCAAAATATTATATCGACACGATTGGCAGCCACTTTGACGGGCTTTCAAGCAAACTTGCAAGATCTTTGTATGAGGACCTTTTTATCTCAAAAAGAATTAACGATGCAAACTGGTATCTTCTGGACAATGCAAATATAGAGGCCTATTCCCAAAATGAGACGAATTAGAAAACCAGCCATACATCCTCTGATGTTATTTTCATTGGTGCGTTATCTTCGTTATGGCCTGCAGATGGTGCGAGCTATTATCATAGCGAAACATCTGGGGCCTTATTACTTAGGCGTCTGGGGATTTGTAACGTTGGTGTTGCAGTATCTTTCTTATACCACTTTTGGAATTGAGAACGGAATCACTGTGCTTTTATCCACAGCAGATGAGGAAAAGGAAGAGATACAAAACAAATATACTTCTGCTTCTGTGCTCAGTATTTTTCTGGTCAGTTTATTGACCCTTTCCGCAGGCATAATGATAAACTGGTCTGGTGTGGAATTATTTCCAAAATTCGAATTTAATCAATATCTTAAATTGATTCTTGTGGTTACGATTTCTGCTAATATCCTGCAAGTATTGACGAATATTCTCCGTGTTAAAAGGGCTCTTTTCAAAATAGCTATTGTTGAAATTATTACTGCAGCGATCTTGCTCATTATTGCCCTGCTGGTCAGAACAGAAAAGGTGATACTCGCTCAATTGTGGGGGATGATCATTTCCAATCTGTTGGGTATCGCTATCTTTTTAGTTCGTTTTCCTTACAAATTTTCACTAAAAGCTAGCAAAGAGGTTTTTATGGCTTTGGCCAGGATATCTTTTCCCCTCTTTATCTACAATCTAAGTTTTTATTTAATCATGGTCAGCCCGCGCACAATCCTTAGCTTTTATTATTCGTTGGAGGAGGTTGGGCATTATACCCTGGCAAACTCAATCGCTATGGCTGCTTTGCTGGGTTTCCGCTCAATTGCTTGGGCGATATATCCCGAAGTCCTTTCACGACTACGGACAGGAGTCAGTATCCAAGCAGCCCGAAAAAGTATTAACCAGATCAACCAATTATTTTCAACAGCCGTATTTCTGACAATATTTTTCTGCATTCTATTGTTGCCGTTGTTTGTGATTTATTTGCAACAATATCGCCAAGCTGTGCCGACTATCACCGTTTTGCTTCTGGCACAGGGTATTCTGGCTGTTTCTTTTGGTTACAATGCTTTGGCTGTCTCACGTGAACGCCAGAAAGATGTAGCCCAAATCGGCATTTTAGCTATTGTGGTTGTTACCATAATTAGCCTGCTTGTTTCTCTATTAAAATTCGATTATCTGTTCATTTCTTTTGCAGTTCTTGCGGGTGCGTTTTTGTACACTTATTTCAACATCCGACTGGGGCTTAATATATTGGAAATCAAGGAAAACAGGGGACGAGAATACGGGGAATTACTTTCCACAGAAACCTTGTTTTCGATTGGTATTTTTTCGGTAGGTATCTTTTCAGAATATTCATTGTGGTTTAACTTAACGGGTCTGGTAGTCTTTTTTGTTTCTAATTGGCAAAGGATTAATTCCACCGGGAAATTTTTAAGGTCGAAAATCGGTTTGGTATCCGTAGAAAGAGAATAAACTCAGGATTGCTTAAAGTCATGTGGTTTGGCCCCCTGCAATCCTTTTTGATGACAATTGATACAAAGAAATGGACCCTCCTGATGTTTCTTCACAAGTTCAGCAGGTCGCCGTTTTGTGAAATCCTTTTTTCAAACTGTTATTCATAAGTCTTTACTTCATTCCCACATTCCGCACCCTTAAGGGTTTTCCAGATAATATTTTTGAATTGGTGTCCCTGTTCTTCTTCCAATAACTGGTTGCTATAGGCCTTTATGCTCGCCATAAAAGTGCTCTTGTCGCTGCTGTTTCAGCTGAGCACTTCTAGCCATGCGAGTATCCTCCCACTTTCCATCTGATCGATTTCTTTATCCAAGTCGAATTCATGGCATATCCCTGCCACAATCCCGTGTTGATCCATTCGTTGGGTTTCATATCGTTGTTCTTCGCTCATGCCCCAAGCTTATCCGATAATTCCCATTTTCGTCACTCAGGGGTGCGGAATATGGGTTAGAATCCCGCAATGATTTTATTTTATCCGCTGATAGAGGTATTCCCAATATCGTTTTTCTCTCCAAATCGCCTTTGTACGATAAATTAATTTAAAAAGTTGCAAGTCAATTGGAAACTGATTGGCAGGCACTTCCTTATTCCCGTAACCAATTTCTTGTGTGACTTCGCTATTCTCATGATAAAAATAGCCTTTAGTGATTCGCATAATTTGAGCAATATATTCTTGAACGGTTGCATAATCCATTTCAGATAAGCTGTGAAAATTCACGAAGAGATCTGCAGAGTTGGATGGAAGTTCACGTAATGAAAAATTAGGCAACAGAATAAAGTCAAATTCCCGGAGATTTTTGTCCTGATGTATTAATGTATCCTCACCAAATAACAGGAACTTTTTATCTGGAAAGGCATTCATAAGAAAAAACTGGGCTATTACAAGGACTTCAGGTAAATCAAATCCAATATATGTTAGATTGCTGACTTTCCTGGCAAAGAAATATGCAAATTGTCCGATTCCTCCACCAATCTCGCAAACTATGGGATGATCCATTTGGCTTACTAGTTGGTGAGACTTGTGCATATAATAATGAGCTGGACAAGATGCGGCAGTAACCAATGTATTTTCAAAAAAGTATCCGTAAGGATTGCCGATAGGTAGAACCTCTAATTCGCTACTGGAATGATCAGGAAACTGATCTCTCCAAATTTCTATATCTTTAATCATGTTATGCAGGAATTTTTTCTGTACAAAATTTGCCTGGAGAGGTTTATTCGTTAAACGATGATAAAGATCATATTTTATAATCGAGATTACACCGCTATTGCGATAGAAATTGTTTAACAAATCAAGCAAGCGCTCAACATCTCCATGATTTAATGCCTCAATGTATAGTTTTCTTTTTTCAGCTATTTGAGGAGCCCATTTATGACCTGGCCGATATACAGACAAAACAGATAACTGCTCATGTTTTGCTTTTTGATAGGATTGAATGATTCTATTAGCAACAGATATTTTATATTCATCATTTATAGAAGTGTCAGTCTGATCCTGCAATCCGCTGGATAAATCATTCAATGATATATTGGTCAATGAATTGAATTTTTTCTGAGCATCAATTGCGTAGTATATCTTCTGCAATAAGTTCATCGTATCCCTCAAAATGTTAGTGATAAGTAAAAACATCAATGGACACCAGAATCTCCAGTGTTCAGTGCACCCTTCGTTAGGCAGCGTTTTATGGGCCGAGCGTTATAACTTTAACACAATATTGCCATAACCATTCCAGTTCGCAAGTCTGTCAAAAAATTCATTTTCTGCGATTTCGTTTGCAAGCCGTGATTTGGAGAAATGAATACTTGAAATGTAATCTGACGCTTCGATTTTGTCTAAGTTTTCATCTAGCCAAATGTTAACACTTAATCCAAGGCTAGGTAATGTAATCTCCATACTTTACTAGAGAAATTCTCAGCAATAAACATTCAAAGATTATGGTGTCACGCAGTTGGTGAGATAAACATACTCAGTTCTTTGTCAGTTTTTTGTTCTTGTTCGAGCTGCTTGATAAACTGCCATCAACTGCTGATAAGCCGAGCCAGCTTCATACTTGTCCAGAAAAACTTGCCGGGCATGTTTGCCCATCCGGGCCATATCTTCAGGGTGGTGGATTGCCCAGGTCACCTTTTCTGCAAGATCATCTGAATCGCCAGCGGTAAACAGCAGTCCGGTCTGTCCGTCTTCTACCAGTTCTGCAATGGCACCAAGTCGGCTGGCGATGACTGGGGTGCCGGTTGCATACGCTTCGACGATTGTCCGTCCGAAGGTCTCGTACCATACAGAGGGCATGACCAGGAATTGAGATTCCTTTACTTCTGCCAGCATTTCGCTGTGCGGTAATTGGCCGCTCAAGGTCACCCGCGACTGCAATTTGGCACTTTTTTCTTTGATATTTGCTTCCTCAGGGCCAGTGCCAATGATCTTCAGAGGGACGTCTGGCAGTTTTTCCCAGGCATTCATCAGGGTACTCAAGCCTTTTTCAGGACTGAGCCGGCCGACAAAAACAGCACCGCTTCGTCGGCCGCTGCCTTCGCCAGGATCGGCTTTCAGGTAATTTTTGCGCACGATGATATTATTCGGCTTTAATCCAGCGTACACCATTTTGCTGGCAGCAAAGTCAGATACCGGTGAAATGACGTCTATTTTCTTTTCCCATGTCTTAAAGTAACGATGGACAATTTGCATCAATGTGACTGCTGCTGTTTGAATAGCAGATTTGTGATAACACTTGTAATAGATTCCACACAGTGGAGATCGGTGGATACATTCTTCGCAAACGGAATTTTCGCGGTAGAAATAGCTATTTGCACATCCCAGACGATAATTTCGTAAGTTGAACACGACGGGTATTTTCATCCGCTTGCAGGCATAAAAAACAGACGGCGAAATTAAAGGAAAGAAATTCTGCACATGCACAATTTCTGGTTTGAATTCTTTTAAAATTTTGATGGTTTGCCGGTAAGATTGCCATGACCAGGTGGGGCGAAAAAACAGGTATGCTTTTTGCAGAGCAGCGTAATTTTTTATTTCATCATTGTTTCGAAAATATGTGTGTACTTGATGCCCATGGCTCCGCAATAATTCAATATCCTGCTCTGTTGATACATCTTCCCCTCCCCTTTGTTGATAGGTATTGTGTACCATCAGTATGCGCATCGTCAGTCTCTACTTTGTTTTAGTTCTTGCATATCATTCTTCTCCGTAAAAGCCGTAGCTGCATTGCAGGGTGCCAATTTCACCGGAAGGTTCACAAATAAAGGAGATATTGTCGATGGTCATCTGCCAGCTGAAGTCCTGGAAGGCAAGCCACTGCATGGCTGGGCCGATATTCTTGGGGGTGACGTCATCATAAGCCAGGCTGATGTGCGGCATCCACGCATCAGGGCTGTAAAGGGGGCTGCCCTCTTCACTGATATTTTCAAAACGCTGCCAGATCATGTGATGTACCGCGGCGAGAATGGGGGATTTGACGACGGAGATGAAGATGACAGGCTTTTCGCCCGTGAACAACCCCAAACCGGCGGTGGTGATTTCAAAAGGCGGGGTGGATTTGCTGACTTCCTGGGCGGCTTCTTCCAACAGGGTTGTGGGATAATTCTCGCCAATTTGCCAGGAGAAATGCGGGTAGGGGGTAACCTGAATGCCTTTCAGACCGAAGCGGGTTTCCAATTCCTGCCAGAGGGTTTTAACGCGGGCGTAATACGGTTCAGGGAGGAGGGATACAAGTCCGTGCATGGGTGGAACTCCTGTGGTGCAGATGAAAGATCGCAATGCTCAATTATTATCCGTATTGCAGATAAAGGGAAGGCTTTTTGTAGTGGTGAATACAGCCATTCTTACTTGATGTTGTGGACAGGTAATGACGACTTCCGTCGTCATTACCTTATTCGTGATGCAGCAGGAGCACAGGGTTGCAAAACCAGCCTGCGCTTTGCAGTTCATTTGCAATCGCAGTCAGTTGCTCTTATTATTCCGGTGCGTACAGCCGTTTGTAAATATTATAAAAATCTGCGATCTGGGTGACGTATAACTTCGTCTCGCCGAAGCGGATTACTTCCAGGAAGAGGTCGGGGTCACCGGCAGCGAGTTCCCGCCAGGCCTGAGCGTTGCCGGGGCCGCCGTTATAGCCAGCCAGCGCTGCCATCAAATCGCCGTCAAAGTATCGTTTGTTTCGCCCCAGATAATGGGCGCCCAACTGAATGTTGACATAAGGCCGGAAGAGGTCGTCCACGGTATAGTAGGGCGGCCAGTTGAGATCTTCAGCCAGTTCTTCGCCGGTGGCGGGCATGATCTGCATCAAACCACGTGCGCCAGCCGAGGAGGTAACCCCGATGTCAAACAAACTTTCCTGACGGATGGCGGCAAATACAAAAAGGGGATCGAGGTTTTCATCTTCGGCGGCAGGCAGGACGAGTTCGCTGAAGTAGGTGCCAAAGCGGACGTGGTTGAAATAATCCGGTGCGGTGAAGGTGGCAGCATCGTCCATTCCGGCCAGGTCGAGGATTTGCCGACTGGTGAAGATGGCCGGCCGGTAAGCGCCGATCTCAACCAGATAATTGAGCAGGCGGAAACTGTTGATGGCATCCTGTTGCAAACCCAGGCGCAGGGTTTCAAATTCCTGAATGGCCTGCGTGTATAAACCCAGGTTCCAGAAGGCCTGCCCGCGGATGAGAAGGGGGTTCGCGGCCAGTGTGTCGAGACTGTCCAGAGGAGTCTCGGCAGGGACAGCGAAGGTATTGCGAATCCACAGTTCTGCCAGACGCTGCTCGTTTTCCCAGTCAATTTCCAGATCAAGGGGTTGACTGTGATGGAAAGGTTCTTCGCCGTTTAAAAGCTGACGGGAGCGTTCGCTGTAATAACCGGTGGGGTCAAGCTGGGCGGCCTGCTCCCACGAGGCAGTGGCGGCAGATGGATCGCCCAATACCTGCTGGGTCTTGCCGATCCACAGGTTAGCGGCAGCCTGGTCGGCATTGGAGACGGCCAGTACCATCGCCCGCTGGAAAAGCACCTGGGCGGTGTCATAGCGTTTGAGCCGGTAGTTGACGATGCCTGCCTGGAAGAGGGCACGGTAGCTGAGTTCATTGGAGGGGTATTCATCAATCAGACGCACCCAGATCCCGGCAGATTCTTCCAGCAGACCTTCATATTCGAGAATGCGTCCGGCTTCATACAGGAAGCCCGGGGATTCGCCGGCGGTGGGATAGCGGGCGACATAGTCGAGATAGGTGTTGGCGGCCTGTTTGGGACGGTTGAAGAAAATCCATTCGGTGTAGGCTTTCTCGTCCCAGGCATCCGCCCAGAAAGGATTGCCCTGATACTGGTTGATCAGCCTGTCCCAATCTGCCACGGCTTCTTCGGTGCGGCCCATTTCGCGCAGGCACAGGGCAGTGTAATGCAGGGCAGAGCCATCATGGTCGGGATTGGCTTTCATGAAGCGGGTGAAGGCATCCAGGGCCAGTCCGTACTGGCGCGCGTAATAATAGACCCGTCCGGCTTGATACTCATCGACCGGGATACCGGCGTTGACCAGTTCGACCAGCCCGGAGTAGGCATCAAAGGAGCGTGGATAGTTGTTCACCGAGTCCTGATAACGGGCGTGGGCCTGTTCGGGTAAGCCCAGTTTGGTGTAGGCCATGCCGGCGAGGAAGTTCATTTGGGCGCGGGTGTAGTCGTTGGTGGTGGTATCATATACGCTGGTATAGATGCGCAGCGCGTTGATCGCATCATCCATGGCAAAGTAAGCATCGGCGATCTTGATTTGCAGCCAGCTGGTGTCGGCCAGGGTGCTGCTGTCAATGGCGGCTTGATAGGTTTCAATTGCTGCGGCATGGTTCCCGGCCAGGGTGAGGGCATCTCCCTGTGCTTCGTATCGTTCAACGTCCAGCACACCTGGCTGCGCCAGACGGCTATTCGCATAGGCATCGGCGGCGTTGGTGTAGCTGCCCAGGGCCTCGTAGGCCCGGGCAAGGAAGTACCAGGTAGCGGGCAGTTCCGTGCTGTCAGGATAATTCTCGGTTACGGTCAAAAGGGCCTGTACGGCTTCGGGATATTTTCCGCGCAGGAACTGCGCACGCCCGACCCCGCTGAGCGCGGCGGCCTGGGTGTCGCTATCCGTGGCATCGTTCAGGGCTGTCTGATAGCTGCTCAACGCGCTGGTATAGTCTCCGATGAAGATCAGTTGATCTGCTTCGGCGATGCGCACGGCTGGCGCTGGAGTGGGTGCGGTCGTGGGAGATGGCAGCGGCGTCGGCGTGAGGGCCTTGATGGTTTCGGCCTGGGCGGCGGTGGCCGTCGTCTGCGCGATTTGCGTGCTCCCGGGGGCGCAGCCAGCCGCGATGGCGGTGATTAAGATCAGGGGAATTATTCTCTTATACATGAATTGCTTATACCGGAAAGGGGGGAAAGTGTCAAGATACTGCAATGCATAATGTAAAATTTATAATGTTGTAGTATCAAGCCAACTATATCCCAAGAGTTGAACGAAATAGTCGCCTCGCTTGAATAACTCGTAAGTGGATTCCATATTGGATGCCTTTAGAGTATTGAATTACCGAATTGAATCCATAAATGCGTCGATCTCTTCCTGGTCCCATTCCCAGGTGTACCCCATGAAGGCGAGAAAGACCGCGCCATCCTTTCCTGTAAAGGTGCCGGTGATCTCGTGTTTGATCATTTCATCATGAATATCACGGCCTTCATAAGTGTATACCGCTACTGCTTGCCCCCGAATGGCAGCAATGCTTTTATCGACCAGTTCAACATTGTATCCCTCTGTGTTCGTTGCTCTTCTGGCTGATTTTTGAAGTTCCAACATCATTTGTTCTTCATCAATCTCTGAACCATAGGGCATTTCTCCAATGATGATAATCGGATCTGTTGTGGCGGATAAATAGACGCCGTCTTTGGTGAAAAACACGAACTTCATTTTCCTCGTCTTGATCCCGCTATCAACGTTATAATCTGGCGGCAGATCATAATCTACGATGTTTTGAGCCAATACAGTTAGTTCCTCAGGATCGAAGATGGTCACTTTTTTTACGAATGCACTGCGCAGGAGCGGGAAAGCAAGGCATGCAATGATGCAAAACACGGCAACACCGAGAATGATGCGAAGCAAGGTTTTGGTTTTTTTGTTGGGTTCCCAAGACATATTTGTCTCCTCCCATCATGTGATATGGTGATTATAGCAATAACCGGTCTGAAGGAGGGAAAAATTCCCGATCGTTTCTAATCTGCGAATAATAAAAAGATATATTACAATAGGGGGGATCTCTGATTAAGTCAAAGAAATACTTTACTCCAGCGGAGAATGAATGAAACAACATCCCACAATGAAATACTGGATGGCTTTGGTCATCTTTGCACTGATTCTGGCAGGCTGCCAGTCACCAGATGCCGGTTATGACAGCCCGGTGGCACCCATAGAAGAAACCCAATTTATAGACTCCCCGCCGTTGAACTGGTCGATATCGCGTCTGGATTCGCCGGCTTTCTTCAGGCAGCTTGGCCGCGGCTATTTGCGCCTGCGCGCGCCGGGTGCGCCTTGTACCGCCTATGGAGACGATCATCTGTATTATTCCTGTTTTGATGGCGAAAACTGGTCATTTGAGACAGTGGATGGGGATTTTGGAGTGGGGGTTTTTGCTTCGTTGGCAATTGATGCGGATGGATGGGCGCATATTGCTTATTATGATCAGGTCAACGGCCGTTTGAAATATGCCCGGCAGGGTGCTGATGGCTGGACGCTCCAGGTGGTCGCCGAAGCAGATGCAGACACAGACCGCACGCTGCCTTTCTTTGGAAATGGTGGAGCGCCGTTCATTGCCCTGGATGCAGACCAGGCGCCCCATATCAGTTTTTATGATTACGATCAGCGGATGCTGGAGTTTGCTTCCCTGCATGGTGAGGAGTGGGTCTTTGAAGTGATCGACAGCACTCCGGGAGCCGGGGTAAATTCTTCTCTGGCTTTTGACAGTGCCGGAGGGGCGCATGTGGCGTATTTTGAGGCGGAATCGGAGGTGCTCAAATATGCCTGGCAGGATGAAGACGGCTGGCAAACTGCCATTGTGGATGATGACGGCCAGGTGGGAAAATTTGCTTCGATTGCCGTAGACAGTAAGAATTACGCCCATATTGCCTATTACGACATCGGGAAAACCCGTTTGAAGTATGCGGCAGCACCTGCCAAGCAAAAAATCTTTACAATCCGTACGCTGACCGATCTGGATAATACCGGCGAGTTCGCCAGCCTGGCGCTGGATTCCCGTGATCAACCCCATATTGCTTATTATCGCGATGTGGAAGGGTCGCATGTGTATTACATCCGCAAGGAGAAGGGGAAATGGATCGACGAAAAGGTTTCTACCGGCGAGCGGGATCTGGTTGGTTTGGGGACAACGATTGCGCTGGACAGCAATGACAGACCCTATTTCGCTTACCGCCATTCGTCCGAGAATCAATTACGGGTCAAATTGCGATCAGCAGAAGGCGAATATGAAACGCAGGTCGTCTTTCAATCCACCCGCGTGGGCGAAATGACTTCTCTGGCAGTGGATTCACAGGACAGGGTGCATTTGATCTATGAGAATGATTCACAGGATGAACTGCGTTATGCTTTGAAAGAGGATGGTCAATGGCAGTTTTCTCTGGTAGAGCAATCTATTGATACCGGTGTGCACCCTTCGCTGAAACTGACAGATAGTGATTTACCCCATGCCACGTTTTGGGGGCTGCCTTCAATAAAATATGCCCGCCAGACGGCTGAGGGCGACTGGTTGGTGGACTGGGTTGAAGTGCATGATAACGGCGACTGGACGGGTTGGTATACTTCTCTGGCGCTGGGTGAGGATGATATTCCTCATGTCAGTTATTACGACTGGCTGCAATATGATCTCAAATATGCCACCATTAAGAATAATCGCTGGGAGACAAAGGTGGTGGACAGGCTGGGAGACGTGGGCGGCTATACGTCCATCGTGCTGGATGATAGTGATCAGCCGTTAATCGCTTATTATGATTTTACCGATCTGGATTTGAAGCTGGCCTGGCAGATTGGGAAAAGATGGCATACCCGCACCCTGGACGATGTCGGCGTGGTGGAGTTGTATCCTTCGCTGGCAAGGACTGCGGATGGACAAATCTATCTGAGCTATATCAGTGACAACGGGAACAGCTTGCGTGTGGCTCATCTGGATGGGCAGCAGTGGACAATAGAAACGATTGACCGGGGCGGGTATTATTTTAAGGCGACTTCACTGGCGCTGGACAGCAAGGGCCGCCCCCATGTGGTTTATTATGACGGCAAGCACAAAGTCTTGCGCTACGCGTACCAAACTGGCGCGGGTTGGGCAGTGTCTTCGGTCAATGCGGAGGGTAATTATGGGATGGGCGCTTCGCTGGGACTGGACTCCGAGGATCGTCCGCACATCAGTTTCCAGGATGTAATTGACCAGGACTTGATGTATGCGACTACGGCGGAGTGATGCGAAGTTTGTCCTCTCTTGAAACCCTTGCGCAGCAAGGGTTTGTTTTCTCCCGCTGCCGGGAGAGAAAGACAAGCAAAGCGGACATGGTGCTTTTGAGGCTGTGATTAAAAAGGGCTGGCTGGTGGTGGGTGGGGTTTTTAAGTGGAAGCATCGCCTGGCATCATTTCGCCTGGGGCCTTTTAGCTTGAAGAAATGCACCCGAGAGGAAGACGATCAACCCGCCAAACATTAAAATAGATTGCATTTTACCGATTGCATAGTGGAAACTTTGATAATCTGCAGCTGTGAGTAAGTCATGAAGTAAAGAGAATGCGACGATGAGGATGCCTCCTGCCAACAATCCTCTGCTGAGGATTGACCTGGGCGAAGAAAATTCGATTGTTGAAACCGGTGTCTTTGGGGTTATCGAGAGCGGTCTCCAGTTCGTTTTTGCATGATCTGTCCCATATAAACCAGCGATATACATGCCTGTCCAAAAATATATTCTGAAACCGACTGCATGGCGGGTTACTTCCATGGCGTCCCCGTTCCATACAATAAAGGCTTGTGGGTATACCAGGAGCAGGTAAATCGTCAAAAGCCATAACATTGATTGATCCGTGTGCCTGATAAGGAAGAATATGGAAATGCTCAATAAGAAAAAATAGAGGATTGCCACAAGCGGATGCCAATGATTGGGATAGAGCGGGTTGTGGAGGGAGCCTTCATGATTGGAGATCAGGGCCGGAAAGTTTTGCAGGGGGGCGAAGAAAGATTTTTCAGGGAAGCGGAATAAATACTTGATATAGGTTGTTTGTCCCTTGTCCAGAAACCATCCTTGAAAATCGCGTAAGGCGGGGGAGTTCAAAAACGCTTTATCGTTGCTATGCCCCCAGCCATACGTCAGATCCATTAATGTTTCATTGACAGGCATACCGTTTTGTACAAAGAAGGCCAGCCCTTCTTCGTCCGGCAAGATACGCTGCGCAATATTGTTCAATAAGGGGAATCGCCACCGTTCTCCCAGGTTTGAGAAGCCCCTGAAGAGCATGGCGGCCACCAGCAAGAAAACACTCAGGGCGAGCAAACGGGATTTTGATTTGACGATCAGGCCCCAAATCATAAAAATAACCGACAGCATGATCAGAATCAAGCCGTTGGTTTCTTTGGTCAGTCCCCATAGAAATGCAATGCTTCCAAACAGTATGATGGAAAAAATCGACCATTTTCTGACCATGAAAATTGCAGAAGAAACGAGGAGGATGAATAAGGAAGTGGAAATGGATTCGGACAGGATGGTCAGGTCATAATCCAGCACGTCGGGATTGATGCTGATTACCAGAATAAGCAAAAAGCCCAAATATTGTAATGGCCTATTTTTTAATAGAGAGAAAATACATACGGCCAACACGATCCAGGAGAAAATGGAAAATAAAATTTGAAATGAGATGATGGCATTGTACTGGTTATTTAAAAGCTTATAAACAAGGGCTGCCCCGGCAGGTTTGGGGTAACAAAAAAAATCGAGGTTGATCTTCGCGGTTGCATTTAAGAGATAATCCTGTGAATCAGGGTGAATGATCGTGCCCCGTTGGATTTGCATCAGCCAGCGGTATAGGCCGTAAGCAAAGGAAAGGGTGGTCAAGGAAATATACTTCAGCAGATCGGGCTTTGTAATTTTTTTCAATGGTATTTTCCCTGGTCAAAAAGCAAAATTTAACTCCGTAATACACTGGATAGTTTAGCACAAAAATTCGGGAAATTGACAGGTTAACAAAACTATCCCTGACAATGGTTTTATTGAAACTTTGCCTGAAACTTGACAGGTAGGGCCGCCGTTTCAAAGGTAGTTTGCCTACGCCCGTTCTTTCTCATTTTCTTTGACAATCCGGCAATTGCATGTTAAACTTTTATTATCGCAATCGTGGCGCTCTCGATCTAAAGAGGGCGCGTTTTTGTGTGAGGGAGCATAGCATGCGCGCTATACAATGGAATGAAGACCAAAAGACGCTGGCATTGATTGACCAGCGCAAGCTGCCAGCTGAATTGACAATGGTGGTTTGTGAAGATGAATACCAAACCGCGGACGCGATCCGCACGATGGTGACCCGCGGGGCACCGATCATTGGCGTTACGGCTGCCTTCGGAATGGTGATGGCTGCCTACCGCGCCTCGGCGGCTGATGTGGCCGGCTTACAGGCAGACCTGCAAACTGCTTCAGATGTGCTGAATGCTTCCCGCCCGACGGCGGTCAACCTGCCCTGGGCATTGGCGCGTATGATGCGTGTAGCCAACGAGCCTGCGGAGAGCAAAGATGCCCTGTGCCAGCGCCTGGAAGCCGAAGCAGTGGCGATGGCCGAAGAGGATGTGGCGATCAATAAACGTATGGCTGAATATGGCGCTGCGCTGATTGAAGACGGCGACACCATTATTCATCACTGCAACACCGGCGCATTGGCGACTGTGGACTGGGGCACGGCTTTGGGTGTTATCCGCATGGCGCACGAGCAGGGCAAGCAGATCCAGGTGTTGGTGGATGAAACCCGTCCGCGCATGCAGGGCGCCCGGCTCACCGCGTGGGAATTACAGCAGTACGGTGTTCCTTTCCACATCATCGCAGATGGGGCGGCGGGGCATTTCCTGCATACCGGACAGGTGCAGAGAGTGCTTTTTGGCGCCGACCGCGTAGCTGCCAATGGGGATGTGGCGAACAAGATCGGTTCCTATATGCTGGCACTGGCCGCACATGCGAACCAGGTGCCGGTTTACTCCGTCTTTCCTTTCTCAACGGTTGATCTTGCGCTTGCCAATGGCGGCCTGATCCCGATCGAAGAGCGTGAGGAGAGCGAAGTGCTGGATATTCAGCTCATGGGCCAGCAAGCCACTCCGGCCGGCGCTTTGGCGCGCAACCCGGCATTTGATGTCACTCCCCAGCATCTCTTGAGCGGCTGGATCACGGAATATGGCATTATCAGTCCCCCATTTGATCGTAATTTTGAAAAGGCGAGGAAATCTGCAACGTAGCAGAGCATTGATTATGAATATCGTTTGTACAGGCTCAGTAGCCTATGATTATTTGATGAAATTCCCCGGTTATTTCCGGGACCACCTGGTGGCTGATCGGCTGGATCGGATCAGCCTCTCCTTCCTGGTGGATGAGATGGTCAAGCGGCGCGGCGGCACGGCCCCCAATATTGCCTATACCCTGGCACTGCTGGGCGGTACCCCGCATTTGATGGCAACCGTGGGAGAAGATTTCGGGGAGTACCGCCAGTGGCTGGAAGACAGCGGCGTAGATACCAGTCTCTCACCGGTGATCAAAGGCAAAAACACGGCTTCTTTCTTTGCCAATTCCGACCTTTCCAATGCACAAATTGCCAGTTTCTACTCGGGGGCGATGGCGGATGCCAAGAACCTTTCTGTGCGCAACCTGCCTACTGGCAGGCCGGATCTGGTGGTGATTTCAGCCAATGACCCTGACGCCATGCAGCGCTATGTGGACGAATGTCAGGAGGATGTGATTCCTTACCTGTATGACCCCAGCCAGCAGTTGGCGCGCATAAACCCTGCGCAGATGATCGATGGGGTGCAGAAGGCGACGGCCTTGTTCCTGAATGATTACGAGTATGAACTGCTGCAAAAACACACCGGGATGAAAGAAGATGATGTGCTGTGCTGTGTAGGATTCATGGTGATCACCCACGGCGGTGATGGGGCATATATCTATGCCAACGGCGGGAAGTTTCATACCCCGGTTGTGCCGCCGGATAGAATTGCCGACCCCACAGGCGTGGGGGATGCTTTTCGCGGTGGATTCCTGACCGGATACCGTTTGGGACTGGATTGGGGGATTTGCGGGCGGATGGGCGCTCTGGCAGCCACGTACTGCCTGGAGCATAACGGCCCGCAGTCGCACAAGTATACAAGAGCAGAATTTGTGGCGCGCTATCGCCAGCATTTTGACGATCAGGGCGCCTTGGATGGACTGCTGGCTTAATCGCCGCGGCGTTCGATTTATATATGTTTCATTCCTATGGAGGAAAATAGATGGACACTTATGTTGTGAAAGATCTTGGATTGGCCGAAGGCGGCCGACGACGAATTGACTGGGCCGAGCGTGAAATGCCGGTGCTGCGCCAGGTGCGTGAGCGCTTTGCGAAGGAACGCCCGTTGGAAGGCGTGCGGATTTCCTGCTGTTTGCATGTGACCACCGAAACCGCAAACCTGATGCGCACACTGGCGGCTGGCGGCGCTGATGTGGTCTTGACCGCATCGAATCCGCTCTCCACCCAGGATGATGTGGCCGCTTCCCTGGTTTCACATGACGAGATTCCCGTGTTCGCCATCAAGGGCGAAGACAATGATGTGTATTACAAAAACCTCAACCTGGCTTTGGATCACAAGCCGATGATCACGATGGACGATGGCGCAGACCTGGTTTCCACCATGCACCGCAGCCGCCGTGACCTGATCCCCGGCATGATCGGCAGCATGGAAGAGACCACTACCGGCGTGATCCGCATGAAGGCCATGGCCGCTGATGGCGCGCTGGAATTCCCCGTTGTGGCCGTGAATGATGCCATGACCAAGCACCTGTTTGACAATCGCTATGGCACCGGCCAGTCCACCATTGACGGGATCATCCGCGCCACCAACATCCTGCTGGCAGGCAAGAATTTCGTGGTTGCCGGTTACGGCTGGTGCGGCCGCGGTCTGGCGATGCGCGCCCGCGGGATGGGTTCCAATGTGATTGTCACCGAAGTGGATGCCCTGAAGGCATTGGAAGCGGTGATGGATGGTTTCCGCGTGATGCCGATGATTGAAGCCGCCAAGATTGGTGATTTCTTTATCACCCTGACTGGTGACAAAGACGTGATTGACAGGCACCACTTCGAAGTGATGAAAGACGGCGCATTGGTTGGGAACTCTGGTCACTTCAATGTTGAGATCAATATTCCCGCCCTTGAAGAGATGTCCGTTGCCAAACGCCGCGTACGCCCCTTTGTGGAACAGTATGATATGCCCGATGGCCGCCAGATCCATATTCTCGGCGAAGGCCGCCTGTTGAACCTGGCCGCAGCCGAAGGTCACCCCGCCTCGGTGATGGATATGTCCTTTGCCAATCAGGCGCTGGTTGCCGAGTATTTGTGGAAAGAAGGAAAGAACCTGGATAATAATGTTCATTCTGTTCCGGATGATATCGACCTGACAATCGCTGACCTGAAGCTCAAGGCGATGGGTGTGGACATCGATGTTCTGACCCCCGCCCAGATTGCGTATCTTTCCTCCTGGCAGGAAGGAACCTAAACCGGCACACAGTTTTGAAATGAACAACTCCCGCGCAGAGATGCGCGGGAGTTGTTTTGTAAGTTAGGCATACGCCAAGAAAAACAAAAATGGTCTCTTTGGAAAGGTTGAATTTCTAAATAGTTTGATGCCAAAATATGCTCAAATTATCATAGATTGGTTAGCGATGTCCACCTTTTCAAGGTTGATTTCGCATAAACCTTACCTATTCAGGTACGATGTGAAAAAGGTCAGTTCGTAAGCCATTAAATCTTACGGACGACGGGACGGGGCAAGCAAAAAGGTGAGTGCGCAACCTTTCCAAGGGGGTGCCTTATGGCACGCCGTACGCATCTACAAATGCATGTGATGAAGATATTACTGAATACTCAAGTATCGCAAGATGGGTTGCCAACCTACTCTGTCATCACGGTTTGTGCCTGGATAGAGGGGGAAGCTGATACGGGGAGGGCGGACAGGTTGGGAAACCTGTCCTTACAGGGCTGGCGGAGTCAAGGTCAGCGGTGGTAGAGACTATCCGTACCATCACGGTTTGTGTCTGGACAGAGGGGGATCTGATACGGAGAGGGCGACAGGTTTGGGAACCTGTCCTTACAAAGGTTGCTTTTGATATTTGGAGCAGACCTGCTCGAGAATCAAGACCCTCAGGTTTTTGGTTCGGGGAGAAAATGCGGCACGCCCATCGTCACGGCCATGTTGTCCAGTACCCCCCAGGAATCGGTGAATTGTGCGATGGAGCGGTGGTAGACTTCCTTGCCGTCCAGGATGGTGAAGTAGTCCGGCCCATAACCGGTGACGAGGACGGTGTGTTCGTAGGGGGCTACGGTGATCACACTGCCGTCTTCGGCGGTATAGGTCATGGTGCGGCCCTGACGCACGCCGCCGATGACCCATACCATCACCGGGCGTCCGGCGGCGATCTCCTGACGGATTTTTTCAACTGTGTATTGGCGATGCGGAATGGCGTTGAGGCCGAAGTTGCGCAGCTCGGCGGCCACGGGTTCGGCGTGTACACCATAGGCAGCCGGCGGGATATTGCCCCAGTCACCTTCCACCGGCCCGACAAAGCCGACATCTGGATTGTCGCTCAATGGCAGGACAGCCTGAAATTCACGTTCGTTGATCGAGAGGCCAAAAAACCTTGCCATCTGGGCAGCCGCATTGGCTTCGCAGCCCAGTGCGTAGGTTTGATAAGTGCCTTGAATGTTTTTAATGGCGGCTTTGGCGGGTGGGGTAGCGGTTGGCAGCGGGGTAGGGCTGGCGGTAAGGGTAGGATAAGGTGTGATGGTGCTGGTAAAGCTTGCTGTGGGTGTTGCCGTCCGGCTGGGTGGCAGTGTGGCGCTGGGAGGAAAGGGTGTAGCTGTCGCGTCCAGGGAGATGGATTGACCGGTGCAGGCAGCGCTTAGCCCGAGACAGGGCAGGATGCAGGACAGGAACAGTGTGCGGCGGAATGAGCGAATTTTCATAGGGCGGTGTCAGGGAATGGCGACCATAATCTCGAGATAGAAGGGATCGCCGAAGGGGCGCCCGTCCGGGCCGAACGCCTGCCATGCCGAGCGGTGGCTGCCGGTTTCCTGGGGGGCAATGAATTCAATGCGGATCACGGCCTGGCTGCCGGCACGCGCGGGAAAGAGGGCCTGTTCCTGGTCGGCGCCCAGGGTGTCGCCTGCTACCAGCCGCAGGCTGTAGCGCTCGTCCCAGTTGCAGGTGCCGTTGTTCTCTACCCGCCATTGTTTGTCAATCTCCGCCCCAGGTTCGAAAAGGGTGCCATCGGGAACGGTGATATCCTCGGTGAAGAGGAGATTATTGTCGCAATTGGACTGGTCGCTTCCCCCTTCGGGGGTGGGGGTATATTGACTGGTCGGCGCAGTGGTCGGCACCAGGGTGGGCGGCAGGAAAAGAGGGGCATTGGCTTCCGGGGACAGACGCTGGGGCGCGGGCACACAACCGCTGGCGAGGAGCAATGCCAGGAGGGTGAGAGATAACAGTGATATGGAAAGAGAATGTTTCATGGCCTTTTCCCTGTTGAATGAAGCGGCGGGTGTGGTTGTTTGTTCAAAACCACACCCGCATTATACACTGCTATGCTGATCCTGTTTTCTTATTCTTCCACGTCAGCGAGTTCCTCTTCAGTCATTTCATTGCCAGCGACGATTCCTTCTAACGATTGCTGGCGGATGGCTTGCTCAATCTCGTTGCTGATGTCCAGGTTCTGGCGCAGGAATTCTTTTGAATTTTCGCGGCCCTGACCGAGGCGGATATCGCCGTAGGAATAGAATGCGCCGCGCTTGGTGATGATGTCCATGTTGGTGCCGAGGTCAAGAATGTCACCGACTTTGGAGATGCCTTCGTTGTACATGATATCAAATTCAGCGGTGCGGAAGGGCGGAGCGACCTTGTTTTTGACCACACGCACACGGGCGCGATTACCGATGATGTCAGTGCCGACCTTGATCGACTGAATCCGGCGGATGTCAATGCGCACAGAGGCATAGAATTTGAGGGCCATCCCGCCGGTAGTGGTTTCGGGATTGCCAAACATGACACCGATCTTCTGGCGTAACTGGTTGGTGAAAAGGACAGAGGTTTTGGTCTGGTGGATGGCGCCGGACAGCTTGCGCAGGGCCTGCGACATGAGACGGGCCTGCATCCCCATGGTGGCATCCCCCATATCGCCTTCGATTTCAGAGCGGGGAACCAGGGCGGCAACCGAGTCGACGACGACGATGTCTACGGCGCCAGAGCGCACCAGAGTTTCGGTGATCTCCAGGGCTTGTTCGCCTGTGTCAGGCTGTGAGATGAGCAGATTGTCGATATCGACGCCAATGTGGGTAGCATACACAGGGTCAAGGGCATGTTCCATGTCCACATACGCAGCGATGCCGCCCAGCTTTTGACACTCTGCGACAATGTGCAGACAAAGTGTGGTTTTACCGGAGGATTCCGGCCCGTAGATTTCGGTGATGCGGCCGCGGGGAATGCCGCCAACGCCCAGGGCAATGTCAACGGAGAGTGAACCGGTAGGAATGACGGCCACGTTCAGATGCTGGGCATCGCCCATCAGCATGATGGCGCCATCGCCGTATCGTTTGGTAATATCGCCAAGCGCTTTGTCCAGCACCGCGCGGCGGGCGTCGTCCATCTCCATGGAAGGAGATGGAGAAATGTCGTCTGATTTTTTTCGCGCCATGTGAGTCTCCTCTGATTTCGGGTTATTGCAACTACCGCTATTATAGTTGGATGAGCTGATAAAGTCTAATGGTTTTATTATAGTACATTTGTTCAACAGGTCAAGTGTTTTCGGGTTATTGAGATTAATTAAAAGGTAGAATCAAAATCATTTTTTCATTGCAAGGAGGTTTTCGCTGACACGGCAATCCCAACCACTGGCTGGGGAACTCTGCGATCACGGTGCAAGTTTCCTGAGGAAGGATGCCGAAAGATGGAACTTTCCTGTAACATTTTAGCGTTCCCCGAAGCCTGCGCCGGGCTTGCAATCTGTCTGCGGACTGGTACAATATTCAAGGTAATCATTTAACCTGGCATCCAGCCATGTGGGTTGAAGACCAGGTTTTCTTAAGAGGTGCATCAACATGCAGGTATCGACATTGTTTCAGCAGGGAAAACCAACCTTCAGTTTCGAGTTTTTTCCGCCAAAAAGCGAGGCGGCTTCAGAGACTTTGTTCTCGGCGATACAGGAGTTGACCCCGCTCATGCCGGCTTATGTGAGCATCACCTACGGCGCCGGCGGTTCAACCCGTGATTTGACCCATGACCTGGTACTGCGCCTGCGCAATGAAACCCGCCTGACCGTGGTCTCGCACCTGACCTGCGTGAACACCACTAAAGATGAGGTGGGGCAGATCCTAGAACGGTACCACCGCAGCGGGATTGAGAACATCATGGCCCTGCGCGGTGACCCGCCCGCTGGTCAGAAGGAATTTCAAAGCACCGCGGACGGGTTTGCTTATGCCGCCGCGCTGGTAGCATACATTCGCCGGGAATATCCACAGATGTGCATTGGTGTGGCAGGCTATCCGGAGGGACATCCTGAATCGCCAAACCGTCTGAAGGAGATGGATTACCTCAAGGCGAAGGTGGATGCGGGGGCAGATTATATCTGCACCCAGCTGTTTTTTGACAATCGTGATTTTTATGATTTCCGTGAACGCTGCGTGCTGGCAGGGATCAACGTGCCGATTGTGGCGGGCATCATGCCGATCACTTCGCTGAAATCCGTGCAGCGCATGGCCGATCTGGCACGCGGGGCGCGTTATCCGGCGCGGCTGCTGAAGGCACTTTCCCGGGCAGGCACCGACGAGGATGTGGAACGGGTGGGTACGCATTGGGCTACGCAGCAGGTGCTGGATTTGCTGGACCGGGAGGTGGATGGTGTGCATTTTTACACGCTCAACCGGTCTACTACCACCCTGTCGATTTATAAAACACTGTGTCTTACCTGTTGATGATATGAGTGGCAGGGCTGCATCTCATGGTGCTGGCAGGCGGTTAAGATTTGTTAATCATGGTTTCTTGACACGGCTTGCCGGGCGTGTTATCATCTTGCCTATTAATTATAGTGCAGGTCTTTGCAACTGAATAACGGAGAAATGGCGGCTGAGGCTTGACAGGGTCAAGCTGACGAGGAGGAGGTTCCTCCCCGCGAGGGGAGCGCTACCCCTGGAGAAATTCAGGGAAAAATCGAAGGATCAGCGGATGCCTCCAGAGCCTGATCACGGGCTTTGTTTTCTCCCTTTCCAATAAAGCAGACATTGAAAAGCATCTGGTGACAGATGCGACAAGATGGATGCAGTGATTAACAGAGATGGTTGCTGTTATGTAATGTAGAAAGGGATACCCGTTTTTAATTCCGGTGAAGTGTTTTAAAAAAAGGGTGTGCCTCCGGCATACGCTTTTATTTTATTTGGAGGAGAATAGCATGGATACAAAAGAATTGCTTGAACGATGTGAGAAAGACAAGGTAAAGTTCATATCCTTTCAGTTCACGGATATTATCGGGAATGTGAAGAGCGTGGATGCCCCACTCTCTCAGCTTGCCAGCGCGATGAAAAATGGGATCTGGTTTGATGGCTCGTCTGTGGAAGGTTTTGCCCGCGTGCAGGAAGGTGATATGCACCTTGCCCCCGACGCCGATACCTATGCCGTGCTGCCGTGGAGTCAGGCGGACATGCGCCGCGCACGAATTTTCTGCGATATTCATACTCCCAGCGGGGAACCCTATGCCAAGGATCCGCGGGGTGCATTGAAGCGCCAGGTGAAACGGCTGGAAGAAAAAGGCTGGACGTATAATATCGGTACGGAGCCGGAATTCTTCCTTTTCAAAAAGGGTGAGTGCAACGGGCATGGTATTCATCCCGTTCCATATGATGTTGGCGGTTATTTTGATTTTTCTCCGGATGACGAAGCGCTGCGTGTGCGCAGTGAATTGATGATGGCATTGGATATGATGGGGCTTGAGGTGGAAGTGGGACATCATGAGGTTGCCCGCGGCCAGCATGAAGTCGATTTCCGCTTTGCCAATGCCCTCAAAACCGCTGATAATGTGCTGACCATGAAGTACACTGCCAAAGCGATTGCCGCGGCCCATGGTCTGGTAGCTTCCTTTATGCCCAAGCCGATTTTTGGGGTGAGTGGCTCCGGGATGCATTGCCATCAGTCTATCTTTGATGCGGATGGCAACAATCTCTTCTTTGATGATTCTGATGAATTTAAGCTGTCCAGTCTGGCTTACGGGATGATCAGCGGACAGCTTAACCATGCTCGCGCAATGTCTGCTGTGATCGCCCCAACGGTAAATTCCTACAAGCGTCTGGTCCCCGG
>Ga0334888_1002155_pt1 | contig 22514 bp, 20 predicted proteins | sample GraSluR1_MG_FD_207227 | JGI IMG/M metagenome (GOLD analysis project Ga0334888, IMG submission 207227) | Sludge microbial communities from methane-producing bioreactor in Wageningen University, Netherlands - Granular Sludge_3_08-R1 | ecosystem: Engineered > Bioreactor > Anaerobic > Unclassified ...
CCTGCTGCCAGCGATCCTGGGCTGCCTTGAACTGCTCGTCGCTGTCATAGTTTGAACGTACAGGTTCAGCGGGTACCCTTGGTGATTCGCCAAGGACCTGGCGGAACTCAAGAACTGCAGTCCTCCCGATCAGATCAAGTGCCGCTTCCGGGTCTTCGATACCTGGGAGGTCCACTGAGATACGGTCCTCACCCTGTCTCTGGATAACCGGCTCCGCTATACCATACTGGTCTATGCGGCTCCTCAGTACAGCAAGAAGTCTTTCGATACTGTCTGATGTGACGGGATTTTCAGGGGTCCCTTTAGCCTGCAGAACGATGTGTACTCCGCCCATCAGATCCAGTCCCAAACGGACCTTGCCCTGTATTGGGAAAGCTATGAATCCGGCTATAAGGATCACGGCCAGAATAAAGACCAACCGCAATTTGTCTCTTTTTACCATAGAGAAAGCGCCTCCTTGCAAAGAAAACGGAGTGGACACTGTAGTTGTCCTCTCCGTATAAATACACGACTTACTTCAATTGAGACTGAGATCTAGGCCTCTTCCTTTACTGTATCGTCTGCTTCTTCAACTTCAGCTTCGACGACTTCAGCTTCCTTCACTGGCTCTTCAGGTGTCTCCGTCTGAGTTTCTGACTTCTTGAGCTTCTTTTTCTTTGGTTTTGTATCCATTCCGCCGTCGGCTTTTTTCATAGAGACAGAGCTTTTAAGTATCCTTGCCTTGATGCCCTCGTCAAGCTCGATTATGTAGCTGTCATCAAGGACCTCTCTGACTATACCAAAGAAACCGCCTGCTGTTATTATTGTAGAACCTCTGCTGATACTCGCAAGCATTTCCTCATGTGCCTTCTGCTTTTTCTTCTGCGGGCGAATGATCATAAAATAGAAGATCGCCGCAAACATAGCGAGAGGAAGCATCATGCCTACAAGTCCGCCCTGCTGTCCACCCAAATCAATTCCTCCTTAATGTATATAATGTATTTTTTTATAAAAACCAAATTTATTTTTTGGTCAAAAGTAACGCTGGTTATTTTAACATGACTTAGGCTCTTTGTGTAATAAAATTAATACTAGTGCTTTCCTTCTCTTTCCTTAAGAAAAAACAGAAGTTTTTCAAGCTCTACGAATATGTCCACCCTGTAAAAAAGTATCTTTTCAGGAACGACAACTGTGGCCGGGGTAAAAGCAAGAATGCCTTTCAGCGAAGGAGAATGGACGGCCTTGTCAACACAGTTCTGGGCAGCTGAAGCAGGAACAGCCAGAATGAGGACTTCAATGTCACGTTCCTCCATAACTTGTGCAATTTCATCGACATGCCAGCATTTGACTCCCATGATCTCCTGTCCAACTTTTTCAGGATCAACGTCAAAGAGGGCATCTACGTCAAACTTGTAGCTTTGGAATGCGGCATGTCCCATAAGGGCAGTACCAAGGTTGCCAACTCCGGCGAGAGCTACTTTCCATACCTTGGGAGAGGCGAGTATATTCTCTATGTGCAGGCAGAGGCGGTTAACATGGTATCCTACACCTCTTTTACCTATCTCTCCGAAATATGAAAGGTCCTTGCGCACCTGGCTTGCTTTTATCCCAAGGATCTCTCCTATCTGAAGCGACGATACGACCTTGCGTTCCTCTTCCTTCATCTGGATAAGCAGCCGATAATACTGGATCAGCCTCTCGACGGTAGGTTCTGCCACCTTCATACAACGCACCTCCTGGTATATGCTGAAAAAAATTTATTGGGTCTTCAAAATATCAGCGATCCCTGTCTTTAGTGATCTCTCTCTTTTTCATAAGGGACAGATTTATTTCCTTCTTGTGGTAATGTCCGCACCGGCAAAATGCGAGCGTCCCTGAAGGGATTCTTCGATCAGTATCAGGCGGTTGTATTTCCTGAGACGTTCGATCCCTCTCGGTGCTCCTGATTTGATCTGCCCGGCGCCTGTTGCTACAGCGAGGTCTGCAATAAAGCAGTCAGCCGTCTCTCCCGAGCGATGAGAAATGATCGTCCTGTAGCCTCCGCGTCTGGCCATCTCAACAAGCTTGAGTGTCTCAGTCAAAGTCCCTATCTGGTTTGGCTTAACAAGGACCGCATTTGCCGCTCCCCTGTCCATTCCAAGCTGAAGCCTGTCGGTGTGAGTAACAAAAATATCGTCACCTATGAGCTGTATCTTGTCCGACAATCTCTTTGTCATGTCTATCCAGCCCTGCCAGTCATCCTCTGCAAGCCCGTCTTCTATTGAAATTATTGGGTATTTTTCACACATAAGTTCATATATGTCTATCAGCTCGCTCGCGGTATATTTGTAGTCACTGCCATGGAACTGGTACGCTCCTTTGGAGTAGAACTGGTTCGCAGCTATGTCCAGACCTATGGATATGTCTTTGCCTGGCTGATAGCCGGCACTGCGGATAGCCATAAGCATAAAATCAAGTACTTCTTCCTGATCCCTGAAATCAGAGGCAAAACCGCCTTCATCTCCGGTACCGGTCGATTTGTTGTACTTTGTAAGGATACGGCTCAGCGCATGGTATGTTTCGGCACCCATTCGCAGTGCCTCTGTAAAGGAGGGGGCCCCGTGGGGGATGATCAGGAATTCCTGGATGTTGAGATTGTTATTTGCGTGAGTGCCTCCGTTTATTACGTTCATAAGCGGGACCGGCAAAAGGTTTGCATTGAGTCCGCCCAGATATCTCCAGAGCGGTATATTTTTAGAGTAAGCCCCTGTCCTTGCAGCTGCAAGAGATACTCCCAAAGTCGCATTGGCTCCCAGCTTCTTTTTGTGAAGAGTTCCGTCAAGCTGTATCAGTGCAGTGTCTATCTGATCCTGTTCAAGGGGATCCATTCCTCTCAATGCAGGGGAAATTATCTCGTTAATGTTTTGCACTGCCTTAAGTACCCCTTTGCCCATATACCTTCCGCTGTCACAGTCTCTGAGTTCGTGGGCCTCATATGTTCCGGTAGAGGAACCGGACGGCACGCTGGCTTTTCCAACTATACCAGAGTCAAGAGTCACCTCCACCTCAACAGTCGGAAAGCCTCTTGAATCGAGCACTTCTCTGCCATGGACATTAGTAATGTATGACAATTGAGCCTACCCCCTTCTTGGATGATTCACCAGGGACGTTCTTCCCTGTCAACTTTCTTTTCTTCGAGCAACTCATAGGGAGCTGCGTTTCTTTTAAGCTGAGTTTCATCGGATGTCAGGACACTTACCTTGACTACCCTGCCTGGATAGGCAACTTCTATCGTGTCACCGACCCTGACTTCCGCTGCAGATTTACAGGTATTACCGTTGATCCTGACTGCCCCTATCTCAACCATATCCTGTGCCAGAGTCCTGCGCTTGATCAGTCTCGAAAGCTTAAGATACTTATCAAGTCTCAAAAGATGATCACCATCCCAGCAATGCCAGAGAAAGTATAATCCATATCAACCGCTCGTGCAATAATTATCAAACTTTGACAATCACAAAACGTAACATTCTTCATTATAGAAATACAAAGTTAAATGATTCATTTACACAGGATCAATAAGTATTATAGACATTCTCTTAACAAATAGACTTTTAATAATTTTTCACAAACTATTTATCTACTCCAGGAAATCCTTTAATTTTTTGCTTCTGCTTGGATGGCGAAGTTTCCTCAGCGCCTTGGCTTCTATCTGACGTATCCTTTCCCTTGTAACGCCAAAACGCCTGCCAACCTCTTCCAGAGTGTGTGCGTGACCATCTTCGAGACCAAATCTCAGCCTGAGCACTTCACGCTCACGGTCTGTAAGGTCATCAAGCATTTCATCAAGCTGCTCTCTGAGTATCTGGCTCGCAGCAGCTTCTTCCGGACTGGGAAGATCTTTGTCTTCAAGGAAATCACCAAGCTGGCTGTCTTCTTCCTCACCGATGGGAGTTTCAAGTGATACCGGCTCCTGTGCTATCCTCTGTATCTCCTCTACACGGTCAGAGGCGATCTCCATTTCAGCCGCGATCTCTTCGGCAGCCGGTTCCCGACCCAGCCTTTGCACAAGCTGTCTTGATACCCGGATCAGCTTGTTGATCGTCTCGACCATATGCACAGGTATCCTTATCGTCCTTGCCTGGTCGGCTATTGCCCTCGTTATAGCCTGCCTTATCCACCAAGTGGCATAAGTGCTGAACTTGTAGCCTTTGCGGTAATCGAATTTCTCGACGGCGCGAATGAGCCCCAGGTTGCCTTCCTGGATCAGGTCAAGGAACAGCATCCCCCTGCCTATATATTTTTTTGCGATGCTGACGACCAGCCTCAGGTTTGCCTCGACCAGTTTGTCTTTAGAGGTCATGTCACCTGCCTCTACTCCCTTTGCAAGGGTAACTTCGTCTTCCGATGTCAGGAGAGGGATCTTCCCTATTTCCCTCAGATACATCCTGACGGGGTCAGACAGGGGCAGATCTTCAAGATCTCCCATCTCCTCGTTGTTGGCATTGGTAGGGAGTATATGCTCACCTTCAGAAGGATCTACTTTTGTCTTCGGTTCATCAACTACGTCTACACCAATTTCCATGAGATTCATGTAAAGGCTGTCAAGAATATCCGCTGTGAGAAAATCCTTAGGCATGTGCTTTTCGATGTCCTCATAAGTCACAAAGCCCTTCTCTCTGCCTTCATGCAGCAGATCTCTTACGTTGTCGATGTAAGCGGTGTAATCTGCAGGATCGCCTTCTTCGCTGCTATCGCTTTTTACTGCCTCAACTTCGGAAATGCTGTCATCATCTTCCTCGCAGATGACCTTGATATCTTCATCCAGATCTGTACTGTCCGAAGTATCAAGCAGTTCATCCTCTATGATCACAGGATCACAAATGTCTCCCTTTTCCGGATCTGAAAAATCGTTAAGGTCAGGTGAGGTATCTTCGGATATTTCCTCTATATTTTCTTCGATGAGTTTCGGCGCTTTTTTTGATGCTGCAGCATCATCTTTTTTAGTCGATCTGGTCTTTTTCATGCCCCGAATTTCCCTCCTTTTAGGATTCTTGTCAGTTTTAAATGTTCCTGGACTTCAGATTCTGAAGCAATTCCCTTTTTAAGTTTTGTGTTAAGGGATCTGACCCTTTCCTCGACACACCTTCTTCTGATCGTTTCCGCAATACTTTCTGCCTTGTCAGCATCAATGCCCTCTCTCGCAATTATTCCGTTGCCCCTGGCGATAAGTTCTAATGATCTTCTGTCACCCAGCTGCCTCCATCTTTCCTCCAGCTGGCGTGGCGTCTCCCCGGATAAAAGTGCAGAGACCATATTCTGCAGTATCTCATCTTTTACAAAAGGCACCACGTACTCCGGAGAAAACCTCGATCTTAGATCTTCACTTTCCCAGAGCATACTGCAAAGCATGCATTCCAGGTCATCAGGTTCCAGGCAGGAATTTTTATCGGGAATACCGGCGACCTCGACAAAATCATCTTCCGGCATCCTTTTAGTTCCAGCATCACTTTGACTTATGCGTCTTGTCTCTATCTCTTTCTTCAGCTCATGGGGGAACACTCCCATTTGCTGCGATATCTTCTCAATATGCGGAGCAATGTCAAAAGCTGACAGAGATGCAAGTCCGTCAAAAAGGTCGTTCCTTGCAGCAAAAGATTTTTCAGGTATCTCCATATCAGCCTTCCTGAGCATGGCATGATATATGGGAAGCGGGACAGAAGATCCAATAGCTGTTTCAAACATCTGTAGTCCACCATCATGAAGCAGGACCTCGTCAGGGTCCTTGCCTCCCGTAAGCCTCACGATTTTAACCGAAACTCCCTGTTTCTGCAGGGTGTACATTCCCCTCAGGGCGGCTTCCTGTCCTGCGCTGTCTGAATCATAACAGATATAACAGAGACCTGTCATTCTTTTGATCAAAATGGCCTGGGCATCCGTAAGCGAAGTTCCAAGTGATGCTACTGTATTTGTATACCCCGAAAGATGGCATCTTATTGCATCCATATAACCTTCTACAAGGATCGCGTGTCCTTTTTCCCTTATCTGCATCTTAGCTTTGTTCATAAGGTAGAGATTGTTTCGTTTATTGAAAATTGCGCTTTCCGGACTGTTCAGATATTTTGCACCGTCACCGTCAAGTATCCGGCCTCCAAACCCTATGATCCGGTCTGTTGCGCTGTATATTGGAAACATCACACGTCCGCGAAACCTGTCATAGGCATTTCTTGTGCCTTGTGCAGCAAGCCCGCTTTCGATCATCTGTTCCTCTGTAAACCCCATATCCGTGAGGTGTCTGAAGAGAGAATCCCAGGAGGGCGGCGCCCAGCCCAGTTCAAATCTCTGAATGTCCTCTTTTGTGATACTTCGTCTTGTAAGATAAGCCCTTGCCGCTTCACCTGAAACACCGTTCAGGGACTTTATAAAGAAGTCCAGCGCATGCCTTAATATGTTCCCTCTGGAAACAGAGCTTACATGGTTGCCGGCGGTAAATCCCTGGAGTTTGACTCCTGCTCTCTCCGCCAGTCTTTCTAAGGCTTCCCTGAAATCCAGATTTTCGATTTCCATTATGAACGTGTACACATCTCCGCCCTTGCCGCAGCCAAAGCAGTGAAATGTCTGCCTTTCGGGAGAGACGCTGAAGGAGGGGGTTTTCTCATTATGAAAAGGGCACTTGCCCCAGTAAGTCTGACCGCTCTTCCGCAGGACCACATAGTCACCGATAACCTCGGCAATATCAAGTCTTGATTTGACTTCTCTGACATCATCGCTGGCCATGGCACACCTCCGGTTAAAGAAAATCAGAGGGAGAGTTACACTCTCCCTCAAAATAATTATCACATGTTCAGACTGAATGATTCAAGTATGGTCGATCAAATGAGCAGCGGAGCCAAAACTGTAGCAACGACCGACATGAGCTTTATGAGGATATTGAGACTGGGGCCTGCTGTATCTTTGAAGGGGTCGCCCACGGTATCTCCGACTACTGCTGCTGCATGCGGCGCAGTTCCTTTACCGCCGTGATGCCCTGATTCAATGTATTTCTTGGCATTGTCCCATGCACCGCCGGCGTTGGACATGAAGATCGCCATCATAACACCTGTAACTATCGATCCGCCGAGAAGTCCACCAAGCGCCTGGGCTCCAAGTCCGAATCCAACTGCTACCGGAGCAAGCACTGCCATAAGTCCGGGCAATATCATCTCACGAAGTGCTGCTGCTGTGGAAATATCGACACAGCGCTCATATTCGGGACGGCCTGTACCTTCCATGATCCCCGGGATCTCTCTGAACTGCCTGCGCACCTCTTCGATCATTTTTTCAGCAGCTCTGCTTACAGCCTGGATGGAAAGTGCGCTGAAGATGAAGGGAAGAAGGCCGCCTATGAAGAGTCCGACCATTACCTTTGGATCCTTGAGGTCGATCACGGCAAGGTTCGTAGCCTGAGAGTATGCAACAAAGAGGGCCAGTGCAGTAAGTGCGGCAGATCCGATCGCAAGGCCTTTCCCTACAGCTGCTGTGGTGTTGCCAACTGCGTCAAGCCTGTCAGTGATCTGACGTACTTCCTCGGGAAGATCGGCCATCTCTGCTATACCGCCCGCGTTGTCTGCAATGGGTCCGTAAGCGTCTACAGAAAGAGCCATACCCGTGATGGCAAGCATTCCAACTGCCGCGCAGGCTATACCGTAAAGACCTCCGAAACGGACTCCGGCAAGTATTGCTGCACAGACGAGGATAACCGGGATCGCTGTTGATTTCATGCCGACACCAAGACCGGCAAGGATATTAGTAGCCGCTCCTGTTTCAGAGGCTGCAGCTATTTCCTTAACGCTGGCATAGTCGCCCGATGTATAAAATTCTGTTGCGGCTCCGATAAGTATACCGGAAACTACTCCTGATACGACCGCATAGAACAGGGTCAGATCTCCCGCAAAGACCCAGCGGGTGAGGAAGAATGTTCCGATTATCATAAAGAGCCCTGTTGAACCAAGACCGTAACGAAGAGCCTTTGCAGGATCTCCGCCTTCCTTTACCCTAACAAAGAAGGTCCCAAGAATGGAGGCTATTATGCCTATTGCGGCAAGAAGAAGAGGATACATCACACCGGCGAGGCCCGCGAACACCGCTCCAATGACCATTGCGGCGATGATTGAGTTTACATATGATTCAAAGAGGTCTGCTCCCATTCCTGCGATGTCGCCTACGTTGTCGCCGACATTGTCAGCTATGACCGCGGGGTTGCGGGGATCATCTTCAGGGATACCTGCCTCAACTTTACCAACAAGGTCAGCCCCTACGTCAGCAGCTTTGGTGTAGATGCCGCCGCCCACACGGGCGAAGAGCGCGATAGAGCTGGCTCCGAAACCGAAGGCAGTGATGGTACTGGGATCTCCGAAGAGAACGAACATCACAACTACTCCAAGAAGTCCTACTCCCACTACAGCCATTCCCATTACGCTTCCGCCTGTGAATGCTATAGTAAGAGCACCGTTCATGCCTTTCATCGCAGCAAAAGCCGTCTTACCGTTTGCTTTCGTTGCAACTTTCATGCCGATGTATCCCGTAAGCGCGCTGCAGAGGGCTCCGGCTACAAAGCATATTGCGCTTGGAACGTTTATCTTCCATGCGAGAAGTGCTGCTACTAATATGACAAAAGGAACCAGTGCTTTGTATTCCCTATATAAAAAGGTCATAGCACCGCTCTGTATAATGCCGGAAAGCTCGTTGATCCTATCGTGATCAACTTTAAAAGCGTTGATCTTACTTGAAGCATAAGCTGCATAGAGAAGTGATACTACAGCTATGCCTCCTATGATGCCTAAAATTTCCATTGGAAAAGCGACCCCCTTGAAGGTTGTGGTTTAATCAGCCTAATAGCTGACCCAATTTATTATTATATCTACTTTTAAACTAAGTTACAACCATTTAATATGTTTTTATTTGATCACTGAGTCTTTTTCAATTTTTTTCCCAAAAGACCGGTCATTATCATAAAAACTCTGTCTATGATCAGGACAGCTGCGTTATTTTTTGCCCTCTGTACTGCTGTCAAGGTATATCCTTATTGTCCTGTCAGTGTTGCTGCCGCCCTTCAGAGAAGCCAACATCCCCATAATGCTTCCCCTTACAAAGTCCGCGATAAAATCCTTCATGGGCAAAGGCCTGTCTCCAAAATATATCTTAGCGCTTCTGTATGCTTTTCCCCTGACCAGCGAGGCAAGACGTTCAGCCATTTCTTTCTCTTCTCCGCCGCAATAAACAAGCTTGCTGTCTTTGTTTCCACCACGGTCGTATATCATGAATATACCCGGTTGCAAAGGGGGTTCCTCACCTTCCGTTCTGACCCATATCTTCGGGAGTGCCAGATCCTTGCCGCCCTCAAGTATTATAAGTTCTGAATCAGGGAAGTACCTGGATACGATAGACTGCGGGGTCATCCCTTCTGATCTTCCAAGTTCGCACCGCAGCCCGTCCCTTCCCCAGAGCACGCTCCCTATCCCCATCGCAGAGACAGAACCTGTATCTGTGTAATTCTCCGAAATAACTTCTTCTGATGTTCTTTTTATGTAGCCGGTCCTTATGCCCAAAACTTCAAGCTCATTTAGGAGTTTCCTGCAAAGTGTCGTCTTGCCGCTGTCTTTGTTCCCTGAAACAGCTACTATCCTGATCATGTCACAACCTCCAAAGATTTTGAAACATAATTTAGTTTAGAGTTTTTCTGAAACGATAGCCCTGTATAGATCGAGAAGGAAAATTCCAAGGGAAAGGATCATAGGTCCTATGAAAAGGCCAAGAAAACCCCAGTTGAAAAGACCTCCGAATATCCCGACGAATATTACAAGCATGTGTATCTTGCTCTCTCCCGATATGAAAATAGGCCGGATAAAATTATCGACCATACTTACTGCTCCTAACCCCCATCCAAGAAGAATAAGGCCTCCGGTATAGTCTCCGTTAATGAAGAGGCTCAAAGCCCCCGGTACCCATATCACGGGAGTTCCTACAAAAGGTATCATGCCTGTAATGAACATAAAGAAACCAAAAAGGACAGGATGCCCAAGACCGACAAACCACCATCCCAGTCCGCCCAGGCTTCCCTGTATAGCTGCAGTCACGACTATGCCATAGACGACTGCCCTGAGCATCTTGGCGGATCTTTCAATTATGTTATCCCTCTCAGACTCTGTAAGGGGCATGATGTCCTTGACATATTGAAGAATTAGGTGACCGTCTCTGACTATAAAGAAAGATGATACTGTCACCACAGCCAACAGATAAAATACTTTGAAAGCGTTGCCCAGTATCTCTCTGGAAAGCACCCGGACAAACCCGGTTATCCAGTTTACGCTGCTGGCTATGATCGATTCAAATACCGGGAACCCGCTGACAAAATCGAGCTTGTAAAGTAATTTGCCAAGCAGAGGGACGTTGTGGAGTTTTTGGAGTATCTCCGTGTATGAGCCTGAAAGGACCCCGCTCTGCATAACAGCTTCATATACCCTCAAAAACTCCTTTATCAAAAAGAGTCCGAAGAAGAGCATGGGGATCGCCATGAATACCACTATGGTAAGAGTTGTTATTCCTGCTGCAATGTTGGTAAGTTTTCCTGAAAAAAAATTGTTGTGAAGGTATTTGTAAAGAGGGTAAGCAAAATAAGAAAGCACCACAGACCAGAGCAGCGGGCGGCCCAGGGGTGAAACTATGAGCCATGATAGGAAGATGAAAAGTACCAGGAGCGCTGCAAAAGGTATTACGCTCTCCCTGATCTTCTTCGACATTTTGAAGTAACGCTCGTCATGCAATGCCCCTGCCCCCTATCTATTTTAATCAGGCATCGAAATATAGCCTGTGAAATACTATTCTTCTTGTTTCAGGATATCAAATGACTAAGGGCGATCATACTATCATTCGTCCGACAGTTTAACTCAGCCGGGGTCTGAATGCTTAATTTTAGAGGCTGCGAGCGCGGAAAGTGCCGCACCGACCCCGTTGTCTATATTTACCACGACCAAGCCCGGGCTGCAAGAACATAGCATCGACCTCAAAGCTGTGTTGCCTTTTTCAGCTATGCCATATCCCACGGAAGTCGGAAGGCCTATCACAAGTGATGATACGAGTCCGGATACCACGCTTGGCAGTGCTCCATCCATCCCTGCCGCTACTATGACCACATCGGCTTTTCTTATCTCCGGTAAAACGTCAAAAAGACGGTGGATTCCTGCTACTCCAACATCATAAAACCTTTCCGCTCTTGATCCGAAAAACTCTATTATCTGAGCGGCCTCTTCAGCAACGGGTACATCAGTGCTTCCTGCAGAGACAACAGCCATGAGGGCGCTGTTTTTTTTGATCGTACCAAAATCTGTATGCCCGACACGCGAAAGAGGGTCATATCTGAAACCATCTATCACAGAGGCAACTGCCCCAAACTGGTCCTCATCCATCCTGCTGAATGCGGTGTCCAGCTTTTGGGCTTTTATTTCTTCTGCAATGTTAAGAAGCTGTTTTTCAGACTTTCCCTCACAGAAAATGACCTCTGAAAAACCCTTTCTTCTGATTCTGTCAGCGTCAAGCCTTACTTCCATCCCGAAGCTCCCATGTCTGCGTTATTCCCACTCTATGGTTGCCGGCGGCTTCCCTGTCACATCAAGCACGACTCTGTTGATGGCCGGGACTTCGTTGCATATCCTTCTGCTGACTGTATCAAGAAGCTCGTAAGGCAGGTGGACCCACTCAGCAGTCATAGCATCGAGCGATGAGACTGCTCGCAGTACCGCTGTCTCTCCGTATGTCCTTACATCTCCGACGACCCCGACGCTCCTTACCGGAAGGAGGGCACAGAATGCCTGCCATATCTCCTTGTACAGTCCAAACTTCCTTATCTCTTCAATAAAGATCGCATCAGCCTCTCTAAGGACATCAAGGCGCTCCTTCCTCAACTCTCCGAGGCATCTGACTGCGAGGCCGGGACCCGGGAAAGGATGTCTCTCAAGAAAATGCGGCTCAATGCCCATGGTCTTTCCTACAGCCCTGACCTCATCTTTAAACAGATCGCGCAGAGGCTCAAGAAGGTTCATTTTCATGTCATCGGGCAGTCCGCCAACATTGTGGTGGCTCTTTATGACATTTCCCCCGCCGTGGCCGCTTTCCACCACGTCTGGATATATGGTGCCCTGAAGCAGCCAGTCTGAACCGCCTATCCTACGGGCCTCTTCTTCAAAAACGCGAATAAAGAGTTCTCCGATTATCTTTCGTTTTTTCTCAGGATCTGTAACTCCTGCAAGTGCAGAAAGAAACCTCTCTTCTGCATCGACCCTGTGTACGTTGAGGCTGAGAGTACGATAAGTCTCCATTACCTGGTCGGCTTCATTTTTACGGAGAAGCCCGTGGTCTACAAAAATGCAGTGAAGGTTCTCGCCTACAGCCCTGGATGTTATAACTGCGGAGACCGTCGAGTCAACTCCCCCTGAAAGACCGCATATGACCCTTCCTGTACCAACTTTCTCTTTTATCTTGTCTATTTCTCTCTCAACCCAGTTGATCCCCAGGTTCCAGTCAGCAGAACAGCCGCATATATCAAACAAGAATGCTGAGAGGATATCCCTTCCCTTCGGAGTGTGGACCACTTCCGGGTGGAACTGGAGCGCGTTTATCCTTCCGTCTGACGATTCAAAAGCGGCTAGTGCACCGTTCTCGCTCCATGCCGTTGCAGAAAATCCCTGCGGAAGCTCTGTTACCTGGTCCCAGTGGCTCATCCAGGCCTGGATTTCTTTTCCCTCTCCTAACCCTCCGAAGAGACGTCCGTCGGCGGAAAACTTTACTTTTGCCCTCCCATACTCAGCAGCCTCGCCTCGTTTGACTTTTCCGCCAAACTGATGAGCTATCAGCTGCATCCCATAGCAGATACCAAGGACAGGAACGTCGGATCTGAGTATGTGCATCGGTATAGAGGGAGCATCGCTGTCAAGGACGCTTCTGGGTCCGCCTGAAATGATTATTCCTGAGGGGGAAGATGTTTCGATCTTTTCTGCAGGAGAATCCCAGAATAGTATTTCACTGAATACTCCGAGTTCTCTTACTCTCCTTGCAATAAGCTGCGTGTACTGGGAACCGCAGTCTAATATCAGAATTTTGTTCTCTTTCTTTTTCATCTAAAAAAACCTGCCCTTTCACTAACATACACTTTATGCGTTAGTAAGTATGACATAAAGGGGCCGTGATTTCCACTCTATTATTTTTGTTCAGGACCAAAAAAACAGGCGGGGTATCCCCGCCTGTCTGTAATCCTGATATCTGGTCCTGTGTGTATTAGTAATCCATACCGCCCATGCCGCCCATACCGCCCATGCCGCCCATGCCTGCCATATCGCCGAGTGTATCTTTCTTTTCCGGCTTGTCGGCTACGAGAGCGTCTGTGGTGAGCACCATCGCTGCGATGGAGGAAGCGTTCTGTACTGCTGAACGAGTTACCTTGACCGGGTCGATGATGCCGGCTTTGATCATGTCTACATACTCGCCTGTTGTAGCATCGAGACCCTGTCCTGCTTTGAGCGTCTTTACCTTCTCGATGATAACATCTCCCTGGAGACCTGCGTTTGAAGAGATCAGGTGGAGGGGTTCGGTTAGGGACTTGCGGACTATCATTGCTCCGGTCCTGACATCACCCTCAAGTTTCGCGATCTGCCTGTCAAGTTCCTTTGTGCATTCTACCAGTGCAACTCCGCCTCCGGCTACGATGCCTTCCTGTACTGCCGCGCGGGTCGAGTTGAGAGCATCTTCGATGCGGTGCTTGAGCTCTTTCTGCTCGGTCTCTGTCGCTGCACCGACCTGGATCACTGCAACTCCGCCAACTATCTTGGCAAGGCGTTCCTGAAGCTTTTCTTTGTCATATTCTGATGTTGAGTCAGCAAGTTCTTTCTTTATCTGGGATGCGCGATCCTTGATGTTCTTGGAATCGCCTTTTCCTTCGACTATCGTTGTGTCTTCTTTGGTGACCTTGACCTTTTTGGCTCCGCCGAGGACTGTTGTGTCTGCGTTCTCAAGCTTCATGCCGACTTCTTCGCTGATGACTGTCGCGCCTGTTACGACCGCGATATCCTGGAGCATTGCCTTCCTGCGGTCACCAAATCCGGGGGCCTTGACCGCTACTACCTGGAGAATGCCGCGGAGCTTGTTGACTACGAGTGTTGCAAGGGCTTCGCCTTCAATGTCCTCTGCGATGATGAGGAGGGGCTTGCCAAGCTGCACTATCTTCTCAAGGACGGGGAGCATGTCTTTGACATTGCTGATCTTGCCGTCAACGATAAGTATGTTGGAATCCTCAAGCACTGCTTCCATGCGATCCGGGTTTGTGATCATGTAGGGGCTTATGTATCCCTTGTCGAACTGGAGGCCTTCCACTGTCTCGAGTGATGTTCCAAAGCTCTTGCTGTCCTCAACTGTGATAACGCCTTCTTCTCCGACCTTGCCCATGGCCTCAGCGATAAGTTCGCCGATCGCCTTGTCGTTTGCCGAGATCGAGGCGACCTGAGCGATCATGCTGTGCTCTTTTACACGGACTGCCTGCTTCTTGAGCTGCTCGACAACTGTCTCTGTCGCGGATTCGATGCCCTTGCGGATAAGCATTCCGTTCGCGCCTGCAGCAACGTTCTTGATGCCTTCGCGGACCATTGCACGTGCAAGAACTGTAGCTGTTGTGGTACCGTCTCCTGCCACATCGTTGGTCTTGGATGCAACTTCCTTGATGAGCTGTGCGCCCATGTTCTCAAACGGATCTTCGAGCTCAAATTCCTTTGCTATCGTCACGCCGTCGTTGGTAATAGTGGGTGAGCCATATTTCTTGTCAAGCACTACATTGCGGCCTTTGGGGCCAAGTGTGATCCCAACTGTATCTGCAACTTTATTCATTCCGCGCTCCATAGCACGGCGGGCTTCTTCTTTAAAAAGCAGTATCTTTGCCATGATCATATTCCTCCCAGAATAATAATTATATTTATATTTCTTACTTCGTTACTACTGCAAGTACGTCTCTCTCGCTCAGGATGAGGAAATCATCACCGTCGAGCTTGACTTCTGTGCCGGAGTATTTGCTGTATATGATCCTGTCATCCGGTTTGACATCCATTGGCTGACGTTTGCCGTTCTCAAGCACTTTTCCCTCTCCTACGGCAACAACGATACCCTCGACCGGCTTCTCTTTCACTGTTTCGGGAAGAACAAGTCCGCCCTTTGTCTTTTCTTCGTGAGGTGCAGCTTTGACAACTATTCTGTCTCCAAGTGGCTTAAGTTTCATAAAATGACCCCTCCTGTTGATATTTTGTTATTTGATGTTAGCACTCACATTAATCGAGTGCTAACTTCTTTTCGTCTGAAAGTTTAATAAGAGAGAAGTTTTTTCTCAAATGCGATTAATAACAAATATGCTTGATTTTAGACAATTAAATCTACATATCTGCCCATTCCTTCTATTTTTAAACATACTTTGACTTTTGCTTATCTTACGTAGTTTACGCAGAGAATTGGCACGTCAAAGGCTTCCGGTAAAAAAATAATCTGAGCCGGGGTGTTTTTACCTTGGCGAGACTGGAGGGTGTAAAGGGGTGAGGGTTAAAAAAGATTCAGGGTGTCTGCAATGCTGAAGAAAAAAACTACCATATCTCCCACGAAGGATCAGGAGAGAGCGAAAGATCTGACCTGTTGCCCCTAAGAAAAGAGTCCGTGCCTGCAGACGCGATCATAACAGCATTATCAGTACACATGTTTTTAGGAGGAAGGAACAACTCCCAACCCTCATTTTTTGCCATATCATCAAGCCTGCTCCGAAGGCCGGAATTAGCTGCAACACCGCCTGACAGTGTCAGTCTTTTTACACCTGTTATGTCAGCGGCAAGCTTGATCTTGCATACAAGAGATCCTATTACTGCTTTTTGGAAAGATGCGCAGATATCTTCCTTCTTTATCGACGTGCCGGCTTTTTCCGAGCTTCTGATTATGTTGGCCGCCGCAGTTTTTAATCCACTGAAACTGAATTCGACTTTGCCTGTCGAAGAAAGGGGCATAGGCAACGGGTAGCTGTCTGGATCGCCGCGAGATGCCAGACGGTCTATTACAGGACCGCCAGGGTAGCCGAGACCCATCATTTTTGCGATCTTATCATAGGCTTCCCCTGCCGCATCATCTCTTGTTGAACCGAGAAGTTCATATTCTCCAAAATCCTTCACCCATACGATCTCAGTATGGCCTCCCGATACTATAGCTGAAATAAAAGGCGGAGCGAGATCCCTGTTTACTGCAACGTTTGCAAATATGTGCCCCTCCAGGTGATTGACTCCTATGAGAGGTGTCCTCCACGCCTGTGACAGAGCCTTGGCAGTCATGACACCGACAAGAAGCGAACCCATGAGTCCCGGTCCGGCAGTAACAGCTATAAGGTCTATCTCTTTTGCAGGATCGTTTATGCATGCTTCTTCAAGCACTTCCTCCAGAAGAGGGATGATCATTTCCTGGTGCATCCTTGATGCGAGCTCAGGCACCACTCCTCCGTATTCGGAATGTGATTCTATCTGGCTGGACAATACCGAGGACAATACAATATTTCTGCCCTTCATGACAGCGAGGGCAGTGTCATCACAGCTTGTCTCTATTCCAAGGGTCAGGAGTTCTTTGGGCACAGTTGTCATCCGCATTGACCTGCACAGGAGGAACAATTGCCGCCCTTGCAGCTGCAGGTGCTGTTTTTCTTTGGCTCTCCCTCTTTGTGTATCAGTATCCTTGAGCCGCACTCCGGACATTTTTCAGCAAAATTTTCTGAAGTAAAAATATGTCCGCACGAAGCGCATCTGTACTTGTGCATTTATTTCGGCACCTTCCATTTTATTAGGTCGTCACCGTACCCCACCATGATCTCTGTCCCCGGCTTGACTTTGTCCTGAGGTACAACAAAGGCAAACTGCCAGCTGGTACCTGCATCCACAGTCCCGAAAGGATTCTTCCAGCTTGAGGATATGACGTCTTTTTTTGTAAGATGGTATCCGCCTATGCTTATCTTTTGCTCTTCAACGGTCCATGGTTTGTTTGCCTCAAGGTTAGCTATGAAAAGGGCTTTTTTTCTGGTCTCGGGAGAGCCGTAATATTGATTAAGATCATCTACCCATGGCGCAAGCCCCTGTTCAGCTGATATTGCCTTTGATAATTTTGCGTCAAGATATATGAACTGTATCGTTCCCCTTGAACCAAGGACAAGGTCCCCAAACAGCTCGCCTTCCACCCAGCAGTCCGTCTGTCTTTCGTCAAGCAAACTGTTAAGGTCGTTTGTGCTCGCATCGGCCCTAAAAGATACCTGGCATCCAATTATGGCAAATGAAAGCAGAAGCATCAAAAGGAAGAATATTTTTCTTTTCACTGTTACGCCCCCCTGGAATTTCTGAATAAAAGCAATACTGTTCTTACGTCAGATATAATCATAACACCGATCCATTAATTCCTTTTCTGTTTCAGGGCATCTTTTATCCATTGCCACTCAGAACAGCGGAAAAGCATCGTAGATACGGAATATGTCGCTGCTCCTACGATAACCATGCCTGTCAGCCAGAGCGCCCTCAAGCCGACTGACGCAGAGAGCGGATATGGCAGAGTCGTTTTTATCGCATACAGAACAGCAAACATAAGCGCCGTAGAAGAAAGGATCTTTGTAAGCCACCTGAAATCAAAGACTCCAAGAGGTTCCTTAAGGTTCTTTGAAAGAGCCCATGCCCCGTACAGGCTAGAACATGTAAATGCTGCGGCTGTCGCTCCTGCAAGGCCAGCGTATTTGAAAAGCGGCATGAGCAAAAGACACGCGGCCAGGTTTACTGCCACAGTCACCGCTGTTACACCGACAGCACCTCTTGGCATCCTTCTGGCGTACATCGCCCTCAGTATTATCGTGCTGCTTGCCATCCCTGGAAGGCCAAGGCCGTATATCGCAAGGGCAGTGCCTGTCGCATGCCAGGCCCATTCTGTAAATGCGCCCCTGAAAAATAATATATGTGCCGTCTCCTGAGAAAGGACTAATATCCCAACAGAGACCGGCAGAATTACAAAAAGATCAAACCTAAGCGCATCTCTTATAAAATCCCTGAACCCTGCCCTGTCATTTGGATCCTGTCTGGAGAGCATAGGAAGCACTGCCTGTGAAATAGCAATTACAAAAAGCCCCAGCGGAAGCTGAAGGATCCTGTCCGCGTAAGTAAGTACAGAGATCGAACCTCCCGTGAGGAAGGAACCGAAAATCCTGCTTATTACAGGGTTCACCTGATTTAACGACAGACCAGCCGCATATGGGAAAAAGAGGTACATCATACTTTTGAGCTCAGCGTTGTCTCGTTTCGGAACCGCCGGCGTCAGCATTACCCCCATCCTGCTGCACCAGTACCACTGAAGGAGCATGTGACAGATACCTCCGATTAGGACTGCGGCAGAGAGGTTCCAAATAGTCAGGTCCTTCATTGTGGCTGTCAAAAAGAGTATGTAAGCCAGGTTGCTGAGCGCCGGAGCTACTGCAGGTACAAAAAATGAGCCCATACTGTTCAGCACGCCCATTGCAAGAGCTCCTACTGAGACAAAGAGCAGGAAAGGGAACATTATCCTTGTAAGGGATATCGCCAAAGCTCTCTCTTCCGCTGCAAATCCCGGAGCCATTATCCCTACGAATACCGGAGCGAAAATTATACCGACCGTTACGACAAGAGCGCCTCCCAGCAAAAGTACAGAGAGAGCCTGTCTTGCAAGACTCTGAGCCGAATCTTTTCCCTTGTTTTCGAGAGTCCTTGAAAATACCGGGACGAAAGACGCTGAAAGAGCTCCTTCCGCCAACAGCTGACGTGAAAGATTTGCCAGTGTATATGCCACATAAAACGCGTCAAGCTGGCGAGTCGCTCCAAAGAGTGCCGCAGTGAGCATTTCCCTTACAAGACCGAGGATCCTGCTTGCAAGAGTGCCGACCATCATCCTCATCGCATGTCTTACCATGCCCGGAAGGTTGTCGTTGCGGCTCATTTGGAATAGTTAGCCCTTACCAGGAAAAATCCGCGCCGAGGTAGAATTTTCTTGCCTCTTCGTTGGCTGCGATCTCCGCGGGGAGCCCTTCCAGAAAGACTTTTCCCTGATGGATAAGGTAGGCCCTGTCGGTAATTGAAAGCGTCTCTCTGACGTTATGGTCTGTAAGAAGTATTCCGTAACCTTTGTCTTTCAACTGTCTTATGATCGCCTGCAGGTCAGCCACCGCTATTGGATCTATACCGCTGAATGGCTCGTCAAGAAGTATGAATGAAGGATCAAGAGCCAGGCATCTCGCTATCTCAACGCGTCGCCTCTCTCCTCCTGAGAGAGATACTCCAAGGATATTTTCGATCTGTTTAAGTCCATAACCCTCAAGCAGAGTTTCAATTTTTGCATCGCGCTCTTCCTTGGCGATACCGGCCTCTTCAAGCACCAGTTCCAGGTTCTGCCTCACCGTAAGCTTCCTGAATACTGAAGCTTCCTGGGGAAGGTAGCCAAGCCCTGTCCTTGCTCTCTCATACATGGGAAGAGCCGTGATGTCTTTTTCCCCGTTGAAGACCCTTCCTGACTCGGGCATTATCCTTCCTATCATCATGTAAAAAGTGGTGCTCTTACCGGCTCCGTTTGGCCCCAAAAGGCCTACGATCTCACCCTTTTTAATTTCGATAGATACATTGTCCACTACTCTTCTTCTGTTGTAGGACTTAACAAGGTGTTCTGCCCTGAGCACCTCAAATTTTGATCTTACGGCAATTGCCATTGCTCATTCCCCGCTTTTCGGCTTCTCTTCTTTTTTGTCCTTTTTCTCATTGGTTATGAATGTGATCTTCGAATTACCTATTGCCTCTATGTCGTTCGAATCCTCATGCATTATCAGCGAATCCGCCGAAACAGTTTTCCCGTCGCTGCGGACAGCCTTTGCATTTCCTGATATAACAAATGTGGCCTTAGATTTGGAATAGACACCTTTTTCACCAGTTACCCTGCTTTTGAGGCCTTCCTTGTCTACAAAGTCCATTACTACATTGCCCACCGCTATCAGTTCGCTTATCTCTTCATTTGCCTTGGTACCGTTCACAGTATCAGCGCTTACGACAAGCTTCTGCCTGATATCTTCATATCTTTTGACTTTTTTGCCCCAGAATTTATCTTTGCTCTGTCCAGCCTCGTCGGCTATCAGGATATTATTTTCAGTTTTCGCGTCCACATTGCCTTTTGCAGTGTAATTTTTTGTGCCAAGTTCCCAGAGCACATAATCTGCGTCAATCTTTTCATTCGTTCCCCGTGTCAGGTGCACCTTGCCTACAGCCTCGGCAATACCATCATTTTCAGGGCTTTTAGAACCTGTCCACTTTACCTTATCTGCTGTCAGGTCAGTCTTCTCTGCAGGAAAGGTCCCCTTAACGTTTCCCTGAAGCGTGAACTCGGAGGTTTCCATGCTGCCTTCGCCTTTATCTCCCCAGAGGATAGCTCCCTCTCTTTTAATTATTACATTGCCTACTGCCGATATTTTTTTCGTATTCACGTTGTAATTTATTGTGTCAGCCGACATGGTGCCTTCAACAGGCTCTGCTGACAAAGTAGCGTGGAAGGGTAAAAAAAGGAGAAATGCCGCTGCCGGAAGCAATCTTAGGAAATATTTTATGCCTGACATTATTTGACCTCATTCCTTGAAAAAATATCTTTTTTAAGTAATGCTGTTGAGCATACAGTCATATTTTACAGCCTATATTGTCATTTAGTCTTCACGTTTTTGGTTTTATTCCATATTGCCAGAAAAATATCATGGAGAAAGACGAAATAATCCCGGTCTTTTGATGGAGGGGGAAGAGTCAGCCTGTATTCATAGCCAACGGCTGCAGACCTTATGATCTCAGGTGTCCATGGGTCTAAAAGTATCAGCCAGTTGCGTCTGGCGGCTTCGTCAAGGGCGGCTTTCAGTGCTTGTGTGTCTCCTGCCTTCCACCCCTCCCAGACTGATGCAGGAGGCCTTACGGCACCTGATATCGAAGAACGGATCCACGTCCCTTCTGCCCCGGTAATATCAAGCATTTTTGTATTGCTCAAAAGGTGCCTGCCTATATCTATCGTACTTTCTATCTTTGACTGGAACTCGGCAAGCCTCCTCTGAAAATATGTGTATCTTCCCTTGTCCTCTTCTGACATTATTTTCATTACGCTCTGCGCAAGAAAAGGAAGCATTGCAGGATCAAAGAAAGCACTCTGCAGCTGCTCTTTTGTCATTGGCAAATTGTCGTAGAGAAGCCGCAGTTGCTTGTTGTTTTTCTTTATCCTGAAGTTTTCTGCGTCTTTTGCATCTATGGCGATAATTATTTCGCCGGACCTTGGGGAAGATGTTTTTATCACGTTTCCGGAGGAGTCCCAATTGGAGAGGTATCGGACATTTTTTACATCACCCGCGATAAAAGAGGCAATGAAACCTATCCAGGGTGAGGTCACAGCAAAATTTTCCGCACTCGCAGCAGCCGGATGGAAAAGCAACATCAGAAGCGCAAAAGCAGTGACCAGGACATTATTCAGGCTTCTCCTCAACGTGACAGCAGGCATCAGCCCGGACGGCTCCCCGGTTTTACAAGGGTAAGGCCCTCTTTGCACAGAGGACAATTATGCTCTTCATAAAGAGGAAAACTCATTTTCCAGAGGGATACAAGGTCCCAGTCTTTATAAGCGTCATTTGCTCGCCTGTCGATTATTGAAGCGGAAGAGACCCACTCTGCTCCCCCTTCTGCAAGTATCTGGGCTGTTTCCCGTGATGATTTGCCAGTGGTAACCACATCTTCGATGAGCGCGAAACGCACTTTGCCCGGATGGGGAAACCTTCTGAGCCGCATTATTCCCTCCTGCCTTTCGCAGAAGATAAAAGGCACGCCCAGTGCCCTGGCAACTTCATGACCTATGATGAGTCCGCCCAACGCAGGTGAAAGGATGATATCTGGTTTTTTGTCAGCTATTCTCTCTGCGATCTTTTCTCCGGCATATGCTGCAAACGCAGGAAATCGGAGCATTAAGGCGCACTGTATGTAATGACCGCTGTGAAGCCCTGAAGTCAGTTTGAAATGCCCTTCGAGATGGGCTCCGCTCTCCTTCATCATTTCCATGATCCTTACGGCCACTGCCTCATCATCTGTATTTATAAAGTCTTTTACCATTATTGCACCCCCGATATTTCCTTAAGTATACTTCTGACTTCGCTGATAGGATCTGCTGCTTCAAGAATCGGCCTTCCGACAACTATGTACGATGCTCCTGCTTCAGCTGCTTCCTTTGCTGTTGCCACCCTTGTCTGATCTTCTGTTGATGCTCTTGTTCTCCTGATCCCAGGGACTACCCTTGCAAGTTTTTCGGCCTTACCTCTGAGAAGTGATAAGTCGAGCGGCGAACAGACTATACCGTCAAGCCCGGCCCTTTCCGCTGCAAGCGCTCTTGCCTCAAGCGAACGGTTCAGGTCGGATCCCGGATGAACTTCGCTCCAGAGGTCTCCTCCGAGGCTAGTCAGCACC
>Ga0334888_1002157_pt1 | contig 22503 bp, 24 predicted proteins | sample GraSluR1_MG_FD_207227 | JGI IMG/M metagenome (GOLD analysis project Ga0334888, IMG submission 207227) | Sludge microbial communities from methane-producing bioreactor in Wageningen University, Netherlands - Granular Sludge_3_08-R1 | ecosystem: Engineered > Bioreactor > Anaerobic > Unclassified ...
AGGGTGTAGATGAAGTACGTATAGGCAAGTTTATTGAAGTATGGCTCAAGAGCCAGGATGAGGAAACAGCCCGCAGGGAACTGGAGGATATGAGTGATAAACTCCTGGCTAATCCGGTTATCGAAGATTACCGGGTAGAGCTGATGGAGGTAGTATAGTATGAAGTCCGGAATAATAGTCTTTCCCGGTTCCAACTGTGATGCTGATTGTTTGCATGTCATGAAAAACGTAATGAAGCAGGAAAGTGAATATATCTGGCACCAGGCATCAAACCTGAGTGCCTATGATGCCATTATTTTACCGGGGGGCTTTTCCTATGGGGATTATCTCCGTACCGGTGCTATTGCCAGGTTTTCTCCGATAATGTCAGCAGTTGTGGATTACGCCCGGCAGGGGGGCATGGTGATTGGTATATGCAATGGTTTTCAGATTTTACTGGAAGTGGGGCTTTTACCCGGCGCCATGCTTAGAAACAGAAGTCTGAAATTTATCTGTGATACCGTTAATTTAAAAGTTCGACAGGCAAATACTCCTTTCAGCAATAAATTGGAGGAAGGCCAGATTATCCAGGTCCCTATTGCTCATGGAGAAGGCAATTATTATTGTGATGAAAAGACCCTGCAAGAGCTAAATGATAATAAACAGATTATATTCACTTATTGCGGTCCGGAGGGGGAGGAATCACTGGAGTATAACCCCAATGGCTCACTGGCCAATATAGCCGGTATTTGCAATGAAAAGGGGAATGTGCTGGGCATGATGCCTCACCCCGAGAGGTGTTCAGAAGCAGTGCTGGGGGGCACGGATGGGTATAAGATATTCGCTTCCATGTTGAACTACCTTGAGGAGGTGGGACGCTAATGAAAGAATTGACTTATAAAGAAATGGGCTTGCTTGATGAAGAATATCAAAAAATATTAGGAATTATGGGCCGGGAACCCAATTATCTTGAACTGGGGATGTTTTCGGTAATGTGGTCGGAACATTGCGGCTATAAGAACTCCCGTCCTCTCCTGAAAAATTTCCCCACAGAAGGCCTGCAGGTTATTCAGGGGCCCGGAGAAAATGCCGGAGTCGTAGACATTGGAGATGGACAGGCCCTGGTATTCAAGATTGAGAGCCACAACCATCCTTCAGCTATTGAACCTTACCAGGGAGCGGCTACTGGAGTGGGAGGCATTGTTAGAGATATTTTTACCATGGGTGCCCGTCCTATTGCTTTATTAAATTCACTGCGATTTGCCGAGCTCGATGATGCCAGGGTACGAGAATTGTTTTCCGGTGTAGTGGCAGGCATTGCCGGCTATGGGAACTGCCTGGGTATACCTGCGGTAGGCGGGGAAGTCTACTTTAACCCCGCATATAAAGGTAATCCCCTGGTAAATGCTATGTGTGTGGGTCTGGTAAATACGGATGAAATAGCCCTGGCGGTAGCCAATGAAATAGACAGCCCCATAATGATAGTGGGAGCCAAAACGGGAAGAGACGGAATCCATGGAGCCACTTTCGCTTCGGAGGAATTATCCGAGAGTTCCCAGTCCAAACGTCCCTCGGTGCAGGTGGGCGACCCGTTCATGGAAAAGCTTTTGATTGAGGCCTGTCTGCAGCTTATCAAAGAAGACCTGGTTGCCGGGATGCAGGACCTGGGAGCGGCAGGGCTTACCAGCTCAATTGCTGAAACCGCCAGTAAAAAAGGTCTGGGAGTAGAGGTCGATGTCCTCCAGGTGCCTCGCCGTGAGCAGGGGATGACTCCTTATGAAGTAATGCTTTCGGAATCCCAGGAACGAATGCTGATAGTACCCAGGACAGGTAAAGAAGAACGAATAAAAGAGATATTTGATAAATGGGGCCTGGACGCGGTAGTAATAGGTCGGGTCAGTGGTGACGGGATGTTTAAAGTCTATGAAGGTGAAGAACTGGTAGGAGCAGTACCGGTCATGGAGCTTACCGAAGGATGCCCGGTCTATGTCCGTCAGGGGCAGAAGGCGGAATATTATCAGCGATGCCGGGCTTTTGATATTAACTCTCTTCCCGAAGAAAAGCCGGAACCGGCATTGAGAAAACTACTGGCTTCACCCAATATAGCCAGTAAGAGGTGGGTGTTTTCCCAGTATGACTATCAGGTTATGACCAATACAGCTATTGTGCCCGGCGATGGTGACGCAGCGGTACTGCGGATTAAAGACACATCCAAAGGAGTGGCTATGACAACTGATTGCAACAGCCGTTTCGTGTACCTGGACCCGTATCTGGGAGGGGTTTTGACGGTCTGTGAAGCAGCCAGGAATCTGGCCTGTGTGGGAGCCAGGCCTCTGGCACTGACCAACTGTCTTAATTTCGGCAGCCCGGAAAAACCTGATATATACTGGCAGATGGAGCAAGCCATAAAAGGGATGGCCGATGCTGCCCGGGAATTGGACACACCGGTAGTAAGTGGTAATGTAAGCTTGTATAATGAGACCGTGGAAGGAGCCATCTATCCTACTCCGGTAGTCGGGATGGCAGGCTTGTTGAAGGATATAGATTATCGCTGTGATATGGCCTTTAAAGATGAAGGCGATTTAATCGTATTGCTGGGCGAATTGAGAGATCAACTGGGAGGTTCGGAATACCTTTATGTATGCCATGGAATACAAAGTGGTGCTGTTCCTCCTGTAGATATTAAGAACGAGAAGAGTTTAGTGGAAATGCTGCTTTCGCTAAATGCTGACGGTCTGTGTAAATCCTGTCATGACATATCTGATGGCGGCCTGGCCGTATGCCTGGCTGAATCAGCCATAAAAGGCGGTCGGGGTTTTACGGTAGACTTCGATTTTGAAAATAAGAGGACTGACGGGGTTCTGTTTTCGGAAGCTCCCGAAAGGGCAGTGATAAGTATTAATGCCGATAAACTCAAGAAAGTACAGGAGCTGGCAAACAGTAAAGGTCTGCAAACACAGGTGCTGGGACAGGTAGGAGGAAAAGACCTGCTATTTAAAAACTGCGGACAGGAGATAATTCGTATGTCACTGGCAGATGCCGGTCAAATTTGGGAGGAAGCCATAGAAAGCCTTATGAAATAGAGGATTCCGGTTTCATATATAGACCCAGGAGTGAAAGTTCTAAAAATGGGGGAGGCAATAAAATGCCCTGCGAAAAAGATGATAAGTTTAAAGATGAATGTGGAGTTTGTGGTATTTTCTTAAATGATCCCGAGGATGAAAACGAGGCCGCCCGGACCACCTTTTATGCTCTCTATGCTCTACAACACCGGGGACAGGAAAGTGCTGGTATTGCAGCAGCTAATGAACATAATATCGAGCTGGAAAAAGGCATGGGATTGGTATCTGAGGTTATAAAAGCGCGTCATATTAAGAAACTTAAGGGGAATATTGCTGTCGGGCATGTTCGCTATTCAACAACCGGGGGAAGTGCTCTGGTTAATTCACAGCCCCTGGTATTTCACTATCTTAATGGAATGATAGCTCTGGCTCACAATGGAAACCTGGTTAATACAGTTGAACTGAGAAAAAGGCTGGCCACTTACGGCTCGGTTTTCCAGACGACTACGGACACAGAAGTAGTAGCCAACCTTCTGGCCCGGTATTCGCAGGACAAATTGGAAGATGCCCTGGCAAAGTGTCTGATAGATATGAAAGGTGCCTTTGCTCTGGTCATTATGACTGAAGATCGCCTGGTAGGGGTTCGTGACCAGATGGGGGTCAGGCCATTGTGCATAGGGAATCTCAAGGGTAATTACGTGCTGGCCTCCGAATCTTCCGCCCTGGATACCATTGGTGCGGAATTGATCCGTGATGTGAAACCGGGAGAAATTATAGTAATCGACAAGGATGGATTAAGGTCTATTCAGGTAGTTAATTCACCTCGCAGAGCCCACTGCATTTTTGAATATATTTACTTTGCCCGTCCTGACAGTAATATAGACGGGATAAATGTATATAAGGCCAGACGCGAACTGGGAAAACAACTGGCTCGGGAAAATAAAATAGATGCAGATCTGGTGATTTCAGTGCCGGATTCGGGAACAGCTTCGGCACTGGGCTATGCGGAAGAATCGGGATTGCCTTTTGAAGAAGGCTTGATGAAGAACCGCTATGTAGGCCGGACTTTTATACAACCAACACAGCAAATGAGGGAATTGGGAGTCAGGCTTAAACTCAATGTTATTAATGAGATAGTTGATGGCAAGAGGATTATAATGGTGGATGATTCAATTGTCAGGGGAACCACCAGCAAAAAGATTGTTCAGATGTTAAGGAATGCCGGTGCCACGGAAGTCCATATGCTGGTGGCTTCACCACCTACCAGATTTCCCTGTTATTATGGAATCGACACTTCACGGCGGGAAGAGCTGATAGCCAGCAACATGGCGACAGATGAGATATGTGACTTCATAGGGGCAGACAGCCTGAATTATATCAGTATGGCAGGGATGTTCTCTGCCTTAAAAAATGATGAAGAACGTTTTTTCTGTGCAGCCTGTTTCAGCGGGAATTACCCTATCCCAATAGAGTCCTGATAATTCTGATGCAAAAGTGAAATAATAAAACTTTTAGGAGAACCAGACAAAATAGCTAAAGAATAATCTTCTGTATGAAGTTCATCAAGTATGACAACCATATCAATGTCACTGCTGGCATTTGCCTCATTGCGTCCGTAGCTGCCCTGCAGTCCTATAAACCAAATACGCTCAGAAAATGTCTCCTCCATTTTTTAGTAAATACTTCTATCCAATGTTTTATATCTACCATTTCGATTCCACCTTGATGTAGAGTATAGCTTACCTTTCATAAGATAAAAGAGAGATTAGCAGAAAAATATATAATATGCAATATATATTTTGCATTATGTAATTTATATATTATAATAAGCAATGTGGAGGTTGCTTATGAAAAACATAAGGATGAAGGTGGCCCGTATTGAACGGGAAATGAAACAAGAGGATTTAGCTCAGGTGGTAGGGGTTACACGTCAAACTATAGGTTTGATTGAAGCAGGAAAATACAATCCTTCATTAAAACTGTGTATTGCCATATGCAAAGCACTGGGCAAAACATTAGATGAATTATTTTGGGAGGAGAAACAATGAGAGATTTAATTCAGGATGAGCGAACTGTAGCCCAAAAACGCAAAATCGGCAGTGACACCTGCAACCTGCTGCTATTGGCCCTGATGATTGCCATATTGGTGCAGCAGTTTGTATTTAATCTGCCTTTTGCCCACTATGCGGCTGAATTTATCTGCTTTTTTGGAGCCTGCTCTTATCTCTTAATAAGGAATATAAGATCGGGAAACGATTTGTTGAGCAGAAAAAACACCGGGGTTAGATTTGTTGTATTAAACAGTCTGGTTTGTGGTCTTACCATCTGTGTAGTGACAGGTATAGCCAATTATGCCCGCTATGGAGATAACAGCAGTCCAAGCATTTGGCTCATCACTTTTGCAATCACGTTTTTATGCGGAACCGCTGCAGCTTTGTTGGGCTTTTCTATTGTTTGTTATGTGAATAAAAAAAAGCAGAAAACCATAGAAAATGAATTAGATGAGGAAGAAGATAAACTATAATTATTTATTATCAAAATATAAAAGGCGGCTTAGTGAAAGCGGATAATTATGTTTTGGGTGAGTGAAACTGTGACTCAGTGAGAAAACCTGACTTTGGACTGTCTGTTTTATCAGAACAAAAAGGAAGCAAAAAGAACGTCCCTATGCTTGTGTAAAAGAATCCGCTGAGAAAATAGCCCCCCCGGCTACCAATGAAGTGTGGGCGGAGATTGAAAGAAAAATCCAGGAGAAAAATAAAAAGCCTGCAGTTCCGGTGTTCAAAAAGTTTGCTGCAGCTGTCGTTTTACTCATATTTCTCCTGACTGCCGTACTATCTGTTACCGGTGACTATGCCCTGGCTGATTTTAAGTTTTTCCAGACCGTTAAATCAGTTGTCGGTAACGTTGTCAACATATCTGGAGTAAGCCACGGTGGTCGTGAACTACCGGCTGACAGCAATCCAGAGATAAATGGAATGACAGGCGAAAAAAAACTGTGCAGTCTTGAAGAAGCACAGAACTTGCTGGCCTATGAAATAGCAGTTCCCGGCTATGTACCAGAAGCTTATGAGCTGGCCGGAGTTTTCGTAAGAGAAGAAACAGATACCCTGTCACCGGTAGAATTGCACTATATAGATTCTTCGTCAGGAAAAGAAATAGAAATTGATGAAAATCCCATAAATAGAGGGTCAGCGTTTTCCTATAATTTCAGGAGCAATGATGCCCAGATGTCTACTATTAAGCTTAATAAATCCGAAGCCACCCTGATTTATTTTGAGGAGACCGATCGACGGAAGTTATTGTGGCAGACCTCACAGATGTATTTTATTGTGAGTGCCGGCTTAAGTGAGGAGGAAATCATAAAACTGGGAAAGTTGCTGGGGGAATAGAGGGGGCTTTCACCTTTGAGAAGATGATTGACACGATCCATTTTGCCCCCTATCTTAAGTTTTCTTTACTTCTTTGATATTATTATTTCAAAGATTCTTTGTATATTTTCTGTTTGATCAATATATACTAGCAAAGGAGGATTACTAATGCCGCAAGTGAAAACAAAAGGAGAAAATCTGATGTTAAAGAAACGTATTTCTGTATCTCAGAAACGCCAGATAACCATTCCGATAGAGTTCTACAACAGCCTTGGCATTGAAAAGGAAGTGGAATGCTATGTCCATAACAATGCCATCGTTATTCGTCCTGTTAGGGAAAGCGACGGAGAATTTGATGAACAAATCCTGGCCGATTTAATAGCCCAAGGTCTTTCGGGCCAAGAACTCCTTGATAAGTTTAAAGAAACCCGCCGCCAAATCCGCCCCGCTGTGGAGGGCTTGCTTGATGAAGCCCGTCTTGCTGCCAAAGGCAAAGCATCCAGCAAGAGCTATGATGATATTTTTGCTTCGGAGGCAGACTGATGGCCAAACTAATCATTTTGCCTCCTGCCGATCGCTATCTTAAAAAGCAGAACTATCCTGGTGCAACGACCAGGGGAAACGGCCTAATTGTCTCTTGGCATCACCACGATACAACCCAACTGCTCTAAAAGGCCCTTGTGAAAATATCTGGGAGTTAATTTGGAATCGGCAGGGTACATGACTATAAATTTTGATGTATCCAGGATATCTTTAAACTTGCGTTAGTCGGATAGAGTCGGTATTGAAAGTTTTCATAGGTATATTATACCATATTATTAAGAACCAGCGCTCTTTTAACCGTTCGTATGATCACGACTGAAGTCACAGGTATTAGGGGGCTTTTCAATAAACAACAATGATAATTTATTAAATAGATGATAGAATATGTTTAAACTGTTAATCTTAGGAGGGATATAATAATGTCTTTTTCCGTTGCATTATTGTTAGTCTCATTTATATTCTTTTTAATGGGATATGCATATTTTAAAGATAAAGCCAAAACATTACTTTACTATAATTTTTTTGGGAAGAAAGTAAAAAAAGAATATCAGCATAAGTACAGAAAACTGCAGGGCTTACATTCACTAATAAATGGTACAATGTTTTTGCTTGTATATTTATCTATTTATTTCGTCAATAAGTTTGAAATGGAGCCAAAATGGCTTTATCTTTGGTTCGTTGCCTTTTTTGTAGAAATAATATTTGAAGCAAGAATAGCAAAAAGGTACCTATATTGAGAATTTTCTAAGATTAATCCTGTATTGAACAAGGGCATTTTTTTAAATTCCTACTGATACCTGTGGACTTGTAGCGGTTGATTTCGAAGCAGGTTGAAAGATTCGCATGCACGATTACGTGATGCTTCATGTAGCCTAAAATGACTCTTAAGGAGCGTTATCCTATCAAATTCCACGTTTGGGCATAGAGTGACCGAGTCCGTTTTGTTTTAGTAATTCTTAGCATCTCGAGCTTGTATGATAAGGGTATCCCTGATCAGAATAGGTGAAATCTTTATAGTTTTAAACGTCTTTTTTTGAATAATATGTCAATTGTATCAGTGGCAACATCAAGGGTGAGTCGGTTGGAAAGGTTGTGAACAAAGCTCACTTGTCGAGGGGGCCAGTATGGTCGACACATAAGCTATTTCTCTAACTGCTGAAAGATATGTGATATTTGTAATTTGTAAGCAAGGCTTAACCCTGGAATTTCTTTTCTAAAATTCCTTTGAAGGTTGTAGAAAGGGTTCTGTGCTCCTGTGTATCTGTTCATTGATCTGGTTTTCTTGAATAGTACCTTTTTCATATTCGCCTCCCAATTCTAAATCCAGTATATAAAAAAGGTACCCATAGAAACACTTTTTTATAAGTGTCCACTCTATTGGGTACCAGTTTATTTCCACCTCTTTTTTTGCTTTTATTTTACTTTAATAATTAACTGCTACAAAATAAATTGCTGCATCCAGTAATTCATCGTTTGATCTTTGATCGCCACCGTCAAATTCTTTAACAGTTTGACCTTGGTGAGTAGCCTCAACGGAATATCTGTACGATACTATTCCTAGTTCCCCTTGGGAATAACCTTCTAAGTCTTCTTGATATCTAGTTGCATCAAAACTACCGATGATATCATCATCAATATACTGACCAGCTATAACGTAACCTAATGATCTCAGTACAGCTTTTAAACCACCTTTTGTAACAATAATATCTATAATTGATAAAGCTGTACTTACAAGTGTACCCTCAGAAATATTTAAATAATAATATTCCGTATCTTGTATACTATCTCTTTGATACAGATAACCAAATGCATCCCACGTACTTGAGTATTTTGAATCAACCAAATACCAGTCGCTTTTTGTAGACATAGACTGCTCAATATTATTATTTTTTTCTATTTTCTTGACTAAATCACTAGCCTTCTGCTCAATCTTTTTCCCATTTTCGTCGACGGTAACAACCATATCCTTATTTTTGTAATAAGTTGCTTTTGAAACCATTTTGTCAGAGATATAATGTTCTACTATCCGTGCGTCGTCGGTGTTGTTAACTATAATGTTATGTCTTTTCTTACTTGAATCTTCTAAAAATGAAGCCTCGAGCTGCATCCCTTGGTCTTTTTCACCTTGCTCTACCTTTAATTCTTTTAAGTCGTTATCTGCGGATTTAGCAGCGGATTGATTCAGTGGAATAACAACAAATGCTAATAGAATACTAAAAATCAATAAGATTGATAGACGTTTTTGATAAGCCATATTAAATTTCTCCTCTCAATATTTATTAAAATTAAGCCATAGGTATTTTTCAATAGATCCTATGGAATGTCAGCCCTCAACAGAATTTTGGCCTGTAAACCTGATAAGCTTGTTGGGGGCTTGTCTTATCATTTTAAATTTCTCTCACCTCCCTTTCTGCCTGAAAACAATATTTGACATGGGAATTTCGCTTCTTACCACCTCCCGGAACATTTTTTAAATTAAGAAGAATGAAATGCTTCCTAATTCTCACTTTTAGAGATTTGATTTTCATTCTCTTATTGCCAGGGATTAAGAAAGTTTTCCCGATACAAAGAACTTATTCATACACAGGTTGATTCTGGCGTTATTGATTGGTCCATTTAAAAACTGTTATGGTCCAACTTTTGATTAAAGCTAATTAATATAAATACCCCCTGTAGCCGTCGTAGTCTGGTCGGAGATGGAACCATCTTCAGCATAATGGCGGCTTTTTACCCGGTAAGTATATCCCCCTGCTACCGAGATTTTCTTTTTACCCCAGGTATAGTCGGTATCAAAACCGGCAAAGTTATAGGTACCCAGGGTCATCCACCTGGAACCGGTCCAACGCTGCAGTTGCAGTTCAACACTTACTTCCTCGCAGTCACGGTTACACTGTGTCCAAGCATAGAGTTCTACTTCCCCATCATCCAGGTCTGCAATTTCGCAGTACCAGTCCTCAATCAAATAATCACCGGATTTAGCCTCTTCAGAATTAATCTGTGATTTCAGACTTTCTCTGGAGTGATGGGCAACAGCCTTATTCGGGACCGGGTCTGATATATCACCTGCAGATTCTACAGCCAATACCGGTACATTGATTACAGATAAAACGAGTAAGGCAAAAAGAAATACCAAAAAAACTCTTCTCATAAATTTCACCTCCTTCCTAAAAAAGTCTTCATAAAATACTCGTTTGAGGAGGTCAGAAAGTTCCATTTTTTTATAAAAAAATAAAAAAAGGAAAAAAGTCCTATGAAAATCTGGGAATAGAGAGAAAAAAGTTGGGCGATTATTGCAGTGTTTGATAAATGATAATCAAAAGCAGCAGCCAAACCAGAAAGGAGAAGCATTTCCTGGCAAATCCGAGGCCGCCCTGATTTATTTCGAGAAGACCGATCGACGGAAGTTATTATGGCAGACTTCACAAATGTATTTTATTGTGAGTGCCGGCTTAAGTGAGGAGGAAATCATAAAGATGGGAGAGTCGCTGGGGAAATAGAAGGGGTCGCCTTTGAGAAGATAATTTCTTTTTCCCATTCGGAACCACGGAAATATTATAAGGAATATCGATAGTTCCGTGTAAATGGGTTATATTATTGTTATTTACACGGAACTTAAGACATTCCCTGGCAATCGGGTTTCTGACCGTTGAATTAGATAAACCACGAGAATAATTTATTACTCAAGTTAAAATATATAGGGAATCTCGTTCTAAAGAAGGATATAAGTCCAAAAAGTCCTCTTTTGATATTATATGTTGTTTCATTAGAGGTCGCAGTTTTTCATAATTGTTGCCTATTTCATAAATATCCTCACCTTCCCAATGTAACATAACTTCGGATTCTTGATTCCCTGGAAATTTAGATAAAAAAGACCTGACTTTTTGGTTTAAAGCATTATCGTTTGAATTTACCATTTTACATGAGCATCCACCTAATGTTAACAGATAGTAAGATTTATTGTTCTCTTTTTGATGTTGATGTATAGCATTAGTTACTAATACCAGAGAATCTTCTATAAATCTGTGATTTTCCAGTAAAAAATTGCTTCGAATTCCTATAAAGTAACACATAATAAAACCTCCCTTAATGCTCCTATATATTATTTTAAAAGTGATTACAGGTAATTACCTGTAATCACTTTCTTTAATTTTAGTAGAATGAATGAGAGTCGTCACCATAATAATGTGGTTTTGGGTGGTAATGTGGACGATTCAACGGATAATCATCAGTATTATGTGCTGAATGATACACTGCATCATTGATTGGACTGGCTGATATAGCAATGCTTTCAGCCAGGGTAGAGGACCGTGACCAAACATCATCACCTGCCACAAGTCTTGTGACAGCGTTTGTTCTTGTTAAAGGTCGCAGAATAATTATTCCTCCGCCAGCTCCATAATTTAGTGTACAAGCAAAATGGTTATAGCTCGGATTATCTTCTACTATTTCATATGCTTGAATTCCTTCTGCAGCATTGGCAGCACATTCGGAGGAAACATTTGCACTTATTTCGCTTACTATAGCAGTTTCGTGATTTATATAACTGGATATATGGTCAGCTACAAAGAAGACTCCCACACACAGAGCGAGAAAGTCTCCTACTGGCATCGGACCATCCAATGCAGCAAGTGTCCCGAGAATAGCACATTCTTGTGCTACTTGTGTTGTAGTCAGATATGCACCATAATTTGTTAAGATTGATGCTACTTGTCCCAAAGATATAGATTTTACTTGAGATGGGTCTTTAATGGGATTGCCATCTTCATCCAATATTATGCTTCGCAGCTCATCTGGATCTACTGTTAATTGACCATCTTTAATATAGCCCTCTTTGACGTAATAGTCGTAATATTGCTGAGCCATCTCGTTAATAGCTTCTAATTCATTATTGTCAATAGATTCAGTAAGATTTGTTTTGCTTTTACTAATATCATCCTGAGCATAAGCTGAAACAGCGGCAAAGTTAAATAGCATCAAAGTACACAAGATAATGGAAAGTATCGTTCTTTTTGATTTTTTCTTCATTCTTACACACCCTTTCAATTGATTATCTAAAAAAATAGGTCCACTGCTAATTCCAGCAATAACCAGGTGGCATATTGCTGGTTTTTAATGATTTTTACACCTCCTTTTTTCAGAAAATAAACTCATAAATGGAAATTATTTTAAACTAGGCCATCCATGAGCACTTTTAAATTTCACCTCCTTCCGAAAAATGTCCTCAAAAATGTCCTTATAATATACTCAATTGGGAAGGCCAGAAAGTTCCATTTTTTTAATAAAAAAATATAAAAGGGAAAATAGTCCTGTGGAAATTTGGGAATAACGAAGGAAAAGTCTGACAATTATCGCAGTGTTTGATAAGTGATAATCAAAAGCAGTCAGGCAAGAACGGGGAGAAGGAAAATAGCTTATAATCTTAAAATTTATCATTTTATTCCAAACGATCTATAGTATAATTGGTTTTGAAAACTATAAATACCATATTAAATCAATAAAAGCTAAAAAAGGTAATTTGTTAATAATATGCCTCACAGGAGAAGTCGATTATGAATGAAACAGAGTTGTTCAAGATACTGTTTAATGATTACTACGAAAACGTATACCGTTCAACTTATTTAATCGTGCAGGATGAGTCCATTGCCAGGGACGCTACCCAGGAAGCATTTATTGCCGCCTTTGAACAATTGCATAAATTAAAGGACCTGGATAAGATTTATGTCTGGATTGCAGCGGTAGCCTCGAACAAGGGGATAAATATCTTGAGGAAGAATAAGAAATATATTCCCCTGGCAAGTATTGCTGAAATAGAAAACGAAATAGCTTGTCATAAAGATAGTATGGTGCAAAAAGAAGATGAATTTGATATAATACAGGCTTTGAAGATGCTTGAGTTGAAGTACAGAGAAGTAATTGTATTGAAATACTATTTTGCGCTTGCTGACAAGGAAATAGGAGACATGCTTGAGCTGCCATCAGGTACAGTCAAGAGCAGACTTAACAGGGCCAGGATAAAATTAAAAAATATTATAAAAACTGATATTGATAGAGGGGTGATGGAATGAGCCCTTATATGGACAGCTTTGAAAAAGAACTCTCCCGGGTATTAAAGGAATCCGCCGACAGGATAGCCCCCCCGGCTACCAATGAAGTGTGGGCGGAGATTGAAAGAAAAATCCAGGAGAAAAATAAAAAGCCTGCAGTTCCGGTGTTCAAAAAGTTTGCTGCAGCTGCCGTTTTACTCATATTTCTCCTGACTGCCGTACTATCTGTTACCGGTGACTATGCCCTGGCTGATTTTAAGTTTTTCCAGACCGTTAAATCAGTTGTCGGTAACGTTGTCAACATATCTGGAGTAAGCCACGGTGGTCGTGAACTACCGGCTGACAGCGATCCAGAGATAAATGGAATGACAGGGGAAAAAAACCTGTGCGGTCTTGAAGAAGCCCAAAACTTGCTGGCCTATGAAATAGCAGTTCCCGGCTATGTACCGGAAACTTATGAGCTGGCCGGAGTTTTCGTAAGAGAAGAAACGGATACCCTGTCACCAGTAGAACTGCACTATATAGATTCTTCGTTAGGAAAAGAAATAGTAATTGATGAAAATCCCATAAATAGAGGGTCAGCGTTTTCCTATAATTTCAGGAGCAATGATGCCCAGATGTCTACTATTAAGCTTAATAAATCCGAAGCCACCCTGATTTATTTTAAAAAGACCGATCGACGGAAGTTATTGTGGCAGACCTCACAGATGTATTTTATTGTGAGTGCCGGCTTAAGCGAGGAGGAAATCATAAAGCTGGGAGAGTCGCTGGGAAAATAAAGGGGGGACCTTCGCCTTTGAGAAGATAATTTTCTTTTCCCATTCGGAACCACGGGAATATTATAAGGGATATCGATAGTTCCGTGTAAATGGGTTATATTATTATTATTTACACGGAACTTAAGGCATTTTCCTGATAGCTATTTTCCAGCATATAATACTGTACATTCAGAGTTTTTGTCCAATATTAGGGGGTCAGCCCGCCTCTTAAATCTTCTAGCCACATATTAATATAGTTCTTATACTTATGTTCTAAGTTGACATTTAGCTCACTCAATCCTATATCTTCTTTAATAAGTACTTTTATTTTTGTTTCTTTTTCCAATTCTTCTAACTCAATAAATACTTTTTTAGGTAGATATATTGCAGGCGTTAAGTAAGTACCTAATAAACTGGTTATCAGAGAAGACCCCTGTTTAGCAGATATTTTCTTTTGGGTTTTTTCTGTAATAACCATTCTATTTTTTCTCAGAAAATGTAGTATCTTATCATATACATTATTTTTCTCGTTTTCAACTACCCACGAACTGCTTAATTCAGGATTAGTCAAAGGTAAACACACCTCCAAATAACAATATTATGTTAAACAATCTATTTTACCCAATTCCCCAGCCTTACAAATTCTTTTCGTACTATTCTCAATATTTGTATTTTAAAAGCGTATATAATAGGGTCGACCACCTGATATTGGAATATCTGGCTGATACTTAGAAATTGAAAATTTAAACGGGGTCAAGGGGACAGGGTTGTCAACAGCCCTGTCCCCTTGACATTCCTATTGCTTTTTGCTTCCCAGGAAAAATAGTATTCCCGAAATTCCTGATATAGTGTTAGCGTTAAGGAGTATAAATGTACCAATCAATACCCAAACTCCCTCCCTTTCAGTAAACCATAAGGAAGGTGGTAACATGGTAAATATAGCAATAAGAAACATCAGTATAATACTAATAATCAAAGCAATAATCCTCAATCCCTTGGTTTGATTAAAGTTTACCTTAAAATTTAATAGTAAGCTGATAGTATTTAGGATCAGAATAGTGCCCCAAAAAACCGCCAAAGAAAAAGCAAAGGGTATAAATTTTAGCGAAGAGTGGCTGATATAAAAAACAGATACCACAAATAATAATAGATATATTCCTATAACAATAAATTGTTTTTTGGGGCTGACCAGGTTGATGTTTTCTCTAATTTCCTGGGATGTGCCAATTTCATTAATTATTTGCTCTTCAATTTTTTGTGGGGCCATTTTTTGCTCTGCCAGTTCTCGATACCTTTCTTCCATATTTTGGAGTATTTCTTGTTTTAGTTCCGTTGTACGTTTACTTTTGGGTAATTCCTGAAACATTTGGTTTATATATTTTTTTACCTTCTGCACTCTCTATACCTCCATGACAAAGTTACTAACGATATCGACCATTTCCTTCCAGTCATTGCATTTATCTAAATAGTAGAGTTATCTTAAAATATGTACGGCGTTTTCCAAAGGATTGAAATTTTGGTTTAATCTCATGTTTTTATACAGTAAGAGCCAAAATTAATTATTCTTACAAGCATGCTTTCCTTTTGAGAAAAGTCTATCGGTCCATAAGCTCCAAACTTGTGACCGCCAATAATATCCTTATTTTTTTCATCCTTTCTGAAGTTTAAATATTCTTGCTGCCTTTCTTTGAAATGTTTTTTCAGGGTATCTGAAGAAACTATTTTTTCTTTTTCTAAGCCAATAGTATCATTGCTTACATATGGCGAACATACTATATCACAAGATTCATCCAAGGATAAAAGGAAGGTCTGTCCACCAAATCGAAGCAAAGCTATTTCATCTTCGGAGATATGATTTTTCTTGGCCATATCATAAACATATTTACTTTGATTTCCCCCTATATCAATAACTTGCCATTCGCCTTTGCATAGCATAACTGAAAAATCTGTTACAACAGTATCATTAAGCATGACTGGAAAAACATACATTGGCATAGCGTGAATGTTTTCTTTGATACTTATTGAATCGTCGAATTCATCAATCGGTATCGTGTAGTTTAGAATCGGAGCTCCTAAATAGGTATTGGGGACATTTTCTTCTGTGGTATAGTCGCAACTTGTCAATACATAATCTGCAATTCCAGTGGAAAAACTTTTATCCGCAAAAGCTTTTGCTTGTTGTTCTGGAGAAATAGCATAGGTAATTCCTGCGATAAAAAGAATCATAACCACAAGAATCCCACTGACACCAATAATTTTCTTCTTTGTCATTGAAATACACCTCATTCCTCATCTGTATTATTATAAATTGTCCCATCCCATTCAGAATAAGCTCCATCCCATTTTTCCCCATCACAGAACAAAGAGTAGGTCATCCCGTGCCCCAATCCATCTGTTGGATCAAGATAGAGCACAAAAGATGTTGAAGTGTCATAACCTCTCATCACAACAGCGTGACGGTATATCCATCCACCTCCATTTGATAAACGGCAAAAAATAGGTTCATCCAGATTAATTTGACTTTGAACTTCGTTATAAGTTTGAGAATCATATTTTAAAGAATTATAGATACCGTAATCATTCAAAGCTTCCTGAGCTACTGCAATTGATGCTCCACCATCCTCTGTCTCGCCATAATCATCTACTAAAGTTTGCAGCGAAGGAGATGTCCCTACTAATTCTTGAATTATCATCTTATCAGATGCTGCCCAACACCAACCATTGCCACTTCCTTGACTATATGCTGTCATTGGTATTACTTTTCTAGCGGCCATTGCTGATGGGACAATTGATGCCATCAGCAGTATGCCTAATAGAAAAGTTACAAGTGTTTTCTTTAACATAATTTAACCTCCATCTCAAAAAAGTATCTTTTGTTTCCTACTATAATTTAAAAGCATCCCCTCTTTTTCAACTAACATTTCGCGCGAATATTAATTATATTGGGTATTACTGTTTAATCTCCTCCCCCAAAGTCGCCAAAAAGGCCATATTATGGTGCGAAATTCCGGTTTCAGGGTGCGAATTGCCAAAATAAGGCAGCAGGACACAGGGGGGGAGTTTTTATTGTGTTATTTTTATGACACAATAAAAACGTTGTAACCGCTAAACTAACCTCTCATGCCCGAAGGGCACAATAAGTTTGAGCTTTGACCGATTTTATCTGGCCGGATAATTTAAGCTGTTTTAGTGACCAGTTACTTTTAACAGTTACCGGTCAGATAGTTTGAGCGGCAACACTTAATCCTTTAAAATGGAAATTGAGCCATAGGTGTTTTTAATAAATCCTATGGACTTGTCAGCCCTCAACAGACTTTTGGCCTCTAAACCTGAAAAGTCTCTTGGGGGTTTGTCTAATTATTCTGAATTTATCTCATCCCCTTTCTCCTCAAAAATAATGTTCAATACGGGAATTTTCGTTTATTACCACCTCCCTGAGCTTTTTTAGATTAGGAAGAAAGTATTTCACTTAAAATAGATATTTTTTCTGGGGCTATCAGGAAATAAAACAAACTTCCCGCCTTATTTATAAACCGGTCGATTTTTGTATAATAGATATTCAAAAAGCTACATACGATCCTACACTATTTTTCTAATTTTGGGGCATGAATGGTTTTATCCACAGACGTTCGATTCAATCTTGCAAATTTTTTAAAAATTCACTCTATCTATTTCTCCTTCCTAAAAATGTCTTCATAGAATACTCGTTTGAGGAGACCAGAAAGTTCCATTTTTTTTATAAAAAAATAAAAACGGGAAAATAGGCCTGTGATAATTTGGGGATAGAGGGGAAAAAGTTGGGCAATTATCGCAGTGTTTGATAAGTGATAACAAAAGCAGTCAGAAAAACAGAAAGGAGAAGCATTTTTTAACAAATCCGAGGCCACCCTGATTTATTCTGAAAAGACCGATCGACGGAAGTTATTGTGGCAGACCTCACAGATGTATTTTATTGTGAGTGCCGGCTTAAGTGAACGCAACGTAAATAAGTAGGTGTTAAATATAATAGAAAAAGGGGGAAATATTCACGTTTTCAATATGCATTATATCCGGGTATAATTATAGATGAAATCCTTTTTTTATATAGCACAGTAAGAAAATTGCAGGTAAGTGGAGGGAGGTATACAGTTGACCAGAGATGAAATAGTAGCATATTGGATAGCTAGTTCGGAACAAGACTATGTGACTATGCATAACCTTTATGTAAGCAAGGACTATCGCTGGAGCCTTTTTGTAGGTCAGTTGGTTCTGGAAAAACTGTTGAAGGCTGTATATGTTGAGAGGGTAAATGCTGAGGTTCCAAGAATTCATGATTTGTTAAGACTATCTGAAAAAGCAGGTCTTAAACCTTCCGATGAGCAAGCCGATTATATGGATCTTATAACTAGCTTTAACATTGCTGCCCGTTATCCAGATTATAAACAGAGCTTTCATAAGAAATGCACTCCAGAGTTTACGAGCGCGAGTATAACTGCGATTAAGGAGTTGAGGGAATGGCTTCTAACAATACTAGAGAAGAAATAACTGCCATAGCCAAAGAATATGCTGATAGGGTTGAAAAGGAACTAAAGGTTGATTCAATTTACGTATTTGGTTCCTTCATTAATGGCAGCCCTGACCATGATAGCGATATTGATATTGCAGTAATATCTGAGGAATTTACCGGGGATTTGATTGAGGATACCATGAAGCTTATGAGGATTCGCAGGAAAGTCAACACCCGAATAGAACCCCATCCTTTGAGTAAAGGAAACCCCTTTATTAACGAGGTCATAGCCAGCGGTCTGCGTATCGTGTAAACCAAAGACGTCAGGCGGTTAACTTATTTTGTGTTAACTCATTTAAAAAGCCATGTTGCCGGGGGGGTTCATTTTGTCCCTAAGCCTCTTACAGAATTATATATAATTGTCTTTAGTACGTTGACATGTTAAAAATGCTTTGCTAATATCAAATTGTAAATTAATAGAGCTAAGAAACGCGAAAGTGTGTCTAGGGTTCCGCATATATTTCATACATGGTCTGGTCCAAGTGACACAGGTGCTTATTCAGGCACTACACCGTATAGGGATAAAAGCCCAGGCGGATAGGTTTCGGTTACGAAACTATCCCCCCGGGCTTTAATGGTATTAAGGTATAAAAAACAAAGCGTGGTATTGTTCAGAGAGAGTTTTAATGAAAACCTGTTTTGAATTGATTGATTTGATTTGACTGATAATAAGACTACGTATTCAAAATGCTACAAACTGCTCAGCAGTTTAAAAGACGCGGATTATCGCGGTAACTTTAATAGTAAACGAAGGGAACATCAGTAGTACCCGGAGGTAATTTTGTTTTTGTTTAGGAGGGCGGAGTTGAAGACATCATTTAACAAAACCTGACAAACCTGATTTTCCTGATTTAAGCTGATATTTACAAAATTGAAAAAGAGTCATGTTAAATCAGTTAAGGTCAGTAAAAGTCAGGTTTCAAAAAGAAGATTCATGGGCACCCGCAAGGGGTGCCCCTACATACAAAAAAGAATCCGTGTTAATCTGTGCCCGCAGGGTCTGTGTGCGAGCATAGAGAGCCTGCGTCAAAAATTCCCCCTTGCTGTGGATAATCTGTCTTATGCGCATAGTTGGGGGATGGGATACTTATTATTGAACAGGGGGTTGATTATGGAAAAAGAGGGTTTGAGTTATAAAGAGGCCGGGGTGGATATTGAAGCTGCCAATAAATCGGTGAATATGATTAAAAAGTGGGTGGAAAAGACCAGGAGGCCGGAAGTGCTTACGGAAATCGGTTCTTTTGGGGGGCTTTTTGCCCTGGATACAGCCAGGTATAAAGAGCCGGTTCTGGTATCGGGTACTGATGGAGTAGGGACAAAGTTGAAGATATCTCAGATGATGGATGTCCATGATACTGTGGGCATAGACCTGGTAGCCATGTGTGTGAACGATATTCTGGTACACGGTGCCGAACCCTTATTTTTTTTGGATTACATAGCTCTGGGAAAGCTGCAGCCCCAGGTGGTGGAATCTCTGGTAAAGGGAGTAAGTCAGGGGTGCTTACAGGCGTCTTGTTCTCTGATTGGTGGGGAAACCGCGGAGATGCCCGGTTTTTATGCGGAAGATGAATATGACCTGGCCGGGTTTGCGGTTGGGGCTGTAGACCGCAGCCGTATTATTGATGGCAGTCTCATTCAAGATGGGGATATAATTATTGCCTTGTCTTCTTCGGGTATTCATTCCAATGGCTATTCCCTGGTCAGAAAGGTCTTGCTCGAAAAAGCCGGGCTGAAACTGGAGCAGTACATTGATGAACTGGGCAAAACCCTGGGAGAAGAACTGCTGACACCTACTAAAATCTATGTTAAGACAGTTCTTTCTCTACTTGATGAAGTGGAGATAAGAGGAATGGTTCATGTTACCGGCGGGGGAATCATTGAAAATCTGCAGAGAATTCTTCCGGCAGGAATGGGAGCTGTTATAGATGGTTCACAGATTGAAGTTAAACCCATTTTTAAATTGATTGAGAAATTGGGGCAGGTTCCCAGGGAAGAGATGTTCAGAACTTTCAATATGGGTGCTGGTTATTTGATAATTACTTCACCACTTCATTCAGATAAAGCATTAAAACACTTGTATGTTAAAGGGGAAAAACCTATAATAATAGGAAGAGTAAACTCAGATGGCGAGAGGGTAATAATAAAATGATTAAAGTAATGGAAGCGGGAAGGCTGAAACTGGCGGTTTTAGCTTCAGGACGGGGCAGCAATTTTGACGCTCTCGGTGAGGCCATTGAGCGCCGGGAATTATCAGCGGATATAAAGCTTTTAATAAGTGACAAGAAGGATGCTCCTGCGCTGCAAAAGGCACAAAAAAGAGAAATTGAAGCTCATTTTATTAATCCCAGGGATTATAAGAGCAAAGATGAATATGAAATGGATATTCTTAAAAAATTACATGAACATGATATTGACCTCCTGGTTCTGGCCGGTTATATGCGGCTTGTCGGCAGGGTTCTCCTGGAATCTTTCAAATTCAGGATAATAAATATTCATCCGGCATTGTTGCCTTCCTTTACTGGTTTACATGCCCAGAAGCAGGCGGTGGATTACGGAGTGAAGTTCAGCGGAGTGACAGTACATATAGTAGATGAGGGAATGGATACTGGCCCTATAATAATGCAGGCTGCGGTACCGGTTTACCAGGATGATGATGAAGACAGCCTGGCAGCCCGGATTCTGGTGGAGGAACATAAGATTTACTGGCAGTCATTGCAGTTATTTGCCGAAGGCAGGGTCTGGATAGATGGCAGAAAAGTAATTGTCAGTCCTTAAGAAAGGGGAATAAAACATGAAAAGAGCGCTAATAAGTGTATCCAATAAAGAAGGTATAGTGGAATTTGCCCGGGGCCTGGAAAAACTGGGTTATGAGATTATTTCTACCGGGGGGACCTTCGCTGCCCTAAAAGAGGCAGGAGTGAATGTCAAGCAGGTAGCTGAAATTACTGGCTTTCCGGAAATACTGGATGGACGGGTTAAGACCCTGCATCCTAAAGTCCATGGCGGTATTCTGGCCCGCAGGATACCCGAACATATTCAGCAGCTGGAAGAAAATCAGATAGAGGCTATCGATATTGTGGCGGTAAATCTTTATCCATTCCGGGAGACCGTAGCCAGACCTGATGTAAGCATGGACGAGGCCATAGAGAATATCGATATAGGCGGCCCCAGCATGCTAAGGTCAGCGGCCAAGAACTTTAAAGATGTAATTGTGCTGGTAAAACCTGAGTTCTATAATGCAGTCTTAAAAGAATTGGAAAGCAATGGGGATTTAAGTCAGGAAATGAGAATGAAGCTGGCCCTGGAAGCCTTCAGCCATACGGCTGCCTATGATGCCATGATAAGCAGTTACCTGGCCGGCCTCAGTGATAGCGGTTTTCGGGACAATCTAATCCTGGCCGGTGAAAAGGTATACGAGCTTCGCTACGGGGAAAACCCGCACCAAAAGGCCTGCTTCTACCGGAATATGACACCGGGTAAGGGATTGGCTGATGCCCGTCAACTGAATGGCAAGGAATTATCATATAACAATATCATCGATACTCAGGCAGCCTGGGACCTGGTAAAGGAATTCAATGAGACCGCCTGTGTAATAGTGAAGCATACCAATCCATGCGGTACTGCTGTAGCCAAAACCCTTGATGAGGCTTTTGTCCGGGCTTTTGCGGGTGATTCGAAATCTGCCTATGGGGGTATTATCGCTTTTAATCGTCCTGTAGATTTAAAAACAGCTCAAAAGGCTGCCGGACCATTTATGGAGGTAATAATTGCTCCGTCTTATGATGATGATGCCCTGGCTGTACTACAGGCTAAAAAGAACCTGCGGGTTTTGGAAATGCCTGTTTCCAGCGGGGATAGTCTTATGTTGCGAACTGTTGAAGGCGGTTTTGTAGTACAGGAAAGCGACCGGAAGCAGCTGGACGTCAACGATTTGAAAGTGGTTACGGAAACCGTGCCTACAGCTGAGCAATTGCAGGAACTGGCTTTTGCCTGGACAATTGTTAAACACGTAAAGTCCAATGCTATTGTCATTTCCAGGGATAAAATGAGTATTGGAGTTGGGGCCGGTCAGATGAACCGGGTGGGTTCTGCTGCCATTGCCCTGGAACACGCCGGGGATAAATGCGAGGGAGCGGTTATGGCTTCGGATGCCTTTTTCCCTTTCAAGGATACGGTGGAAATGGCAGCACGTTATGGTAT
>Ga0334888_1002164_pt1 | contig 22425 bp, 15 predicted proteins | sample GraSluR1_MG_FD_207227 | JGI IMG/M metagenome (GOLD analysis project Ga0334888, IMG submission 207227) | Sludge microbial communities from methane-producing bioreactor in Wageningen University, Netherlands - Granular Sludge_3_08-R1 | ecosystem: Engineered > Bioreactor > Anaerobic > Unclassified ...
CTGCTGAAGCTGGGCGTTGTCGGCCGCCGCCTTCCGGAGTTGCTCCGCCAGCCGTTCAAGCTGCTCCTGCGTCTGCTGGAGGGCCTCGGCGTTCTGCGAGTTCTGCATGGTGGCGAGCTGTTCCTGCAGCGCCGTCACCGCCTCGTTGGCGGCCTTGAAATCTCCCTGGGCCAGCGCCTCCGACAGCTTCTGCGTGGGCGAGTTCGGGTCGTTCTCCGGCTTGATGCTGCGAAGCATCTTTTTCATCTCACCGACCTTCTCGAACGGCTCACCCTGACGCTGCTGGCGCAGGGCGTCCGCCGCGGCCGCGATCTTCTTCATCGCCTCCGTGCGACGCGCCTCGGGGTTCTCGATCGGCTCCTTCGCGAGGTTCTCCAGACCGGCCACCAGGTCCTTCATGGCCGGGTTGTCCTTCAGACCTTCGTGGATCCGGGCCTCCTTCTTGACCAGATCGATCTGTTTGCGGACTTCCACATTCTGACGCCGGACCAACTCGTCCGGCGGCTGGTCGGCCTGTGCCTGCGACCGCGTGATCCATCCGGACGGCAACAGCAGCAGAATGACCGCAAGCAGCGCGGCCGTGCCGGTGTACCACAGCGGCCGCGGCGCCCGCAACGGAATGTGCTGTCGTACGGTAAGGGAACGGCTCACACGCTCCGCGTCTGCGACCACGGCATGGGCGTAGGGGTCCGCCGACTCCTCGCAGTACAGACCGCTGCTGACCCGCTCACGCAGACCCGCCGCCCGGTCCAGCTCCGTGGCCGCGACCACGTCATCCGGCCGGCCGACCAGGCTCAGCACGGTGGCCAGAATGACCGCCGCCCCGGTCAGCCCCAGCGCGATCCAGCCCAGCGGCGCCGCCGCGCCGTACAGCCTCACCCCGAACACCACGCACGCATACACGCCCGCGGCGACCGTCAGGGACCACGCCAGCAGCAGGAACCACCGGTTGGCCCACAACCGCTTCTGCGTCCGCCGCACTTGTTGCCGAAGTGCCGTCATCGCTCGTTCCGTCCCGAAAAGACCTGCGTCGAAGCCCCTCCGACACCCACCATCCTATGCCTGCCTCCGTCTCGTTACAACGAGCCGGTTTGCCGTACGCCTTTCGGTCCAACGTGTTCCGTCCGTGCCGGCCTCAGCGCGACCCGGCCCGGCGGGCTTCCGCTCCTGAGAATGTATTGCCATGGCCCCGATCTTTCAGACGCAAAATCCGTGGACGCAGTTCCCACGTGCGGCCTCGTCAAGCCCGACTGGATTGCGGTGGCAGGTGATCGGCATCCGTTGTGCTGCTAAACGTACACTGGCAAAACAGGACCCACGCTTGTATTGTAGCGCCCCGAGTTCACGCGGTTCGTAGCATGTGTGGGTGGAGCCACGGAGAAACGATCGACGATCATGCTGAGAAACGTGCGGAGGGCTGCCGGAGCGGGGATTGTCGGCGTATGTACGCTCGTCGGTTGTTCGACCGGCGGAGTCGTCGGTGGGGGCGGGGACGCCAGCCCGGTGGCGGTGGCATTGGATCTGAGCCAGAGCGGCGGGTTGGGGACCTTCGAGGTTCAGGCCGGGGTGCCGGCGGCCAACCGCGGCACGGGCCGCTTCTTTCTGTCCGACCTGACCGCGGGGAGCGGATCGCTCCGGCTCGACCCCGCCGCCGTGACGGTCACGCCGAACGGGCCGCAGGAGGACCTCTCTGCCGTCCAGTCAGGCGCGTCGCTGGTCATCACCGTCCGGGTTGACGCCATCGAGCGTCAGAACACGGTGTGCAGCGAGGGTGATCCGTACGGGCCGTTCCACGTGACGTTGGATGCGAACAACGTCCCGGTGTCGGTGTCGCCGCGCAGCGTTGCCCTGAGCGAGAGCACGATCGGCCTGGTCAACGCCGCCTCTTTCAGCCTGTGCATCCGGGTGGAGTCGCCGATGGACGCCACGGTGGAGATTGCCCGGTTGAACTTCAACCTGAACTCGTAGGGCGCCGCGCGCGGGCGCGCATGTCGCACTTCACGCCGCGCCGCCCGGTCGACCGCCCCCGTCCTCCCGCACCTCCAGGTGCCGCGTCACCAGGCGGATCGTATCGAGCGATACCCGGCCCTCCAGGCGGTCGTGGATGAGCCGGACCGAACGCGTTCCCAGGTCTTTCGCCGCCTCCGCGACCGGCGCGTAGTCGCGGGACTGGACCCAGGCATCGATGCTGTCCGGCCGCATCTGGGAGATGTACTCGCGCAGGTAGCGGAACGCCCGGGTCGGCGTCATGCGGAGGAACTCCGCGGCTTCGTCGATCGCGATCCGTTTCTCAAACAGCTCATAGGCGGCCCGGCGGGCGGTCGTCATTTTCGGCGGGTGCGGTTTCGTCGGAATCGCTTCCTTCGCCGACGCCGACGGCGGTTCGCCCAGATATTCCCGCACGGCGTCCACGAACTCGCGACCGAAGTTCCTGAGCTTCTGGCGCCCGACGCCAGTGACGCGAAGGAAATCATCCAGCGTGGTGGGCGCCAGGCGGGCCATGTCCCGTAACGACACATCGGTGAAGATCAGGTACGGCGGCACGCCGCGCCGGCGGGCCAGCTCCTTCCGAACGGTGCGCAACCGCTCGAACAGGTCCGGGTTCACGTCGGCCCAGGTGTCGGCCTCCGCTTTCGTCTTGCGCACGGGCGCGGCCCGCGGCCGGGTCAGCCGGACCTCTCGCTGCCCGCGCAGCACCTCCCAGGAGACCGCATTCAACTGGATCACCGGCCACTCGCCGTCGCTCCGCTGCAGCAGACCCTGGTCCAGCAACTGGTAGACCAGATTCATCACGGTCTTGCGCGGCATGTCCTTCAGCAATCCGTACGTGCTGAGCTGCCCGTGCCGGTGCCGCCGCGTCATTTCCGTATCGCCGCCCAGCAGCACGTCCACCACGTGGCCCACCCCGAACCGCTCCTGCACCCGCGCCACGCACGACAGAATCTTCTGCGCGACAACCGTGCCGTCCTCCACCCCCTCCGCCTCGTCCAGACAGATGTCGCACGCGCCGCAGTTCTCCCGCTCGTACGCCTGGCCGAAGTACTCCGCGAGCGCCCGATGCCGGCAGACCGCGGCGTTGGCGAACCGCTGCATCTTCCGCAGCAGCCGACGGGCCGCCTCCACGACCTCCTCGGCCGCCTTCGCCTCCGCAGCGCTCTTGGAAATCAGGGAGTCCCATCGTTGCGCGTCGGCCGCCGAGTACAGCAGGACACACTCGGCCGCCAGCCCGTCGCGACCGGCCCGGCCCGTCTCCTGCTGGTAGTGCTCCACCGATTTCGGCATGTTCGCATGCACGACGCAGCGCACGTTGCTCCGATCAATACCCATGCCGAACGCCACGGTGGCCACCACCACGTTCAGCGATTCCGCCGCAAAAGCATCCTGAATCCGGCGACGCGTGTCCGGGCTTAATCCGGCGTGATATGCCTCCGCCTTCACTCCGTTGCGCCGCAGCCAGGCCGCCATCGCCTCTGTGTCCTTGCGGCTCAGGCAGTACACGATCACCGCGCTGCCCGCATGGCGACGCAGCACCGCCGCCGTCTGCTCGTGGGCGTCCACCCGCGGTACAACCCGATACACCAGGTTCGGACGGTCGAACGTTCCCACCCACACCGCCGCGTTCTCCAGGCGCAACTGGGCGAGGATGTCCCGGCGGACCCGCTCGGTGGCGGTGGCCGTATAGGCATGGATGCTGGTCCCGGGAAACCGTTCCTTCAGCGTGGCGAGCTGGCGATATTCCGGCCGGAAGTCGTGGCCCCAGTGGCTGATGCAGTGCGCCTCGTCGATGGCGAACGCGTGGACCTTCACTTGGTCGAGAAGCCGCAGAAACGGCGGCGTGAGCAGCCGCTCCGGGGCGACGAAGATCAGTCGGTATTGACCCCGCACCAGGCCCGTTTCCATCTCCCGCCGCTGCTCGGACGACAGGCCGCTGTATAACGCCGCGGCCGGGTATCCGCATGCTTGCAGCCCGTCCACCTGGTCTTTCATCAGGGAGATGAGGGGAGATACGACCACGTCCGTCCGGCCCGCCAGCAACGGCGGGATCTGGTAGCACAGCGACTTGCCCCCGCCCGTGGGCAGCACGACGAGCGAGTCCCGACCCTCCAGCCCGGCCCGGATGGCCTGTTCCTGCATCGGCCGCAGCCGGTCAAAACCCCAGACCTGGCGAACGGCCGCCATGATCCGCCGGTCCACCGCTTCTGCCGTTGCATCGACATGGTTCATGATCGGACAGCGTACCGCGTTCCGCCCGCCCGGCCAATCGCCGTCCGGTCTGGAAGGGAAGCCCAACCACCGGCCGGAAGCGCGGGACGGGGGGTTCGCCCGCGTGAGGAGTGGGTGCGTGCCCCGTCGACAATTTTCGACATTCCAGAAGCATGGGTATCGACACGGCTCTCGGCGCCTGGAGTCGGGCCCCCGGGACGTCGGCGGAATTCCGTTGGGCAAATCAAGCCTGTCGTGCCGCTGACCGAGTGTTATAGGGGCGGCGTAACGTCCGGGTAATGCGTCCGACCCCGGTTAGACGGTCCGCCCCGGCCGGTCCTATAATGGCGGGGGGTCGGCGCGTCTGGTGATCCGGGTGCCGGCTGCACCGCGGAGACGCCTCACGGCGTATAGATAGTACGGTAGCCCGGAGTGTGATCCGGCAGTCTCATGAGTGCGTGTCGGGGCCCGTTTTCCGACGCAGCCGAGGAGTAGTCATGTTCGATCTTCGCCGTCGGCGAATACTCGTTGCCTTCGTCATCACCGTCCTGCTCACCCCGGTCGCGTCCTGGGCCGCCTCCGGGACCGAACCGGACGGATCCGCTCCGGTCGGGCTGGACCCGTCGTGGCGTGACGCGATCCAGCTTCTGGACCAGAGCAGCGTGCTGGCGGAGCGCATTTCGGCCGGCGCGGTTCCGGAGACCGTTCAGGCCCCGGTCCGCAAGCTTGTCGGGTGGTTCCGGGCGTGGTCCGAGCTGGAGGCGAGCCGGTCGGCGCTGTCGCGCGAGGATTTCGAGACGTACGTCTCTCGCGCCAACCGATGGCACGAGAAGGGCCGGATCGACCGGGCCCTGGAATACGCGCTGCGGGCGTTCCGCAACGCGGAGGATGAGGATGCGTTCCGGAAGGAGCCCTGGCTGATCCGCCTCCGAAAGGACGCGGAGGAACGGGCCGCCGAGCATCGCGAGGCGAAGGAGTGGCTCGACGCGCACGCCATCTACTATGAACTGAGCGAGATTTTCGAACAGGACACGCCGTTGAAGGACCTCCGCCACGAGTGTCTGACGCACGCCCGCCTGGAAGAGCTGTACAAGAAAGACAGCCGGTGGGAGGAATCGCTCGAAGGCATCGAAGTGCAGATGATCACGGAGGCCCTCTGGCGGATTGACCAGAAGTACGTGGTCGATGCGGACTTCCGGGCCCTGACGGAAGCGGGGCTCCGGCACGTGCTGCTGCTGGCGGACTCCCCCGCCCTGCGCGAGTTGTTTGAGTACGTCCGGGACGACGCCCGCCGACAGGAGTTCACGGAGCGGCTGAAGGTCCGGCTTCTCCAGGTGCGCACGGCCGAGACGCTGGACCGGGGAGAGGCGGTCTTCCACTTCACGCGCATGCTGAAGATCAACGCCCAGACCGTGCAGTTGCCCGACGCCCTCCTCATCAGCGAGTTTGCGGAGGGGGCCTTCAGCGAGCTGGACGAGTTCACCTCCGTGATCTGGCCGGCCGATTACAAGGAGTTCCGCAAGCACACCCAGGGCAACTTCATCGGCGTGGGAATCTCCATCCGGCAGAAGTACAACCCCCAGACGGAGTGCAACGACATCGTCGTCGTCTCGCCGATCGAAGACTCGCCCGCGTACGCGGCGGGGGTCCAGGCGGACGACGTGATCACGCACGTGGACGGCAAGTCGCTGTGCGAAATGAACATCTCACTGAGCAAGGCGGTCGAGATGATCACCGGGCCCGAACGCACGCACGTCACGCTCACGCTGTACCGGCCGAGCACAGACCGCAACATCGAAATGAGGCTCGAACGGCGCAAGGTCGTCATCCAGTCCGTCAAGGGCGACGTCCGCAAGAAGACGGATGAGCAGAAGTGGAACTTCATGCTCGACGCGGAGCTGGGCATCGGCTTCGTGCGCATCACCAACTTTCAGGAAAACACCGTCGAGGAGCTCAGGACGATCATCACCGAGCTGAAGGAGCAGCACAACCTCCGCGGGCTGATCGTGGACCTGCGCTTCAACCCCGGCGGGCTGCTCCAATCCGCCGTGGAGATGGCCGAGCTGTTTCTGGGCCGGAAACAGCGGATCGTCAGCACCCGCGGCCTGCGCAGCCGGCCCTGGGAGATTGACACCCGCGGCGACGGCCCGTTCCAGGACCTCCCGCTGATCGTTCTGGTAAACGAGTACAGCGCCAGCGCCTCGGAGATCGTGTCCGGGGCCATTCGCGACCATCATCGCGGCGTGGTCATCGGCCAGCGGACCTTCGGCAAGTTCAGCGTGCAGAACCTCATCCAGCTCCTTCGCACCGACGCCCACCTGAAACTCACCACGGCCCATTACTACCTGCCCAGCGGCCGGTCGCTCCACAAAGTCGACGGCTGCACGGAATGGGGCGTGGAGCCGGACGTGGCCGTGGCCCTCGTGCCCAAGGAAATCCGCAAGGTCCTGGACATCCGCCGCGACGCCGACATCATCGGCCCCCGCGGCAAAATCAACGACGACGAAGACGAAGAAACCGGCGAGATCGATCTCGTTCTCCCCCGCAAGGACGCCGGCGAGCCGAAAACACCCACCACCCGGCCGGCCGAGGGCGCGGATGAGGCCGACCCAACCACCACCCGGCCGGTCGAGGAGGAACCGGACGAACCCGACCCCAACAAGCACGCCAAGGTCGATCCGCAGTTGGAAGCGGCCCTCCTCCTGATGCGGGTGCGCCTGATCCAGGAGGACTATCCGGCCATCGCGCAATACATGGACAAGATGTCGTCCGCACCGGCCACCGCCGCCCTGGACGGCGAGAAAGCCCGCGCGCAGTAGCCGCGCCCCCGCACCAGACGAACGGCCGATCCGTGTCGCTCAGGGGGCGTCGGCGGAGGAGGGAGCACGCGCAGCGGTACAGGACCCTTCGCGCGGCGCCACGGGGCCGCGGAAGGGCTGAGCGTTCTGGATGTCGCCGCCGTAGAGATCACGCACAGCCTTGTGCATCACGTCCAGGGTGATCTCCGCGTCTTCGGACTGGCAGCGCGCGTTCTTCGCAGGACCGGACGCCTTGCGGCCGGCCGGTTCGGGGTTCGCGGGGGCAGACCTCTGTTCCAGCAGGATGCGAGAGGCGGTGAGAACCTCGTGCATGGAGGGGCCGGTCCGGTCGCCCGCCAGCACGGCCACGACCCGGGCGACCAGGGCCGCTCGCGCCCCATGCTCCCACGCCTCCGGATTGTCGTCGGAAAGGCGCTCGGCCTGCTGCGCGAGGACCGCGCCGGCCCGCGTCAGCCAGGCGCGATAGCCGTCGGCCAATGAAGGCGCGATGGACGGGGCGGGCGGAGCGGCCGGTCCGTCGGCTTCGGCGATCGCCGGCGGAGACGCGACCGGGACCGCTTCCAGCGAACACGGAAACCGGTTGGAGAAGCGGCGAAACTGCATGCGAGAGACTCCGTACCTGCGATCGAGCTGATAGTCGTCAAACAACGCGGTCCGGGCGGCCGAATCGCGTTCACACAGCAGGCGTTCCGCCAGTTCACGCCGGGTGGACTCGGGCACCAGGCTGCTGAACGTGGTCCGTCGTTTGTTTGTTGGGGAATCGAGGTTCATGAGTCCAAATTCACATGGGAAATGCAGTCGTTTGCCGCTCGTACGCCGATGCAGGTGAGCGGGCGCCCGCGGTGTCCCGATCGGTCATCGCACCGCCAGGGCGCTCACGACAAGGCTCACCAGGTCCAGCAGTTGCCGGGCGGTGTCCACGCGGATGAAGCCGTCGATGAGGTCCTGGCGGAACTGCCGCACGACCGGGTGCTGGTGCAGGTCGGGCACGTCGGATTGTCGCGGCGGGCTGCTCAAGACTTCGTCGATCGCGTCGCCTCGGCCGGCGCCGGGTGCCGCGGCGGACGCCCGGGCAGTGAGTTGTTCGATCAGCCGGTCCAGGGATTCGGTCGCGGTGCTCATCGTTTGTCCTCCGTTTGCGGAGCGGTTGGGCCCGTGATGGACGGGCGGGTCAGCATGTCGTGCAGGTATCGTCGCAGTTCGTCGGAAAGAGTGAGGCTGTCGATGGCGAGTTGCTGAAGGCCGTCGCGGATTTCGTCGAGGGTTTCGAGCATGTCACGCGTGCGGTGATATCGCCGCCACTCCACCGCCCGATCGGCGCGTACGCGGTCGAGTGCGGCGCGGAAAGCTTCCACGTGCTGATCCGTCGCGGCGGGATCCGCATGGTCGGCCCGGATGCGTGTGATGAATGCATCCACCACCGCGTCCTCCCGCCGGTCGTCCGCCGAGACGACCTCCGCGTGATACTCATCCAGTGCCACGGCCAATCCGGCCGTCAACTGCTGGATGGCCGTCGCCGCGGAAAGCTCCACGCGAGCATCGCCGCCGCAGCCGGCCACGGCGGCCGTCAGCAAAGCACCCACAAGAACAAGGCATCGTTTCATCTTCGCACCTCCAGGGGTTGAGCGGACTCACACCCACGCGAGCAGAACATGCCAGGCGTTCGCAGCGCGCGCGGCGAGCAGCGACCGTCCACTTATGGGGGCAGGGGATGGTTGATTGGGGTCCGCAGGGCGGAGGGTCGGGCGAGGCTGTAGGCTGTGGGAGGAAGGCGGGGCGCCCGTGCGAGCGTGGAAATCTGCGTTGGATGCGAAGTAATCGCGCCTTTGTGGAACGGGGTGATTGCCTTGCGACAGGGACGAGATCGCAGAGTGGCGGAGGCCCGTCTTCCGGTTCCCGGGGCCGGCTTGAGCCGGCCGGTCAGTGCCCCCGGCTTCGAGCCGTCGGAACCCGGCCTTCTCCAGCATCCTCCGTCGTGAACGCAGTCAGCCGACCTTCACCAACAATTGCATCCCCAGCGAGCCTGACGTAAATCAGTACACGACCGGGCCGGATGCGACGTGTGAACAATGGGCAATATTGGGCGGACACCCATTGGGCGATGAGTTCCTACGTAGCGTCTTTCACCGGTGAACGAGTAGAATGCGAGGACTGGTGTTGAGGAATCCACAGATGGAATGCAGGATAGACCGGACGAAGCACGTTGGGTTGCTGGTCGCCTCATTGGTCATGCTGGGGGCCAGCGGAATCTGTGTTCTTTCGGACCGCGGGCCGATCGCAATCGCAGCAGGTTGGCTCGGGCTGGTTTTCTTCGGCATCGGCTTTTGCGTGTGCCTTCGCGACCTGCTGCGACCAACAACGAGGATCATCATCAACGATGAAGGAATTGAGGATCGTCGTAGCGGGATCGGCGTGATCAGATGGGATGAGATCGCAGCGATCGAACTCCGCCGGATGGGCCCTGCAAAGTTCATTTGCATTGAAGCTCGCGACTCAGAAAAACACGTATCTCGTGCGTCTGCATTGAACCGTTTCTTTGCCTCGGCGAACACCCTGTTGGGATACCCGCCCATCACGGTTTCATTCACCGGTCTGAGCCCATCGGCGGACGAGGCATGGGAGTACATCAAGACGAATCACCCTCCAACCGATTCCACGGACTGAGCAGGCCGCCTCCGGGTATGGGCACAACCGGGCATTCAGGGCGACATGACGTATCCGGATTGACACGGCAACCAGAAGTCTCGAAGGCCCATCGCCCCGTCACGGGATGAGGCGTTGGCGGTCGAGCCGCCGCGAATGGCCGTGCCCTTTCACCGATCCTCGCCCGTTATCCCGTGCAACCGGGCCGGTTTTGCGGTATAATGGGAAAGGCGGGACAATTGGGGTCCCGTGGCGCAGGACGAGGAATCAGTGAATCCAAACGTGGACAATCGGGCTTCCCGCGCTCTCTGCATTGTGGCAAGGCCCGATAATACCGGCGATCCCATGGTCATGGCGGCCTGTGACGCGGGGGCGGAGGTGGAATCCGTCGCCGACGTGTACCACGCCATGGCCCGTCTGGCCGACCGACGCCGGACGTACGATGCCGTCGTCGTGGACGTGGCCACGCTGGACGCCGGTGAGATGGAGTTCTTCGATCTGGCCGCCCGCTACCACTGGCGCGTGCCCGTGTACGTATTCTCACGAACGGCCGCGGCCGGCGGCTCGCCGCTGGTCGATGCCGCGTTAATACGGGGAGCGCGGGCGGCGGTGAATGCCGAGGAACTGGTCCGATCGCTCTGCTGGCGAGCCGGGTCGGCGGACGCGTGGAGCGTCCCCCCGGAACCCTCTCCTCCCGCGCGGCAGGAGGAGCCTCCCCCCGAGGCCAACGGGGGAGTCATCGACCATTCGCTGGAAGAGCGGCTGCAACGTCTGTTGGATGCAGACGCCGAGGCCGACTCGGTCGAACCCACCGCCCGCGCCGATTTCGATGACGAACCCGAGGCGGCCGAAGAAGCCGTTCAGTCGCAGCCGCCCCCCGAACCGGATGGGGACGATGCCCTTGTCACGGACGAAGCGGCGCCGGCCGACGGTCGCGCCAAGCCGCAGCGCGCGTCCGCCGGCAAGGGGTCCGCGGCCCGTGTGCCGTGGCGAACATATGAGGAATCGCCCCAGCGGATGCCGCCCGCCCGTGCAAAGGCCGCACCCGCCGGCCTGCCGCGAATTTCCGTCGCCTCCGCACCGGACGAGCCCGAGCCCGAAACTGAACCTCCGCTGCTGACGACCGACGAGTTGAACGCCCTGATGGGCAGCGACGCCGAGGGGGCGCCGCCCAATCCGCCCAAGGGGAAGGCCAAGCGATGAGCCGGCAACCCACATTCGAGCCTTCCCACCGGCTGGGATCGCTGCCGCCGATGGCCAACCCGGCCCGTGACCGCATTCTGGTGGTGGCGGACGGCGGACGGCTCCTGGAGACCGTGCGCCGCCGGTACCCGGACTGGGACGTGGCCACCGCCTCCAGCTACCTGGCCGGCATCTGCGATCTGGGTCGGCATCCGGCCCGGATCGTGCTGGGGTTTGTGGATCGAAGCTCGACCCGGCTGGATCAGGCGGTCATGGCGCTGCGGGAGGCGGCCGGCGCGGGGACCCGCGTCGTGCTCTGCTGCCCGCCGGAGTTTGAGCCGCGCACGCGGCAACTCCTGCGCGCCGGTGCGGACGACTATATTCTGTATCCGGTGATGCCGCACGACCTGGATCGTGCGGTGGGCGTGCGGTCGGAGGCGGACTGGTCCTCCGCCGGGGCGTCCCTCACGCCGGCGGCGAGCATGGAGGAGCTTCAACAATTGGGCGAATTGCTGGCCCACCTGGAAGCCGGCCCGTCGCACGTGCTCGTGCGAGTGGCCGACCTTGTGCGGCTGGCCCTGGGCTCGCAGAACGTCTGCGTGACGCTTGACGGCTTGACGGAGCCGGTCGGCGCCGACCCGGGCAAGCTGGTGCTGGTCGAGTCGATCGAGGCCGGTGGGCGGCCGCGCGGCCGGGTGGGGCTCGGGCCGCGGCCGGGTCAGCCATACACGAACGCCGACGCCCAGAAGCTCCGTCACTATGCCACGCTGATCGGGCACGTGGTGGAGGCGGCCTCGCGGCATCGCAACTGGCGAACGCTCGCCCTGACGGACGAGGTCACCGGCCTGCCGAACCGTCGGTACCTGCTGCGGTTTCTCGACGAGATGATCCAGCGGGCCAGGGCGGAGCAGTCGCGGGTCACCCTGCTCATCTTCGACATTGACGATTTCAAATCCTACAACGACCGCCACGGCCACGAGGTGGGCGACGAGGTGCTCCGTCTGACGGGCAGCCTGTTCCGCCGGCACACGCGGGAGCACGACCTGGTGGCCCGCTACGGCGGGGACGAGTTTGCCGTGGTGTTCTGGGATGCCGAGCAGCCGCGAGTGACGGGCAGCCGGCACCCCACCGACGCCCTGGCGGTGCTTCAGCGCTGCACGGATGCGCTGGCCGCCCAGGAATTTCCCATGCTGGGTCCGAAGTCCCGCGACCGTCTCACCGTCAGCGGCGGCCTGGCCACGTTCCCGTGGCACGCCGACAGCGCGGACGAACTCATTCGCCGGGCCGACGAAGCCCTTCTCACCGCCAAGCGAGCCGGCAAGAACCGCATCTTCCTGATCGGGCAGGACGAGCCTGCGTAGGTCCGGCCGAAAGAAGCAGAAACGCAAGGGCAGCGATTGAGGGATCCCGGGGTCCCTGGTCCTGCGGCATACGGAATAGCGGCCTGGTGACAAGTCTCTGCCGTCGGAAGGATTTCATCTCTATCTTCTTCGGCGGTCAGGAGATTTCAGCTTCCTGAATGCGTGACGTCGTTTTCGCTCCATTCCTCGTTCCGCGCTTGTTTTACCGCCGGATTCGCCCATGGTGGGTTCCGTGAAAGATGCACCCGTGAGGTCAGGTGAGGAGACCCATGACGTTCCATATCATTGGCACAAAGGAAGGATGTCCAAATGGGTCAGATGTCCAACTGTGTCAGGATGATTTTCTTGCAGGATGTCCAACTGTGTCAGGATGATTTTCTTGCAGTCTTGCGAGGCGAGTCGAAGGGAGCCTCACATTCCGGCTGTTCCGACCGCCGACCTCCCCTTAATGCGGCACCCGGAACGTCTGCGATTGCATCACAAACAAACTCCTGACACGTTGTCTTGTTCTGGATGAGAATCCCAGAGATCCTATGTACAGCTACGGCGAAGGCCATATAATACCCGTTGATTGCCTGTCGTTCCGGCGCGTGCCGGTTGGTTTTTCATGGCGCATTCATTTCGCAAAGGAGAGAAACGATGGAGTTCTGGATTATTCTACTGGCGGTTCTGGGACTGCTCTTCGGCGGGGGCATGGTCCTGTGACAGCGGGTCGGCTTCCTGGAAACTCTGACCTGCGAGGAGTCTGACTTGCGCATGGGCGCATGGAGCGGTCTGTCGGAGAGACGGGCCGCTCCCTTTTTGCCGTCGTCCCGATCCGGGGGCCGAAGTCGCCGGAGTTCCGGGCTTGGATTGCGTGGGTGAGTGCAGCCTATGCGTTTGCAGAACGTGCAAAACGGGGTCGCGCCGCGCAACCTGAGGAAAATGCGAATGTGCTGAAGCACTGAGACCCTTCGATGAGACCCTGTGGACCAAGCCCACCCAGGGAGAGCCTGGCCCCGACGTACGTCGGGAAAGCGAGTGTTGCGTGGCGTCGGGGTAACCCGAGTTGGGAAGCGCAGACAGCGAGCCTGGAAGCCATGGGATCGAGCGTCGTAAGTCCCTCGCGGAGAACTTCAGCGTTCTTGTACTGGGGGCCATGTCGCCGCGGCGCGATGGCGAGCCGTTGGTGGTTCCGCCGGAGTCGCCGGAGCATGTGCAAACAGGTCATGGCGGTCTCGCAGGAACCGGGGAGGTCCTGACAGTTCCGCGGAAGAAAGCGGCATATGCAGGGGAGGCCGATGTCCAAAAAATGTCTTCTTGCCGTCTGACGCGGAGTGTCGAAGCCTGCCCCACGTTCGATCCGTCCGGGCCGACCCCGACCTTCGCTAAATGGGGTACCCGGAACGTCTGCGATTACATCACAGAATTCATCCTGACACGTTATCTCGTCCCATCCTGACACGTTATCTCGTCCTGGCCAGGTTCCACTGGCACGCCGACCGTGCGGACGAGCTCATTCGCTGGGCGGACGGGGCCTTTCTTGCCGCCAAGCGCGCGGGCAAGAACCGCATCTTTCTGATCGGGCAGGACGAGCCCGCGTAAGGCCAACTCCGGGTTCTTTTGTTCGTTACCTATTGTGAGGCAGAGGGTTACGGCACGCAGCCCGAGGGGACGGGGAGGCGGAACGTCGCGGCCACCCATTTCCGTGACGTCGAAGCCGCGACCACCGACCCTGTCGGATCGGCGGTCCCCTTGACGCAACGGGCGGCTTTCCCGATACTGCAAGGCTCGTTTGACCCGCAGGAAGTCAGTTCCGCGGCCCGTGACGGGCCCCGGACCGGGAGAGGTTTGCCGTGTACGCGATCATTGAGGACGGTGCCCATCAGTACAAGGTGCAGGAAGGCGACACGCTGGAGGTTCATCTCCACGAGTTGGCCGAGGGCCAGCAGATGCTGGAGTTCGGGAACGTCCTGCTGATCAGCGACGGGCAGAACACCCGGATCGGCCAGCCGTACATCCCGGGGGCCAAGGTCACCGCCTCCATCGCCGGCGAGGTCAAGGGCGAGAAGCTCGACATCATCAAATTCCGCCGGCGCAAGAACTACCGCCGCAAGACCGGCCACCGCCAGCGTTACCTCCGCGTCCACATCGACAAGATCACCGCGTAGCGCAGGAACGGGGGATCTGCGGACTGAAAGTTGAGAGGAGCGTCCGCGCGCCGCGATGGCCTCCGTGATTGCGGGCCTATTGCGCGAGAGGCGTGTTCTTCCGTCATGCTCGCGTTGGCCCGCGCAGATCAGTCCGGCCGCTGCGCCAGAGGTGGAGGGCCGTGCAGACGGCGATGAACGCCAGGTCGACGCCGCCGACCCACATGGCGAGGGTCACGATGGTCTCGGCGGTCCCGAAGCCGTACGAGTGCAGCCCGGTGCCCAAAACGTAGTTCACCCCGACGTACGTCATGCCGATCAGCCAGGCGCCCAGGATGCTTTTGACGGCGGTGGTCAACGGGTCGCCCCGGCCGATCACGAAGATAAACAGGCCCACAGCCGCAAGAAACATCACGACCCACTGCCACGGGGCCATCGGGGCGAAAAGCGTAATCAGCTTGAGGAACATGGCGCCCACCAGCAGCACACACCCGATCTTGAGCCAGGCGGGCATCCGGTCGCGGTCGGCCCGGACGTGCAGAATGGCCAGATAAGCGACGTACGCGATGAGCGACCACACCTCCTTCGGGTCCCAGCCCCAGTAGCGGCCCCAGGCATACGCCCCCCACATGCTGCCCGTGGTGATTCCGGCAAACAGCAGCAGCGCGCCGATATTCAGGAACCAGTAGTGCAACTGGTCGACGGATTGGATCCGCTTTCGGTGCCGCGGTGCGGCTGCCAGCACAATCAACTGGATATGCGCGATGACGAACGCATCAAACAGCACCGAGTACGACACCATGATGATGGGCACGTGAATGGCCATCCAGGCCGTGTCCAGCAGGGCCGGCATCACGGGACGGATGGTCCAGTCCAGCCCGACGAAGTTCACCAGGGCCAGCGCGCCCGTCGCCACCAGGGCGGACTTGAACGACACGATCGGCTGCCGAAGGACCAGAATGGCGATCAGGTCAAACGCCCCCACGCCCCAGGCCAGAAACAGCATCGATTCGTACATGTTGGCGGCCGGAATGCGCCCGGCCAAATGCCAGCGCGCGCCGATGCCCCACGTGACGAACGCGAACCCGACCAGCAGCGTCACGAAGGTAAGGACGCTGAGGACCCGCCGCGGCCGGCCCGCGCGAATAAACAGGTTCGGAATGGCCAGTACCGTGGCGACCAGCATCAGCCAGAACGCGACGTAGTACGGCCGAAGCCGGTTGAGCCGCACCTCCAGGGCAAGGTCACCGGGGTCGGGCCGAGAGGCAGCGGGCAGGCCGTCCCGCTTCTGCAGAAACGCCGCCACGGCCTGGTCAAACTGGGCGGCGTCCCCTGCGCGAAGAGCCTCGCCGACTGCGTTCCATTCGGCTTCGACTGGCCCGCCTCTCTGACGCCCGATGGGCCCGCTGCCGGCGGGTTGCCAGACGCCGTTCGGATCGCTCGGATGGGGGACCGGCCGGATGAGCTCTCCCGTGAAGGCGTCGCTCAGCAGACCGAGCCGGTTGCCGATGTCGGCGACCTTTCGATCGAGCGGGTCCATTGCCTTGCCCGACTTGCCGCGCAGCCCGCTCATCAGCTCCATGAAGCGATGGCTGCTGACCAGGTCCCGATAGGAGAAGCTCTCTCGGTCCGGCGACAGCTCGAGCAAACGGCGCAGCTCGGCGTTGTCGATGGTGAAGAGGGGAGCGTCAAACCAAGGCTCCGGGTCGAACGTCCAGGCCAGCAGCAGGGCGACAGGATCGTGCCCGCGGTAGTCCATGGCGCCAGTGACCTGCTCGACCGCATCGCGGGCCACCGTATCCAGCGGCGGCCAGCGTCCGTCCGACTGCACACCCATCGCCCGAATGGCGGACAAATCCAGCGGAGAGAAGGACGAAAGCGGATCCTGGGCCACGGTATCCGCGGCAACCAGCAGAGTTGTCGCGCCCGCCAGACCCAGAATAGTCATTCGGCGTCTCATTCCGCAGGCCGCTCCATCATCAGGGACCGACCCTTGCGATACACCGTGATCCGGGTGATCAACACCACGATCATGCCCAGGATGGCCAGCCCATACCCGGCGAAGACGATCCACATCCCCGGGTCATGCACCACGGAGAGCGTGCTGTAGGTCCCGCTGCGGTCGATTCGATAGCTGGTCTGGAACAGGTCGTACCCGCCGTAGGAAAGGGGCGCGTTCATGCTCACCCGGCCGCCCAGCATCTGCCCGGTCTGCGCGTCGCGGATGCGGACGTCACTCTCATACGAGCGCGGGGCCATGATGCCGGGGTACGTCCGGACGCGGAATTCATCCAGGGTCAATTCAAATCCGAGTGGCCGTTCCTCCGGCCCGTATTCCAGGTCATAGAAGTCCTCGCCCAGTTGCACCGTGCGACGGATGCCCCTGCCCAGGCCCAGTTCCAGACGGGCCTCACCCTGCGAAATCTCCAGCTCCAGCGCCGGCCGGGGTGGGTCACCCGGAGGAATGCGGGCCTCCAGCGCGTCGACCGTGCGGGCGTAGTCCAGCCGCTCCAGCACCGTCAGCGTGATGGAACCCCACGGCGTGGGCACCGGCCCTCCAACGACGACCGGCACCCCCGTCGGCTCACCGGCCGAGGGCGAGAACACCACGTGCATCGCCCCGTCCGGCCAAGCAAGAATGACCGCCGCAAACGCCCGGGGATCGACGGACTGTGCCGCAGCGACAACGCTCTCCTTTAGGGACGCGTCGGCCGGCAGAGGCCGCACGTCCACGCGGATCGGCTCGGCACGCGCCGGCGTGCCGTGGAACACCCAGCCGGACGTTTCGTGGTTCTCGTCTCGGATCGACACCCGCACGGCCAGGCTGGGCTGCGGATTGTCGTTGAGCATGCGACGGACAGAAACGGCGTCGGGCAGGTATCGCCGGACGCGAACGCTCATCTCCCCCAGCGTCAGCGGCGAGACTCTCGGCGCGTCCACCGGCCGGTCGGACGACAGGTTCACGGCCACGGCCTGCTTTTCGCCGGTGGCGTGGTTCCGGGCAGTCAGCACCAGACGCTGGGAATGGAAGACCGAGCGGGTCTCCCCCTCGCGCAGGGTCACGTGGCCCCGTTCCCCATACACGCCGGTCACCACCGCCCCGCCCAGGATGACCAGCACGGCCCCGTGGGTGATGACGAAACCGATCTGCCGCCGGTCGAACGGCCAGCGCACGACGAGGGCCAGCAGGGTGTTCATGGCGAGGAGGCCCAGGATGAGCTGGAACCAGGGATGCTCGTAGATGGCGAAGAGCGTGTGCTCCAGGCCGTGTCGCTGCTCGTACATCGTGGCGTACGCCATCGAGACCAGCAGCATCATGAGCAGGACGGCCGCCAGGCGTAACGATGCCAGCGGGCGAATGATCGCGTTCACCTTGCTCATGGGAGCCCGAACATCCGACCCCGGGTTACCGGACATATCGCGTGACACCCTGTCCGCCGACCGCCCCGAACCTGCACCGGTTCGCAAGCTTAGTGCATTCCGGCTCAGGGGGCCATAGGGCGGCCGGATTACCGGACGCTTCGTGACCGTCGCGGACGGGTGTTCCGCGCCGGCGCCGCCCCTGTGGAGCGCGGGCAAACCTGCTCTGCGGCCCTCGCATTAACGGAAGTGGCTCCCGTGCGCATCCGACGAATAGGAAGCTGCGCAGGGCGCTCCCTCTGCGCCGCGGATCGTACCGCCGCACGGCGGCCGGATCGGGTCGTACGCCCGCTCCGTGACGCCGTGCCCGGATCGGCCTGATGTCGACGTTTCCCCTGGCCTTCAAGATTGTCCGCAACGGTGGGGTGGAGGAGGTGCGCGTCGACGACCGCCCGGAACTGGTCCGCCTGCGGACCGAGCTGGAGCTGATCCGCCAGTGCGGCCGCGGGGCCGATCGACCGGTGGTCGACGCTCTGCAGGCGATTGCCGCCGAGACCGGCAACGGCGACGTCCGGGAACTGCTGACCATTCTGCAGGACGCAATGAACCCCCTCGTGGAATCCGCCATTGCGCGGATCGACCGCGAGTCTCCCGGCGTCTGCCGGGAGATGTCGGAGCCGGTCATCGGGTCGGAGGCGGGGAAGTTCCGCAACGACGTGGCGACGTGCATCCGGGAATCCGCGAGGCCGGACGCCGCCGCGATGGCGGACGCCTATCTGCGCCGATCGCAAGTGGCGCCGCAGGACCTTGAGTTGCCCACCGACGCGGGCGTGGCCCCCGCCGCAGGACCCGAACCGGCGAACCGGCTGACTCCTCAAGAGGAACGCAACACGATGAGCACAAACGCGTCCGATTCGCAACCGTCCGATCTCGAGGCCGTGGGCAAGGACATCGACGACGCCATCGGCTCGTCCGCCCGAGCGGCGGCCGACGACAACGTGGAGGCCGTCCTGAAGGCCGCCGTGGAGGAGGCCGACAAACTTAAGGTCAACGACACGAACGACGAGGTGGATCAATTCCTCGATGATGCGCTGGCCGAGCTCGATGGCATGGAGGAGAAGAACACGGACTCCGGCGCAAGCGTGCCGTCGCCGACGGTGCCCGTCGACGCGAACGAGGAGGCCGTGGACGTCGACGCTTTCATTGCCGCGGTGGAAGAGGCCGACCAACTGGATGTCACCGACACGAACGAAGAGGTTGCCGAGTTGTTGAGCGAAGCGCTTCAGCAGGCAGACCCCGGAGGGCCGGATCCGAAGCAACCGGACGTCAACCTGGACGCGCTGGCGGCCGCGGTGGAGCAGGCAGACCAGCAGGTTGTCCACGATGCCAATGACGAGATTCAGGGGGTGCTGAACCACGCGTTGGAGGAAGCGAGCGCTCTGCAGGCCCCGGCCGATGTCGACGGAGAGAATGCGCCGGTGGACATCGAGGCGTTTGCCGCCGCAATCGAGGAGGCAGACCAGCAGCCCGTCGGCGATCTGAACGAGGACATCGACCACTTCCTCGCCCAGGCCCTGGAGGAGGTTGACGCCGTCATTCCGCCCGAACCGGAAGCCTTACCCGTGACCGGCCCGGAACAGCTCGAGCAGATCGCTCGCGGCGAACCGCGCCCGCAGCCTGCGCAATGCACCGACGTGGCCGAGACCGTGGAAGCCGCGATCGACGAGGTGGAGTCGCACCTGGACGAAGTGGCGGCTCAGGTGCAGGCGGGGGCGAGTGACGCAATCCTCGCCGCCGCCCCGACGGCCGGCGTGGACCTGGAGGCGGAGGCCGTTCCCGAAGACGCGCTGATCGGCGTGGAAGAGGGCGTGGCCGCACTCGCGAACGACCTTGGCACTCCGCCGGCAACGGACGAATCCGCCCCGCCGCCCGTGGCGACGGATGCCGCGCCGGCGTCGCCCGCGAAGACGCCCGAAGCGCCGCCGCCGGATGCCGGCGCCGTGTCCCAGGTGCCAATGCATGACACCCCGGCGGCGCCTCCGGTGGTCCCGGAGAGCGCCCACGCGCCGGCGTCTCCCGACGCAGCCGGGCGCCCGCCCGCAGAGACCGCCGGGCCGGCGGGACCCGCGCCGCCCCCTCGCGTCGCGGAATGTGCGGCGCCGGCGTCGTCTCTCCCGTTCGCGGCACTCGCTGCCGCGGAGGAACTCTCCACGAAAACCGTTCCCGCGGCTGCCGTCGACGACATCGAGCGCGGCGTGGGACAGCTTGCCCGCTTCCTCTCCGGCGAGGTGCTGCAGCTCTGGACGCAGGCCAAACAGGCGATGCACGAGGCCCAGGCGTTCCGAAACGAGTCGCAGCGCATCCACGCGGAGGCCGGCCAAATGCTCAAGGAGGTCCGGGCCATGCAGCAGGAAGTGGCCAGGGCCCGCGAGCAGACGCAAAGCCATCGCCAGGACGCCCACAATCTTCGGGATGACATACGCAAGACGCTGGAACGCGTACGCCAGTGTGCCGACGACGCGGCGAACGCTGCAGACGAGGCCCAGACCGAAGCCCGCAACGCCGCCGCGTTCGCACAGCAGGCCCGGCCCTCTCCGCCGCCGCCGCAATGACCCTGATGCTCGGCGGCTCCGCGCCCGCACGCCGCCCGGTTCGGAGACTCTCATGCGCTCCCTCATCCGGTTTGCCGCTCTTGGCCTGCTACCGACTCTGTTGACGTCGTCCGCGCTCGCCAGTGCGCCCCTTCGGCCGCAGCGCGTCCGCCAGGCCGACCTGCCGGCCCCGCCCGATTCCGTTGTGGAACCGGCCCAACTGGCCGGTGGCGTGATGTTCACTGTGACCATCGACGACCCGGGCGGCGCGTACGCCGCCTATCACAACGACGTGCGGAATGTCATCGAGGCCGCCGCCGCGGAATGGGCGCAGCACCTGGACGGGCGGGCAACCATCGAACTGCGAGTGGGGTTTGAGTCCGGCGACTACCTCATGGCCTCCCGGGCACTGGTCGCCGTCGAGACGGGCCAGACGTTCAACGGGTACGACGTCTACCAAATCGGCCCGATCTGGGAGATTGCCGGGCGCGGCGATCCGAACGGGTTCGCGCCCGACGGAGAAATCATCGTCGCCACCGGTTCGATCGACATGATGTTCTGGGGCTACCCGGCCGATCCGCCGGCCAATCGATACGACGCGTTCGACACCGCGCTGCACGAACTGGGGCACATCCTGGGCTTCGCGTGCTCTGATGACTACTACGCCGGGCTGGCCGATTGGCTCACGTCGTACGATCAGCACGTCGTGGCGTCTGGTGCGTCGGCCGCCTTCACCGGCCCGCAGGCCGTGGAGACCTTCGGACGGGTCGTGCCACTGTCGGACGCCACGTCGCCCGGCTCGTGGCCGCACACGGACATTCAGAGCGGCCCCGGCGCGCTGATGTACCCGTTTGCCGATGCCGGTGTGCGTTTGGGGATTAGCGATCTGGAACTCGCCATCCTGGCGGACGCCGGCATGCCGATCCGCAAAGCCGGGGTGGATCCTGACATCGATGAACCGCCGGACGCAGACGGCGACGGGGTCCCCGACGACGAGGACAACTGCCCGAACGTGTACAATCCGAATCAGGCCGACGCCGACGGCGACGGCTGGGGCGACGCGTGCGACGGGTGTCCCGACGATCCGGACAAGACCGCCCCCGGCCTCTGCGGCTGCGGCACAGCCGACACGGACCGCGATGGAGACGGCACGCCCGACTGTCTGGACGGATGTCCGGACGATCCGAACAAAATCGACCCCGGCGCCTGTGGCTGCGGCACGCCCGATGCCGATCTGGACGGCGACGGCCGACCCGACTGCGACCAGCCGTTCATCACCATTGACGACGATCCGGACGACGGCGGCCCCGTGGGCCCGGCCCGGTCCGGCGGAGGCAACCGCTCCGTCGCCTGCGGGGCCGGCGTCGCTCCGACGCTGCCGATGGCCGTGAGTCTGCTTCTGACGCTGCGTTTCACTCGCCGTTCCCGCCGGCGCCGATGACGCGTTGGCCGCCCGGCGTTGACGCGTCCAGCCGGCCGGGCATCCGGGCCGCGATCCGCGAAAATCCCCGCAGAGGGGTATACAGCCATCGCAGACGCCCTATAATCGCGGCGTATTGCCTGTCGTTCCGGCGCGTACCGGGTGCTCGTTCACGGCGCATTCACTTGGACAAGGAGGCAGAAACGATGTACTGGCTGTTCCTTCTGATTGGCCTTTTTGCCTACGGCTTTGGGACCGGCGCCACATTCGCCTTCTGACGGCGGATCGGCCTGTTGCGGGTTCTGGCCCGCGAGGAGTGCGAATTGCGCATGGGCGCGTGGAGCGGCCTGTCGGAGAGACAGGCCGCTGCTTTATCTTCCGTCGTCCCGATCCGGCAGACTGGGCCCGCCGGCGTTGCAGCCTTGCATTGCGCGGGCGACTGCAACATATTCGTTCGCAGGGAGCGACCGGATCGGGGATCGCCGGCCGGTGCAGCGTATGACCCGCGTCGGAACCGTGGAGGAGGTGCAGCCATGGGAAGAATGTTGATTGGTGTCTTCGCAATGGTCTCAGTGTCAAACGGTGCGGCACCCGATCGGGCGCCGTCTGCACAGCCCCCCCAAAGTGCCGAGTCCGCGGCGCCTGCGGAACAACCGCAAATGGTGCTGCTGTACTACGGCTTTGACGCAAACGGCCCGCGAGACTGGCCGGCGGACC
>Ga0334888_1002168_pt1 | contig 22392 bp, 15 predicted proteins | sample GraSluR1_MG_FD_207227 | JGI IMG/M metagenome (GOLD analysis project Ga0334888, IMG submission 207227) | Sludge microbial communities from methane-producing bioreactor in Wageningen University, Netherlands - Granular Sludge_3_08-R1 | ecosystem: Engineered > Bioreactor > Anaerobic > Unclassified ...
CCTTACACCTCGATAAACGACGGCTGCACCATCGAGGGGACGGAGGTGGAGGACAGCGTCATCATGGAGGGGTGCACCATATCGAGGGCCGGAAGGATCGTGGAGAGCCTGATCGGAAAGAACGTCGCCATCCGGGAGAACGACCGGAGGCCTGCCGGCCACAGGTTTATAGCCGGGGACAGCTCGGAGATCCTGTTGTGATGCTATGAGGCTCCTCGTAACAGGCGGGATGGGGTTCATCGGGAGCAACTTCATCCGCCACTATCTCGGCCGGCACCAAGAGGCCCGGATCGTCAACGTCGACGCCCTGAAGGCGGGCTCCAACCCCGAGAGCCTGAGGGGGGTTGATGAGGAGAGGTACACCTTCGTCGAGGGGGACATCTCCGACCGCCGTCTGATGGCCAGGCTCGTCAGCAGCGCCGACGCGGTGGTGAACTTCGCCGCCGAGACCCACGTCGACCGGAGCATCTCCGGCCCCGAGCCGTTCCTCGCGAGCAACGTCGGTGGGACCTTCTCGATCCTCGAGGCCCTGAGGACGAGAAATCCGGAGGCGAGGCTCGTCCACATATCGACGGACGAGGTCTACGGCGACATCCTCTCGGGGTCCTTCCGAGAGACCGACGGCTTGCGGCCGTCGTCCCCCTACTCCGCGAGCAAGGCCGCCTCCGACGTCTTCGTCTCCGCCTACGCCAGGACCTACGGTTTATCCGCCATGATCACCCGCTGCACCAACAACTACGGCCCCCGCCAGTTCCCCGAGAAGCTGATCCCCAAGGCGATCATCCGGGCCAACAGGTCCCTGAAGGTCCCCATATACGGGACGGGGGAGAACGTCCGGGACTGGATATACGTCCTCGACCACTGCCGGGCGGTGGAGATGGTCCTGGAGGCGGGGGAGGCCGGCGAGGTCTACCACGTCTCCTCCGGGGAGGAGAGGACGAACCTCGCGGTGGTGAGGACCCTCCTCTCGATCATGGGAAAGGACGAGGAGGCGATCGAGTTCGTCGAGGACCGCCCGGGCCACGACGTCAGGTACAGCCTCGACTCCTCGAAGATCAGAAGGGAGCTAGGCTGGAGGCCTGAGCGCGGCTTCCGCGAGGGGATGGAGGCGACGGTCCGGTGGTACGTCGAGAACGAGGGGTGGTGGATGCCCCTCGTTGACGAACGGGTCCTCCATCCGACGCCGTGGAAGCTGGAGTGGTGAGGATGCGGCTTCTCATTACCGGGGGGAGCGGCCTCTTGGGCTCCAGCCTCGCCGAGATCGCCGTCGCGGAGGGGCATCAGGTCTTCTCCGGATCTTGCCACCATTCCCCAGAGTTTGGGGCGGCGGTGAGGCTCGACCTGTTGGAGGGGGAGGAGGTCGAGAGGACGATCGCGGAGGTCGCCCCCGAGGTCGTATTCCACACCGCCGCCCTGACGGACGTCGACAGGTGCGAGGATGATCCGGATCTAGCCTGGAGGACGAACGTCCTGGGGACGGAGCGGGTCGCGAGGGCTGCGGCAGAGGCGGGGGCCCATCTGGTCTACGTCTCCACCGATTACGTCTTCGATGGCCTGCGGGGGATGTACCGGGAGGAGGATCGGACCGACCCCGTCAACTGCTACGGCCGGACGAAGCTTTCGGCGGAGGGGTTCTGCGACTTTGTCGCCAGGACCTCTGTCATCTACGGGGCGAGGCCGGCGAGCGGGAAGGTCAACTTCGCCCTCTGGCTCGTCGAGCGGCTCGCCGCCGGCGAGGAGGTCCGGATCGTCACCGACCAGTTCATAACCCCCACCCTCAACACCAACCTCGCGAGGATGCTCCTCGAGGCCGGGGAGAGGAGGCTTGTGGGGGTCTACCACATGGCGGGGGCGACGAGGGTATCACGATACGGCTTCGCTGTCGAGATCGCGAGGGCCTTCGGCCTCGACGAGGGGCTGATCGCCCCCTCGAGGATGTCGGATATGAGGTGGAGGGCGAAGAGGCCGAGGGACTCCTCCCTCGACACCTCCAAGGCGGCCCGGCTCCTGGCGGAGGTGCCCTCGCCCCTCCGGGAGTCGTTGAGGGCCCTGAGGGAGGAGATCGGCTGAAGGGCAGGATCGTCTCATCCCGAATTGTGGCATGAAGGGCGGAACGAGAAAGATCGAAGGCCGATATGAAATGATAATCAAGAAGATAAAAGGTGGATTTTAAGCAGGGCGAACGGGATTATTTTGAAGGTGGCGATATTTTACGACTTCATCGGTGCCGTCGGCGGCGGGGAGAGGGTCGCCCTCGTCCTCGCCCGAGGCCTGGGGGGGGACTTGATCACCACGGACGTCGACCCCGATTCGGTGAAGAGGCTCGGGTTTGATGATGTCACCATAATCAGCCTTGGAAAGACGATCCCGGTCCCTCCTCTCAAGCAGATCTCGGCTTCAGCCATCTTCAGAAGGTGTGACATCTCGGACGATTACGACTTTTTCATCTTCACCGGCAACTGGTGCCACTACGCTGCGAAGAGGCACAAGCCGAACCTCTGGTACTGCTATTCTCCGGTGAGGGCCTTTTATGATCTAAGAGCCTCTGTGGTATCCCGCCAACCAAACCCGGCCCTGAAGGGCCTGGCGGCCCTCTGGATAAACCTCCACAGACGGTTTGATCAGCGATCTGTGCGATCCGTGGAGAGGATCGTCGCCATCAGCTCCAATGTCCAGAGGAGGATTGAGGAGGAGTACGGCCGGAGATCGGCCGTCGTTTATCCGCCCGTCGAAGTTGATAGGTTCAGGTTCGAGGGGTGCGGGGACTTCTGGCTCTCGGTGAACCGGATATACCCCGAGAAGAGGATCGAGCTGCAGTTCCAGGCCTTCGGAGCCCTTCCCGAGGAGAGGCTGTTGGTGGTGGGAGGCTATTCCAAGGGGGACCTCGCCGCCAGGTATTATAAAAAGCTGGTCGAGAATATCCCCGATAATGTGACTATGCTGGGAGAGGTCTCCGACGAGGAGCTTTTCGCCCTCTACTCCCGGTGCAAAGGTTTAATATGCACCGCCATGGATGAGGACTTCGGCCTCACTCCCGTCGAGGCTATGGCAAGCGGAAAGCCGGTGATAGCTGTGAAAGAAGGGGGTTTCCTGGAGACGGTGGTCGACGGTATTACTGGCAGGCTTGTCGAGCCAAATGCTGATAGGATCGCTGAAGCGGTCCGCGAGATCTCCGAAAAAGGAGGCCTCCAATACAGAGACGCATGCCGAGAGCGGGCCGGGGTTTTCTCAGAGGAAACGTTCATAAGGTTAATCAAGGATGAGATCGCCGAGGTCATCGATAGAGCTTGAGACAAGTTGGGAGGATATGAATTGAGCGTTCTTGTTACTGGCGGTGCTGGGTTCATCGGTTCCAACCTGGTGGAGGAACTGTTGGCCTCTGGGATTGATGTGGTGGTTCTGGACAACCTGAGCACCGGAAGCCTCGAAAACTTGGAGGGAGGCTCCAGAAATTTGGAGGTCATAGAGGCGAGCTGTCTGGATCTGCCGAAACTGGACATAAGACCTGATGGTATATACCACCTGGGGATCCCATCCTCTTCGCCGATGTACAAGAAAGACCCGTTTTTGGTGGGCGAGGCTATCAACGGGATGATCGCCATCCTCGAGCTCGCGAAGAAGACTGGATCGAGGGTCGTTTACGCCTCCACATCTTCGCTGTACAGCGGCCAGACTCCACCTCACCGGGAGGAAATGGAGGTTCTGGTAACTGACTACTACACCGAGGCGAGATTCTCGATGGAGAGGTTGGCTGAGCTCTATAGAAAGCTATTCGGAGTCGAGGCCGTCGGGATGCGGTTCTTCTCCGTCTACGGCCCCCATGAAGCGGCAAAGAAGCAATATGCCAACATCGTCACCCAGTTCCTCTGGGAGATGATGGCCGGTAGGGCTCCCGTCATCTATGGGGACGGGACTCAGACCCGAGACTTCGTCTACGTCAAGGACGTCGTCCGCGCCCTTCGGCTCGCGATGGGATCAGACTACGTCGGGGCTCTGAACGTCGGCACCGGCAAGAGCTACAGCTTCAATGAGGTGGCAGAGATTCTGGCGAATAGGATGGGGCTTTCCCTAGAGGCGGAACACGTTGAAAATCCCATCAAAAATTACGTCGCCCACACCCTGGCGAACACCTCAAAGGCTGAAGAGGTTCTGGGGTTCAGAGCTGAGCACTCCCTGGAGATGGGGATAGATGAGCTATTGAAGAGCTACTGAGGCGTTTGAGCTAATATGATAGCATAACAGCCTCAAGCAAGATTGGGAGAAGAGATTTGTTCACGCCGGATCATATTCGCGAGCTGTGGGGTTACAGGAGCCTTATAGGAAAGCTGGCCTGGAGCGATTTCAAGCTGCGATACAAGAACTCGGTATTGGGGTTCTTCTGGACGCTCCTGGAACCTCTGCTGATGCTACTAGTCCTATACGTCGTATTCAGCAACCTCATGCGGATTCAGGTCGAGCATTATCAGCTTTTCCTGCTTTTAGGCATAATTACTTGGAACTTTCTAGACCGTGGGACGTCCATGGGGATATCAGGAATTATAGGCAAGCCGAGCTTGGTACAGAAGGTCTACTTCCCCCGGGACGTTCTAATTATATCGGCTTGCCTCACGGCGTTTATGATGACCCTTCTGGAGCTCGCAGTCTTTGCCGTCTTCATGGCAGTCTTCAGGGTGACACTGACGGCGGCGATCATTTACTTCCCATTGGCATTCGTCCTTCTCTTCGGGATGGTCCTGGGTCTTTCCCTCGCCCTCTCGGCCCTTAACGTCTCATTTAGGGATGTCCAGTTTATATGGCGGGTGATCCTCCAGGCAGGATTCTTCGCGACTCCGATCCTCTACCCAGTAACTATATTTCCTCCAAACCTCCAATGGCTGGTGATGCTCAACCCCATGGCGAGGATCGTATCGATGCTGAGAGACTGCACCCTCTATGACACCGCATCGGGAGTGGGAAACGTCATCTACATCATCGCCTCCACGGTGATGATACTGATGGCAGGCTACTTAATATTTGATCGGCTCGAGCCGAGGTTCGCGGAGGAGATTTAAATGGCAGCCGTCGAGGTGGAACACCTCTGGAAGACCTTCAAGATCCCCCACGAGAAGAGGACGACGATATTTGAGAACCTGGCGGGCTTCGTCAGGCCAAACGAGTACGAGACCTTCGAGGTTCTCAAGGATGTGAGCTTCTCGGTTGGGGAGGGCGAATGCATCGGCATCATAGGTGATAATGGCTCGGGAAAGAGCACCCTTCTCAAGGTTATCGCGAACATCCTCCGGCCAAGCCGGGGGAAGGTCCACGTTACCGGTAGGATGACCCCCTTCCTCGAGCTAGGGGTGGGGTTTCAGCCGGACCTCACGGTGAGAGAGAACGTTGGGATATATGGGACTATCATGGGCCTCTCTAACGGCCAGATCAAGAGGAGGATCGACGATGTGATCGACTTTGCAGGGCTTCGGAAATTCGAAGATGCAAAGCTGAAGAACCTCTCCTCGGGGATGCAGGTGCGGCTCGCCTTCTCGACGGCAATCCAGACCGATCCCGATATCCTTCTGGTGGATGAGGTGTTGGCGGTAGGAGACATGGATTTCCAGCAAAAATGTTTCGAAGTTTTTAACCGTTATCGAAGAGATGGGGTGACGATCCTCTTGGTCTCTCACGATCTGGGATCGATAAGGCGTTTCTGCGACAAGACTCTCCTCCTCGGTGGAGGCGACCAGATCGCTTTTGGTGCGACGAGTGAGGTGCTTGATATCTACGTCCATGGTGAGAAAAGGTGATACATCCAGGAGTTTGTATCATGGATATATATAAAAATGTTTCTTATTTAAACGAGGCTCCTTATAAAGGTTATCTGCTCCGGAAGGAAGCCAGATGGCCTCATGTAAATAAATTACCAAATATATTGAAAAGTAAATTATCCGCAATCCTTTACGAGACCTTCAGCAGGCCTATTATGCTAAATTGCGAGACTGTTAATATCTGCACCAATGACTGCATCATCTGTCCCTACAGCAAGATGAAGCGCGATAAGACCGTAATGTCCCAGGAAATATTCGAAAAGGTACTCCGAGATTATTCGGATATCGGCGGAGGTTATCTAACATTGACTCCCAAAAATGGAGAATTTTTTTTAGATAGTATATTGCCTGATAGGCTAGCAATTTTAGAGAATTATCCCAAAGTAACGCAGGTATCGATCACAACCAATGCCGTTCCAATAGATCGTTTTTCGGATTATCAACTTAAAAAAATAATAGATCATTTTGATCGGATTCACATTTCCATATATGGACTTGATCATGATGAGTATCAGAAGATGACTCAGCGAGATTATTATTCAAAGATGGTGGCAAACGCCAACCGGATAATAGGATTGAGAGATGAACGGAAGACCGAGATGGTATTAGGTTTTAGATTTTTAAAGAATCACTCGAATAGTGATATCGAACAATGGATCAAAAGAAATTTGGGGAATGAATTTTTTTACGCGTACACCAATACTTATATGAATTGGAATGGGGCGATTGAAGAAAAAGGTATCATCAATTATGAAGGACGATGGCAGAAGAGAGTAGAAGGCGATTCCCTCTGCCTTCTGCCTATGATCCTAGCTTTGGTGTACTCCAATGGAGATGTCTCATATTGCCCCTGCAATGATTATGATATATGCGAAGAGTTTCGGCTCGGCAACGTCGGAGATGAATCACTGAAGGAGCTCTTCAACTCCAAGAAGAATCGAGAGCTTTGGAGAACTCTGCCGAGCAGATGCTTAACTTGTACTGCATACGCTCCAATGATCAAAATTTTAGAAGAAGATGCCGACGTATTTGACGATCCTCTCAAGTATGTCGGAGGTTGATATTCATAAGATGTGTAGGTTTTTATTAGGTGATATGGTTGGATTTTAATAAAATCAAGCATTTTGGTTTGAAGATGCTGGGATCCGTCGGTGCGGAAGAAGACCGCATATTTGAGTTGCCCTGCCAGCCCTTTGGGGCGGGAGATACTGAAAGATGTATCGAAATTCCCTGGGCGATCTCATGTTATGGAGGCGAAGAGAGAGTTTTAGACGTGGGGTATGCCAACGCCGAAAATAGATATTTGAAGGAACTATTATCTCTGAGCGTCCCCGAACTCTACGGCTTAGATGTGGTAAGCAAAGACGTCGATGGGATCATCCCGATCAAAGGTGATATAAGAAGGACCAGTTTTCCAGATAATTTCTTTGATTTGATTCTTTGCATTTCAACTATAGAGCACATAGGAAAGGATAATTCTATATATTTTGAGGATTATAATAATGCCGACGCCAGAGGCGATTATAACGCGATCAAAGAGATGCGCCGGATAACAAAGAAGGGCGGGAGAATTGTATTAACCGTTCCCTATGGAAAGCTCCATGATTACGGGTGGTTCACCCATTACGATGATCGTAGATGGAACGATCTTATCAGGTTCTCTGGGTGCAGGAGATTGAGGGAGGATTTTTTTATTTATGACGACGGATGGTACAAAACAGATAAGGCTAGCTTGAAGACCGTTTTGTATAATGATAATGATGCGCCTGCGGCAGCGGGGTTGGTTTGCGCAATATTAAAAAAATAAGTCAAACTGGCGGCGGCACACCCCGCAGCAGAGCTGCGGGGTATTCGATAAAAATAATAGGGCTCCTCGCTGATTTGTGTGGGTGAATTTAAGGTATCACCAATCCCGTAGCTTTGTCCCTATAACTTCAAGACTGCCGGGAATAGGGATGATTGTGAGATGTATCGCTACCTTCGGACTCAGGAACGGAATTCATGGCACGTATTTGCATGATAGAATCCGCTTATCGCTATCCTGAAGTTACCCACACAGAATAGCGAAGAGCCAATAATAGCTTATCACCACGAGGCAGGACGTTCTTGTTATATTCGTGCATGATGGAAAAGTCTATGAGGTTTCTCATGGCCTAAAATATAATGTTGCTAGTATATAAAATCAACCATTGATTAGGGTTTTCGAAATCCTCTCCTCTATTATAATTCATAATATTTTCAATGGGCTGTACCAAAACTTATATAAGCCCAGAGATCTTCGGAGTTTTGTTATACTAGGTGGGAGGTTCGATATACAATGCACAAATTGCTCGTGGGATTGATCCTCATGAGTCTCACCCTAGCATCCCTCCCAGGTGCTGTGGGTGTGATATCTTATGGAGGAGCCAACACAGAAAGCACCGGCGCGTTAGCGGACGGTGACAGCAACATCGTGAATAATGCACCGGGTGGATCACCGATATTGTTCATGCCGGATAAAGAGGTATACACCACTTTTCCTGGTAAACCTTTAGTGGGTGGTTACGACCCAATAGTCGTTGATCCATCAGGCCTTGGCCCGTATTCCCGTTATGCACATGCTTATGTGTATTCAGGGGTAGATATTCCTGCTGGTACTGCTGGAAGCGCCAATACTGAATGGCACGGTTCCAGAGACGCATCCGCCACTCGAGTACTAGCCAGCGGTGATACGGTCAATATGAGGGCCATCGTCGATGGAGGTACGAGAGCAGCCGCCTCGAGCGACGGCAATAATGCTCGTGATGTACAAGCTGAGTCATTAATTGACGCTTTCGCAGCCTTAGATCCGAACCAGCAAGTCCTCATTGGGAACGCCCAGATCACTTCAAGAGTCGAGATTGATACCACTGGACAGGCTATCGCTGGAACCACAAAGCGATTGACCGTTGGGGATGGGCCCCAGGGCGAGGCTATGGCCACCTTCGCAGCGGACAGAGTCCACACCGTAGGAGGAACCACTCAGACCGTTGCAAAGATTCTGGGGACGGCAAAAGGTACCACCAACGTTGAAGCTCAAAATACCAACAATGGTCAATCGATAGGGGACCAGACGGTTTTCGGCTATGCGACCGTCAACACTATGGCGGGGGCTGAGTTCAGAGACACCGGCGGCATTCTGAACGGACACATAAGCTACTCGAGCAGCGACATCCGGTCCAGCGGCTTTGCACTTAGAAGAAACAACGCTGGGAACGGGCCGACTATAGTAACGTCTGTCGCCAGCGGCAGTGCAGAAAGCCAGGCGTGGGATCCGGACTCATCTTGGACGGCTCCAAAACAGGCAGGTACCGAAACTGCTGCCACCAAAGTCAGCGGATACACCTCCGCCCTAGCTGAAGCACCGCGGGAGCGAGATGTCGCATTCGGCAATCCCATAGGAACCGCTGGGTATCTGAGCGTCAATCCAACAGTGATCAATGTGGGACAGCAGAACATTCCAGTAGGTCAGGTCTGGTCTCAGATACACTCTGCTGCGGGAAGCGAAATGGACATATTTGGCACTCCTGCTACGGCCAACAATGAACGCGATGCCATTTCCTTCACTTATACCACAGCTTACGTAAACCGTGGTGGCGCTACGCAGGCCGATCAGGCGGCAAACGCTGTCAAAGCGTATACCTACATCGGTGATATAAGCAAGGGCTGGACAGATGCTGGAAATGCCATGGCGGTCTCCAGGGACAACTCTCAGTCAGACATGGTCTCGCAGGCGTCTCTGAATAACGTGCTGCAGAGCTCAGGGTCTCATATGGTGAGCACCAGTGTAGCCGCACCCGTGGTACCAGTTTCGCCTATTCCAACGGCAACCGGTTCAACGGCGGGCTTGGTCGCTAGGGCGACCTTCGATCCGACCCTGCAAACCGGATTAACTCAAGTTCCCGCTCCGGGAATGGGCTTCCCCACCGTTGCAGACCTAGGTTACGGCGGTCTCGCTAACCCGTTCTTCATGAACGGGTTCATAACTAGCGGCCCAGGCTTCACCTTCAACCAGTTCGACGCCGCGGGCTCGTTGGTTATCTCTGACTCTCAGGAAGCGGTGTCCACGTCTTCTGCTGGTACCTACCGCGTGAGAGTGGGACCTGAGAAAGTCCAGGAGTGGATAGTCGGTAACGATCCGCTGAACAACCTCTACGTTGAGACTCCAGCTTCGGTCACTTACAACTTCCCGAACGCTGGAACTGCGGTGCCAATAGGTGCTGTTCACAACGCCGGCAACCCCGACATCTACGCTTGGAACGGTGCAGTGGGCGGACCTCAGTAAGTGAGGTCTCCCAACCTTTTTTTTATTTGGATCGTGTTTCAAAAGGGGGGTCTTGATGCGAATCGGTTTTATCTTATCACTTTCTCTATCAATCTTACTGATTACATGTACAGCCTTGGGGGCGACGGTGGTGACGGGCGGCTGGTCTGTCGAGGGAGACGGATCAGGTTCGACCCAAGCGGAGAGCATAGTTTGCGGATCTGATCCCGCCATAACGTTGGGTATAAGGTCGTCGTCCTCCACCTTCGGACCGGGGAGCTTCTCCTTCGAGAGGACCGGGAGCCATAGCGTGGAAGTGCCTCTGGGAGGGTACGTCCTGGCGGTGGGGTTCAACGGGACGGTCAGCTCCACCATCTCTACCAGCGGTTTTGGAACTGGTTATACTTCCTCGTTCATAGGCGCCACAGCCACGGGGATATCCACAGGCCATACCATCAATGGATCTGACAGCTATGACATCTTCGGTTCGGCGGATGTTCAGACGGAAGGTTACCTTTACGGCGTGGGGACTGGGACGGCGGACGCCGATGGGTCTTCTCACTATTCCGTGGTCAAGATAGGTACTCCGACTGAAGTCTGGGGTCAGGTGGCGGGCGAGAGCGGATTGAGGTTGGAGGGGAGGTCTTATGACTCATTTTCCACTACTGGAAACACGCCAAATGGCCTGCATGCTGAGTCGAGGGTGAGGAGGACCATATTAGAAGAGGAATCTTCCAGCAGCTCGAGCCGGATAACGTCTTACGCCTCGGTGGCCAACGATGCTGCAGCCGATGTCTTCGCGAAGGGGACCGCCGAGAGCGGAGGGTGGAGTTCGGACTCGATCGGGGCGAAGGTGCGCGGCGCAAACGAGAACGTCGCCTCTTCGGCGAGAGGAGAGATATCCGGGCGGGCCGAGTCAAGCGGTTATGGAGACGCTGCCAGCATATCGGCGATCGTCCAGTCGAGCGCAACGAGGGATCCGAGGCTTTACGTCTCAGGCGGGCCAGCAACTTATGCGGCGAGCAGCCAATCTTCGTCGACTCCCGTGACCTCCGCGGAGATCTCTGTCAAGAACTCGACATGGAGTTCTGAAGCTTTGGCAGAGGCCAACAAGACCGCCTTCGAGGCCGGCAACTTGACGGATCTTCGATCGGAGGTTTGGGTAAAACAGCCTGGAGCCAGCGCCATCTCCTTTGGGAAGGTTTTGATGTATGCGGATTATCAGGAATATGAAGGAAGGAGCATCATAACCTCCAACTTCAGCCTGGACACCTATTCAGAGGCTACAAAGAACACCAGCGCTTTCGCCAGAACCAACCTCGGGCCGTACGGCAACGGCTCAATAAGGTCCGGCGATGGAACTATATCCGGGGAGGCGGGGTTTGTTGGCAATCTGACTCACCTCTCAATAGTGAACGCCAGCGAGCAATATGCGAGGGCAGCGAATATAGTGGATATGGTTTATGTGAACACGAACCCTCTGGGGTTCGAGGTGATCAGACAGCCTGCCAGAGCTGACACCATATCGGACCCGAATGCGGCTTGGGCCAGGACGGAGGGGGCGTATTTCCTGGCCTCCTAATTTTTTTATAATTTATAAACAAGCGAGTCGGAATACTTATATTCCTTTGTAGGATATGCTTTTTGTCAGGTGGTCGGATCGAGATTCTCCTATTCCGATCGGCGGAGAGTTGACCGGTTTAACAGAAAATAGCGGAGAACGGCTGATCATATAAGTCACCCCTTCAGCTGCAGCCCGAAGGATGATATAAGGAAGCAGAAGATATTTGGCTCGAGGAGATGAATGGCGTTGGATACCTTCGAGATTCGCGATGGCGAGATAGATGCCGAAGAGATTATGCAGAAAATCAGGGAGAATATGCGCAAGAGAAAGGAGGCTGGCATCTATCCTGAGAGGGATATCGAGGAGGTCCGAGATGCACTTGCCATGGATAAAGCAGCTTCTACATCCTCTGGAGGGAGGAAGGATCTCGATTACATAACCTACAACTGGGACATCGAAAATAAGGGCTATCTGATAAGCTCTCACAGGCGGGCCACTGGAAAGTTGCTTGTAAAGGGGAGGCAACTCGTCCATGGAGAGGTTCGTCGTTACGTCGATCCTATCGTCTCTAAGCAGAAGGAGTTCAATGCGAGTTCAGTCAGGCTTCTCACCCATATTTCACAAAAGGTAGATGAGATATCGGAGAGGATTGCAGATATCGAAGAGTCGCTCCATGGGGAGGTTGAAAGTGAGATAGGGCGCGTAGAGAGTGAGATAGGGCGTGTGGAGAGTGAGATAGGGCGTGTGGAGAGTGAGATAGGGCGTGTGGAGAGTGAGATAGGGCGTGTGGAGAGTGAGATAGGGCGTGTGGAGAGTAGCATTGAATCTGTGGTCAGAAGAGAAGCGAACGCCATATTATCGTCGATGAACCAGGATATAGAGAACAAGGCCTGGCTTGCTTCAATAATCGAAGGGAGGCTGCACGATTATGAGAAGGTATCTCTCTCTTCTGATGGGCATTCAGATTACAAGAGAACTAATTACTTCCTATTCGAGGAGGCTTTTAGGGGATCAAGAGAAGAGATCAAGAAGAGACAGGCGGCTTTTATCCAGTTCTTTGACCGATGCGATGCCGTTTTAGATATCGGATGCGGCCGGGGCGAGTTTCTTGAGAACCTGAAAGAAAGGGGAATCGGATCGAAGGGCATCGACATAGATGACGATATGGTTTCATATTGCAGGTCTAAGGGGGTTGATGTCGAGAAGGTTGATGCTGTCGCTTATCTTGAGGGGGTTGAAGATAAGAGCCTGGACGGGATCTTCATAGATCAGGTGGTCGAGCATCTTGAGCCTGATTATCTTGTCAAGCTTATTGGTCTTTGCTACCAGAAGCTGAAATATGGATATTACATCGTGGTGGAGACGGTAAATCCACTATCTTTCGCCTCCTTTGCTAACTTCTACATAGATCCAACACATATTAGGCCGGTCCACCCACAGACATTGAGGTTCTTTCTGGGATCGGTGGGTTTCAGGGAGTTAGAGACGAGATTTTTTTCGCCTATTCCCGAAGAGGCCAGGCTTAAGAAGCAGGAGTTTAGATGGGATATTGAAGAAAGGGAGAAGGAGTTCCTTGAGATCTACAATAGAAACGTCGATATGATAAACAACGCGCTTTATGGGGCTCAGGATTTCGCAGTTATAGGGAAGAAATGACAATGAATTATCTGGGAGAAGTGGGCAAATCGATGGGCAAAAAGATTCAAGTGCATCAGATACATCCTTCTGTCAGTTATGGGGATGCTATAGGGAATGATATGGTGGAAATACAAAATCTGCTACGGAAAATGGGGTATGATTCGAATATATATGCTAAATATATTCATCCAAAGATGAATGAAGTCAAAAATTACACTGAATATTTAAAGGTCAGCTCTCGCGAAAATATCCTTCTGATACATTATTCTATAGGTTATGGAGAGGAGTTGCTGTCTTTCATCGAGTCGCTGCCGGACAAGAAAATTCTAATTTATCATAATATTACACCAAGCCATTTTTTCAAAGATATAAATTCAGACTACGAATATTTTACAAAAGTAGGGAGGGAGGAACTCAAACAATTTAGAGATATAGTAGATCTCGCGTTGGCAGATTCTGAGTACAATCGAGAAGAGCTCAATGAGGTGGGTTTCAAGATTACTGGGGTTTTGCCTATAATAATCGATTTTGAAAAATACGATAAAATAGCCGATGATAAGCTGCTTAGGAGATATGATGACGATTACGTGAATATTTTATTTGTTGGAAGAGTGAGTCCCAATAAGAAATTTGAAGATATAATAAAATCTTTTTACTACTATCAGCATATAAACTCTAAATCCAGGCTGTTCTTGGTCGGCTCTGGAGAAGGGATGGATAGATACAGGAATTATCTGGATAATTTGGTCAAAGAGCTGAAGATTAAAAATGTATATTTTACAGGTCATGTTAGTTTTGAAGAATTGGTAGCATATTTTAAATTAGCTGATATCTTTTTGGTCATGAGCGAGCACGAGGGTTTCTGCGTCCCTCTGCTAGAAAGCATGTTCTTCGAAATTCCAATTATGGCCTACAAATCCACAGCTATACCCGATACGCTTGGAGACTCGGGCATTTTGGTACAAGAGAAGAACTATGCCGAAATTGCAGAGATGATTGATTTACTGGTCGGCTCTTCAGAGCTTAAAACTAAGATAATCAATAGACAAAAAGAACGGCTTAAATATTACAATAAGGATAAAATAGGTATTATGCTCAGATCGTATCTGGAGATGATAGCAGAAAATAAAAAATCAAAACCATCGATAAGGATCGAGGGGACCTTCGAAGATTCTTATAGCCTTTCTATAGTCAATAGAAACCTTGCCCTAGCCTTGGATGCACTGGGCGAAAACGTCTCTATATACGCAACGACGGGAAGTGGTGACTATACCCCCAAAGAAGGAAGTATCAATGATGAAAAAGTAAAGTCGTTGTGGGAAAAAAGAATCCTTAATCCATATTTCGTAATCAGGAACATATATCCTCCAAGAATTACAGATATGAAAGGAAAGTATAATCTAATAAATTTTGCCTGGGAGGAGTCGCTGATACCAAACCAGTGGGTTGGCGATTTTAACAGATTGGATGGAATAATGGTACCAAGCAATTTTGTCAAAAATGTGCTTATCAACTCTGGTGTCACGAGTAAGATCGAAGTAATTCCTAATATAATAGATATCGGATTATTTACTCGGGAAGTAAAACCGATGGAGTCCTATACCAGAAAAGGGTTCGTGTTTTTGAACATTGGATCAGGATTTCCGAGAAAAGGTGTCGATGTGCTCATAAGGGCTTACACCGAAGAGTTCACCAGCGACGATGATGTATCCCTAATTTTAAAGAGCTTCCCAAATATACATAATAATATCCAAGAGCTGATCAAAGCTGCAACAAAGAGTAATGGTCCAGAAATAATTCATATTGAAGAAGACATGTCGGAAGATGAAATAATCTCCCTTTATAAGGCGTCTAATTGTTTCGTCTCTCCAACCAGGGGCGAAGGGTTTGGCCTGCCGATGGCTGAGGCGATGCTCTGCAAAATACCTGTAATAGTCACTAATTATGGAGGCCACTTAGATTTCTGTAGCAAGGATAATTCTTATTTGATAGACTTCGAATTGACTCTTTCGAGGACTCATTTGAAGGCCGAGTATGGAATAAAAGGGTCCATGTGGGCAGAGCCTGATACTAAGCACTTAAAGCGGTTGATGCGATATGTTTACGAAAATAAAGATAGCTTAGAGGTTAAAGACAAAACTGAAGCGGCGTATAATAATATTATAACAAATTTCAACAGAGAAACCTCGGCCAAAAGAACGATCAATTTCTTAAATAAAATATCATCAAAGACTAAATTAGGGATGGTATCCACTTGGAACACAAAATGCGGGATAGCTGAATATACGCGCTACATTATCGAAGGATTGCCCAACGACATCGAAGTAACGGTATTCTCAAATCATGTAGACTTAAAAGAACTGATCCGTGAAGATGAGGGTAATGTAATAAGATGCTGGAACGCATATTTTGACGATCTGGATCAGCTTTACCGAAATATAATCAAGGAAAATTTGAATAAGATCCATTTTCAGTTCAACTTCGGCCTTTTTGAGCTGAATGCATTGATATCGCTGATTAATAAATTAAGACTTAAAGGCGTTAAGACCATAATCACTTTTCATTCCGTCGATGATACAGAAGCATTCGGTAAGGAAATTAGCCTCAGAGATTTCAAAGAGGATCTGAAACTGGTAGAATCCATCTGGGTACATACCAGTGACGATCGTGAGAAATTATTGTCCATCGGCTTAGATGATAACGTCATTCAGATTCCTCAGGGCAACAAAGTCTATCCTGATACAGATAAGAACTTGATAAGATCAAACATCTTTTCAAATTCTAAAATAATCTCAACATTCGGCTTTTTCTTGCCTCACAAAGGAATTCTGGAAACCATAAGAGCTTTGCCCAAACTAGTAGAGATCTGGCCAGATATCCTTTTTTTAGTCATTAGCGCGTTGTATCCAAACTCGATATCCGCCGAGTACTATACAAAATGCAAACAAGAAGCTGAGAGATTAAAACTAAATAAGAACGTTATATTTATGAAGAATTTTTTGGACGAAGAAGAGTGTATAGAGCTATTACAGGCGTCTGACATGGTTGTGATGCCCTACAAAGAGACAAAAGAGTCCTCAAGTGCTGCTGTGAGGTTCGCTTTGGCATCTCATAGACCTGTGATGGTAACTGATCTGCCTATATTCAAAGAATTTAATGATGAGGTGTACAAAATACAAAATAGTTCTCCCGATGCCATAGCTGATGGAATCATTAAATTATATGGCAGCAAAGATCAAAGAGATCAAATTATTGCTTCATCTGAAAAGCTGATCGAGCTAAACAGCTGGGAAAATATAGTCAATATATATAATGAAAAGATACTAAAAGCGATAGAAATTGTAAAATCTAAAGATATGATCGGTATCAGGGAGCATAAAGATCCAGTTAAATTGAGTAATAATTATAGTATTCAAATAGATCATACAAAGAGATATTTTGAAGAAGTAGCTAGAAGAGGGGAATTGGCTGAGATAGAGCGAATTAATCATTTAAGATATAAAATATTTATAGATCTGCTAATCAAATACAACGCCCAAGGAAAGATTTGCGATATAGGCTGTAACTATGCAAATGTTTGGTATGAATATCTTAGAAATTTAGGTCTTGAATATTATTGCGTGGATCTAAATCCCGACGTGATTGATTATATGAAAAAATTACTTTCGAAATCGAATGTAAATGAAAACGATCGAGCTAGGATAGGCAGACTGGAAGATATCCCATTTAATAATAATTTTTTCGATATAGTTTATGCAGGACATATTATAGAACATACAACACGTCCGGAAAAAGCATTTAGCGAAATAAAACGAGTTATGAAAGACGATGGACTATTAATATTTGTAGTCCCGTGTGGATATGATGAGGAACCCGCACATACATATAATCGAGATAAGCAAGAATGGCTCAATGATCTAGAAGAGCATGGCTTTATTGTACATGAGTATAAACAACATAATGATAAATACATAGCAGATCGTATGCTAAATGAGCTCTGGGGTATTGCAAGCAAAAAAAGTTAATATTCATATATTGTGCTGGTGCTGGGCTTGCGGCTTTCCGTTATTTTTAACGAATACCCCGCAGCTTGCTGCGGGGTGCGCCGCCGCAATTTGACGTGAACGTGAGCGAAAGCTTTAAATTGGTCATTAAAAATAGACCTCAGCATGAAAGCTCTCTTGGCCGTAGCAGCGGTACTCGTGTTATCATCAGTCATCGCCACCAGCCTGCAGGTCGAAGGGGGCAAAGACATTATAATCATCGGAATTGGTAATAACACTTCTGGAGAAGGTAGACCACCTACATTTGATATAAGCTATCCTGGGCCTTCGCCTACGGATCCCAGCCAGTATAGAAGTCCGGCAACAAACGTTACCCCCCCACCAGTCCCACCAGAACCTGACACGGAATTGAACTGGAGTTCAAGAAGGAAAACCGCTCCAATTTTGTTCGAGATGAACGGCGAGGTCGAGGGTATCGGAAGGTTTTCAGAGTGGAGGGAGATAAGTGAAATGGCAGGGTTGGATGCAAAACAAACCTCTAGCGCCACGTATGGAGAATTTTTTATTTCCAGAAGACTTCTATTAATAAGCGATAAACTCGACTTCAATCGAACAGAATCCAAAAAAGATGGAGATCTTGAGGTTACAGTAAGAGAACAATGGCCTACATATATCGCATCTAATGATTATGTGAACTTTTTAGGTGTCGGTTATAGAGGCAGAGAAAGATATTCTAACAATGGCGATTTGGTTCAGAGCAAATTCGAGTCCGGAGATATTTTAAAGGAGTCTATATATGTAGGAGGTCTAGATAATGCCCTCATAAAGGCTTACGTCTCGAACAACGGAACTATTGAGGATGCGTTGTATAATAAAACAACAAAATACAGCATTGAAGCCGAATATGCAGGCATATTTAATCTCAATATGCATATGCTAAGTGATAACGCCGTTTCAGTAATTTCAGAAGATTATACCGGCATAATGAATATAAGAATGAACATGATAAACCGGGAGAGTTTCAACGAATCTGAACCATTTTATGACCCTTTGTGTTTGACTTCTTCACCTACTGAAATTGGGTTTTCCTAGGCTTATTAATATCGAGACGGTTTCCATACGGCCATTATGATGGAAGTCTGTAGCTATCGATTTCGCTGTCACCGCTCATGAGATCAAAGATTACGAAACCGGCTAAATAGCGGTGGAATAGCTGGAGAATTGAGAGAGGTATTAACAAAATAAATTAAATAAAAATATAAAAAACAAATTAACAGCGAAATTTATATACCTAATGATCTAGTTAATCTTGGTGATTGCATGAAGAAGACTATCTTATTGACGTCAGCCATATTTTGTGGCATTTTCAGCATGACTAGTTCATGCGTAGCCGAATCAGAAAATGGTATAGATGAAGAGATATTAATGTACGATAGTGGTATTCCCACTGGTTTATCGGGCACATCGCTTTTGGGTAATGTTGCGCAGGCTGTAAGATTTACACCACCCAGCTCTCCTTGGACGCTCACAAAAATTCAGATAGCAGGATGGAACGGTTATGACAACGACACGATACCGAATGCCGAGAAACTTATATATCTAGAAATACGGGATAAAGATCTTAATTTGCTTTATCAATATGCGGATTCTCATATCCCTTACTTCACATATACATCAGTCGTATTGGCGACGATTGAAATCGCACCAACCACTTTAGATGACGACTTTTACGTCTGCTTCTACGATCGAGGAGCGGTTGGTGTTGCATATAACATCACCGAGATCGACGATGGTAGATCGTTTTTTTATGATAGATATACAAAGGAATTAGTGCCCGCTCGGGCAGAGGTGAGTGGATCTGATGAGCTCGCACCTTTAAGCTGGATCATAAGAGCTGTCGGATACTAGGAGCCCAGCACATTATTACGCCCAATAATGGAGGAGCTTAGGGAAATGTCGTGTTTGAAGGGATAAGAGTAGGGGTCGGCGGTCGAATCTACGCCGCTGATCCATCCCAGTTTATCCACGGCCGATTTCGTCGAAGTTCAGGTGACATAGACCGCCACGGTGCTCTCGCCGCTGCATGCGGCGAGGTTGTAGCTCAAGATGAAGCTCTTTTGGCCTGGAGCTCCAAACCTCGAATCGAGCTGATATGTCTCCGTTGATACCTTCTAAAGGGCGCTGCTCGTCAGGACGGCGTCGGCGGGGCTCCAGGTAAGCCTAAGGTTCGAGGGGTCGGCGAGCTCTCCCTCGGTACCGTGGAACCTGACGGTGAGGGAGTAGGGGCTGTAGGCTCTCGCGGCGCTGAACTCCATGGAAGCCCAGCAGATGGCCATCGGGTCCATCGATATAGCCGGCTGGACGAAGATGTTCCCGCCCGGACCGTCCTGATGGACGTAGGCGACCCAGAGGAGGCCGTCGAAGGGGCTGTAGGCGAGGCTCGGCCAGATCTCATCCCCGGAGGTTCCTGTCAGTTGAGCCCTATCGATCAAGCTCCAGCCGGGATCGAACCTCTCCATGTAAAGGTCGAGGCTTCCCCCCTCTTGGGAGCTGTAGACGAGGTTGAAGACACCGTTCCGCCAGAGGAGAGACGGGTGGTCCTGGACCGAAGGGCTGGTGGTCAGCCTCATCTTCTCCAGGGAGTTGAGGCTTCGGTCATACTTCTTGACGAAGGTGTCCTTGTTGCCGGTCTCTTCTGAGACGTAGGCTACGTAAAGCCTATCATCCCCCCCTATGGTAAGAGACGGCCTGTCCTGGTAGCTCGCTTCGGTCGTCACCCTCACTTTCCGGGTCGATGACCAGGCGGAGTTGAACCGCTCGATGAAGATGTCGCCGCCGGAAGACGGACCCGTCTCCCAGGACTGGTAAGCGAGGTAGAAATCGTTTCCAACCCTTACGAGAGATGGGCTGTCTTGGTCTGCTGTGGAGGTGGTCACCTTCCGGGCCTCTACGAGAACGAGGTCGCGGTCGTACTTCTTAACGAATATGTCCCAGTTTCCTGTTTCGTCGGATACGTAGGCTACGTAGTAGTAGCCGTCGGAGTAGATCACCGACGGCGTGTCCTGGTAAGTCGGATCGCTGGTAGCCCTCACCTTCTGAATCAGGTTCCAGCCTGGGTCGAACCTCTTGAGGAATATATCGCCTCTGAATAATGCGCCCGCCTCCCAGGACTGGTAGGCGAGCACGATCCCATCATCGGAGAAGACAAGTGACGGCCTGTCTTGGACGGCGTCGCCGGAAGTGAGCTGCCTGACGCCTCCGGGAGCTCTGATCTGGTAGCCGCTGTAACCCCGAGCGCTGTCGTAGCTCGTGGCAGGTGCGTGATTTCCATCCCTAACGTAGACATAGACGTCATAGGCTCCAGCGTCAGCAGGGTACGTAGACCAGGTCCATGTGGAGATCGTGGACCAGTCCCGCACGACCTTCCAGGAGTTTTCTGTCGAGGGACCCCTGAGCCAGAACTTGTAGAATATGGTGTCCCTGTCCGGGTCGATGGCCGTCGCCGTCCATACGACCGTCGATCCAGCTGATTGAGGGCTCGGCCTGTTCGGGGTCAGGGCCGTCACCACCGGGGGCTGGTTGGCGGGCATTACGGTGATCAGCTGATAGCCCCTGTAACCTATGACATCGTCGTAGCGGCCTGCTGGCTGGTGTTTGCCGTCCCTGACGTAGACCGCAAATTCGTGAACTCCCGCATCCCCAGGGGACGTCGACCAGGTCCAAGTTCTGGTGGTGGACCAGTCCCTGACGACCTTCCAGGCGTTCCCGGTGGAGGGCCCCTTCATCCAAAACCGATAGATTATGGGGTCCCCATCGGGATCATTCGCCGTCGCGGTCCATGTGATCCTGGTCCCAGCGATCTGGGGGCTCGGCCTGTCCGGAGCGAAGCCCGTCAAGACCGGTGGCTGGTTAGAGATGGGTACCGGGTTTACTGTGAAGGTCTCCATCTTGTAAGCGTCCCAGTTGTTGGGGCCCGCGTGCTTTGCGTCCCTGATCCATACGTTCACCTCATAGTTGCCGGGCTGGGATGTGGTCCAATCCCAGAAGTTCGTGTTGGACCAGTCCCGGACCTGATGCCAAGCTTCGCCCGTCGAGGGGCCCTTGAGCCAGAACCGATAGAGGATCGGATCCCCGTCAGGATCTTGGGCCGAAGCCGTCCACCTCACCGTCATGCCCGCAGTCTGGGGGCTGGGCCTGTTTGGAGAAAGGGCAGTAACCACCAGGGGCTGGTTGGGGACAGGTGCCGGGTTTACTTTGAATGGTGTTATCTTGTAAGCATCCCAGCCATCTGAGCCAGCGTGCTTACCGTCCCTAATCCAGACACTCATCTCGTATTCGCCCTGCTGCGACGGAACCCAGTCCCACCAATTCTTGGTGCTCCAGTCCTGGACCTGTTGCCACGCTCCTCCCGTAGAGGGACCTTTTAGAGAGAATGCATAATATACAACGTCCCCAGGATCTGGATCCGTAGCGTCAGCGATCCACCTTATGGGGGTGCCCACTGTCTGGGGGCTCGGCGGGTTTGATGTCAACGAGTTGAAGACCGGAGGTCGGTTGAGGATAGGTGCCGGGCTTACGGTGAAGGTCTCGATCTTGTAAGCGTCCCAGTTGTCAGGACCCGCATGCTTCCCGTCCCTGATCCATACGTTCACCTCGTAATTGCCGGGCTGGGATGTGGTCCAGTCCCAGAAGTTCGTGCTGGACCAGTCCCGGACCTGCTGCCAAGCTTCGCCTGTCGAGGGTCCCTTCAGCCAGAACCGATAGAGGATCGGGTCCCCGTCAGGATCGTAGGCCGAAGCCGTCCACCTCACCGTCGTGCTAGCGATCTGAGGGCTTGAGGGGTTTGGCGTTAACGTGTTGACGACTGGTGTCAACGCCGGTCTAAAATTGTCCAGTTATGGCGGAATAAAACTGTCCATCTACAGATAAGGCTTCTGCTCGAACCAATCACTTTTCACACTTCTCTAGAAAAGTTCTTGGGGATCAGTCCCTGTCGTTTTCGTTCCTTCAGCCTGTAGCTATCCCCCTTGATGTTGACTGTAGTACAGTGGTGGAGAATCCTATCGAGGATAGCCGCCGCGATTACATGATCCCTGAATA
>Ga0334888_1002176_pt1 | contig 22327 bp, 19 predicted proteins | sample GraSluR1_MG_FD_207227 | JGI IMG/M metagenome (GOLD analysis project Ga0334888, IMG submission 207227) | Sludge microbial communities from methane-producing bioreactor in Wageningen University, Netherlands - Granular Sludge_3_08-R1 | ecosystem: Engineered > Bioreactor > Anaerobic > Unclassified ...
CCTGCAGGGCTATGCCGTGCCGATGGCCGTGTGGCAAAGCCCCTATAGCTTCGGCTTCGACCCCGAATTGCAGCCCTATGCTTATGACCCTGAGCTGGCGAAGCAGTTGCTGGCCGAGTCCGGCGTAGCTGACCCGACGCTGGTCTACAACGTGATCGGCGACGACGCCACGGCTAAGGAGATCGCCAACACCGTGGCGGCCATGCTCGAAGCCGTCGGCTTCACCGTCACCATTGCCCAGAAAGAGCGCGCCACCTATTTCGACGACTATCGCGCCGGCACGTTAGACAACATCGTGCCCTTCGGCTGGGGCGGCTGGACCCTGGACGCCGACAACACCTACTACTCCATGTACTACACCGGCGAATCCTATAATCCCGGCTTCTCCGACCCGGAGATCGACGCCCTGCTCGACGAGCAGCGCGGCACGTTGGATCAGGAACGGCGCAAGGATATCCTGTTCCAGGTCAACAAACTGATCTACGACCAGTATCCCGATGCCATGCTCTACCAGGCGCAATACCTGTGGGGCGTGAACAAGCGCGTCAAGGACTTGGCGCTGCCCGCCGACGAGCGGCTGTGGTTCGCCTCGGCCGGCGTCAGCTAAACTGCTCCCGCCTGTGGCACGATGATATCCCGGCAGCCGTCCATGAGCGGACGGCTGCCGGCATAACCCTAATCAAAACAGAACGGCCCGCAGCATGTGGAACTATCTGATCCAGCGCCTGTTCTATTCGATCTTTGTCCTGATCGGCATCAGCCTGATCGTCTTCATCACCGTGCGGCTGACGGGCGACCCGGTCGCTATGCTGCTGCAAGACGGCAACCCCAGCCAAGAAGACCTGGATGAAATGCGCCGTCTGCTTGACTTGGACAAGCCTGTGCCGGTGCAATACGTCAATTTTCTGGCCAAGGCCGTCACCGGCGACTTTGGGCGCAGTTTCCGCTACAGCACGCCTGCGCTCAGCCTGGTGTTGGAGCGCATGCCCGCCACGCTGAAATTGACGTTGGCGGCGATGAGCGTCGCCGTACTCATCGCGTTTCCCCTGGGCATCATCAGCGCTGTGTCGCGGGGCAGCCCGCTCGACTTCGGGGTGCGCCTCGTCAGCCTGATCGGCATCTCCATGCCCAATTTCTGGCTCGGCATCATCCTGATCATCATCTTCGGCGTCAACCTGCGCTGGCTGCCCGTTTCCGGCAGCGGCGGGCTGAAATACTTGATCATGCCGGCCATTGCGCTTGGCTCCGCCTTGGCCGGCACGCTGACGCGCCTGCTGCGCTCCAGCATGCTGGACGTGCTATCGGACGATTACATCCGCACGGCGCGCGCCAAAGGCCTGAGCGGACGCATGGTGCTCACCCGCCACGCGCTGCGCAACGCGCTGATCCCTGTGCTGACCATCCTGGGCTTGCAGTTTGGCCTGCTCCTGGGCGGCGCGGTGATCATCGAAAACGTATTCGCCTGGCCCGGCGTCGGGCGCCTGGTCGTCACCTCCATCGGCCTGCGCGATTATCCGGTCGTCCAGGCCTCTGTCATTCTGCTCGCCGTCATTCTGCTCACCGTCAACTTGCTCGTCGATCTGCTCTATACCGTCGTCGACCCGCGGGTCACTCTGGACTAGGCGAAATCGTCATGGCATCTTCCTCTCAGGCAAACAGCGCAGCGCTCCGCGCCGAGTTGTCGGCCTCGCAGGCCGCCGAAAAAGCATCCCGCGCCCGCAGCCGCCAACGATGGCGCCGCGCCCTCCTCTCCTTGCGTCGCGATCCCTCGGCCATCTTCGGACTCATCATCCTGTCGATCGTCATCTTCGCCGCGCTCTTCGCCCCCTGGATCTCGCCGCACGATCCGGGACTGGTTGACCCGCTGAAGCGTCTGCTGCCCCCCTTCTGGAGCGAGCCGCAGGGCAGCATGGAGCACATTTTGGGCACGGATGCGGTCGGCCGTGACATCCTCTCACGCATCATCTACGGCGCGCGCATCTCCCTGAGCGTCAGCCTGATCTCCGTACTGTTGAGCAGCGCGCTCGGCGTGTCGCTCGGTCTGCTCGCCGGCTATTATGGCCGCTGGGCCGACGCCATCATCATGCGTCTGGTCGACATCCAACTCGCCTACCCGCTCATCCTCTTCGCCATCACGGTAGCCGCCATCTTCGGCGCCAGCCTGCGCAACCTCATCATCGTGCTCGTCATCGCCAACTGGGTCACCTATACGCGCGTCGTGCGCGGGGAAGTGCTGGTGCGGCGGCAAACGCAGTACGTCGAGGCGGCGCGCGTCAACGGCTGCCGCGATGGGCGCATCATCCGCCAGCACATCCTGCCCAACGTCTTTTCTTCGATCCTGGTGATCTTCACGCTCCAGGTCGCCTTTGTCTTGATCCTGGAGTCCGGCCTCAGCTTCCTGGGCCTGGGCGTGGAGCCGACGATTCCGACCTGGGGGTCGATGCTCAACGAGGGACGCAACTACATCATGACCGCCTGGTGGCTGGAGACCTTCCCCGGCCTGGCGATCATGTTCACGGTGTTGGGCATCAACTTGTTGGGGGATTGGATCCGCGACGTGCTCGACCCGCAGTTGCGCATCGATTGAACGCGTCGATTACGCGTAGGCGTTAAGCGTCACGAGTCACAAGTCATCTGTCAATTCTGACTCGTGACGCTTTCACGCCACTCCTGTTCCAGCACGGCGTAGAGCAGCGCATCCCACCAGCGACTCTTGAAATATTCTTTCTCGCGCAGCCTGCCTTCTAGCTGCATGCCGAGCTTCTCCAGCACGCGCGCCGACCCGCGATTCTCCGCGATGCACCACGCCGAGACGCGATGCACGCCCAGCTCCTCAAAGCCATAGGCAACGACGGCGCGGGCGGCCTCGGTGGCGTAGCCGCGCCCCCACTCTGCCGGCGCAAACTCATAGCCGATCTCCGCCTCGCGTTCGTCAATTTTCTCGCGGCGGATGCCCGCGTTGCCGATGAGACGACCGCCGGCCTTTGTCACCACCGCCCACTGGAATTTGATGCGCGGCTGTACCTGCTGCTGTGCGATGAAGTTGCCGATAAACGCCTGCACGTCTTGCAGCGTGCGCTGCTCCCATGTGTTGTAGCGCAGATAGAGCGGGTCCTTCTGGTAGGCCAGCACCGCCTCCCAGTCCGCCTCTTCGAACTCGCGCAGGATGAGCCGTTCGGTGACTAGCTGCATCGACGCGGCCTCAAGCGGTCGTTTCCGCCACCGGCTGCACCGGCGTACCGTCCAGGCGACGCTCGCGCGCAAAGGCGATGTGCGTCCGGCCATCAGGCCGCGCCTGCACCGTACGCTGCGCCGGCTGTGCGCTCTCCGCCGCCAGGCGAATCATCGCCAGGTTGGCGATGCGGTGCGCCTCGGCGCACTCGCGCAGATAGTCGCCCTGGGCGGTTTCGTCCGGCACTTCGGTGATCCAGTCGAGCAGCGTGATGTCGGGATAGCGCAGCGAAAAACTGCGCCAGGTCACCTCGTCCCTGCCCCGGTCCACCCCGCGATAGAAGAAAAGCATGTCGTCGTACACGTCTTTGGGCGACGTTTCGGGCAACCATTGATGGCCGTATGCGTCGTAGCGTTCCAGCCAGAAGCGGTTGCGCTCGTGCAGCCACGCGGCGCTGCGCACGGCCTGGGTCACGACGGAACGCAGCGACCCGGCGGCGCTGCGCAGGAAGGGGCGCGCCGCGTCTTCCGCATAGGTCACGATGCCGTAGATCATGGCCTGCACCACCTGATACGAGACGCGGAAGCGCGGCGGCGAGTTGTAACCGGCGAAGGGCTGGCACCACTCGTGCGAGGGCACGCCGTGGTTGTCGACGATGGCGTCGGGCAGCCAACGTCGCCAGATTTCCCAGCGGAAGCGCGCCTCGCCGAAAGCCGTGTGGGGGTTGAAGAGATCGATGCCGATCTCCATGCCCGCGGCGTTGAAGCGCGCGGCGTGGTGCTTCCAGCGCGGGTGCTCCGCCATCAAGCGGTAGTGGGCGGCGGCCCCGTCCGGGTTGGCGAAGGGCAGAAAGACGAGGTTGACGCCAGCCAGCCAGCCGCGCAGCGCAGGGTCGGTCGCCAGGTCGCGGATCAGGTCCACCGCAGCGGTGGTGCTGGAGACCTCGTTGGCGTGGTGGCGCGCTACGATCAGGCAGGTAGGCTTCTGTAGGGATAGCTTGAGGCGCGAGGCGTGCGTCTGCCCGCGGGCGAGGGGCAGGTGCACGTCCACGGCGTAGCCGGTGCGCCCCTGGTACGAGCGGCCTACCGGCCAGACGGTGACGCCGGGCAGGTCTTCCAACTCGGCCAATTCCGTTTCCAACTGGCGCGGGCCGATGACCAGGCTATCGGCGCGCGGCGCGCTTTCGGGCGGCGCATCGTCGCCCGGCTCGCAGGGCGGCAACGTCACCGCGCCGGCGACGCGCCCGGCTGCGCAACAACGCAGTTCCACTTCGACGCCAGGCGGCAGCCCCGTATGGGTTCCCGCCATGTCGCGCCACTGCGCCAGAGCGCGACCGGCGAATTCGGCGGCGATCGGGTTTGCATAGTGCAGCGAGGCAATTGCGTGTTTGACCGCCGCGCCCGTTGCGTCCAGTTCGATGCCGCTCACCTCCACGCGCAGCGGTTCGGGCAGGTCGCGGCGATCCCCGGCTACGATGCCCTTGCCGGGCACGAGCGCGGGGACTTGCCACGCTTGCAGCGTCACCGTGGCGCGCGGGGCCTCCGTGGGCAGCGGCTCGCCCTGGGCGCCTGCGTAGTCGTGGATCAGCGGCAACACCTGGCCTGCCGCGGAGATGGGCCTGCCGCAGAAACTCTCCCCCAGCGCGGCCAGGTAGTCCAGCGTGTTGAAGTAGATGTCCTCGTGCAGCGCCTCGCTCGTCGACACGAACTCCTCGTAGATGCCCAGCGGTTCGTCCGGCCAACCGAAATAGCCCTCCACCTCCAGCCGGTCGAAGTAGGGTTCGTTGTCGGGTGTGGGCCGGCCGCGCGACACCTCCAGCACATGGCTGCGCAGCGCGGGCAAAATCGCCTGCTGATAGAAGTCCCAGAAATGCTGTTCGTCGGTGGGGACGTGCCAGGCGCGCGGCGCGCCGCCGGCCTGGCGCAGAGCCGCGCCGGCGCTTGACGGATGCACCAATCCGTACTCCGGCATGCCCGCCAGGTAGGGACGCTCGTCGAAGAGCACGAAAAGGTCGTCTTCGTGGATCGTCTCGCCGTGGGCGTTGTAGGCGACGAGACGGTAGGCGGGCAGCAGGCCGTTGGCGCAGCGCGGCACATCGGCGGCGGGCTTGCAGTGCAGTCGCACGCTCTCCGCGTCCAAATTCAGCGCGGTCTGCACGAGTTCTTTGGCCGGGAACCATTCTTGCAGCCAGCGCGTGGGCAAGTCCACCCACTTCGCCGCCTCGGAAGGAGGGCGAAACTCGGCAAAGTAGAGGTCGACCGCAGCCGCGCCGCGCGCCTCCAGCAGCGGGAGTTGCTCTTCCTGCAGCCAGGCCACGCCGGCCTTGTGTACGGGCAGCACACGCAGCCGCACGCGGTGATTGCCGCGCGACAGCGCCGCGTCGATCTCCGTCGCCAGCTTGCGCCGCGCGGGCAGCGGCGCGCTGCAGAAGAAGGTCAACGTGTCGCGCGACTCATCGGCGTCTACGACATAGCGGTCGGTGTTGCGCGCCAAATACGGCAGCACGATCTCCTCAGCCAGCCGCCGCACGCGCGAGACGTTGTCCTCGCCGTCGGGCGTGCCCCACTCGTAGCGGAACACCTGACGCGCCAAGACCTCGGGCGAGGCGGCGCGACGGCGGTCGATGGGCAGACTGCCGCCCGACTGAACTTGGGCCAGCGCCAGTTTGACCGCAGGCGGATGCCCCAGGCTGATGCGACGCACGCCAGCGGCCAGAGCAGCCAGCGTCTCCATCTCTGCGCCTCGCGCCAGCGCCGTCCCGTTCAGGTACGGGTAGACGTTCGCCAGGTAGGCCGCAGCCGGCGCGCTCAACGTGATCACGCGGCCTTCGGCGGCCAGGGCGGAACTGCCTGCACCGCCGTCCAACGCCAGGACTAATTCTGAGCCGGACGCTTGGCCGGGGTCGCCGGCAAAGGCCAGAGGCAACGTAGCGCCAGCCGTCTCCAGCCCGATGCGCGCGGCCAGGTCGATGGCCGCACAGCCGGTCGCCAAGTCGATCTGCGCGCCGAGCGCGATGCGCACACGCGTGTCCGCGGGGGTGAAGCCGTCTGTGCCGGGCGCGAACAGGCCGCCTTCTTCCGTGGTGTAGAGGCGCGCCAGATCAGGCGCAAGCTCATGCTGTGGGGCGGATGCGCCGGCGTTCTCGGCGGCGGGTGCAGCAGATGGCGGAGCGCCTGCCATCTCGTCGAGCAGCGCGGCCAACAGCTCCGGTCGCCCGGCTTCCACCCACAGGGCGCGGCGTCCGTTCAGGTCCAGCCAGGCGACATAGCCGCCGTCGACCCGGTGCAGGGTGTCGAGGGTTGCGCCGGCCCAGGGCGTCTCATGGATGGGACGGGGAAACTTCAAGCTGCTGACGAAAACGGGGATGTGACGGTCGTCGACGCCGGACAGGGTTTGCGCTACGGGCAGGCGCAGGGCGGGCGTCTCCAGGCCAATGCGCGCGGCGAAGTTGGCGCAGGCGGCCCACACGGCGGGCGTAAACAGGTCGGGCGTAAGCGGCACGATACAGGCGGCGGCGCCGTCGGCTAGCCCGTCGCCGTTCTCATCCAGCAGCAGGCCGGCGGGGGCTATGCGCCAGAGGTCATTCCAGTTGGTCATTACGCTCCCTTTCGTGCTTGGGCGGTTTTGCATGTTATACCACCAAAAGGGGCGCGCGTGCTAACACGAGAAGGGAGATTGCGGAGCGCGCGCCTCACGCGTCAGGCGTCGGGAGTCACGCATGACGCCTGCACTCTTGGCGGCTGTGCAGCTAGCTCTGCGCTTTGACAAGCCCCCAATAGGCGGCATATACTGGAGACGCTCCTACAGTCGTGCTTTCCGACCGGTTTTGTCGCGTGGTTTTGGCTTCGTGCATCGTCTGTGCGCTTTGCGCATGACAGATTGCGCGCAAGCTCCTGATCACTCCCTAAGCCTGGTCGTTTGGGTATTGCCGGAAGGCGGGCCGCCTCCTCTCCTGCGCAGCCGAAACAACCCGCTCCGGCGTTACAGCGTGCTATCGTCCACTCTTTCCACAACCCAATAGGAGGCGCGTGATGCTCAAGAGATCCCAACGGTATTCGCTTTTGGGCCTGTTGCTGGTCTTGGCCCTACTCGTGCAAGGCTGCGTCGTGCAGCCGGTAGCGCCCGCTGCGGAGGAAGGCGCCAAGTGGTGCAGCGGCGTCGACATCACCTTCTTCCCCGGCGGCCCCGCAGGCGGCGTCTTCGCCAATAACGTCTACAACGGCGCCAAACAAGCCGAGGCGGACCTTGGCCCCAACGTCAATTATGTCTTCTCTGACTGGGACCCGCAGAAGATGATCCAGCAGTTCCAAGAGGCCGTCGCCACCAGCCCGGACGGCATCGCGGTCATGGGCCATCCGGGCGATGACGCCTTCTCACCGCTGATTGACGAGGCGGAGGCTCAGGGCATCATCGTCACCAGCCAGAACACGGAACTGCCCGCCAGCTTCTCCAAGTACCAGAGCAACGGCTTCGGCTATGTCGGCGCGGTCAACTACACCGCGGGCTACAACCTGGGCAAAGAGGCTGTGGCTCGCTTCGACCTCCAGGCCGGCGACCGCGCCATGGTCTGGGGTCTGCTCTCGCAGCCCTCGCGCGGCGAGCGCACCCAGGGCGTGATCGACGCGCTGGAAGAAGCGGGCGTGACGGTCGATTACCTGGAGATCGACGCAGCGACCAATGCCGACCCGGCCGCAGGTACGCCGACCTTCACCGGCTATGTCTCCTCCAATCCCGACGTCAAGCTGGTAGTCACCGACCACGGCGGCCTCACCGCCACGCTGGAGACCTACCTCAAGGCTGCGGGCAAGGGGCCGGATGACGTCTACGGCGCAGGCTTCGACTTGTCGCCCGCGACCCTGGCGGCCATCCGCGGCGGCTGGACCGACCTGGTGATCGACCAGCAGCCGTGGCTCCAGGGCTACCTGCCCATCCTGCAGATCTGCCTGACCAAGGTGTACGGCTTTGCCGGCCTGATGATCGATACCGGCGCCGGCTTTGCCGACAAGGACAACGTCGAGTTCCTCGCCCCGCTGGTCGAGAGGGAGATCCGGTAGCCTCGCCTGCGCCACCCCCTGTGTAGGGGGCTGCGGGCGCGGCGTCCATGCCGCATTCGCGACGGCAGGGCAACGAGATTCTGTCCTGCCCTGCCGTCCGTCTTCAGTCGCTCATTGCTGGGAGATTGCCCGTGCCTGATACAACGCATGCCGGTCAGGAGCCGATGCTCCGGCTGGTCAATGTTTCCAAATCCTTCGGCGAAGTCAAATCGCTGCAGAACGTCAACTTCGAGGTGTGGCCCGGCGAGGTCGTCGGCCTGCTCGGCGACAACGGCGCGGGCAAGTCTACGCTCGTCAAGATCATCACCGGCTACCATCAGCCCGATCCGGGCGGCGAGATCTACTTCCACGGCCGCCGCGTCGAGCAGCTATCCGTGCCCGAGGCGCGCAAGCTGGGCGTAGAGACCGTGTACCAAGAAAAAGCGCTGGCCGACAAGCAGAGCTTGTGGCGCAACATCTTTATGGGGCGCGAGCTGGCGGGCAAGTTCGGCTTCTTAGACGTTAAACGCATGCGGCGCGAGACCGAAGAGCTGATGACCTCGAAGATGGGCTTCACGTCTAAGGCGGTCACGACGGACACGCCCGTGCGCACGCTCTCCGGCGGCGAACGCCAGGGCGTCGCCATTACGCGCGCCCTCTACTTCCAGGCGCAGCTCATCATTCTCGACGAGCCGACGATGGCGCTCTCCCTATCGGAAACGCGCAAGGTGCTGGATTTCGTTACCAGCATCCCCAAAGCCGGTAAATCGGCCATTTTCATCGACCATAACATCTTTCACGTCTACCCGGTGGTGGACCGCATCGTCGTACTTGACCGCGGGCGTATCGCCGGCGAGTTCACCAAGGCGGAAGTCACCCTGGACGAACTCATCGACCGGCTCTACCATGTCGCCAAGACCGGCGTCCTCCGTTGACTATCCGCCCCGGACGCCCCGGCAGACGATCCCAACCCCACGCACCCTGAGGACGCACGCGGATGGACACACAACTCGACACGCGCCGCAAATCGGACGAACGCTCGGCTATCAGCCGCTTCCTGCGCGGTTATACGCTGCAGATCGGCATCGTCTTTGTGGCCTTATTGATCTGGACCTTCTTTGCCATCGGCTCGCCCCAAACCTTCTTTTCCTATAACATCTACCGGGCGTTTATGTCCACGACGCCCTTTTTCGCTATCGTGGCCTTGCCGATGACGCTGGTGGTAGTCACGGGCGAGATCGATCTGTCCTTCACCTCCATCATGTCGTTTGGGGTGTTGGTCTTCGCCACGGTGATGACGTTCACCGGCAACCTTTGGCTGGCGATGCTCGCCTGTCTAGTGGCCGGCTTTCTCGCCGGGCTGCTCAACGGCTACCTGATCGTCGCCTTCGGCGTGCCCTCGCTGGTCGTGACCATCGGCACGCAGTTCTTCTGGCGCGGCGCGGTGCAAGTGTTGACGGGCGGCAACGGCGCGTCGCTCCTCGCCACGCGCGACACCTTCTTCTACAACCTCCTCGTTGGCCGGCTGTTCGGGCTGATTCCCATGCAGATGGTGTGGACGGTGGTGATCGCGGTGTTGACCTGGGTCTTTCTCAACCGGCACCGTTTCGGCGCGCACGTCTATTTGATCGGCGACAACATGGAAAGCGCGCGGCTGATGGGCGTCAACGTGGCGCAGCGCAAGATGCTGGTCTTCGCCTGGGTGGGCATTGCCGCGGCCCTGGCCGGCCTCATCGCCAGCCTGGAAGTCACCTACTACTGGCCGACGCTGGGCGAAGGCTATCTGTTGAACACGCTTTCGTCAGTCTTTTTGGGCGGGACGTCGGTCTTCGGCGGGTCGGGGACGGTGTTCGGCACGTTCGTGGCCTCGTTCATTATCGGCGCCATCAACGCCGGCATCGTGGCGGTCGGCCTTTCCGGCTTCTGGACGCAGTTGATCTACGGCCTGATCATCGTCTTGTCGGTGATCCTGCAGACGGTGATCGGCAAGCGCTTTGCCTAAAGGCGCTCACGCGGCAATCCACATCCGACGATTGTCATAGCGAGGCTGAGTTCCCTCAGCCTCTCGTGCTGCGCGCTCCGGTTCATCCTCACGCTGTCTATTCGATCCCCGCCGGCAGCGAAACGCCCGCTCCTCAGCCTGTGCGGGCTGGAGCCGGGCCGCCGTTCCTCGGTTCGCTTGGCTGCGCCTCCCCGCCCCCCCGATCCCGCATTTTCGCCCTTCGCATTTCGATGGCGGATTGCAGTATAATCAGACGGCTTGTCAACGTGCAGCCAAGATCGGGCGAGATCGGAGGGGAATGCAATGGTCGAGTATCAGACGAATATGTATGAGGGCATGCTGGCCGAAACCGTGATGATGCAAGGCGCCGGCGGCGACACGATCAACGCCTACTTCGCCCGCCCTCTAGGCCCCGGCCCTTTTCCCGGCGTAGTGCTGGCCCACCACGCGCCCGGCTGGGACGAATGGTATCGCGAGGCCACGCGCAAGTTCGCCCATCACGGCTACTTGGCAATTTCGCCCAACCTCTACTTTCGCGAGGGACACGGCGCGCCGGAAGACGTGGCGGCCAAGGCGCGCGCCGTCAGAGGCGTGCCCGATGACCAGGCTGTAGGCGACCTGGAAGGGGCGATGCGCTTTCTGCGCAGCTTACCCATCAGCAACGCCAAGATCGGCGCCTTCGGCACCTGCTCGGGCGGGCGGCACGTCTACCTCGCCGCGTGTCGCGTGCAGGGCTTCGACGCCGTGGCTGACCTCTGGGGCGGGCGGGTCGTGATGGCCCCGCCGGAGATCACGGACAAGCAGCCCGTTGCACCCATCGAATATACCAAGGACCTGCCGTGCCCGCTGCTCGGCCTTTTCGGCGAGGAGGACCGCAGCCCGTCGCCGGAACAGGTGGCCCAACACGAACAGGAGTTGAAGCGGCTCGGCAAGAGCTACGAGTTCCACATGTACCCCAACGCCGGGCATGGCTTCTTCTACTACGATCGCGCAGCCTATCGACAAGAGGCGGCGGTGGACGGCTGGCAGAAGGTGTTCGCCTTCTTCGCCAAACATTTAGCAAGCGTCTAGGCGGTTCTTTCCCAGGCGGCCATAGCTCTAGCCGCCAAATCACGGAACACGACGGCAAAATAAATGTCAAGAGTTCTTGGAGTACTGTCACCCTGAACGATGTGAAGGGTCTCGACGTCGATCTCTAGGAACTTGCGGAATTGTACATAGAGCAGGAGGGAGATCGACCATGTGCACCATGATCGCAGAGCAGATCCAAATCGAGGGCAGCGGCAAGGGAACGTCGGGCTGGTTCGCAGTGCGGCAGGCCAATGTATCCTATGACCATCCCTTCAACGCGCCGCTGGAGCACGCGCTCAACCTCGATTTTGTAAACGAGGCCCAGGGCGTGGGGGCGAGAGTGGCCGTCGAGATCAGTGCGCAGTCGGCGCGCACATTGGCGGAGACGATCCTCGCCGTGTTGGCCCAGGCCGAAGCGGGCGGCTTTGTCGAAGACTGAGCGGACGGCAAGGACCTCGTGCGGCGAACGTTCATGGCGCTTGTCGCATTTGTTAACATTCCGGCGGTATGCTCACGAGCGTGAACCGTGCGCGTGTTGGACTACACGCCGCATCGCACGGAAAGGTCAATCGGGGTCAACATCGCATTGAGAACGTCTGAAGAACGCCTGAAGGAGGGCACATGAATAAGTTTCGGGCCACACTGCATGCAGCGTTGTTCGTCGCTCTGGTCCTGGTCTTGGCCGGCTGCGCCGCGGTGGCGCCGGCTGCGCCTGCCGCGCCTCAAGCCACAGCGGAACCGCCCGCGGAAGGCTTGGAAGAATTGGTCGCCGCCGCACAGGCGGAAGGCATGCTGTCCACCATCGCGCTGCCGCGCGACTGGTGCAACTACGGAGAAGCCATCGATTCGTTCAGCGAAAAGTACGGCATCCGCGTCAACGAGCTTGACCCCAACGCCGGCTCCGGCGACGAGTTGGAAGCGATTCGCGCCAATAAGGACAACAAAGGCCCGCAGGCGCCCGACGTTATCGACGTGGGCTTCGCCTTCGGCCCCCTTGCCCAGGAAGAGGGCCTGATCCAACCCTACAAGGTCGCCGCATGGGACACCATCCCCGACGACGTGAAGGACTCAGAAGGCTACTGGTACGGCGACTATTACGGCGTGCTCGCCTTCCAGGTCAACACCGACATTGTGGAGAACGCGCCCCAAGATTGGGCCGATCTGCTCAAGCCCGAATACAAGGGGCAGGTGGCGCTAGCCGGCGACCCGCGCACCTCTGCGCAGGCCATCATGAGCGTCTACGCCGCGGCCCTGGCGAACGGCGGAGACCTGGAGAACGTGGAGCCGGGGCTGGAGTTCTTCGCCCAACTGAACGAGGCGGGCAACTTCGTCCCTGTAATCGCCACGGCCGGCACCCTTGCCAAAGGCGAGACGCCCATCGTGATCAAGTGGGACTATCTGGCGCTAACCGACCGGGATACCTTCGCCGGCAACCCCAACACCGAGATCGTGATCCCGCCTTCGGGCGTCATCGGCGGCGTCTATGTGCAGGCCATCAGCGCCTATGCTCCGCAACCCAATGCAGCCAAGCTGTGGATGGAGCACCTCTATTCCGACGAAGGCCAGTTGATGTGGCTAAAAGGCTATTGCCACCCAATTCGCTACAACGATATGGCGGCGCGCGGGATCATCCCTGAAGATCTGGCGGCCAGGCTGCCTTCGGCAGAGCTATATGCCAAAGCCGCCTTCCCTTCCGTCGAGCAATATGAGGCCGTCCGCGCGGTGATTGCCGAAAAATGGGACGCCGTGGTCAAGGCGGACGTACGATAGGCCCGGACGGCAACGGGCGGGCAGTCGGGCAGCCTCCGGCGGACGTATACTTGGCCGGGGGCTGCCGGCAGCGCTTGGGATAGGACCTTTCCACATCCAAACAGGTCGCCATCAACATGCCTTCTCGACGCGTACTCGGTGACTGGCTGGGCGTAGCCCCCTTCTTTCTCTTCGCCGTCGCCTTTATCTTCTGGCCGGCGATGACGCTCTTCGTCGGCGCATTCCGCGCTCCGCAAGGCGGCTTCACATTCGCCAACATCGTCGCGCTCTTTCAACCCTTTATCCTGGACGCCTATTGGCTGACGATCCGCGTCAGCCTGGTTACAGCCGTAGGCGGCGGCATCTTCGGCTTTCTCGTCGCCTACGCGGCCATACTGGGGGGACTGCCGCGCGGCGTGCGCACGGTGCTGACGACCTTCTCCGGCGTCGCCTCCAACTTTGCCGGCATTCCGCTGGCCTTCGCCTTCATCGCCACGCTGGGGCGAGTGGGGCTGGTGACGGTGCTGCTGCGCGATCTGCTGGGTCTGAACATCTATGATCGCGGCTTCAATCTATACAGCTTTTGGGGCCTCAGTCTCACCTATATGTACTTCCAGTTTCCGCTGATGGTGCTGATCATCTCGCCGGCGTTGGACGGTTTGCGCCGCGAATGGCGCGAGGCGGCGAACAACCTGGGCGCGTCGAACATGCAATATTGGCGCTACGTAGCCCTGCCGATCCTGCTGCCGTCGCTCCTGGGCACAATGATCTTGCTCTTCGGCAATGCCTTCGGCGCCTACGCTACCGCCTACGGTCTGACCGGCGGCTCGTTGAACCTCATTCCCATCCTGATCGGCCAACAGGTGCGCGGCGACGTTCTGCACAACCCGGGGCTGGGCTACGCGCTGGCGTTGGGCATGGTCGTCGTCATGGCCGTCTCCATTGCAGCATCCGCCTGGCTGCAATCTCGCACCTCTCGCTGGATTCGCCGAGGAGCTTGACATGGGCGCAAGACGCTTCTGGTCTTGGCTGTGGATAACACTGGGCGCGCTCTATTTCCTTGTGCCGCTCTATGCCACCTTGCACTTCTCGCTGCAGGCCAAGCGCGGAACCTTGAGTTTGCTCGCCTATCAAAATGTGCTGGCCGACCCCCAGTTCTACCGGACGTTCGCCTTTTCGTTGCAGATGGCTGCGGCGACCATCGTCACCGGCATCGTGTTGATCGTGCCTACAGCCTATTGGGTGCATCTGCGTCTGCCCAAGCTGCGGCCGGCGGTTGAATTGATCACGCTTATGCCCTTTGTGATCCCGGCCGTCGTGTTGGTCTTTGGGCTGATCCGCGCCTATAGCCGTCCGCCGCTGCTGCTCGTATCCAGCCCGGCGCTCCTGGTCGGGGGGTATACCGTGCTGTCCTTGCCCTACATGTATCGCGCCGTCGATACCGGTCTGCGCGCCATCGACGTGCGCACACTCACCGAAGCGGCGCAGAGCTTGGGCGCAAGCTGGCCGACCATCCTCTGGCGGGTGATCTTGCCCAACCTGCGCGTGGCGGTGCTCAGCGGCTCCTTCCTAACGCTGGCGATCGTCGTGGGCGAGTTTACGCTGGCCGCGCTGCTGGCCTGGCCTGCGTTCGGCCCCTATATGGCGCTCCTCGGCCAAAACCGCGCCTACGAGCCGGCCGCCCTGGCGATTATGAGCTTCGGCCTGACCTGGCTGGCGATGGGCGTCATCCTATGGATCGGCCGCGGCCGCCAGGGCGGGCCGAGCGAACTGACCGGCACGCATTAGCCGGCGCCCATTGACCAGCACGCAACAGCGGAGAATTTGAGCATGGCTTTCTTGGAACTCGTCGGCCTCACCAAGACCTTCGGCGCTACGGTCGGCGTCGAAGCCGTCGATCTCGCCGTGGAGCGGGGCGAATTCGTCTCGCTGCTGGGGCCGAGCGGCTGCGGCAAGACCACCACCTTGCGCATGATCGCCGGCTTCGAGCAGCCGACCGCCGGCCGCATCTTGGTGGGCGGCGAAGACATCACCGCACGCCGGCCCAATCAACGCAACATCGGCATGGTCTTCCAAGCCTATGCCCTCTTCCCCAACATGACCGTGGCAGACAACATCGGCTTCGGCCTTAAGGTGGCCCGTCGCCCCGCAGCGGAAATCCACGCGCGGGTGAGCGAACTGCTGGCGCTGATCAAGTTGGAAGAGATGGGCGACCGCTACCCGCACCAGTTGTCCGGCGGGCAACAGCAACGCGTGGCCCTGGCGCGCGCCCTGGCGATCCGCCCGCAACTGCTCCTGCTTGACGAGCCGCTCTCCGCTCTGGACGCCAAGATTCGCCTGAGCCTGCGCAACGAGATCCGCGCCATCCAGCGGCAGCTCGGCATCACGACCCTCTACGTCACGCACGACCAAGAAGAAGCGCTCTCGCTCTCCGACCGGGTAGTGGTGATGAACCGCGGGCGCATCGAGCAGGTCGGGTCGCCCTTCGAGATCTACAACTTCCCCCAGAGCCATTTTGTCGCCTCGTTCGTGGGCACGCTCAACATCCTGCCCGCCGAGGCGGTCGACCCTGTAGCGGGTATTGTGCGCGCCGCAGGGCAGCGGATCGCCGCTCCGTCGGGGCTCTCCGGCATGGCCGCGGGCGAACAGGTGATGCTGGCGCTGCGCCCCGAGCTGCTTACGCTGAACCGCCGCCAGGGGATGGACAACCATCTGGAGGGCGTAGTCGAAACCATCGCCTTCCTGGGGTCGATTGTGCGCATCCAGGTGCGCGTGCACGACGCGCTCATCGCGCTGGACGAGTTCAACAACCCCAACTTGGATTTGCCCGCCATCGGTGACAGCGTCGCTTTCGGGTTCCCGCGCGAGGCGTGCTTGATCCTGGACAGCGCCGGCTGACCGCGGGCGCGGCGCATGCACAGGCGCAGGCTGATAACCGCATAGGTTCTCGAAGGGGCTGCCGGTTTCGGCAGCCCCCATCGTCGCCATCGCATAGACGATAGGGAACATGCGTTCTGATTGCGCGGCAATATTGTAGTGATATACTTACAACTGATCGCATGGTGACTTGCAGATTGATGGTAGGCTCTGTATGAAGGGCGTGATCGCCGCCCGATTCCTGTTCGCGACCGGCATTCCCAACCATCCCCAAAGGAAGACGTCATGAACATCACGAGTCTGATCATCCAATTGTTGAGCGGTGCAGCCGGCGGCAATATCGTAGCGAAAATCCTCAAACAATTCGACCTTGGCCCGGTCGGCAACTCCATTGCCGGCATTGTCGGCGGCGTCCTCTTGGGCCAGATACTAACGGCGCTCGGCGCCACCCCTGCCGAGGCAGCCGCAGCCGGCGGGTTGGACGTCGGCACGATTGTGACCGACATCCTCGGCGGCGGCGTGGGCGGCGGCGCGCTGATGGTTATCGTGGGACTGATCAAGCAACAGATGCAGAAGTGACCTTGACTGTCCGCTAGGGGCGGTTCAAGAAGCGCATTGCCATATAGCGGAATCGGGTCTCGCGCGCCTAGCTCGTGCGCGAGACCCCGTTCCTAATCGCTCAGCGTCCCGGCTGAGCGATGTTGTTTGCGCAACGGCGTCTTCAAAAAGAGGCCCGAGCGCAATCCTTAGTCAGGTTGAGCCTAGGAGGGGGAACATGCTGTTTCCCGATCGCGCCCTCGCACGACGTTTAGAGATGCACGAAGCGTGGAGCGCACGCGAACACGCGCGCACTCAGGTCAGGCTTTACCCGGAGACCGGCGCAAGTGCGCAGCCGGCTGCCGAAGGCTACGCAATCTTCTGCGGACGGAATTCCCCGCTTAGCCAAGTCTACGGATGGGGGGCGTCTGAACCGGTGAGATCCGCCGATCTGGATGGGATCGAGGCGTTCTTCAGGGACCGAGGCCTCCGCACGCGAATTCGGGCGTGCCCGTTTTCGGACCCGTCTTTGTTCCATCTGCTTGGCGAGCGCGGTTATGGCGTGGGAGGCTTCATGAACGTCTTTGCCCGTTCACTCGACGGGTTGGACGGCGATCAGCCGGCGCTTTGCGGCGTGCGCGTCGGCATTGCGGTGGCGAAGGAAGCTAGAGGCTGGTTCGAGCGTTACGGCGCAGGCGGCGACTGGGCCGAGCCGGACGGCGTGGCGTTTATGACCATCCGCACTGCGCAGAAGGCCGATACGCAGTTGTTCCTAGCCTGGATCGACGGGCAGCCGGCAGGAGGCGGCGCGCTGGAGATGCACGACGGCGTCGCCGCGCTGATGGCCGCCGATACGCTGCCGGCGTATCGAAAACGAGGTCTGCATACGCTCCTGCTGCACGCTCGCTTGACGGCGGCGATCGCAGCCGGCTGTGATCTGGCGTTGGTCCACACGGCGCCGGGTTCGGCTTCGCAGAACAATGTGCTGCGGGCGGGCTTTCAACTGGCGTACACAGCCCTAACGCTGGTTTCCCCGGCCTGATAGGCGAATCACGGTGAGGCGTTCAGGCTTGCTTTGTCATTCGTCGCGCATGGTCCCTAGGCTTTGGGCGACGCTCGGCAAGGGCGCTGGGCCGCAATTGAGGGCGTACTCGACCGTTCTTGAGTTGGTTGACGCGCCTCTCTCGCCATGCTAAACTGATTCTAGACGGCAATGAGATTGGAATAAGGTTGCTCACAACTTCCTCTTTTACAGTGAATAAGGGAGGGGCAGCCTGATAGTAAGCGTTGTTGCACTGCACCTCGCACCCGTTGCGACGCGATTGTTCGCCTTTGCACCTGCGCCGAAATTGGTGCGCGGGCAACGGCAAACCTGCTGCGTCGCCTGAATCACTACGTCGCCCCGAGCGTCGTCCTCTACGTCTACACTGTCCCCATAAGACGCTCGCCGGCATTCGTCGCCAGACGTACGCCGCGGGTGTGGACGCGCAGACCGTATCGTCTCGTCAGCTCGATGTGCAGCCCAACTTCGGGGTTGCCGGCTCTTGCCATCCAATCCATTTCAGTGAAAGGGGGACAGCGATGTTTCACAGCAGATCACGGTGGTTTGCGCTAGGCGTATTGGCGCTGACCGTTATGGTTCTGGCGGCGTGCGCCCCGGTTGCCCAGCAGCCGGGCGCGGCGTCGGCGGAGACGGTCGAATTGGCTTTTTGGAACATGCCTTTCGTCACCCAAGAAGTCTCACCCGACTACGTGCTTAGATGGGAAGAAGACGTAAAGACCGCCTTGCCCAATGCGACGGTTGACAACTACTACGGCCCCGGGAAATATCAGGACCAGCGCGACCGGTTCTTGCTCCAGGCCGAGAGCAGCAAGCCCGACGTGATCGAAGGGCTGCTCGAGGACATGGCGGCCTACGTCCAAGCGGGCCTGATCGAACCGTTGGACGAGCGCTTCGCGGCGTGGGAAGACAGCGCCATGTTCGTGGAAAGCACCCTCGAACCGTTGCGCATCGACGGTAAACTCTACGGCATCCCCTACAATACCAATGCCCGCGCCATGGTCTATCGCAAGGACATCTTCGAGGAATACGGCCTCGAAGTGCCCACGACGTGGGACGCCTTTGTCGAGACCGCGCGCACGATCTCGGAGTTGACCAACGGCGAGGTGTCCGGCGCATTTGTCTGCACCGAGATCGCTGACCCGCGCGCCCCGCAGGAATTCATCTCCTGGTACTTCCAGGTCAGCGGCGGGCAGAATATGTTCACCGTGACCGAAGAGGGAATCGAAGTTAATGTGACCGTCGAACAACTGGAACAGGTGCTGACACTCTACGATGAGTTGTTCGACACCTCCGTGCCGTTCCCGGCCGTAGATCCGAATGTACGCGGCGCGGGCTGGCCGGTCGAAGATCCGGGCTACGTGGCCGGCAAGTGGGCGATGGTTCCCATGGGGCCGTGGCTGTGGGGCCGCCGCGTCGAGAGCGATTTGGCGAAGGACATTCTCGACAACAAGACCGGCATCACAGCCCTGCCCATCCCGGAGGGCGGCGTACAGGCGACCTATCTCGAGGTCAAGCCGATCATGCTCAATGCCTACGCCGCTGACAAGGACGCGGCCTGGGAGTTGATCAAGTTCATCACCTCCAAGGATAAGATGGCCCAGTGGCTGATCGATTCGGGCGGCATCCCCGCGCGCACCGACTCGTTGGAATCGCAAGAGTTTGTCGAGGCTGAGATCGGCTGGTGGCTGCAAGGCTTCGCCGATCAACTCGGCACGTCCGTCGCCATGGCGCCGGTCAACTGGGGGCCCGTGAGCGAGGCCAACATGCGCGCCGTCAACTTCGTCATCTATGACGAACGAACGCCGGCCGAAGCGGCCCAGTGGCTCTACGACCAGATCATGCAGTTGCACGCCAACGGCGAGCTGTAACGGCCAGCGCGCCGGTCTCACCGGCTGAAAGCGACCGGGGCATGGGTCACACGCATGCCCCGGCGCCGTCTTCCCGCACCCGCTGCGCGGCGCACCGTTGCGCAGGTCTCAATACAAACGGGCAGCCTCATGAAAGAGCGACATAAGGGGATTATTCTCCTCCTTCCCGCCTTGCTGGTGATGGCGCTGTTCACCGTCTACCCGATGGTGCGCGGCGTCACCATGTCCTTCACCAACGCCAACATCATGCGCAAAACCAACGACTTCGTCGGGCTGGAGAACTATGCGCGCATGTTGGCGGACGAGGTGTTCTGGATCTCGTTGCGCCAATCCGTGTCTCTGACCGTGATCGTCGTGCTGCTGCAACTGGTTTTCGGCCTGATCTTGGCCTCGGCCATGACGCAGAAGCTGCCCGGCATGGGCGTCTACAAGAGCATCATCATGGCAAGCTGGGTGATCCCGGTGGCCGCCACGGTGACCATGTTCAAATTTATGGCGCAGCCCGACATCGGCCTGATCAACATCCTGCTGCGCGACCTAGGCTTTGCGGGCATGAACAAATACTGGTTTGGCGAACCGCAGGTCGCCTTTACCTTCATCATCCTCCTGCATCTGTGGCGCAACGTGCCCTTCTACGGAGTCGCCTTTCTTGCAGCCATGCAGGCGATCCCTAAGGACTATTACGAGGCGGCCCAGATCGACGGGGCGAATGCGTTGCAGCGCTTCTTGGCCATAACGCTGCCCGGCATCCGCAACATGATCGTGGTCATGGTCACCATCCACGTGTTGTGGACGTTTAACAACTTCGACTTTGTGTATCTCTCCACCGGCGGCGGGCCGATCAACCGCACCGATGTGCTGCCCGTCTATGTCTATCGCAAGAGCTGGGCCAGCTATACCGTCGGCTATGCGGCGAGTATGGGCGTGGTCATGCTGATTCTGCTTATGATTTACTTTGTGGTCTATACCCGCCTCTTCGAACGGCAGGAGACGAACCGGTGAGCGCTACATCCAGACAAAAACTGCTATCCGCCTTCCTGTCGTATCTCGTCGTCTTCATCTCGCTGTTGTTCTTTATTTTGCCGATGTTGTGGATTGTCTACACCTCGTTCCGCAACACGGATGCGGTCTTTTCCGGTCAAGTTTTGACTGAAGCGGGCAACCTTACCCTAGAAAACTACAACACCATTCTGTCGGTCACCGACTTTCCGCGCTATTTCCTCAACACGGTCATCATCGCCTCTGTGGTGACGCTGCTCTCTCTGATCTGCTCGATTATGGCGGCTTACGGGTTGAGCCGGTTCGAGGTTCGGGGCAAAAACGCCCTGATCATGAGCATCTTCTCCACGCAGATGTTCCCACAGGTGCTGCTCATCATCCCCATGTATCTGGTCATTACCACCCTCCGTCTGTTGGACACGGTGCTAGGCGTCGTGCTGGGCCAGATCATCCTCGTGCTGCCCTTCCAGATCTGGATGCTGACGGGCTATTTCAACAACATCCCGCGCGAGATCGACGACTCGGCCAGCATCGACGGCTGCAATATCGGAGAACGGCTGCTCTACATTGTGCTGCCCATTGCCGCGCCGGGCATCGCCGTCGCCGCCTTTTTCTCGTTTGTCGTCTCTTGGGGCGACTATCTCATCGTCTCCATCATCAGCCAGAGCCAGCGCACCGCCACGGTAACGCTCGTTTTGCAACGACTTTCCGCTGCGCTCCTGGTGCGATGGGGGCAGGTCGCGGCCGCGGTGGTGCTGACCATCGTGCCGACTATCCTGCTCTTCGCCTTCGTCCAGACCCGCCTGGTCGAAGGCCTCACCGGCGGCGCGGTCAAGGGCGAATAAGCGTAACCCCATCTTGTCCCCTTCGATCGGTCTTCTCAACGAGAAATCGCTCCACGCCGCGCTTAAGGCTTGGTATGCTGAGCCGGACGACATCCTAGAGGCGCCAATCGACGGTTATGTCGTCGACATTGTGCGCGGCGACCTGCTTGTCGAGATTCAGACGCGCAACTTCGCAGCCATTCGCGCCAAGCTGGCCGCGCTTTCCGCCCGCCATCCCCTGCGCCTGGTCTATCCATTGGCCGTCGAAAAATGGATCGTAAGACTCTCGCCGGATGGGATGCAGCACTTGTCCCATCGCAAATCTCCCAAGAAGGGGGCGCCGGTCGAGGTTTTCTCCGAGCTTGTCAGCATCCCGCACCTGCTAACGTCGCCCAACTTCTCGCTGGAGTTGCTCCTGATCCGGGAGGAGGAGATGCGACGCTATGATGGGACGCGCGCCTGGCGGCGCAGGGGATGGGTCACCCAGGAGCGACGCCTCCTGGATGTGATCGGGCGGCAGGTCTTCGCCACGCCCGGCGAACTCGGGGCCTTGCTGCCGGCGGATCTGGATGAGCCGTTCACCACGTTGGAACTGGCCGTGGCGTTAGGCGCTTCCCGGCGTCTGGCCCAACGTATGGCCTATTGTCTGCGCGCCATGGGTGTATTATCCGCTGCCGGCAAGCGCGGCCGGAGTGTTCTTCACATCCGAAACCGCTAATCTGCGCCTGAAGCCGTTTTCTCCTGCGCGCTCTACACAACGGTTTCTCCAGCCAAAACCGCAGCTATGGCGAAAACAGATGCGAGGTCGGTTTGGCGATCGCCCATACGGACCTGAAGGGGATGGCCAAACCGACCTCGCTCGTCCTGTCCTGGCGATGCGCCGGGGTGAAGCGCTAATCGCCGCCGAAGACGACGGGCAGTCTAATGACGTTGGCGGCGAAGTCCGGCCGCTGCAACGTAAGCAGCAAAGGCGGCAGCGTGCCTGCTGCATCCGGCCCTCGCTGCGTACCTGGGCGAATGTAATCGCGCACAGAGAGTTGCAGGAACGTGCACGTTGGGTCGTTGGGGTTAGCACAGAATGGAAGCCCGTCTTCTTCCGTTGAAGCGATGGAAATGCACTTTCCGTCCGTCA
>Ga0334888_1002212_pt1 | contig 21992 bp, 15 predicted proteins | sample GraSluR1_MG_FD_207227 | JGI IMG/M metagenome (GOLD analysis project Ga0334888, IMG submission 207227) | Sludge microbial communities from methane-producing bioreactor in Wageningen University, Netherlands - Granular Sludge_3_08-R1 | ecosystem: Engineered > Bioreactor > Anaerobic > Unclassified ...
CCCCAGCCTATGCCAGCGTTGAGGAAGGCGGAGCCGATGCGTTTGTCGAGACCCATCCCGACGGCGACCTGTTCGACATCTGCGCCCAATTCTTCGCACATATTGGCGATCTCATTGATGAATGAAATTCTGGTGGCAAGAAAAGCGTTCGAGGCGTATTTTATCATCTCAGCAGTGCGCAGGTCCGTAATCACCAATGGGCAGCGCAGGCTGAGGTATAACTGAGCGACCTTTTGGGCAGCATCCAAATCAGTAGATCCCAAAACGACACGGTCGGGCACCATAAAATCATTGATGGCAGAACCTTCACGCAGGAATTCAGGGTTAGATACCACCATAAAATCGAGAGGGCGCCCGGCACGGCGTTTGGTAATGACTTCTGCCACCCAATCACCGGTGCCAACCGGGACGGTAGATTTGTTGACGATGATAATGGGATGATCTACATGATCGGCGATCGACTCAGCGGCAGAACGCACATATTGCAGATCAGCTTCTCCATCATCACCGCTGGGGGTGCCGACAGAAATGAAGGCAATATCGACATCTGCCAGCGCCTGCTCATAATCGGTTGTGAAGTTCAGACGATTGGCATCGACATTGCGCTGCACAATCTCGTTTAGCCCTGGTTCATAAATGGGCATAATACCTTTTTTCAGATTCTCGATACGATCTTTGTCGATATCAAGACAGTGTACTTGATTGCCGAGGTCTGCAAAACACACCCCTGTAACCAGCCCGACATAGCCGGTGCCAACTACGCAGATATTACTCATGCCATCATTCTCCTTGTGGTACTATTATTTGAGAGTTTCATTATACAACATACCTGTCACCAACAGGCCACTGAGAGGAAGTGCTGATCCAACGGATACTGATTATCGTTAGCCTATCAGGTGCAGTAAATATTCATAGGAGTCAAGGGAGAATACTTATGACACAGGCGAAAATAATTGATGGAAAAGAGATTGCAATAGCTTTGCGGCAGAAAATTAAAGAAGAAGTTGCCGATTTCGTTGCACAGGGATATCCGACCCCAGGCCTGGGAACCGTTCTCGTTGGCGAGAACGTTGCTTCACAAACCTACATACGAATGAAACGAAAAGCTTCCGCGGAGGCGGGCATTCAATCTTTTCATTACCAATTGCCTCAAGAAACTACCCAGGCTGAACTGGAAGCAGTCATTGCAGAGTTGAATGAGAACCCCGCTGTTCACGGAATACTGGTGCAATTGCCGCTGCCAGAAGGCCTGGATGAGAATCGCATCCTTTCACTGATCCTGCCTGAGAAGGACATTGATGGTTTTCACCCGGTCAATATGGGGAGTCTGGCGCAGAAGGGGCGCGATAGCTTGCATCACCCGTGCACCCCGTCGGGAGTGATTTATCTGCTGAAAGAAACCCTCGGCGATCTGAGTGGATTGAATGCGGTGGTGTTGGGCAGGTCAAATATTGTCGGTGTCCCTACGGCGTTGTTATTATTAAAAGAGAATGCGACTGTGACCATTTGCCACTCACGCACCAAAAACATACCCGAGATCACCCGCCAGGCTGATGTGCTGGTGGCTGCGGTTGGCCGGCATGAGATGGTCAGGGGCGATTGGATCAAACCAGGGGCTACTGTGATCGATGTCGGTATCAACGAGGTGGAAGACCCGACCGCAAAGCGCGGGTATCGCCTGGTGGGCGATGTACAGTATGAGGAAGCCAGGCTGGTTGCGGGTGCGATCACGCCGGTACCGGGCGGGGTTGGCCCGATGACGATTGCCATGCTGCTGGAAAACACATTACAGGCGGCGAAAATTCAAGCCAGGCAGTTGAGTGACAATTGAGTTGTCTGACAATTGACATTTTCTTCATCACTGGTTAAACTGAATAGGTGTAGTTTCACCAATCAAGCAATTTAAGGAAATCCCATGGGTACCCTGTTGGTTAAAAACGCAATGGTGCTGGTCACCATGGATCAGACTGACCGTGAAATTCAACACGGCGGGCTGTTCGTGCGTGATGGATTCATCGAAGCGGTAGGCGTCACTGAGGAACTTCCGCCGACAGCGGATGAAGTCATTGACCTTAACGGCCATGTGGTCTTGCCGGGTCTGGTCAACACCCATCATCACTTTTACCAGACACTGACACGAGCTATTCCTCCCGCACAGGATGCCAATTTGTTTCACTGGTTGACCACCCTCTACCCAATTTGGGCGAGGATGACTCCCGAACATATCTATCTCTCGACCAAGACTGCCCTGGCTGAGTTGGCATTATCAGGTTGTACGACAGCATCAGACCATCTGTATTTGTTTCCGAATGGCTCGAAATTGGACGATGAAATAGCAGCTGCCCAGGAAATGGGATTGCGCCTGCATGCCTCACGCGGTTCGATGAGCCTTGGCCAGAGCAAAGGAGGCTTGCCGCCCGATTCGGTGGTGGATACAGAAGAAGCCATTTTGGCGGACAGCGTACGATTAATCGAACGATATCACGATGCATCGGCAGGCAGCAAGACACAAATTGTGTTAGCCCCCTGTTCTCCCTTCAGTGTGACGGGTGAATTGATGCGACAGAGCGCCCAATTGGCGCGGCAATATGGCGTCCAGTTGCATACCCATCTGGCAGAAACACAGGATGAAGAACAATTTTGTCTGGAAAAATTCGGCCACAAACCGCTGGCTTATATGCAATCCTTGGATTGGGTCGGTAATGACGTCTGGTTTGCCCATTCAGTGTGGATCAACGATGAAGAGATCAAGGTCTATGCCCGGGAGGGTTGCGGAGTGGCGCATTGCCCCGGTTCTAACATGCGGTTGGCATCGGGCATCGCCCCGATCATGAAATTCCTGCAATCGGGCGTGAAGGTCGGGATCGGCGTGGATGGTTCAGCCAGCAATGACGGTTCGCATCTTTTGGGAGAAGCGCGCCAGGCAATGTTGTTATCACGCTTAGGTTCTGGCATAAGCGGCGCTTCCCTGTCTACTGATGGTGCTCCGCCTTTGATGTCCGCCAGACAGGCTTTATCGATGGCGACGCGGGGCGGTGCCAAAGTGCTTGGGCGCAATGATATTGGATCGCTTGAAGCGGGAAAATGTGCTGATTTTGTCGCGGTCGATATGCGCCAGTTGGATTTCAGCGGTGCGTTGAGCGACCCGGTCGCCGCCTTGCTTTTCTGCCAACCGCCCAAGGTTGACTGGAATGTCGTTCACGGCAAAGTTATTGTTCGTGAGGGACATTTGGAAACGCTGGATTTGCCCGAGCATATTGAGAAGCACAACCAGGCTGCCCGGCAGCTAAGGGGGGATTGATGAAAGAAGTGATGAGAGGCAATCTATGACAATCAAAAAAGAACGCCAGCCAACACCATTCTTAAGGCTGCAAGAATCATTGAGCGAAGTGATCGCCGAAACACCTGCCGGGGAACGTCTGCCTTCGGAGCCAAAACTGGCACAATCTCTCGGCGTCAGCCGTGCTACCCTGCGTGAGGCGATGCGCGCGTTCGAACAGCAGGGCATTATCCGAAGACGGCAAGGCGTGGGCACGTTCGTGATCAGCCATACCCATGCCATCGAGAGCGGACTGGAGGTGCTGGAAAGCATTGAGACGCTGGCGCAGCGGATTGGTCTCACTGTGGAAATGGGGGCTTTGAAGATCAGCCAGCTTTCAGCCAACGCAGAGCAAGCTATGTTATTTGCTATGGAGGAAGGTGCGCCGCTGTTGCAGGTGAGCCGGGTGATCCTGGCAGAAGATAGGCCAGCTGCCTATCTGGTGGATTTGCTGCCGGATGATGTTATCGCCTACGCCGAATTGAATGAGGAATTCAATGGCTCTGTGCTGGATTTTCTGCTGCGGCGCGGCATGCCGCGATTGGCGAATTCGGTTGCTGAAGTGCAGGCAGTGGCGGCGACTTCGGAAATTGCACGATTGCTTGAAATTCAACGTGGCGATGTGCTATTGTCTCTGGGCGCCAAACTGTTTTCTGAAGAAGGCAGGATGATCGATTATTCCACCAGTTATTTTTTGCCTGGCTATTTTCGTTTTCAAGTCGTGCGCAGTGTTGGAACAAACAAGGTCGTAGATGGGACTGACCCATATTATCTGAACTATTAAAATTTATTAAAGGAGTAACTTGACATGAGAAGCTTTATGGGACGTGATATTTTATCTTTGAAGGATTTTGAGCGCGAGGAATTCTTCCGTGTGTTCGAAATCGCTGACGAAATGGCGCCGATCGCGCGCGACCGCCGCAATGTGGATCTGTTGAAGGACAAAACACTGGTGACCGCCTTTTACCAGCCTTCTACCCGCACCCGGCTGGCACACGAAGCCGGTATGCACCGCCTCGGCGGGCATGTAACTGGTTTTTCGGATGCCAAAATGACCCGCGCCGGTGATTTTTACCAGGAGTCGATCAAAGATACGGTGAAGATGCTGGAATATTATGGTGACGTGATTGTCATGCGCCACTTTCAGCAGGGTGCTCCGCATGAAGCCGCCAAATGGGCGAGCGTGCCCATCATCAATGGTGGCGACGGCTGGGGCGAGCATCCTACCCAGATTTTGACAGACCTGTACACGGTTTTGACAGAAAAAGGTACTATCGATGGTTTGAAGTGGCTGGCGGTCGGTGATATGCGCATGCGTACAATGCACTCGCTGGCGTATGGCCTGACCCAGTTCGACTGCCCGATTACCTTTGTGTCGCCTCCGGATATGTCCCTGACCGATGAATTCAAAGCAGAGCTGGACGAATACTGCCTGGATTACAAAGAGGCTGAGCACGTCGAGCAAGCCATTGCCGAGGCAGACGTGATCCTGGTGGAACCGGTGGTGCAGCCTGACTACACCAAGAGCCGTGATGAGCGCAGCGGTGATGTCGGTGGAACGCCGTCAAATTACAAGATCACCCGTGAATTACTCTCGAAGAAAGCCAAATCTGATGCCATTCTGCTGCACTCACTGCCGCGCATGGATGAGATTCCTCCCGATGTCGATATCACCCGCTGGTCACGCTATTGGGAAGAGGCATTTAACGGTGTTGTGATGCGCATGGCGCTGCTGGCATTGGTATTGGGCGCCACTGAGTAAACCCAAAAGACTGGAGATTATAGAATGCAAACTGGATTACGAGGACGTGACTTAATTGGCGATCTTGACTTTACCAAAGAAGAAGTCGAGACCGTATTGGAGCTTGCCTGGGATTTGAAGATGAAACGCGCATTGGGTCAACCGCACGCTTATCTGCGTGACAAAGTGCTGGCGATGCTGTTCTTCTTCAGCTCCACGCGCACACGCGGTTCGTTTGAAGCAGGCATGGCGCAGTTGGGCGGGCATGCTGCTTTTATTGAAAGCCGCACCACCCAGATTTCGCATGGCGACACTGAAAAAGAGATGGGCGAGATTTTTGGTCGCTATTTCGATGGGATCGCAATTCGCCATTGTGATTGGGGCGTAGGCAATCGTTATTTGAACCTGGTGGCGGAAGCCTCTCGCGCCCCGATTTTGAATATGCAGTGCGACATCTACCATCCGTTCCAAATTTTAGCCGATTTGATGACCATCATCGAGAAGAAAGGCCGCGATCTACGCCGCAAGAAGATGGTAGTCAGCTGGGCGTATGCTTCTTCGTATGCCAAACCTATGTCAGTGCCGCAGAGCCTGGTTCTGCAGATGCCGCGCTTTGGTTTGGATGTTGTGTTGGCGCACCCGCCCGAATTCAAGCTGATGCCTGAAGTAATGGAACGGGCGCGGGCAGAAGCGAAAGCCGCTGGTGTCGGGTTTGAGGTGGTGCATGACATGGATGAAGCCTTCAAAGATGCCGATATCGTGTATGCCAAATCATGGGGCTGCATGGAGCACACCACCGATGCTGACGAGACCACCCGCATCACCAACCAGTATAAATCATGGATAACCGACGACCGCCGCATGGCGCTGGCCAAAGAAGATGCCATTTATATGCATCCACTGCCGGCAGATCGTGACATTGAAGTCACCAGCAGTGTGATGGATGGCAGACATTCGGTGGTGTTTGACGAGGCAGAAAATAGACTGCATGCCCAGAAAGCCGTCATGGCTCTGACCATGAGCTAATAGATGAGGATTGATACTATGGCAGAAAAAAAAGTAGCCGTCGTCGCTGTAGGCGGTAATTCATTGATCAAAGACAGCAAAAGAAAATCCATTCAAGACCAGTTTGATGCTGCCAAAGAATCCATGCATCATATTGCCGACATGATCGAAGCCGGCTGGGACGTGGTGATTACGCATGGCAACGGCCCGCAGGTAGGTTTCATCTTGCGCCGCTCAGAACTGTCACGGCATGAGTTGCACGAGGTGCCGCTGGATTATTGCGGCGCAGATTCGCAGGGGGCGATCGGTTATATGTTCGAGCGGGCTTTGTTCACTGAATTTCAGAACCGCGGTATGGAAAAACATGCAGCAGCGGTGGTTACACAGACGGTGGTGGACAAACATGACGAGGCATTCGAGCACCCCACCAAACCGATTGGTTCGTTCATGAGTGAAGAAGAGGCGAAGAATCGAGCAGAGATTGACGGCTGGATCGTTGTTGAGGATGCCGGGCGTGGTTGGCGCCGTGTGGTTGCCTCCCCCAAACCTCTTGATATCGTGGAAGCACCGGCGATTAAAGCCTTAATTGATGCTGGCATCAGCGTGATTGCAGTCGGCGGCGGCGGCATTCCGGTGGTGACTGATGAAGGTGGGGACAAGCTGGTCGGCGTGGAAGCGGTTATCGACAAAGATTTTGGTTCATCGCTGTTGGCCACGATGATCGGTGCTGACCTGTTCGTGATTTCGACAGCGGTTGAAAAGGTCTACCTGAACTTCAACACGCCGGAACAGAAAGCGCTTGACAAGATTACCCTGGCGGAAGCCAAGCAGTACATCGCGGAAGGTCATTTTGCCAAAGGCAGCATGCTACCAAAGATCGAGGCGATAATTAAATTCCTTGAGAACGGTGGCAAGCAAGCCTTGATCGTAGATCCACCCAATATCGGGCGCGCATTGAAAGGCGAAACCGGCACCTGGATCTATCCCTAAAATCAGCAAACCAAAATGCTGGTAACAGAATCCAGCAAAATGTGATAGCATAGAAATAGAAACTTCCCAAATAAGAAAAAAGCTTTTTTGGGAAGTTTTGTATTCCAGGGGGAAATTCAATGTAAATGTCTAAACAAGTGTACAAATATATTGCATAAATTTCATTTGTCCCTTACAATCCAAAAGGTCTGAATAATCGAGGAGGTGAGCGGCAACCAATAAAAACGAAGCATCCCTGTGTGTAGTTTTGTCAATTTCTGAAGTTGTTTTGATATTCGGAGGAGTGTTGTCATGAAAAAATTTGTCGTTCGTTTGGCTTTGCTTATGATGATCTTTGCCATGGTGCTTTCTGCATGTGGTGCTGAAGATGCTGATGCCGTCGGAGAGGAACAGGCGGCTGTCATTGACAGTCTCAAAGCCTGTTTCATTTATGTCGGCCCGATCGGCGATGTCGGCTGGACCGCTGCTCATGATGTCGGCAGGTTGTATGTTGATGAGAAATACGACTGGCTGGAGACCGCTTATGCGGAATCTGTGCCTGAAGCTGACTCAGAACGTTTTATTGACCGTTTTGTGGTGGAAGAGGATTGTGATGTGGTCTTTACCACCTCATTTGGCTTCATGGATGCTACATTGGCAGCCGCCCAAAAATATCCGGATAATTATTTCTTCCATGTATCCGGCTATAAACGGGCACCCAACATGGGCACCATTATGGCGGATTTCTATCAGCTGTATTATCTCAACGGTTTGATGGCCGGCGCATTGACCGAATCGAACAAGGTCGGTTATGTGGCAGCGCATCCGATCCCTGAATTGGTACGCCATATTAATGCCTTCACCCTGGGCGTTAAAGAAACCAATCCGGAAGCCACTGTTGAAGTCAGCTGGATCTTTGAGTGGTATGATCCTGCCACCGCACGTGAATCGGCAGAAGCTCTGATCTCCAACGGCGTGGATGTGTTGGCTTTCACCGAAGATACCGCGACTGTTGTGCAGGTGGCTGAAGAGTATACGGAAAAAGGTGACAACGTATTCGTTTTCGGGCATTACAACCCGATGGCGCAATTTGGCCCGAATGCTTTGGTCAGCGGCCAACTGGTTGACTGGGGAGTGCTGTACGAAGATGTGCTTACAAAGATCTATCTTGGCATCTACACAACCAAGAATCTGGACACAGTAGATTATTGGGCGCTGTTGAATCCTGGCCCCAATATGCTCGCTCCAGCCTCTGTTCAGCTCGGTGGTGATTTTGACAATCCCATCAATCCTGTATTCGTTGACGCCTTAAAGGCTGTCAGTGTAACCGATCCGTTACTGGGAGAAATCAGTGTGTATGACCTGGTGTTTGCTCGCATCGACCAGATGAAAGACCCGGCGATTCTCTTTGATCCATTCACCGGGCCGATCAATAATCAGGAGGGCACTTTGATGATTCAACCTAACCAGCGCCTGACCGTGTTCGAATTAAATACCATCGACTGGTTCGTTGAAGGTGTGATCGGAAGCGCAAATCCTTAAATATTCAGTTTTAGGTTCATTGGGTGAGGGGCAAAACGCCCCTCACCCAATTTTTGTGATTTAATACTGGTAATATCCAACGCTGTGTTTCAAAGTGAATACATGGAGACAAGGTATGACCATCGATCTGCCAGAGGGAAATAACACCATTGTCATGCATGGCATTGTTAAACGCTTTCCAGGGGTAGTTGCCAATGATGGCGCTAACCTGACCGTGAGGAAGGGTGAAATCCATGCTCTGCTGGGTGAGAATGGGGCTGGGAAAACGACTTTGATGAATATCCTCTATGGGATCTATCAGCAGGATGAAGGTGAGATTTGGGTGGATGGAGAATTGACACATATCCATTCTCCCAACGATGCCATCCAGTTGGGGATTGGTATGGTGCACCAGCATTACCGCCTGGTTCAGAACCATAGTGTGACTGAGAATGTCATCCTGGGATTGAAGGAGAAATTCTTTTTTCCAACCAAAGAAGCCCGTAAACGGATTGTTGCTCTTGCCAGCCAATATGGGATGAAGATCGACCCTGATGCACGCATCTGGCAGCTTTCTGCCGGTGAACAGCAGCGGGTGGAGATATTGAAGGCAATCTATCGGGGTGCAAAAATCCTCATCATGGATGAGCCCACTTCGATGCTCACGCCTGGTGAGACCGAAGAATTGCTGCATATTCTGCGGCGGATGACGGAAGAAGGGAACACGGTTATTTTCATCACTCACAAATTGGAAGAAGTGATTGAAGCAAGTGATCGCGTTACGGTTTTACGCGGCGGGAAAGTCATCGCCACGTTAGATACAAACACGACCAATGAACGTGAACTGGCGCAGTTGATGGTCGGACGGGATGTGTTGTTCAAGCTTGATAAGCAGGTAGTTGAAACAGGCGAGGTCGTGCTGGGGGTTGACGATCTGTGTGTTACCAGCGATAAAGGCTTACCCGCGGTCGTTGACCTGTCCTTAAGAGTATGCGCCGGCGAGATCTATGGCATCGCGGGTGTTTCTGGCAACGGACAGCGCGAACTGGTTGAGGCGATTACCGGCTTAAGGCTTTGTTCTCAGGGAAAGGTCACTGTCAATGGTGTAGATATCACCCAAAAAACACCCAAAACACGCATTCAACATGGCGTTTTCTTTGTGCCAGGTGAGAGATGGATGGCGCTTATCCCAAATATGAGTGTGGCAGACAATTTGATCTTGAAAAATTATGAACAAACCCCAATCGGTCGCGGCATGCTGTTGGATGGTGCTGCCGTAGCCGATTATGCTGATGGGTTGATCAAACAGTATGCCATTGTGACACCAGGCAGAGATACTCCCATAAAAATGCTGTCAGGCGGTAATATTCAGCGCGCATTATTGGCGCGTGAAATTTCGGGATGCTGCAGCCTTTTAATCGTTGTACAGCCAACCAGCGGATTGGATGTCGGTGCGACCGAAACCATCTGGCAGCTGCTGCTGGCTGAGCGGGAGCGCGGGACAGCGATTCTGCTTATTTCTGATGATCTCAAAGAAACCTTGTCTTTGAGTGACCGTGTTGGGGTCATTTTTGAAGGCCGGATCATGGGAGAATTTCCGGTTGATGAGGCAGATATTGACCAGATCAGTTTGATGATGGCTGGCTCGCTGCGTTTACCGCCACAACCTGTGGCCGCTGCAGGAGGTCAGGCATGAAAATTCCTCACATCCGTTTCGAAAAACGACTTGAGACTCCGCGATGGCTGCCGGCAGTTTCTTTGCTTGTGGCTTTGCTGTTGGCTATGCTCACTATAGGCATTATCTTCTTGGCACTGGGCGTCAATCCGCTGGTTGCCTTTCAGCGTATTTTCAGAGGCGGTTTTGGCAGCGTTTTCGGTCTGAAGGAAACCATCACCAAAACCATCCCGTTGCTTCTGACAGGCGTTGGGCTTACTTTGGCTTTCAAGGGCCGGATGTACAACATTGGCGCTGAAGGACAGCTGTTGATGGGGGCGATATTCGCTACCGGTGTTGCTCGTTTCTTGCCTGGTCTGCCGGCTATTGTGATGATACCGGTGTTGTTTTTGGCAGGCTTCGTGGGGGGCGCTCTTTGGGCAGTCATCCCTGCCTTCTTGAAAACACGTTTCCGCGTTGACGAGGTGCTGACCAGCTTGATGTTGGTGTATGTGGCTTCTGAGGCAGTGAAATTCCTGGTCTATGGCCCGTGGCGCGGTACCGATACCCGTGGTTTTCCGATCACGGATGAATTCCCGGCAGCAGCACAAATTCCGCAACTGGCTGCTTCTCGCATCCACTATCCCACCTTGATCGTTGCGGTGTTGCTAGCGATCCTGGTGTACTTGCTGCTGAAACGCACCAAATTGGGCTATGAAATCCGTGTAACGGGTGAAAATCCAGCAGCAGCGCATTATGCCGGCATGAATTACCACAAGATCGCCATGCTGGTGATGGTTATCAGTGGAGGGTTGGCTGGCCTGGCGGGCATGGGCGAGGTGGCAGGCATTCATTACCGCCTGCGTCCGCCGGATTCTATATCGCCAGGCTATGGATTTACAGCGATCATCGTTGCCTGGCTGGCGCGCTTGAACCCGCTGGCTGCGATCCTGACTTCTTTTTTGCTGGGCGGGCTTCTGGTCGGGGGTGACGCGATTCAGATCGCATTGAATTTACCTGCAGCAACAGTGCAGATATTCAATGGCGTAATCCTGTTTTTCGTGATTGCTTCGGAGCTGTTCAACCAATATCGAATTCGGCTGGAGGTGTGACCATGTTGGAATTTATCCTGTCCGCTTTACGAGCAGCTATTCCTGCCGGTACCCCGTTGCTCTTTGGTACGTTGGGGGAGGTGTATGCAGAGCGCTCTGGAGTGCTGAACCTGGGTGTTGAGGGCATGATGATCATGGGGGCAGTTGCCGGTTTTGGGGTTTCACAAACCACCGGCAGCGTATGGTTGGGCATCCTGGCGGCAGCCGTGGTTGGCGGGTTGATGGCGTTGATCCATGCCTTTACCAGTGTAAGCCTGCGGGTGAACCAGGTGGTGTCAGGTCTGGCACTCACGATGCTAGGTTTGGGGGTCAGTGGTTTGATTGGCAAACCTTTTGTTGGACAACCACTGGCAGTACGTTTGCAACCGATAAACATTCCGCTATTGAGTGATATACCCGTTCTTGGGATATTGTTGTTTCGTTTCGACCTGATGGTATATCTTGGTATGGCGCTTGTGCCGGTGTTATCGTTTGTTCTCTACAAAACCCGTCTGGGTGTAACCTTGCGTTCGGTGGGCGAGAATCCAGCCGCCGCGGATGCAATGGGGGTGAACGTTGGTTTGGTGCGATATGCGGCGGTTATCTTCGGTGGCGTTATGGCAGGGATCGGCGGTGCATATCTATCGATGGCATACGCACCGGCCTGGATTGAAGGCATGACAGCGGGTGCGGGTTGGATCGTGATCGCTCTGACGATTTTTGCCATCTGGGATCCACGCCGTGCTTTGCTGGGGGCGTATCTATTTGGTGGTGTGCGTGTGCTGCAATTTCGCCTGCAGCCTTTGGGCATTTCACCGAATCTGTTGAATATGTTGCCGTTCCTTCTCACGATTGGGGTTCTGTGGCTCAGTTCCGGGCAGGCCGCTAAGAAAAGGATCGGAGCGCCGGCTTCATTGATGAGTGCTTATTCACGGGAAGACAGGTAATACCGTTTTCTTCTTTTTGCCCTACATTCGGTTGAGCATTTATTGCCAAAGTTTCGATTCTATGCGTAATGAAATGAGATCTACCCTTGATTAACATTGTCAGACAACTGAGAACCGTCTATAATTGCTGATACCCAAACATTCACTGAGGAGGCACGATGCGCGATATTTTTGTTGGCTATTGTTGTTCGGTTTGCGGCAAGGAATATGCACCTGATCAGGTCACGTATGTCTGCCCTGATGATGGCGGAAATCTGGACGTAGTCCTTGATTTTGATCGTATTGCCGACCAGGTTACCCAGGGTGAGATCATCAACAGCAGAGAACCTTCACTGTGGCGTTATCTTCCCTTGCTGCCTGTATCTGACCCCGGTGGGTATATGACGCCGTTGCGGGCTGCCGGATGGACACGGGTTTATCAGCCCAATCAGCTGATACAGGCAACCGGGGTGCAGAAATTGTGGATTAAGGACGAGAGCAGCAATCCAACCGCTTCGTTTAAAGATCGCGCAAGTGCCTTGCTGGTGGCGCGAGCCCAGGATATCGAGGCAGAGGTGATCGTGACAGCGTCAACCGGCAATGCCGGCGCGGCGCTGGCGGGCATGTGCGCAGCAGTGGGGCGGCGTGCGGTAATCTTTGCGCCAAAGACGGCACCGCCAGCCAAGATCGCTCAGTTGCTGGTGTTTGGTGCAGAAGTCATTCTGGTGGATGGTACTTATGATGATGCCTTTGCGTTGGCGGTCGAGGCTGCCGATGAATTCGGCTGGTATTGCCGCAACACTGGCTACAATCCTTTCACGGCGGAAGGCAAAAAGACAGTCAGTTTCGAGTTATGGGAACAGGTGATGATGAGGAATCCCGATGAAGAAAAACCATACAATATCTTCATCAGTGTAGGTGATGGTAATATTATTGCTGGCGCTCACAAAGGATTCAAAGACCTGCTCGCCCTGGGCTGGATCCAGCAGATGCCTCGCTTTTTCGGGGTGCAATCGACCGGTTCTGCAGCGATTACCAATGCTTTTCTTGCCAACACGGAAGACATTCGACCTGTCCGGGCAACTACGTTGGCGGATAGCATCTCTGTGGACAAGCCTTCAGATGGCTTAAGGGCGCTGCGGGCTGCCACCCAGACCGGCGGCGCTTATATTCAGGTACCCGATGAAGCCATTTTAGCAGCTATTCCGTTGCTTGGTTCCGTGGGCATCTTTGCTGAGCCTGCCGGAGCGACCGCCTATGCCGGTTTCCTGCAGGCGTTAGCGGATGGGGTCATCCAGCCCGATGAGCCGACCATTGTCATCAATACTGGCAGCGGCTTGAAGGATGTACGTTCCGCCAGCCGCTCGGTTGGCGAAGCACCGGTGATTGCTCCGAGTATGGCTGCGCTGCATGCTTATCTTGCGGAAAGGGATTGAGAAGCTGCCTATGAAACCGGTATTGTCGATCATTGCGCCGATCTATAACGAAGAAGGATGTCTGCATGAACTGCACCAGCGAATAACGGAAGTAATGGCGCAATTCGGTGATGCATGGGAATTAATTATGATTAACGACGGTTCGAAAGACCGCTCTGAGGAAATCATCCAGGAACTGGCGCAAAAAGACTCCGAACATGTACGTCCGGTGGTCTTTGCGCGCAATTTTGGCCATCAATTGGCGGTGACTGCCGGCATGGATTTCGCCAGGGGTGACGCTGTGGTGGTCATCGATGCAGACTTGCAGGACCCGCCTGAAGTCATTTTAGAAATGGTCAAAAAATGGCGTGAGGGCTATGAGGTGGTGTATGCTGTGCGGTCAGAACGGGAAGGCGAGAGCTGGTTCAAACTGGCTACCGCCAAGTTGTTCTATCGTCTGGTGTACCGCATTACCGATGTAGATATTCCACTGGATACCGGCGATTTCAGACTGATGGACCGTAAAGTGGTGGATGCCATGAACGCCATGCGCGAGCGCCACCGCTTTCTGCGCGGGATGTCATCGTGGGTGGGTTTCCGCCAGACAGGTGTCACCTATGCGCGAAAAGCGCGTTATGCAGGGGAGACCAAATATCCCATCAAAAAGATGTTAAAATTTGCCCTGGACGCCATCACCAGTTTTTCCTATTTTCCTCTGCAAGTGGCGACCTATCTGGGCTTTATTTTTGCCTTTGTGAGTTTTATCGCCATTGTCGTGGTGATCATTTTGCGTCTGTCTGCCTCACAAGAATTACTGGGCCAGGCCACCACATTGATCGCGGTTCTTTTTTTGGGCAGCATCCAGTTGATCACCATTGGCATTTTGGGGGAATATATCGGCCGTCTTTATGACCAGGCAAAGGGCCGTCCTTTGTATATTGTCAGCAAAGCACCTGATGAATTTACTGAAGGTGCAGAAACCAATCAGTCACCATCCAACAAGGAGTCACACTATGAAAATTGATTTATCCATTTACCCCGAAAAATTAGAACACGCCGTAAAAAGAGCGCGTGAGCGCAACATCATCATCCCAACCATGGCGCAGATGAAAAATCCTGAGCTGGTGCCAGACAAGATCAAAGAAGAACTGGCAATCATGGGGCTGTGGGATGTTTCTCCGCGCAACCTGTTCCGTATCACCTGGAAAAACGAGCCCAAGGAAGCTGGCGGCTTATATGGTGGCGTGAATTTTATCGAGCTGCCCAAAGAATTAACCGGCGTGGATGCGAGGATCATCGCATTGGTCGGCAAATGGTTCCCGACTGGTGCCCATAAAGTGGGGGCTGCCTATGGCTGCCTGGTACCGCGCCTGGTGACCGGACAATTTGATCCCATTCATCAGAAGGCTGTGTGGCCTTCCACTGGCAACTATTGCCGCGGCGGCGCCTATGATTCCACCCTGCTGGCTTGTGAAAGCATTGCCATCCTGCCTGAGGGCATGAGCCGTGAGCGCTTTGAATGGCTGAAAACGGTGTCAGGCGAAATTATTGCCACCCCGGGTTCAGAGTCGAATGTGAAAGAGATTTTTGACAAATGCTGGGAGCTGCGCAAGTCTGGTGAGGACCTGGTGATCTTTAACCAGTTCGAGGAATTCGGCAATTATCTGTGGCATTATGAACTGACCGGTCATGCCATGGAGGAAGTATTGCAGCAGACAATGGGCAAAGACGACAGCTATTTCGGTGTGGCATTGACCACCGGCTCAGCGGGAACGATTGGCTGCGGCGATTATCTCAAGCAGTTGTTCCCCGGCTCAAAGATTGCTGGCAGTGAAGCGGTGCAGTGCCCGACACTTACATATAATGGTTTCGGTGCGCATCGAATCGAAGGTATCGGCGACAAACATGTACCCTGGATTCACAATATGCGCAACACCGATATGGTGATGGCAATTGACGACAATGCAGTGGTCAATATTGCCCGCCTGTTCAATGAACCTGAGGGCCGTGCTTACCTGGTGGAACAGGGTGTTCCTGAAAGCGCGGTGGCTCAGCTGGATTTGCTGGGTTTCTCCGGCATTGCTAATATGCTCTCTGCCATCAAGATGGCAAAATGGTATGAATTGACTGAAAATGATATCGTGTTGACCGTGTTTACGGACTCGATGGAACTGTATCAGAGCCGCCTGGTGGAGATGCATGAGGAATTTGGCGCTTATTCGGACAAGGACGCAGTCAAAGACTACCATCACTGGCTGAAAGGGGTTACGACGGATTGGACGCTCGAATTGCCCTATCCTGATCGCAAACGCGTGCACAATTTGAAATACTACACCTGGGTGGAACAGCAGGGCAAAACCTACGAAGAAATCCAGGATCAGTGGTATGATCCAAATTATTGGACCGATCTGCAGTCACAGATTCCTGAAATCGATGCCTTGATCGAGGAATTCAATGGCAAGGTTGGTTTGCTCTAGGCTTTTATGAAAAGAAGCGGAAGAAAATCACATCTTCCGCTTCTGCTTTCTTTAACTGGCATATCAGAAAAAATGGAGAAAAAAATGATCCCAAGGAGTGAATATCCACGGCCTCAGTTTCAACGTGAGGATTGGTTGTGTTTGAATGGCGAATGGCAGTTCGAGATTGATGCGGGTGACAGCGGCCTGGAACGAGGCTTAGTAGACCGTGACCTGAAAGAGAAAATTATTGTGCCATTCTGCCCGGAAAGCCAGTTATCGGGCATTAACCATGTTGATTTTATGAATGCGGTCTGGTATCGCCATGAGGTGACGGTGCCTGAAGGCTGGGCAGGGATGAATGTGTGGCTTCATTTTCAAGCGGTGGATTACGACACAACTGTTTGGGCGGATGGTGAAGAAGTGGTGCGTCATCGCGGCAGTTCAACGCCATTTTCAGCCAATTTGGGCGAGAAGGCTGGGCAAACAGTTACTATCGTGGTGCGTGCTCGTGATGTACAGCATGAATTAAAGCCCAAAGGCAAGCAGTCTGACCAATATCATAACCACACTTGCGTATATACACGCACGACGGGCATCTGGCAGACGGTATGGATGGAACCAGTGCCCAAATGTGGCTTGAAACGCCCAAGAATTACGCCGGATGTGAGCAACCTTTGTTTCATTGTTGAGCAGGGTTTGCTGCGTTTGGAGGAGGGGCTTCGGGTACGCTACACATTGGCTGATAAGGCAGGGGCGATCTGTGTGGTGGAGCAAGAAGTTAAGGCCGATCCGGTCATCCATATGGTTCTATCGATACCAAATGAACGTGTCCAATACTGGCAGCCAGGCGATGGATACATGTATCAAATATACATAGACCTGCTGCAGGATGGTAAGGTCATTGACCATGCAACAAGCTATGCCGGCTTACGCAGCATCAGCATTCAGGGTAAGAAAGTTCTGATCAACGGTGAACCTGTATTTCAACGCCTGGTTTTAGATCAGGGTTATTATCCCGATGGGATCCTGACAGCACCTACCGATGACGTGCTGTTGAAAGATATCGAGTTGAGCATGGCGGCTGGCTTCAACGGTGCTCGCTTGCATCAAAAGGTATTCGAAGAACGCTTCCTGTACCACGCTGACCGTATGGGCTACCTGGTATGGGGTGAATTCTGTGATTGGGGGGCCAATGCCGGTGGGCCTGAGGGCAATAACCAGCAGCACACGGCAACTTATATCACGCAGTGGCTGGAAGTGCTGGAACGGGATTATTCGCATCCGTCAATCGTGGGTTGGTGTCCGCTAAACGAGACATGGCAGGCCTTAACCGACAGGATCACACAACTGGATGATGTCATGCGCGGTATGTTCCTGGCAACCAAAGCCGTGGACCGAACCCGCCCGGTTTTGGATACTTCGGGCTATTCGCACCGTGTGCCAGAGTCAGACGTTTATGACTGCCATCATTATGAACAGAAAGTTGAGGAATTTTCACACATCTTTTCTGTACCGGTTGTCAAAGGACAGGTTTTTGTCAACCATTGGAAAGGAAAGCAAGGGTCGATCGAGTATGGTGACCAGCCCTACTTCGTGAGTGAATTCGGTGGTATCTGGTGGAATGAAGAGCTTGCTCGCGCAGCAAAAGACGGCAGTGACCGCAACACTTCCTGGGGATATGGACAGCGTCCGACAGATATCGAAGAATTCTATGCGCGGTTTGAGGGGCTATGTAACATTTTATTGGATCATCCAGCGCATTTTGGCTATTGTTACACCCAATTGACCGATGTGTTTCAGGAGATGAATGGGATATTTGCCTTTGACCGTTCAGAAAAATTTGACCTTGGGCGATTGAGGAAAATTCAAATGCGAAAAGCGGCCATAGAAAATTAATTAGCTGGCCAAATTTCCGCGTAAATCTTGGGTATAATATTGCCGCTATGGTATTATTGAAGGCGGTCAGCGTCTGGAACCAGACTTGAAAGGCCCTGATTCAACCCTATGATATGAATGGTATCAGCAGTATGAAAGGAAATTATATGGTGCAAAAGAACTACCAGGAAGTGATCCCGCGGATAAAACTTCCCGAACAACTTTCACGATTGGGCGAGATTGCCTATAACCTGTGGTGGACCTGGAACAGTGGTGCGGATGAATTATTTTCATCTATCGACGCAGCCCTGTGGGAAGAAACCCGTCACAACGCCGTCGAATTTCTGCATCGGTTGGAGCGGCCTCATTTCAACATCGCCATGGCGGATGAAAGTTACATGGCCAATTATGAAAAACAGGTAACAGCCTTTGATGCTTACATGAATGCCGACGAAACCTGGTTCACCCAGCAATATCCGGCGGTCAAAGATAAGAAGATCGCGTATTTTTCGTTTGAGTTTGGCTTGCATGAGTCACTGCCGGTGTATGCGGGCGGGTTGGGCGTGCTGGCCGGCGACCATTTGAAAGAATCGAGTGATCTGGGTTTGCCCATCGCCGGTGTTGGGTTTGTGTATCGTCAGGGATATTTTCTGCAGCACATCACCGAAGACGGCTGGCAGGAAACCGGCCACTTCGTGCTCGATTTCAATGAACTTCCCATCATTCCGATCCTGGATGAGAAAAATGAACCGCTGATGATTTGTGTGCAATTGCCTGGTCGTGATGTGTATGCACGCTTGTGGAAGGTGCAGGTTGGAAGGGTGCCTTTGATCTTGTTGGATACCGATGTTGACAAGAACAGCCACACCGACCGCCAACTGAATGCCCGGCTATATTCTTCAGATCCAGAAGTGCGTATCTCACAGGAGATCTTGCTTGGCATTGGTGGAACGCGTGCCTTACGGAAATTGGGTTACGATGCTACGGTTTGGCACATGAACGAAGGCCATTCGGGCTTTCTTGCCATCGAGCGTGTGCGAGAGTATGTGAAAGAGGGCAAGACCTTTGAAGAAGCCAAAGAATTGGTCAGCAAACATACCATCTTCACCACACATACACCGGTGCCGGCAGGGATCGATATGTTCCCGGTATGGTTGGTGGAACGCTTCTTCTATAACCTGTGGCCGGAATTGGGCATTGATCGCAATACTTTTATTGGGTTAGCCTCGCACACGGTTGAATGGGGAGAATTCTTCAGCATGGCTAACCTGGCATTCAGCTTCGCGAACTATGCCAATGGCGTATCCGAATTGCATGGTTCGGTGTCGCGTGAAATGTTCAATTTCCTGTGGCCAGACAAAGAAGTCGATGACGTGCCGATTATCCATGTGACCAATGGTGTTCATACCGGCACCTGGCTTTCGGATGAGATGAAAGCACTGTATGAAAAATACCTTGCGCCTGACTGGATGGATCGAATTGATGACCCCGCGCTGTGGGATGGGATCAATCGCATCCCGGCAGAAGAATTCTGGCAGATGCGCCTCAACCAGAAACGTATCCTGGTGACATTCTTGCGCAACCGCATCCGCAAACAATGGCTGACAGGCAACCTGCACCCGGTGCAAGTGATTGCTGGCGGGGTGATGCTGGATCCGCATATGCTGACGATTGGATTTGCCCGCCGTTTCTCAACCTACAAACGTGGCAATCTGATCTTGCGTGATTTTGACCGCTGGCTGAAGATCATCAACAACGAAAATATGCCAGTGCAGATCGTGTTCTCCGGCAAGGCGCATCCAGCGGATGAACCCGGCAAATTGATCATCCAGCAGATTTACCGCGCTGCCAAAAACGCCAAAACCGGTGGGCGTATGGTGTTTGTAGAAGATTATGACATGAACGTTGCCCGTCATTTGCTGCACAGCGTGGATGTGTGGCTGAACAACCCGCGGCGCCCGAACGAAGCGTCGGGTACATCGGGGATGAAAGCAGCCATGAACGGAGCACTGAATTTCTCGGTGCTGGATGGCTGGTGGCATGAAGCCTACAATGGCAAAAATGGCTGGACGGTGGGCGATTTGAAAGATTTTGATGACGCCAACCAGCAGGACAACTATGATGCGTCTTCTCTGTATGACACTTTGGAGAAAGAGATCATCCCCCTGTACTATGCACGCCTGCATGGCAAAGGCGATGGATGGATGGATATGGTGCGAAACAATCTGCGCACGTTGTCCTATCAGTTCTCCATGCGGCGCATGATCAGTGAATATGTCGAAAAACTATACATAAAGGCAATGTAAGCCTGGCTTGTGAGAGAAGAAAAGACGGTGATTATTATGCACCGTCTTTTGATATAATGGTGTTGCTCCTGAAAATCTAAGAGAGCCAGGAAATTTCCTGGCTCTCGTTTGATAAGGAGGAGAAGAAGAGAAGTCACCCTGATTTCATTGCCTCTATTATTACATAGATTGAATGGCATGGTACAGCATGTTAAGTCTACGATAAGCATACGCTTGATTGGTACCCAGGAGGAACGGAATGAAAATGTCACAATTGTTTATGAAGACCTTGCGCGAGGTGCCTTCAGACGCTGAGGTAAGCAGCCATAAATTGCTGCTGCGGGCTGGCTATATCCGCCAGACGGGAGCGGGCATCTTCAGCCTGTTGCCGTTAGCACGCCGCACAGTCAATAAGATTGAAGCCATTCTGCGGGAGGAAATGGAGAAAATAGGCGGCCAGGAATTGACCATGCCGGTGGTCGTACCGGCATCCTTGTGGAAGGAGACCGGCCGCTGGTACAAGATCGGTTCAGAGATGGGGCGGTTTGTTGACCGTAACGACCGTGATATGGTGCTTTCGATGACCCATGAAGAAGTGGTGGCTGACCTGGTGCGAACAGAGGTGCAGTCTTATAAACAATTACCGCGCCTGATTTATCACCTGCAGACCAAATGGCGCGATGACCCACGGCCACGAGCCGGATTGATCCGTGTGAGAGAATTCACCATGAAAGACTCTTACAGCCTGGATACCGATTGGGAAGGCCTTGAAAAACAATACAGGGCACACTATCAGGCGTATTTTGACATTTTCCACCGCTGCGGCTTGCCGGTGATTTCTGTAAAATCCGATACAGGCATGATGGGCGGACGGCTGGCGCATGAATACATGTATTTAACGCCGATCGGTGAGGACACCTTGATCCTGTGTGAGCAGTGCGGTTATACGGCCAACCGTCAGGTGGCAGTTTTTACCAAGTCGACGGCGTCCCGAGAGGAATTACTGCCGATTCAAAAGGTGGCAACGCCGCAGATGAAAAGCATTGAAGACCTGTCGCAATTCCTGGGGGTTCCCAAAGCAAAAACCGCCAAAGCCGTGTTCATGGTTGCAACCATGGTAGAAGGCGAAGAAGAGCATGAAGAGCTGGTGTTCGCAGTGATACGCGGCGATATGGATCTTAACGAGACCAAATTGTCCAATGCTTTGGGGGCAAAAGCGCTGCGTCCAGCGCATGAAGACGAGATAGAAGCGGTGGGGGCGGTGCCGGGTTTTGCTTCGCCGATCGCGATTCAAGGCGTGAAGGTGGTGGTTGATGACAGTATTCCAACCTCGCCCAACCTGGTAGCAGGCGCAAACGAAGTAGATTTCCACCTGCTCAATGTTAATTACGGACGTGATTTCACCGCGGACATGGTGACCGACCTGGCGTTAGCGGAGGAAGGATTCACCTGCGCTCATAGCGGCGGGACTTTGACCGCCTCACGCGGGGTGGAAGTGGGCAATATTTTTCAGCTGGGCACGTTCTACAGCGAAAAAATGGGCTGTACTTATCTGGACATGAATGGGAAAGCACAGCCGGTGATCATGGGTTCTTATGGTATTGGTGTGGGGCGTTTGTTTGCCAGCATTGTAGAGGAACACAACGATGAGAACGGCATATGCTGGCCGATTAGCGTAGCACCGTATCAGGTACATCTGGTGGATATCCGCGGCGCAGAAGAGGAAGCCCAG
>Ga0334888_1002216_pt1 | contig 21956 bp, 14 predicted proteins | sample GraSluR1_MG_FD_207227 | JGI IMG/M metagenome (GOLD analysis project Ga0334888, IMG submission 207227) | Sludge microbial communities from methane-producing bioreactor in Wageningen University, Netherlands - Granular Sludge_3_08-R1 | ecosystem: Engineered > Bioreactor > Anaerobic > Unclassified ...
CGGATGCCGCCGTAGTTCTGCTGCGGCGGGGCGACCGGGTTGTCCGCATTGGCGAAACCGGTCCACACCGACTCGTTGTATTCGTAGAATTCCAACGGGCGGTACATCAGCGGGATGGTGGGGATGTTTTCGATGTAGATCTTATCCAGCTCGCTGTACAGCGCCTTCTGTTCCTCTAGGTCGGAGCTGGCGGCTACTTGGTCGAGCAGGGCGGGCACGTCCGGGTGCTCGAAGCGGTTCCAGTTCCAGAAGGCGACTTCGCCCATGGGGGGCACGCCGCGGATGTCGAGTGCGTCGCGGAAGCGGGCCCACGGGCTGGCGGGGCTAGCGCCGGTGAAGGTCCAGATGATCATGTCGAAGTCGCCGGCGTTACGGCGGGCCGTGGCTACAGGCGCTTCTGGGAATTCCGTGGTGATGTCGATGCCGACTTCTTGCGCGTTCTGCGCCACAAGTTCGACTGCCGTCATCCAGTCCGTCCATCCGTAGCAGGCGATAACCTTCCACGGGCCGAGGCGGGTGCCGTCGGGCAGAACATAGATGCCGTCATTGCCCTTGGTCGCGCCAAGATCCTCTTCGAGGATGCGAACAGCCTCTTCGGGGTTGTACTCCCAGCCCAACTCCGCGACTTGCTCGGCATTGAAGAGCGCTCCCTCACCGCCGCTGGGGATGATCAGGCTCGGCTGCGCCGGATCGGAGTAGCGCGACATGGCGGTTTCGGCGATCTGCGCATAGTTGATGGAGTAGGCGAGCGCCTTGCGCACAAGCACGTTATCCAGGCCGGGCTTCTGGATGTTGATGTGCAACATGGGGATGTTGCCGGGCAGGTGGTACGGAGGTTCCTTGAACCACGTGCCTACAGGCAGACCCTGGTCTTCCCACATCTGCCAGATCTGCGGCGCGAACTGCTGGGACAGGTCTACCCGTCCCTGCTGGAAAGCCAGGTTGCCGGCGTCGTTGCTGTCGAAGATGGGGTGGACGATGTACTTGGGCGCAGGCAGACCAAAGAGGTCCTTGCCCCAATAATCATCGAAGCGCACCAGTGCGACGCGCTCGGTCGAGTAGTCGAGCACCTGGTATGGGCCGGAACCGATGGGGTTCTCCTCGACGAACTGCGAGACCGAAGTGTCGCCGCTGGCGCGTTCTTCCCAGATATGCTTGGGGACGACAGGCGACGTGCGGGTCAGGAAATGCTTGACCTGACCAACGTTGAGCCGGTCGGGGTTCAGTTTGATCTGGAGCGTGCGTTCGTCGACGGCTGTCATTTCCGTCACGTAGTCCCAGAAAGTGCTGATGTCCAGATCGGTGAAGGTCTTGCCGAGTTCGTAGGTGAAGATCACGTCTTCGGTCGTCAGCGGCACGCCGTCCTGCCAGGTCGTGCCCTCATGCAGGGTGATTTCCATGGTGGTGTCATCTGCCATGGTCAACGACTCGGCCAGGAGCGGGTCAATTTCGCCGGTTGCGACGTTGTAGCCGAACAGGGCCTCGTAGATCAGCATGGTTTCGCTGTTGGGCCACGTGATCTGGGCGGCTAAGGGGTTGAAGGTGATGAAGGGGCCCCATTGCAGACCGGCTACATACAGGGTTTCGTTGCGAGGCAGGTCACCGGGGGCGGCTTGTTCGGCAGGGGCGGCTACCTCACCGCCGGTCGCCGGGGCAGCCGGCGCTGCGCAGCCGGTAAGGACGAGCGCAAGCGCCATAACAATGCTGAAAATCTGGAGGACTCGCTTGTTCATGGACTCATTCTCCTTTTGGGAAAGCTAGTGTTGATTCGGCCTGGAGAAACTGCACCAGGCATCATGCGCGACGCCGAAAGATGCTCTCGGCAAGAGAGGGATGTAAACGCGCGTGTGAGGCGCGACTCAAGCTATGAAACCGCTGCGTGCAGAGATCGCCGAACCGTAGGGCTTGCGGGTGGCCGTCGCGCTCATCGCATACCCGGAAGAGACGGACAGGGAGCAGAGAAGCCCCATCTACTGACGGTAACGTCGTCGATGGCTTCTTTTTTGCCGGCACGAGGTGCAATCATGCACCAGGCCGGCTGTCACTGCGACGGATCGCCGCCGATCAGGCCAGTCGACCGGGCGGCGGGTATGGGAATTATGACTTGAAAATTCTTGCGATGCTCCCATTGTATGCAGTTGTGCGCGTACCGTCAAATGGCCTACGGCTTGTGCTGCGGATGAGTCGCTTTGTGCTCCTGAAGCGGCCTGGGCTGGCGAGTTGTCATTCTTGCCGTCGCCTGCTATACTGAAAACGCCACATCATTGCCTGCCCATAGTCTGCTCACACTTCTGAGCGAATTTCCAGTTGTTTTCATATACTTTTGGCCCCTTGCTTTTTCCCAAAAAGGAGGAGAATCCCCAATGTCTGGTCAAGGTGTATCGAGACGGCAGTTTCTCAAGATCAGCGGTATGTCGCTCGCTGCAGTCGGATTGGCAGCTTGCGCCCCGGCCGCGCCGCAGCCTGGCGCAGGTGAGGGGGCCGCCCCTTCGTCCGAGGTTGTGACGATTAGTTTCATGGGTTGGGGCAACCCAGGCGAGGATGAGGGCGTGCGCAATGCCATTGCCGTGTTTGAGGAGGAGACGCCCAACGTCAAGGTCACTTGGATGCACACGCCGGAGAACTACGCCGAGAAGTTCTTGGCGAATGTGGCCGCGGGCACGCCGCCGGACACGGCTTTTGTAGGCAGCGACGTTTACCGCACCTACATCCGCGACGGCCTGCTGTTGGACATCACCGACTACCTGGAACTGGACCCGCTGCTGGGCGCCGAAAACTATTTCATCGAGCCGCAAGAGTCTGAACGCTGCACCGTGGATGGGCGCTGGTACGGCATCGGCTCTTGTTGGGTGGCGCCGCACATCTATTACAACGCTGACATCTTCGAGGCGGAAGGCATTGAGCCGCCAAGCAATGACCCCGACGAAGCCTGGACTTGGGAGCAGTTCGTGGATACGGCGCGCGCGCTCACCGTGGATGTCAACGGCAACCACCCCGGCGACAGCGGTTTTGACGTTCAGAACGTGGATCGCTGGGGCGTTCACTGGGATTATTCGAACGGCACGGTGTTGTACTCGGCCGTCAACATCAACGGGGCGCACTGGATCGAGCCCGATACGCTCAAACTCGACATCGACACCCCTGCGGGCGTCGAAGCAATCCAGAACCTGGCCGACCTGATGCTGGTGCACCAGGTGATGCCGCAGTCGACGGCGTTCCAGGGCCTGGGCATGACCAACACGCAGATGTTGGAAAACGGCAAGCTGGCGATGGCGATCGACGGTTCGTGGGCGCTGGACTGGATGAAGAACATGCGGGCCACGCTGGGCACCAGCGTGCTGCCGCAGATGAGCCGCGTGGCTACCAATATGCAGGCGCATCTCCATTCCGGCATGAGCGGCAGCAAGAATCCGGACGCGGCTTGGGCATGGGTTCGTTTCCTCTCGACGCCGTTCTATCAGACGCAGTTCTGCCGAACCGGGTTGTGGCTGCCGAGTCAGACGGCGCTGATGACCGAAGAGGGCCTGACGGAGTGGATCACCGAGGGCGTGCATCCCACCGATTACTACAAGATCGCAACCGAGTACTTGCCGCGCTTCGGCATGGTGCTCTATCAGCCCATCGGCTGGCCGCGCGCCAATTCGGTCATCCAGCCGGCGCTGGACGCCATCTGGATTGGCGATATGACCGCCGAAGAGGCGCTGACCGCGGCAGTGCCCGAGGCCAATGCCATTCTGGAAGAAGAACAGGCGCGCACATAAGCGGCCCAATGAAGCAGGGTGGAGGCCGCCCGGTCTCCACCCTGCCTAATCGCTTATTCTGGAACTGCGAGGCTTCCTCATGACTACAGCCACTTCACCCATCGCGACCGCCCCAAGATTGGGCTGGTTTAATTCGCTGCCCAGCGTCACGCGCCGCACGATTACCGGCTATCTATTCATCATGCCCTTTATCTTGGGGTTTCTTTTCTGGTTTCTGGCGCCTGCACTTGTCGCGGTATGGCTGACTTTCACCGACTGGAATCTGATCCGCGCCCCGCGCTATGTGGGTTTCGACAACATCTGGCGGCTGGGTACGGATAAGCTTTTCTGGCAGTCGCTGAAGGTGACGACGCTCTACACGCTGGCTTCGGTGCCGTTGGGGCTGGTGCTGGCGTTTTTGCTGGCGCTGCTTATCAATACCAAGGTAAGAGGCATCGCCTTTTTCCGCACGATATACTATCTGCCGAGCATCGTGCCGGCTGTGGCGAGCGCTGTGCTTTGGGCTTGGATCTTCAACACCGAGTTCGGGCTGCTCAACGCGATTCTACGCTGGTTCGGCATTGCGCGCATCGCCTGGCTGCAGGATCCCACCTACGCTCTGTGGGCGTTGATCATGATGAGCCTGTGGGGGGTGGGCGGCGCTATGATTATCTATTTGGCGGGCTTGCAGGGCATTCCCGACGTTTACTATGAGGCCGCCGAGATCGACGGTGCGGGGCGTCTGCGACAGCTCTGGAACATTACCTTGCCGCTGCTTTCGCCCGTGATTTTCTTCAATCTGATCATGAGCATCATTGGCACTTTCCAGGTCTTCACTGCCGGCTACCTAATAACTGACGGCGGTCCGCAGAACGCCACGCTTTTCTATGTGCTTTATCTCTATCGCAACGGCTTTGAGTACCTGAATATGGGCTATGCAGCGGCGCTGGCCTGGGTGCTGTTCTTCATCATTCTCGTGCTAACCTTGCTGATCTTCCGCTACGTGGGGGGCATGGTGCACTACGAAGACAACACCTAGACTGCATGCACAAGCCCATATACATCGGGAGACTGTCCCATGAATAGAGTCGGTCCAATATCTCAGCCCCCCGCCGCGTCGCTATCGCGTGCAACCGCCCATCGACGCTCTGCATCTCGCTTCCGCAACGGCGAGTTTTGGTGGCGGGTCTTGATCTGGGTTTTGCTTGTGGCGGGTTCGGTCGTCATGATTATGCCGTTTCTCTGGCTTGTCACTAGCGCTTTCAAGCCGGAGATGGACATCTTCCTCTTCCCGCCCAAATGGATACCCGATCCCTGGCGGCCGCAGAATTTTTCGGACGCCCTCACCTATAAGCCGTTCAATATCTACATCGCCAACACGTTGATCATCGTGGGGCTGAACATGTTGGCGGTCCTCGTGACCTCGTCCATGTGCGCCTATGGCTTTGCGCGCATTCGGTTTTGGGGGCGGGACTTCTGGTTTGTGCTGGTCCTATCGACCATGATGGTCCCCTACTTTGTATTGATGGTGCCGCAGTTCGTTATCTTCAGTCGTTTGGGCTGGATCGATACGTTCAGGCCGCTGGTGATTCCGATCTTTTTTGGCGGCGGCGCCTTTAACATCTTTCTCTTGCGCCAGTTCTTCCGCACCTTGCCCGAAGAATTGGCGGATGCGGCCCGCATCGATGGCTGCAGCGAGTTCCGCATCTATTGGAACATTATGCTGCCGTTGGCCAAGCCGGCGCTAGCTGCGGTGGCCATCTTCACCTTCCTCAATGGCTGGAACGACTTTATCGGCCCGCTGCTCTATCTCAATTCACCGGAGAAGTTCACGGTCGCCATTGGTTTGGCCACCTTCCGCAGCGTTATGCGCACGCGATATGACCTGCTGATGGCGGCATCGACTGCAATGATCGTGCCCATCGTTATCCTGTTCTTTTTCGCACAGCGCTACTTCATCCAGGGCGTGGTGCTCAGCGGGCTGAAGGGCTGAGCCGCGGCCGAGTCCGGCAATACGCCCGGCCGGCAATCGATTCGTACGGGATTCTACTCCAAATCGCTTCATCTCACCGCATGGACGCCTGCAATCGTCTGGGGCAGGCGTTTTCGTCCTATCCTGGAAAGGTTGACGCAGCTTACTATGACGCTTTCGTCCGTTGTTACGATTGACGCGCACCGCGGCAGCAAGCCGTATAGCCGCATGATCTTCGGCCAGTTTCTAGAGCATTTCCATCGCCAGGTATATGGCGGCGTCTTCGAGCCGGGGTCGCCGCTCGCCGATGAGCACGGTTTCCGCACCGATGTAATCGAGGCGCTGCGCGAACTGCGCGTGCCCGTGGTTCGTTGGCCGGGCGGCTGCTTTGTCAGCGCGTATCATTGGGCGGATGGCGTCGGCCATCCGCGGCGTCCCGCTTATGATAAGGCGTGGCGCGTCGAAGACCCGAACACCTTCGGCACGGATGAATTCGTCGCTTGGTGTCGCGCCATCGGCGCCGAGCCGTATATCTGCACCAACGCAGGTACGGGCACGCCGGAGGAGATGAGCGACTGGGTGGAGTATTGCAATCTGCCCGATGCCGGGCGATGGGCGAAAGCGCGGCAGGTGAACGGGCATATGTCGCCGCATAATGTGCCGTATTGGTCTATCGGCAATGAGAACTACGGCGACTGGGAGATGGGCGCGAAGACTGCCGCCGAGTGGGGGCGGTTCGTGGCTGAGTCGGCCAAGATGATGAAGCGCGTCGACCCCTCGATCAAACTGCTTGCCGCGGCGTTGGCGGATGTCGATTGGACGCTCAACCTGCTGCGACAGGCTGGCCAGTACCTCGACATGGTGTCGATCCACGGCTACTACGACCGCCTCAATCAGGTGGATGAGCCGAGCGACTACGCGACCTGTGTGGCGCGGTCCGGGCGAGTAGAGGCAGCCATCTGTCTGACCGAGCAGATCATCGGCGTGGCCGGCTTCGAGGGGAAACTGGGCATTGCCTTCGACGAGTGGAACCTGCGCGGCTGGCACCATCCAATCGGCAACTCGCCGGAGGCCATCGCCGCGCGTGACCGCAATGACATCAACGCCACCTATACGATGGCCGACGCCGTCTTTTCCGCGGGTTTTCTCAATACGTGTCTGCGTCATGCCGATACGGTGCGCATGGCGAACATGGCGCCGGTGGTGAACACACGCGGGCCGCTGTACGTTCATCCTTCGGGCGTTGTGCGCCGCACCACCTTCCACGTCCTCTCCATGTATGCCAATCTGCTCGGCGAGCGGATCGGCGAGGCGTTTATCGACAGCCCGATCTTTGCGCACGACGGGCTTTCCGTGCCGGCGCTGGACGCCGTCGCAACGTGTGATTCGGGCCAGGAGAATTGGCGACTGGCCCTGGTCAACCGTCTTCCCGATCAGGAACTGGCGTGCCGGATCGTCGTGGCCGGCTCGCCGCTTGAAGGAATACGACAAGGCGTCGTGTTGGACGGCGACGGGGTCGACGCGTACAATGATGTGGACAACCCCAACCGGGTTGTCCCCCAAGAGAAGCCGTTGGCCTTTACCGACGGCGTCGTCCATTTGCCGCCCCATTCGGTCGTCATCCTGGCAGTGTGATGCTCGACGCCTAAGCCGGAAGGAAGCCCCTGCTAGCGCCCATTGCGTCGACTCGACAACCATGCCCTTAGCGGCCAGAAAGACACATTAGGATCGAATCCATCATGACAACACAATCCGCAACCCAATCCGCCAAGCGACAACTCACCCCCGTATCATATGTCAGCGTGCGGTTCGATGACCCGTTTTGGGCCCCGCGCCAAGAGACAAACCGGGCTGTGTCGATCCTGCATATGTATCAGATGTTGGTGGACACCGGCCGCATTGCCGCTTTTGACTTGAATTTCGAGCGTGAGGTTCCCTCGCCCATCGTGGAGATCTTCGGAGACTCGGACCCGGCCAAGTGGCTGGAAGCCGCGTGCTATTCGCTCATCACCCATCCGAACCCGGAACTGGCCGCGCTTGTCGACCAGGTGGCCGACAAGATCATCAGTGCGCAGCAACCGGACGGATACCTGAACACGCATTTTACCGCCATCCAGCCGGAGATGCGTTGGAAGAACCTGCGCGACTGGCATGAGATGTATTGCGCCGGTCATTTGATGGAAGCGGCGGTGGCGCATCATCAGGCGACGGGCAACCCGAAGCTGCTCAACGCGCTGGCGCGTTACGCCGACCATATCGACCGTGAGTTCGGCCCGAAGCCAGGCCAGAAGCGCGGTTACGCCGGTCACCCGGAGATCGAGCTGGCGCTGGTGCGACTCTATGAGGAGACCGGCGAGCGCCGCTATTTGGAGCTGTGCAAGTACATGGTCGAGGAGCGCGGCCAATCCGACCCGCATTATTACGATGTGGAAGCGGAGGCGCGCGGCGAAGACCCCAAGAAGTTCTGGGCGCGCACGTACGAGTACTGCCAGGCGCATGCGCCGATCCGCGGGCAAGATAAGGTAGTGGGGCACGCGGTGCGGTCCATGTATTTGATGGCGGGCGTGGCCGACCTGGCGCATGAGTATGACGACCCGACTCTGTTGGAGACGTGCGAGGCGCTGTGGCACAACTTGGTGCATCAGCGCATGTACCTCACCGGCGGCATTGGCCCGTCACGGCACAATGAGGGCTTCACTTTCGACTACGATCTGCCGGATGAGACGGCCTACGCCGAGACGTGTGCGGCGATCGCGCTGATTATGTGGAACCATCGCCTCTTGCAGGTTGCGGGCGACGGCAAGTATGCGGATATAATCGAGCAGACGCTGTACAACGGGTTTATCAGCGGCGTCGCATTGGACGGCAAGCATTTCTTCTACGTCAATCCGCTGGCCAGCGCGGGCGACCATCACCGCACGCCGTGGTTCCTCTGTCCGTGCTGCCCGCCCAACCTGAGTCGCATTTTGGCGAGCCTGGGCAACTACCTCTACTCCACCAGTGAGGGCAATCTGTGGGTGCACCAGTACGCACAGAACGAGGCGACCGTTACCGTCGACGGGCAGCCGGTGGCTTTGCGCGTGTTGTCGGATTACCCGTGGGACGGGCGCGTGAAGCTAACGCTGACCCCGCAGGAGGCGAGCGAGTTCGCTCTGCGCCTGCGCATTCCCGGCTGGTGCGAACAGTGGAGCCTGAAGGTGAATGGCCGGCCTGTCGAAGGGGCCGGGGTCAAGAAGGGCTACGTGACGATCTCGCGCACCTGGCAGCCGGGTGATACGGTCACACTGGACCTGGAAATGCCGGTGCAGCCGGTGTATGCACACCCCAACGTGCGGCAGCTTCAGGGTCGCGTGGCGATCATGCGCGGGCCGGTGGTCTACTGCATGGAAGGCGTGGACAACGGCAACATCATTTTGGATCGTCTGTCTCTGGACCCGGATTCCGTGCCTGGTTTTGCGGTCGAACACCGCGACGATCTGCTGGGCGGTGTAATGGTGCTGCGCGGCCAGGCCGGTCTGATCGAAGACGACGGCTGGGATGACACGACGCTCTATCGCCGCGGCAAGTCCTCTCCGCAGAAGACTATCGAAGTGACGGCGATCCCCTACGCTCTGTGGGACAACCGTGAGCCGGGCGAGATGCGCGTTTGGTTCCGCGCCGGTTAAGACGTATTGGGGCGATTGTCCGCCGTTTTGATGCAATTCCTGCGCCCTGCGGCCGGCCGGCTGCGGAGCGCTAAATAACTGAAGGAGACCAACATGTCCCGCAACACTGCCAAGATCTACGTAGACGCCAACCGCACCATCGCCGAGATCTCGCCGCTGCTTTTTGGCGGCTTTGCCGAGCACATGGGACGTTGCGTCTATGAAGGCATTTATGACCCGAAGTCGCCGCGGGCGGACGAGCGCGGGTTCCGCACCGACGTACTCGACGCACTGCGCGAGCAGAAGTACTCGGTGATGCGCTACCCCGGCGGCAATTTCCTCAGCGGCTATAACTGGCTGGATGGCGTCGGCCCGAAGGACCAGCGCCCGCGACGGCGCGACCTGGCCTGGTTCTCCATCGAGACCAACCAGTTCGGCACAGACGAATTCATCGAGTTCTGCCGCGCCATTGACAGCGAGCCGATGCTGGCGGTCAATATGGGCACGGGCACGATACAAAGCGCGGCCGATTTGGTCGAGTATTGCAACGCGCCGACCGGCACGTATTACGCGGACCTGCGCGCCAAGTACGGCCACAAGGACCCGTACAATGTGCGTTACTGGTGTGTCGGCAACGAGATGGACGGCCCGTGGCAGATCGGGCATCTCGACATGGAGGAGTACGGCAAAAAGGCGCGCGAGGCGGCCAAGATGATGAAGTGGCACGATCCGTCGATCAAGACGGTGTTGTGCGGCTCGTCCAACGACCAAATGCCCACCTTCCCGGAATGGGACCGCGTGGCGCTGGAGATCGCGTGGGAACACGTCGATTATCTGTCGATTCACCACTATACCAGCAACAAAGAGAATGACACGCCCAGCTACCTGGCAAGCGCCATCCAGTTTGAGCATTACCTCGATACTCTGGACGGCACGCTGCGCTACGTCAAGGCGAAAAAGCGCAGTAAGCACGATGTATATCTGTCGTGGGACGAGTGGCAAGTGTGGAACTTCAGCGCGCCGACGAGGGGAGAGTGGGATGAGGCGCCACACTTAGCGGAGGAGATCTACACGCTCGAGGATGCTCTGGTCGTAGCGCAGTGGCTGAACGTCTTCCTGCGACGGGCCCATGTTCTTAAGATCGCGTGTGTAGCCCAGATAGTGAACATCATTTCCTGGCTGCAGACGCGTCCCGACGGTCTTCTCAAGCAGGTGTCGTTCTATCCCTTCAAGCTGGTGAGCAACCACGCGCGTGGGCAGTCGCTGGATGTGGCGGTGCAGGCGCCCATGATCGAGACGCAGAAGTGGGGCGGCGTGCCCGCGCTCGACGTGTCGGCCAGCCATGACCCAGCAAGCGGCGAGGGTGCGGTCTTCATCGTTAACCGCAGCGAGACCGATGCGCTGGTCACCGATGTGGTGTGGCAGGATGGCAAAACGGTCACGGTTACGGGCGGATGGCAGGTTGCGGGGACCGACCCCAAGGCGGCCAACACCTGGGAGGAGCCGGACAGTATAACTGCACAGGCGATCCAGGCGCCGGCGGTAGAGGACGGCAAGGCGACGCTGCAACTGCCCCCGCTGTCGTTTACGGTGCTGACGACTAAGGCTGCGTGATTGTCTACAGAGGCCGCCGCGACGCCCGCGGCGGCCTTTTTTGTGAGATGCCTGATGCACCGAGAAGCTCGTTGATTGCCACGCTCGGAAATATCCGGGGTCTGTCATATTGCCTTTGGCAGCCATATATTACAATGAGACTGCCGATTTTCTTCTAGTCTCGCTGATAACTGTCGCCTGAAAAGGAGGCATAATTATGGACAGCCCGTTGGAGTACTATGCCCAACCCGCTGCAGCGACCGATCCGGGCCCATACGTGCCACATTTCACCGATCTTCCTCGCGACATAGGCGCACTCTGTCACATAGTGCAGGGGCTCATGATCCATATCTTCTGGGCGGATCGCATGGGCGTTTCTCTGCCGGATGAGCGCAAGCAGGAGGTGCAACTGCGCTCGGTGCGGCGGATGCTGAGGCGGTTGCTGGAGCTGGACGGCCGGCCCTTGACGGAGGCGCGCCCGCCGGAGAGGCGGCTGGTCGGCAATTGCCGGGACTTCTCGGTAATGCTGACGGCCATGCTGCGCCAGCAGGGCGTCCCCGCCCGCGCCCGCTGCGGGTTCGGCCGGTATTTTTTGCCCAATCACTATGAGGATCACTGGGTGACAGAGTACTGGGATGCGCAACAGGCGCGCTGGCGATTGGTCGACGCGCAGTTGGACGCATTCCAATGCGCCGAGTTGAAGATCGCTTTCGATCCGCTTGACGTGCCGCGCGACCAGTTCATCGTAGGCGGGCAGGCGTGGAAGCTGTGCCGTTCCAGTCAGGCGGACCCGGACCAGTTCGGCATCTTCGACATGCACGGGCTGTGGTTCGTGCGCGGCGATTTTCTGCGCGATGTGGCGGCCCTCAACAAGACGGAACTGCTGCCGTGGGACGGGTGGGGCTTGGCCGATGCGCCGGATGAGGCGTTGTCTGTGGAGGATTATGCGCTGCTCGACCGGGTCGCCGAGTTGACCTGCGGCGATGTGCCTGACTTCGACGCGCTGCGCACGCTTTATGCGGCGGACGACCGGCTGCGCGTGCCCGACACGATCCGCAGCTACACCGGTGCAGACACGGTTGCCGTGCAGTTGAGTGAGTAACCTGCGCCTATGCGCGCAGTCCGAATCTACAAACGGAGATGACAGGATGGATAGTTTTACGCGCCCCGGCCGTTTTGCGGCTGTAGACGGCGTAAACCCGGCCGACGTTCCTTATCGCACGCTCCATACCGGCGCGAGGATGCCCGCCATCGGTCTGGGCACTTTCGGCTCGGACCACGCGCCGGCGCACGAGGTGGCTGCGGCCGTACTCGGCGCAGCTGAAGTCGGCTACCGCCATTTCGACTGCGCCGCCGTCTATAGAAACGAGCCCATGATCGGGGAATCGCTGCGCGCTGTGATGGCCTCGGGCATTGAGCGTGAGGAGTTGTGGGTCACGTCTAAGCTCTGGAACGACAAACATGCCGAGGAAGACGTGATCCCGGCATGTAAGCAGTCACTGCGCGATCTGCAACTCGATTACCTGGATCTTTACCTGATCCACTGGCCGTTCCCGAACCACCATGCGCCGGGCGTGGATGTGCATTCACGCGATACTCAGGCTCAGCCTTACATCCACGCCAACTACATGAAGACCTGGAGGCAGTTAGAGAAACTGGTGGAGATGGGGTTGGTGCGCCATATCGGCACGTCGAACACGACGATTCCGAAGCTGGAACTGCTCTTACGCGACGCGGCCATCGCGCCGGCGGCTAATGAAATGGAACTGCATCCGCACTTTCAGCAGCCGGAGCTATTCGAATTCGTGCACAGCCATAACATGGTCCCCATCGCCTATAGCCCGGTAGGCTCGCCGAACCGCCCGGTGCGCGACCGGACGCCGGAGGATACGGTCGACGTGGCGGACCCGGTGATTGTGGGCATTGCAGAACGTCTGGGCATCCACCCGGCCGCGGTATGCATCAAATGGGCAGTACAGCGCGGGCAGGTTCCCATCCCCATGTCGACCAAACGCAGCCACTATCTTGCCAACCTGCAAGCCGTCGTATCCGCGCCGCTGACGGAGGCGGACATGAAGGCGATCGCGGGCATTGACAAGAACTGCCGGCTGATCAAGGGGCAGGTCTTTCTGTGGAAAGAAGACCAGGACTGGGAAGATCTCTGGGACGTGAAGGGTGTGATCACTCCGCCGTGAGCCCCTGCGAAGGCTGCCTGGCAATGGCGATCACATCATTCGTCCTGCTCAGGAGCGCCTCTAACGCTTGGCGCCGCAAGACTCGCGTACGATCAGGTTGCCATAGACAACGCTCTTAACGGCGATCTCCTGTTCGCCCATGATGATGCGGTGCAGTTTTTGCATGGCGAGCACGCCCATCTCGCGTTTGGGGATGTGGTAGGTAGTCAGGGGCGGATGGGTGTAGATGCTGTCGGCGACGTTGTCGATGCTGGCGACGGCCAAGTCGTCGGGAATGGATAGCCCGGCTTCGAGGATGGCGCTCATGGCGCCGAAGGCGGTCTTGTCGCTGATGGCGACGATAGCAGTCGGGCGCTGCGCCAGCGCCAAGAGCCGCTTGGCCTGCACGTACCCCTTCTGGGGATGTTCGGAGACGGGTTCCGGCAGGAAGTGGGGCGGGATGGACAGGTTTGCTTCTGCGGCTGCGGCGAGACAGCCGCGCAGCCGGTCCACCAAACTGCTGTACTTGACGGGGCCGCGCAAGATGGCGATCTCGCGGTGGCCGAGGGACAAGAGATGGCGCATGACAGTGTAGCCTGCGGTCCAGTTGTCGCCGAGAACGCAGGGCAGGCAGTGTCCTTCGATATGGTTCTCGATGAGGACAAGCGGGACGCTGGCATTCTCCAATTGGACGACCATCTGCGGGGTGATGCTGCCGTCGTTGGCGATGACCAGGCCTTGCACGCGCGCGGCGAAGCCGTTGCGGATGACATCCAGGCCATCGACGGCTTGGTCGTACATATGTAGCAGGACTTGGTAGCCGAGGCGCTGGGCTTCGGTCTGAAAGCCGCGGATGACGTCCCCGTAGAAGATATCGAGCAGAACGGGGATCGACCCCTGCTCGATCATGAGCCCGATGGTGTTGGCCGTGTGATTTTTGGCGTAGGGCGCAGCCTCGTAGCCGAGCTTAGCGGCGGCCTCTAGCACGCGGGATCGCGTCTGGGGCGAGATGCCGGGTCTATCGTTGAGAACGAGGGACACGGTAGAGACTGACACGTCTGTGACGGCGGCGATGTCGCGAAGGGAAGGGCGTTTGTTCAATCGAACAGTCCACTAAACTTGGCGGCGAGGCCGCGGCGGATTTTAGCAATATTTAGTAAAAATCGAGGCGGCGGAAAGTTGACAATTCCGATTCTATCCTTTAGAGTTTAACCAATGCCTTCTTTGTAGTCAAGCATGTCAGTCCATGTTCTTCCCAACACAGCACTAAACGTAATACTATAAGCCGTTTTGTTGGCGCTTGACATTCCACTGGCATTTTAGTATGTTTAAGTCAATCCCACGTATAGAACCTGCCTATGGTTCGGGCTGGCTGCGTCGACACCGAGCGCAGTAGACCGAGCTTGTTGAGTTCGTCACTCATTGCTCGCGTTCTGCTCATAGTTGAAATGGGCCGTTTGGCGGGCAGCCTTAAGAAAGGGTAGGTCAGGTGTAGCTAGAGGTCGCGGCATGCGCCTTGATGGGCGGCGCGTCGCTCCGGGACGCCGTTGCTATGCCTGTGAAAGTTCTCCGTTGGTCAACCGTTCCATCCCTAAGACGGCCTAGGCCGGAATCTGAATCACGGTCAATCCATTTCAGTCACCCAGGAGGAACAGATGAGTAAGTATGTTTATTCGAGGCGCGCGTTTTTGGCCCAGCTAGGGCTTGTCACGGCGGGCGGCGTGCTGGCGGCTTGTGCGGCGCCGGCGGGTCCGGCCGCAGGCCCGGCGGCAGAGGCGGGCGCAGGGGCTGCACCGGCAGTGGGCGCGGAGGTTGCCCCTGGCGTTCCGCGTGCAGAGACGTTGATCCTTGAGGACCCGATGGGTCGGAACATCACGCCGACGGACTTCAACCGTTGGCGCCCCGGTATCACGACCGCATCGAATGGGTTCCAGCAGTTGGCCCTGGATGCGCTGTGGTACATCGACCCGGATGAGGGCATCGACGGCGTGTGGGACAACTCACTGGCCGCTGAGAAGCCCATCTACAACGAGGACTTCTCGCAGATGACGGTGAAACTGCGCGAAGGCATCTACTGGAGCGATGGCGTTGAGTTTACGGCCGATGATCTGATCTACACGGTCCAGGTCCAGAAGGACACCCCCGGATTCGGCTTTACGGGGCAATTCGCCCGGTACGTGGACAGCATGGAGAAGCCGGACGACTACACGGTCGTCTTCAACCTGACTGAGCCGAACTCCCGCTTCCATGCCGTCTTCACCGTACGTTGGAACGCGTGCTTCCTCATGCCGAAGCATATCTTCGAGGCGCAGCCCGACCCGCTGGCCTACACGTTCTATCCGCCGGTGAGTCTCGGCGCGTATGTGCTGAAGGAACATGATCCGAATGGCGACTGGTTTATCTGGGAACGCCGCGAGGACTGGGAGCGCACGACGCTGGCGCGCTTCGGCATGCCGGCGCCCAAGTTCGCCATGTATGTCGCCCCCGGACCGAGCGACAAGAAGGTTATGGCGCAGACAGCGGGCGACCTGGACGTAATCCACGACATGGCGCCGGAAGGCCAGATTACGCTGGCGCGCACCAACCCGACCTCCAGAAGCTGGTTCCCGTCCTTCCCGTGGGCGCACCCCGATCCGACGCTGCCCGCAGTGCTCTACAACAACGAGCGGCCGGGTCTGGACAACCGCGATGTTCGCTGGGCGCTGACGTTGGCGATTGACATCGTGCGGGTGGCGATGGCTTCATACCGCGGCGCGGCGACAATTTCGGCGATCCATGTGCCGCCGACCGGCATGTATCCGCAGTACTACTTCGAGCCGGTGCAGGATTGGCTGAACGACTTCGAGCTGGACCTGGGCGGCGGCGAGATGTACAAGCCGTATGACCCTGAGGCGGCAGTGAAGATTGCGGACGAAGCGCGCAAGTCGCTGGGCGATCTTGTGCCGACCGATCTGGAGGAGATCAAGAAGTACACCGGCATGGGCTGGTGGAAGCGCGACCTGGAAGCGGCCGAGAAACTGATGATCAAGGCGGGCTGCTCGCGCAACAGCGACGGTAAGTGGCTGCTGCCCAATGGCGATCTGTTCTCCGTTGCGCTTCTGGCAGAAGGCGACACGCGCGCTGTCATGGGGCGCGGCGCCGCCATGATCGTTGAGAACTGGGTCGAGTTTGGCCTAGACGCTACGCACGACACCCGCGACAATGCCTCTCGCAATGCCATGGAGTTGATCGGCGACTACGACGCAGCGTTCGGCTGGACAATCGAGACTTGGGGCGGTCACCCCGACCTGTTCTTCTTCCTCCAGTCGTGGCATTCGGACCTATATGCGCCGATCGGCGTCAACGCCAACGGCCGCAACCGGATGCGCTGGATGCACCCCGAGCTGGATCGGATCATCGAGGAGATCCAAAAGCTTGACTTCGACGATCCGAAGGGCGTCGAGCTTGGCATCGAATTCGTCAAGCTGGCGTGCGTCGAGATGCCGATTACGCCGATTATGTCCTACAACGTGTTCACCTGCTGTGACGAACGGTACTGGGAGGGCTTCCCCACCGCGGCGGATCCCTACACCAACCCGGTCCCGAACTGGGCTAATAGCCGGTACATGTTCGTCAAGATTCGGCCGAAGGCATAGGCCTAGTCTTCCGGTTACGAAGGTTCCTCTGCAGCGATCGCTGCAGAGGAACCACTCACCTTGGGAGGGTCAGACGTGCGCAAGTTCGTCTTGAATTACCTTATACCTCGCATCCTCCAGTACTTTTTGGTGATCTTTCTGGGCGTGACCATCACTTTCATCATCCCCCGCCTTTCCCCGGTCGACCCGGTGGAGGCGCAGATCAATCGTGTGATGATGAGCGGGTCGCAGGTCAGCCCGGATGCCGTGATCAGCCTGCGCGAGGCGCTGACCGAGATGTATGGTCTGGAGGGAAGTCCGTTGCAGCAGTATTTTGCGTTTTGGGGCCGGCTGCTGCGCGGCGATCTGGGGCCGTCTCTGGCAACCTTTCCTACGCCTGTGACTACGCTCTTGGCGCGCGCCATGCCGTGGACGTTTGGACTGCTAATGACGTCGATCCTCATTTCCTGGATCGTAGGCAATATCTTGGGCGCGCTTGCCAGTTACTATGAGAAGAATATTCCGATCCAGATTGTGGATGTGTTAAGTCAGGCGGTGCGGCCGATTCCCTATTACATCATGGCGTTGTTGCTGCTGGTGTTCTTTGCGTACTACTGGCCGATCTTTCCCTTTAGCGGGGCGTATCCGCCAGGGACGCAACCGAATTGGAGCTTGAGCTTTGCCCTGACTGTGATCAGACATTCGACGTTGCCATTATTGAGCCTAGTGCTGATCGGGGTGGGCGGCTGGTTCATCGGAATGAAGTCCCTGACCTCGAACATCATTTCCGAGGATTACGTGGTATACGCAGAGAATGCAGGGCTGCGCAAGAACCGGATTCTCTCCCAGTACATTATGCGCAACGCTATGTTGCCGCAGATTACGGGGCTGGCGCTACAGATTGGCCTGATCTTCAGCGGGGCTTTGATCATGGAAGTGGTCTTCGGGTATCCGGGAATGGGCACGCTGACATTCCAGGCGGTCATGGCGAACGACTATTCGTTGATCATGGGGATTACGCTACTCTCGATCATCGGGGTGGCGACTATGGTGTTGATCCTCGATTTCATCTACCCGCTGTTTGACCCGCGGGTCCGCCACCAGTAGAGCGTAAACCATGCTGACAGTCACACGGGATTTACTCAAGTATGACGGCCGGTTTCGGGTGGCCTTTGTGTTCCTGGTGATCATCGTGATCATGGCCCTCCTCACGGTGGTATCGCCGTATGACCCGAAGAAAACATTTATGGTTCCGCAAGATTTGCCGCCGTCACTGGAGCATCCGTTCGGCACCAATTCTCGCGGGCAGGATCTGTTCTGGTGGATGGCGTTTGCCGTGCGAAATTCGCTCATGCTCGGCATCATCTGCGCAATCGTTTCCCGCATCATCGCGATCTTCGTAGGGATGGTCGCCGGATATCGTGGCGGGGTGATCGACCGCATCCTGATGTCGATCAATGATAGCTTTGTCGTTTTGCCCGTTTTGCCCATCTTGATCTTGCTGAGCTTTCTGTTGCGCGGCAAGATGAGCCTATGGATGCTAGGCGTGTTGCTCGGCTTGTTCGGCTGGCCGTGGGACGGCCGGCTGATCCGCTCTCAGGTGTTGAGCTTGAAAGAACGCGCCTTTACGCGTACTGCGGTCTATTCGGGCACGACGCCGCTGTTGATCACGATGCGTGAACACCTGCCGTTTGTGTTACCGGTTGTATTTGCGACCACGATCAACAACCTGTTGTGGTCCATCGGCATGGAGGTTACGCTCAGCGTCTTGGGGCTTTCGGACGTGACCTTGCCGACGATTGGAACGGCGATTTACCGGGCCAACCAACACCAGGCGTTGGTCGCCGGGGTGTGGTGGTGGCTTGGGGCGCCGATCCTCATCGCCGTGCTGTTGTTCTTGGGGCTGTATCTGCTCTTCTCGAGCGTCAACGAGTTCATCGATCCGCGAACGCGACTACGACGGATTGGAGCATAGGCCATGTCCCTCTTGAAGATGGAAGATGTACGGGCGTATTACCGTACCGAGGTCTACGGCATCTCCCGATCAGTGCGCGCGGTCGACGGCGTTTCGATGGAATTGCACAAGAACGAGATCTACGGCGTCGCCGGCGAATCGAGCTGCGGCAAGACCACGCTGATCAAGGTCATATCCGGCACAGTCAAGCCGCCGCTGCGCATCGAATCGGGAAGTATACACTACAACTTCGGCGCATTCCAGATGGACATGCGCAAAATCGATGCGGAAGAGATGCGCCAGAATGTGCGTTGGAAGGAGATCTCGTATGTGATGCAGGGTTCGATGAGCGTGTTGAACCCTGTCCGCAAAATCATCCGCTCCTTCGAGGATATTGTCGGCACGCATCAGGGCATCCCGGACAAGAAGGCTTTTCAGGAGCAGATGCGCGGACATGTGATGAAACTGGGGCTGCCGCCGGACGTGTTGAATCTTTATCCTCACCAGCTATCAGGCGGTATGCGGCAGCGCGTGGCGATCGCTCTGGCGACGGTCTTCAACCCCAGCTTGATCATCGCCGACGAGCCGACGACAGCGCTAGACGTTGTGGTGCAGCGCGGCGTGCTGCACATGCTTAAGGACATCCAGGCGGAGAGCGCCAACACGGTATTGCTGGTGACCCATGACTTGGCGGTGCATGCCAATGTGGCGGACCGAGTGGGCATTATGTATGCAGGGCGCATCGTAGAAGAAGGGCCGACGCAAGTCATTTTCCAAGCCCCACGCCATCCGTATACGGAGCACTTGATCAACTCGCTGCCGATGATCGGCGACAAAACAGTGAAGAAGAGTCTGGGCGGGGCGCCGCCCAACCTGGCCGATCCGCCGAGCGGTTGTCGTTTCCACCCGCGTTGTCCTCTGGCGATGGACAGGTGCCGGACGGAGACGCCGGAGATGATCATGCTGTCGGAGCGGCACCGAGTTGCCTGCCATCTTGTGGAGGAGGGCCGCGCATGAGCGCAAACGAAAAGCTACTCGACGTCGACCACGTAACAGTGTCTTTTCATATCGGCAACTTCCTGGCGGGCGGCCAGTTGGTTGCGGTGAACGATGTGACGTTTGCGCTGTATGCAGGCAAGCCGGAAATCTACTCGATTGCGGGTGAAAGCGGCAGCGGCAAGACCACGTTGGCGAATGTGCTGCTGCATGACCTGGAGCCCACCGAGGGCAAGGTAACCTTCGAGGGGCGCGATCTGTCCACGATCAAGAGCCGGCGCGACTTCATGAAATTCATGTCCCAGGTTCAGCCGGTGTTTCAGAACCCGTTTGAGACCTTCAGCCCGCTACGACGTGTGGAGGAGTATCTGATCGAGACGGCGATTCAGTTCGGTCGAGCAAAGAACCGTCGTGATGCGGCGAAAGTAGCTGACGAGGCGCTGCACCAGGTGGGTCTGTCGCTCGCCGAGGTAAGCCGGCGCTACCCGCATGAACTGTCTGGCGGGCAGATCCAGCGCGTTTCGGTGGCGCGTGCGTTGATACCGAACCCGCGGCTGATCCTGGCTGATGAGCCGGTGTCGATGGTGGACGCCTCGCTGCGCATGGCCATCGTCAATCTCTTCAAGAAACTGCGCGACGAGCAAAAGGTCAGCGTTATCTACATTACGCACGACCTGGCGACAGCGTACTATATCAGCGACCGCATCGCCATCATGCTGCGCGGCGTCGTGGTGGAGTCCGGCCCGGTGGAGAATGTGCTGGGCAACCCGTTGCACCCGTATACGCAACTGCTGCAGGAGTCAGTCCCCAAGCCGGCTGCATCGGAACGGGAGCAATGGGCGCAACATATTGAGCTTGGTTCGACCGAGGTCAGGGAGTATGGGCGTCTGGGGTGCAAATACGCCGGACGCTGCCCGCATGTGATGGACGTGTGCAAGACGGAAGTTCCGCCCGAACAAGAGGTTGAGGGCAGGACGCTCAGGTGTTTTCTCTATCATGACGGGGCAATGCCGGAGACGGCTGTCTCCGTCCAAACTGGAAACTTGGAAACGGCATGAACGAGCTTACATTGGACGTCAAGATCGCCAAGACGACGATCGACCGCAATATCTATGGCCACTTCTCCGAGCATCTAGGCCGGTGCGTTTATGAGGGGTATTGGGTTGGAGAGGACTCCAGCATCCCCAATGTACGCGGCATCCGCACCGACGTGGTCGAGGCGCTGCGCAAGATCAAGGTCTCGGTGATGCGTTGGCCGGGCGGCTGTTTTGCGGACGAGTATCACTGGATGGACGGCATCGGCCCGCGCGAGCAGCGGCCTACGATGATCAACACGCATTGGGGCGGCGTGGTCGAGAACAACCACTTCGGCACCCATGAGTTTATGGACCTATGCGATCAACTCGGCTGCGAGCCATACATCTGCGGCAACGTGGGCAGCGGCACTGTACAGGAAATGTCGCAGTGGGTCGAATACATAACCTTTGACGGCAAGAGCCCGATGACGGACCTGCGCAAGAAGAATGGGCGCGAAGAGCCGTGGAAGATGAAGTACTTCGGCGTCGGCAACGAGAACTGGGGCTGCGGCGGGCGCATGACGCCGGAGTATTACGCAGACCTCTACCGGCGTTACGGGCTGTATGCGCGCGATTACGGCGACAATAAGCTGTACCGCATCGCCTGCGGGGCCAGCGGGGCCGATTACCACTGGACCGAAACGATGATGGCCAAGGCGGGCGATGCTCGCATTATGCGCGGCCAGCAGATGGATGGGCTGGCCATCCATTACTATACATCGGTCAACCGGCTGCCGGACGGCTCGCGCGAGGGGTCGGCCACGGAGTTTGACGAGGCCGGTTGGATCGAGATTATGTCGAAGGCGTTGTTCATGGACGAGCTGGTGCGCAAGCACGGGACGATCATGGACAAGTACGACCCCGACAAGAAGGTGGCGCTGATCGTGGACGAGTGGGGCACGTGGTTTGCGGTCGAGCCGGGCACGCATCCGCGCTTCCTTTACCAGCAGAACACGATGCGCGATGCGCTCGTAGCGGCGGTGTCGCTCGACATCTTCAACAACCATGCCGACCGCGTGCGCATGGCGAACATCGCTCAGACGGTGAATGTGCTGCAGGCGATGGTGTTGACGCAGAACGAGAAGATGCTGCTCACGCCCAGCTACCATGTGTTCGACATGTACGCGGCGCATCAGGACGCTACGTTGGTTCCGATCGACGTGCAGAGCGAGCAGTATGAACACGCCGGTTAC
>Ga0334888_1002217_pt1 | contig 21951 bp, 16 predicted proteins | sample GraSluR1_MG_FD_207227 | JGI IMG/M metagenome (GOLD analysis project Ga0334888, IMG submission 207227) | Sludge microbial communities from methane-producing bioreactor in Wageningen University, Netherlands - Granular Sludge_3_08-R1 | ecosystem: Engineered > Bioreactor > Anaerobic > Unclassified ...
GCCGGAGCTTGGCCCCCTCTGGGTGATCCTCTTACTCCCGAACGGCCCAGCGGTCTCCGTCGCGTTGCGGTTCAGCGGGCGCGGTTGCGCGTGCTCCGTGGTACCATGGCGCGCAGTAAGGGAGCCCCGGCGGCAGTGTTGCCCGGTCAGGTGCGGTGGTTCACTGCGCGGCCGCGAGGAGCTCCCGGCCACACATCCGCGCGAGAGCTAGGCGTTCCACCATGTCCGAAGAGAAAGACGGGGGGAAGAAACCCCTCCCACGTCCGGCCCGACGTGAAGGGGATACCGGGTTCCACGAATGGCACGTTCTTCCCGTAGATGAGGTGGCACGGCGCCTAGAGGTTGACCTCGACACGGGTCTTTCCTCGGAGCAGGCTTCCTCGCGCCTGGAGGCATCGGGCCCCAACGAACTGAGAGGCGGGGGTCTCAGCACTCCGGGGTTCATCCTACGCCGTCAGGTCACCTCCCTCATGGTGGTCATCCTCGCCCTCGCCGCCGCTATCTCCGCTATTCTCGGTGATTACATCGACTCGATTGCCATCGCTGCCATCTTGGTGCTGAATATCGCGCTAGGTTTCCGCCAGGAGTATAGGGCCGAGCAGGCGATGGCCGCACTTCGCCGTCTCGCCGTTCCACACGTCCGAGTGCTGCGTGAGCACGCGCAGATGGAGATATCGGCTGCAGATATGGTTGCCGGTGACGTCGTGTTCGTGGAAGCAGGTAATCTGGTGCCGGCGGACTGCAGAGTCGTCGAAGCGACTCACCTGCGTATCGACGAATCCGCTCTGACCGGAGAATCCGTACCGGAGGACAAGGCGGCAGACACTCTCGACGATCCAGGGACGCCGCTGGCCGACCGCACCAACATGCTGTACATGGGCACTCTGGTCACTCATGGCCGGGGCCGGGCGTTGGTGGTGGGTACGGGCATGCAGACCGAGCTTGGTGGTATCGCGGAGCTACTGCAGGGAGTACGGGACGAAGATACACCACTGCAACGCCGTCTCAATCAGCTGGGCCGGTGGCTGGCGGCCGCGGCGCTCGTGTTGGTGGCCATCGTCTTCGTGGTGGGGTTGGTGAGGGGCGAGGATCTGCGCCTGATGTTCCTCACTGCGGTGAGTCTGGCTGTCGCAGCGGTTCCCGAAGGACTGCCGGCGGTAGTCACCATCACCTTGTCGTTGGGGGCGCAACGCATGCTCAAGAGGCGCGCGCTCATTCGCAGTCTCCCGGCGGTCGAGACGCTGGGGTCGGTGACCACCATCTGCTCCGACAAGACCGGAACTCTCACTGCGAATGAGATGACGGTGGCGGTGATGCAGGTCGCCGGACGCCGACTCGACTTCGAGGAGGGGCAGACCGATGTCGACTGGCAGGGCGTGCTGGTGCCGGGGCGGCCTGCCGACGAGCCGGGTAAGGCCATGGCGTTGCTCTTGTCGGCGGGAGCTCTGTGTAACGATGCGGTGCTACAGGTGGAAGCGGAGCCCTCGCGAGAGGTGGGCCGGTTGTCTGCCGTGGGCGATCCCACTGAAGGTGCGTTGGTCGTGGCCGCCACTCTGGCCGGCACCGGGAAGGAGGAACTCGATCATCGTCTCACCCGCGTGGCCGAACTGCCCTTCGATTCCACACGCAAGCGGATGACGACCGTACACGAGGTGCCGCTCGACGCCTCTGGACTGCCCCCGGCTCTGGCCGAGGGTTTGGAAGTGATGCTCTCTGTCGCTTATGGAGGCGCAGAGACGGAGTCCGGACGTGACCCCTCGGCAGATGGTTGTCCCTTAGCACCCGACCATGGTGCCGGCCGCTACGTGGCCTTTGTGAAGGGGGCGGTGGACGGACTGGTGGAGAAGTCCACCTTGGTGTGGGGAAGCAGTGGGCCGGAACCCTTGAACGACGAGTGGCGTGAGCGAGTGCTCGCTGCCAACGACGGTCTGGCCGAGGAAGGTATGCGCGTGCTCGGAGCCGCCGCCCGTGGTCTCGCCTTCGTTCCGGAGGGACTCGAGTCTGCGGAGACAATCGAGAACGACTTGGTGTTCTTGGGGCTGTTCGGCATGATCGATCCGGCGCGTCCGGAAGCGGCGGAGGCGGTGGCCACCTGCAGGAGTGCCGGCATCCGTCCGGTGATGATCACCGGCGACCACCCCTTGACGGCTCTGGCCATAGCCCGCACTCTCGGTATCGAGTCCGAGGTGGTCGTCACGGGCAGGGAACTGAGCGAAGCCCCGGACGATGAGCTGGCGGAGCTTGTAGACAGGGTGAGCGTCTACGCGCGGGTCGCTCCCGAGCAGAAGCTCAACATCGTCCAGGCCCTCCAGGAATCGGGTGAAGTGGTGGCCATGACCGGTGACGGTGTAAACGATGCACCAGCGCTGCGCAAGGCCGACATCGGGGTGGCCATGGGCATCACCGGCACCGATGTGTCGAAGGAGGCCTCGGACATGGTGCTGCTTGACGACAACTTCGCGACTATAGTGGCTGCCGTCAAACAAGGCCGGGTCATCTTCGACAACATCAAGAAGTTCATCCGTTACATCCTGTCCAGTAACACCGGTGAACTGGCCGTCATGCTGGCCGCGCCGTTCCTGGGAATGCCGCTTCCCCTGCTGCCGCTGCAGATCCTGTGGATCAATCTCGTCACCGACGGGCTGCCCGCTCTCGCTCTGAGTGTAGAGCCGGAAGAGAAGGACGTCATGGAGCGTCCACCTCAGGCGCCTTCGCGCGGTATTTTCGCCGAGCGTGTGGGCGCCCACGTACTGCTCGCCGGTCTTCTCATGGCGGTGGTTGCCCTCGGTCTCGGCTACTGGTATTGGCGAAGTGGCAGTGAGGCATGGCAGACCATGATCTTCACGAACATCACCCTGGCTCAGCTGGGTCTGGCCCTCGCCGTACGTTCTCCCCACGAGCTGCTCGTGTCACGGGGACTCTTCGGGAATCCGGCGCTCATGGGGTCGTTGGCGGCCACGTTCGTGCTGCAGATGGCAGTGGTGTATCTGCCTTTCATGCAGAGCATATTCAGGACCGTGCCTCTCAGTGCACCCGACCTCTTCATCTGTGTCGCCTTCAGTAGCATAGTCTTCTTCGGAGTGGAGTTCGGAAAGCTCTTTGCTGGAGGAAAGGGGGCCCGTGAAAGGGGAAGCCGGAGCTGAGGTGGTTGTCGCGATCATGGCCGGAGGTGCGGGTACGCGCTTCTGGCCGCTCAGTACGGAAGAGAAGCCCAAGCAGTTCCAGCGTCTCTTGGGCAACCGGAGCCTACTCGAAGAGAGTTACCTGAGGGCGAGGGCTCTGGCCCCGGCCGAGCGGATCATGGTGCTCACCGCCGAGACATATCTCCCGCTTGTGCGGGAACAACTACCCGAGCTTTCGGCCGAGAACGTGGTTGGTGAGCCAATGCGAAGGGATACTGCGGCTGCGGTTGCCTTGTCGGCACTCCTGTGCGACACACGTTTCGGTGACTGCGTGATGGTGATTCTCACGGCCGACCACTTCATCGAACCGCTGGACAAGTTCGTCGGTGCGGTCCGGTCCGCGGTCCGAGCGGCTGCAGAGAGCGAGACCTTATACACCTTCGGTGTCCTTCCCACCTATCCGGCCGTCTGCTACGGCTACCTGCGTCGCGGCACGGCGCGGACTGATGAAGAGGGTGTCGAGCATTGTCGCGTGGAGTCGTTTCGGGAGAAGCCTGACCTGGAAACCGCCTCGGGCTACTTCGAGTCCGGCTGCTACTGTTGGAACAGCGGTATGTTCGTGTGGAGGGTCTCGCGCATCCTGGAGGAGTTCGCGACCCATCTGCCCGGGCATTTGCATCTTCTGCGGCCGGCCGTGGAGCCGAGTGGGCTGCTGAACTATCAGCGGCTGCGACAGGCGTTCAGTGCACTGCCCGCCGTGTCCGTCGACTTCGGCATCTTGGAGAAGGCGGCCGATGTACGCATGGTGGCGGCACCCTTTGCCTGGAGTGATGTGGGAGGGTGGGAGGCGTTGGCCGGTTTCCTGGAGGAGGACGGTAGTGGGAATCGGTACCGGGGGCGGCTGGCCGCCCTTGAGGCGAGGGGCAATGTGGTATATGTGGAGAACCCGGAGGAGATTGTGGCCCTGGTGGGTATAGACGACGTGATAGTGGTTCGCGCCGGCGGGCGCACTCTCGTGGCTGCGCGCGAGCGCGCCGACGATATCAAGCGCCTTGTCGCACAGCTGAGACATGCGGAGCAAGGGGAGGAGGGCTCCACGTGAACGCCTCGTCATTCGACCCGAGCATCTTCAAAGCGTATGACATCAGGGGCCGTGTTCCCGAGGAGCTCGATGAGGCGACGGCCCGCCTCATCGGGGGGGCGGTGGCCCACCTCATCCGGCCGAAAGTGGTGATAGTGGGGCGCGACATGCGCCTCACCGGTGAATCGCTGGCGTCCGCCCTCACGCAAGGCTTGTGCGAGAGTGGAGTGGACGTGGTCGACATCGGCATGGTCGGCACCGAGGAGGTGTACTTCGCCACCTTCTCTCTCGAGGCGGACGGCGGTGTGATGGTGACGGCGAGCCACAATCCGGCCGACTACAACGGCATGAAGGTGGTGCGCGAGAAGGCCATTCCTGTGAGCGGCGACACCGGGCTCATGGCGATGCGCGACTGGGTGGGCGAAGCCGCCGTCGGCCGGGGTCCACTTGCGGGCTCGTGTGTGAGTTCGGTCCCAGGCCGGGTGTCTCGGTGCGACATCAGTGAGGCTTACGTGGAGCACGTTCTCTCCTATGCCGACCTGGGCAAGCTCAAGCCCCTACGCATCGTCGTGAACGGAGGCAACGGCATGGCCGGCCCGGTTGTCGAGAGGATCGCGAGCCGTCTCCCCTTCGACGTCATTGTGCTTCAGGGTGAACCGGACGGCACCTTCCCGAACGGCGTACCCAATCCCTTGCTGCCGGAGCGCAGGCGCGCCACGTCGGAGGCCGTACGCGATCATGAAGCCGATCTCGGAGTGGCTTTTGACGGTGATTTCGACCGTTGCTTCTTCTTCGATGAGACGGGCGCATTCGTGGAGGGCTACTACCTGGTGGGCCTCCTGGCGCAGCAGGCGCTCCTCTCGTCTCCCGGCGGTGCCATCGTTCACGATCCCAGACTCGTGTGGAACACGATCGAGCTGGTGGTCGAGGCGGGCGGCCGGCCGGTCATGAACAAGAGCGGGCATGCCTTCATCAAAGAGCGGATGCGCCGTGAGGATGCCGTGTATGGGGGAGAGATGTCGGCGCACCACTACTTCCGGCGTTTCTCCTACTGCGACAGCGGCATGATTCCTTGGTTGATGGTCGCTGAACTGATGTGTACCTCCGGGCGCTCCTTGTCGAGCCTCGTGGGGGAGCGGCTCGCGCGCTACCCGGTGAGTGGGGAGGTGAACCTCGAACTGGGGCAGCCCGAGGCGGCGCTGGCTGCATTGCGGCGTGACTACGGCCGGGAGGCCTCGTCGGTGGATGACACCGATGGTGTGAGCCTCGACTTCGGTTCCTGGCGGGTCAACGTGCGCGCCTCGAACACGGAGCCGGTCGTACGGGTCAATCTGGAGTCCCGCGGCGACCGGGCGCTTCTCGACGCCAAGACACAGAAGGTGCTCGATTTCCTGCGGACGGCGGGAGCCTGAGTTTCTGATGCGCATAGTGCTCGCCCAGATCAACTCCGTGGTGGGGGACCTTGCCGGCAACGCTCGCCACATCTCCTCGTGCGTCGAAGCGGCCGCGCGTGCGGACGCAGACCTTGTGGTCTTCCCTGAGCTGGCCGTATCGGGCTATCCACCCGAAGATCTGCTCCTGAAAAGACATTTCGTGAGGCGCTGCTACCACTCGCTCCTTGAGATCGCGACGGCGTGCCTTGACATCGTGGCGGTGGTCGGGGTCCCACTTCAGGATGGAGAAGTGGTCTTCAACGCGGCGGCGGTGCTGGCCGGGGGTAGGGTGCAGGCGGTGCATCGTAAGATCTGGTTGCCCAACTACGCGGTGTTCGACGAGAAGCGCTACTTTGCCGAAGGTCGTGACGTCTTGGTGCTTCGCCTCCCCCGGGGGCGGGTGGGCGTGAACGTGTGTGAAGACATCTGGCACGCGGCGGGGCCAAGCGAGGAGGCGGTGCTGAGTGGGGGGGCGCAGATGGTGGTCAACATCTCCATGTCGCCCTACCACGTGGGCAAGGTCGGGGGGCGGGAAGCGATGCTGTCGGAGCGGGCGGTGGACTGCGGGGCCTGGATCGTGTACCTGAACGGTGTGGGCGGGCAGGACGAGCTGGTGTTCGACGGTCACTCCGCCGTGGTGTCTCCGCATGGAGTTGTGGTAGCCAGGGCGCCTCAGTTCGAGGAAGCGCTCCTCGTGCACGATCTCCCCCTCGACGCGCCGCGTCCGGCCCCGGCTGCCGGTCTCGCTCCCGGTTTCTGGCCGGTGAACGAGGTGCAGATCACGGGGCCGACATACTGTCCCAACTGCATGGGGACGGCGCCTGCCGGCGCGCTGCGGGTGCGGAGCGTGGACCTTGAACCTCGGCTCGCTGAGGAAGAGGAGGTGTACCGCGCGCTCGTTCTCGGTGTGCGCGACTACGTGGAGAAGAACGGCTTTGCCCGGGTGGTGATCGGCCTGAGCGGAGGCATCGATTCGGCGCTGGTGGCCGCCATAGCCGTGGATGCTCTGGGGCCGGCCCGTGTTGTCGGGGTTTCCATGCCGTCCCGGTATTCGTCCACGGCGACGCAGGACGACGCCCGGATGCTCGCAGAGAACCTGGGCATCGAGTTCCACGAGATAGCTATCGAGGCTGTGTTCGCGGCCTATCTATCTGCACTGGAATCGGTTCTCGAGGGGCGCGAACCCGACGCCACGGAAGAGAACATCCAGGCCCGCATCCGGGGCAATTACCTGATGGCGCTGTCGAACAAGTTCGGCTATCTGGTACTCACCACCGGTAACAAGAGTGAGGTGGCTGTGGGGTATGCCACACTCTACGGCGACATGGCGGGAGGGTTCGCCGCCGTCAAGGACGTTCCCAAGACTATGGTGTATGCTCTGTCACGCTATCGGAACCGGGTAGGTTCGGGAGACGGGCCTATCCCGCCTTCCACCATCGAGCGGCCTCCTTCGGCGGAGCTCAGGCACGGCCAGCTCGATCAGGACTATCTTCCCCCGTACGACCTTCTTGATCGCATCATCGAAGCGTACGTGGTGCGTGACGAGAGCGTTGAGGAGATGGTTGAAGCGGGGCTGGACCGCAAGGAGGTGGAACGCGTGGTGGCGATGGTCGATGGCAATGAGTACAAACGCCGTCAGGCGGCTCCCGGTGTTCGCATCACGCCCAAGGCCTTCGGCAAGGACCGGCGCCTGCCCATCACGAACCGGTTCAGAGGGTAGGCTTCCATGAGCGATTACAGCATCGACGCGCAGGTATCTGAGAGCTCTGTGGGGATGGTGGAGACCAAGTTCGCCCGTTTCGAGTCTCTCCCCCTCGACTCCGGTCTGATGCTGTCGCCCGTGACGCTGGCCTACGAGACCTACGGAGAGTTGAACGCCGAACGCACCAACGCGGTCTTGGTGCTTCATGCGCTTTCGGGCGACGCCCACGCGGCCGGTTACCTGCCGGGCGAGGTGCGTCCGGGCTGGTGGGACATCCTCATCGGCCCCGGCCGGGCTTTCGATACCGACAAGTACTTCGTGGTCTGCTCGAACGTCATCGGAGGGTGCAAGGGCAGCAGCGGCCCCTCCAGCATCAACCTGGACACCAACACTCCCTACGGCCTGCACTTCCCGGTGGTGACTGTGCCCGACATGGTGCGGGCTCAGAAGATGTTGGTCGACCACCTGGGCATCGCGCGCCTGCTGGCGGTGTGCGGAGGCTCGATGGGGGGCATGCAATCACTCGAGTGGGTCGTCTCCTACCCCGAGATGGTGACGTCGTGCATTCCCATTGCCGCCACCCACCGGCATTCTCCCATGCAGATCGCCTTCAACGAGGTGGGCCGGCAGGCCATCATGAAGGATCCGCGCTGGCGGGAAGGCGACTACTACGATGTCGAACCTCCCGACTCCGGGCTCGCCGTTGCCCGCATGATCGGGCACGTGACCTATCTCTCCGACGAATCGATGCATACCAAGTTCGGTCGTCGCCTGCAGGACCGCATAGCCTACGGCTACGATTTCTTCACCCGCGACTTCGAGGTGGAGAGTTACCTCCAGCACCAGGGTGAGGTATTCACCAAGAGGTTCGACGCCAACACCTATCTCTACATCACCAAGGCGCTCGACTACTTCGACTTGGCCAACGGTCACGGCAGCCTCGTGGAGGCCTTCGCCGAGGTGCAGCCCGACACTCGTTTTCTCGTGATAGCATTCTCGAGCGATTGGCTGTACCCTGCCTACCAATCCAAAGAGATCGTGAGGGCGCTTCGCTCCAACATGCTCGACTGCACCTTTGTGGAGATACATTCATCCTTTGGCCACGATTCCTTCCTGATCGAAGTCGGCCAGCAGACCCATCTCATCAAGAACTTCCTCGAGGTGACGGCGCGGGTGGGAGGGGTGAAGATTGGCTAGCACCATCGCCCGGGCGCCCACCGGCGAGCGTCTCGACCACCTCTTCATCGTCGACACGGTGGAACCCGGTTCCCGGGTTCTCGACTTGGGCTGCGGCCGTGGCGTGCTGCTCAAGCTCTTGGTCGACCGCAAGAACGTGCGAGGCACCGGCGTGGAGATCGCGGAGGAGAGGGTGTATGAGGCGGTGGCGCAGGGGCTCTCCGTGTACCACGGAGACATCGACGAGGGTTTGTCGGACTATCCGGCTGGCATGTTCGACTATGTGATCATCAGCCAGACGCTGCAACAGGCCCGGCGCACCGTATTCGTGATGGAGGAGGTCTTGCGGGTGGGCAGACGCATCGTGGTGAGTCTGCCGAACTTCGCTCACTGGAAGGCTCGTGCCCAGCTGCTCGTGCGGGGGCGTGCTCCGGTCACGAAGGCGTTGCCCTACGAGTGGTACGATACACCGAACATCCACAGTGTGAGCATCAAAGACTTCCGTCACTTTGCTCGCGAGCACCACATGCGAATTGTGCGTGACTTCTACCTCGGCGCCTCGGGAGAGATTCGTATCTGGCCCAATCTTCGGGCCGAGAATGCGGTGTTTGTGGTGGAACGGGTGGCCTCCCAGCGCGGGTAAGCTGTCTCTCGGGGCGCGGAGGGCGCCGCCTTCGGCTACAATGGATGAGAAGAACGGCCGGGGCCCATAGCTCAGTTGGTTAGAGCAGCCGACTCATAATCGGCCGGTCGCAGGTTCGAGTCCTGCTGGGCCCATGATCTCACTACGACAGCCAGGAGTAGGAGATGCTGGTCGAGGATCTGGAAGGCGTACTGGAAGAACTTGCTCCCACCCATGTGGCCGAATCGTGGGACAACGTGGGCCTACTCGTGGGGCGTCGTGGCAACGAGGTGGAGAGGGTGCTCGTCGCCCTCGAGCTGACGCCGGAGGTGCTGGTGGAGGCCGTCGCTGAAGGTTTCCACGCCATCGTCACCCATCATCCGCTGCTGTTCAGGCCGCTGTCGGCCGTGGTGGATGACTCGCGTGTGGGTACTCTGCTCCAGCAGCTCGTCAAGGCGGATATCGCGTTGTTTGCCTGCCATACGAATCTGGACGGGGCACGGGGAGGCCTGTGCGACATTGCCGCCGCTGAGCTGGGGCTGGTGGACGCGAAACCCCTTCGGCACGGGTCGGCATCCCAGCGCAAGCTCGTGGGGTTCGTGCCCCCCGCCTCTCTTGAGCAGGTGAAGGCGGCTGTGTACGAGGCCGGGGCGGGCCGTTTGGGTGCGTATGAGGCGTGCGGCTTCGGTGTTGCAGGCCGGGGTGAGTTCCGGCCGTTGCCGGGGGCGCATCCGGTGGTGGGGCGGGTCGGGCGTGCCGAAACGGTTGAGGAGGTCCGGTTCGAAACGCTTGTCCCGGAGTCGCGTGTCGCTGCGGTGGTGCGGGCCTTCGTCGCGGCTCACCCCTACGAGGAGCCCGCCTTCGACGTCTACCCGGTGGAGAACCGACTCGTCTCGGCGGGTACGGGACGGGTGGGGCGCACCCGTGTCACTCTCTCCCTGGTGTCTTTCGCCGAGACCGTGGCCGAGGCCTTTGGCCTCGACCGGATGCAGTATGCCGGTGATCCCGACCGTATGGTCGATCGAGTCGCCGTGGTGACCGGGAGCGGCGCCGGGCTCATTGAGTCGGCGGCCGAGGTCGCCGATGTGCTGGTCACGGGCGACCTCACGCATCACGATGCGGAGAGGGCCCTTGATCGCGGCGTCGCCGTTGTGGCCGTCCCTCACTTCGACATGGAAGCCGTCTCTCTCGGCATATGGTGCGATCGGCTGGCCGGCAGACTGGAGGAGTACGGCGTCCCCGTGGTGTTTGCCCGCAGCTCCCGCTCCCCCTGGAGGACCGTGTTCAGTCTGGAGGCCGGCGAGCGCGTGGGTGGGAGCCTAGCACTCTTCGACTTGGAGCATGTGGAGGGCGGTGACGCATCGCCGGGTGCGATGAGGGTGCAGGCGGCGGAGGGCCGTGAGGAGGCGGAGCCCACCTATCTGTTGCGTGTCGACGGAGGGTCTCGGGGCAATCCTGGGCCCAGCGCCATAGGGGTGGTCCTGGAGGATTCCGAGGGTGTCGTACTCGAGGAGATCGGGGCACCCATCGGCCAGGCTACAAACAACGTGGCCGAGTATCAGGCACTCATCACCGGATTGGAGACGGCACTCGATCGTGGGGTCAAGCGAGTGCTCATTCACTCCGATTCGGAACTCGTGGTAAAACAGTTGCGCCATGAGTACAAGGTCAAGAATGCGGATTTGAAGGAGTTGTTCCTCCAGGTCTCCGGGCTCGTTCACCGCTTCGACCACGTCGAGATACGGCACGTGAGCCGGGAAGAGAACGCTGCTGCTGACAGGCTTGTGAATCTGGCTCTGGACGGCACCTTGTAGGGAAGGTATAATCCTTCGCGCCGAGGCGGAGGTTGGTCCGTGGTTCGGCAGGGGTTACGTGCGGATGTAGCTCAGTTGGCTAGAGCGTCTGCTTGCCATGCAGAAGGTCGAGGGTTCGAATCCCTTCATCCGCTCTTCCAAGATTCAGCTGCCGGGGCCTTTGGCCCCGTTGGTTTTTCGGGGCGCCGTGGCCGAGTGGCTGAGGCACGGGTCTGCAAAACCCGATACACCGGTTCGATTCCGGTCGGCGCCTTCCCTTTTGCGCCTCAGACGTGCCGCCATGGGCGGCACGTGCCATCTACATGCTGCCCGTCCCATGAGGCGTGTCCGTAACGGGGGGGATTGTGCGCCTGAGGCCATTACCAACCGATGAGGTTCCGGGTAGAATTCCCTGAGCGATCAGCCGGCACATCACCACACAGAGGAGCAGCTTCCGTGCGATTCGCGCCTTCTGGCTTTCGTATGATGATCGAGGTTGTTCGCCAAAACAGGCACGGCCGGCTTGTGGCACTCTTGTTCGTGGCTACCATGTGCGGCGCGCTGCTGTTGTCCGCACCCGATCCCGCTCGAGCCGCTTCCTTCAGTGACGTCGGCGCCGGCGACTGGTTCTACCAGGCGGTCGGTGAACTCTCCGATGCCGGAGTCATCAACGGCTTCTCCGACGGCACCTTCCGTCCTTACCAGACGGTGACCCGGGCTCAGTTCGCGGCCATGGTGGCGCGAGCGCTCGCTGTTCCGGCCGGTTCCGCGGTCCCGTTCACCGACGTGTACTCGAGCGACTGGTTCTTCGGGGCGGTAAGTGGGCTGCACAACCTCGGTCTCGTGTCCGGTACCAGCGCCACGACGTTCTCACCTCAAGGTGCTATGGAGCGCCAGCAGGCGGCTTCTCTCATCATCAGGAGTGTGGGCTATCGTCTGCAGCAGGAGCCCATCGAAGGCCTCGGCCTCGACCTTGCGGAAGAAGAGACGGCGGCTTGGCTGCAAGGATTCAAAGACCGGAGTTTCATTGCCCCAGTGCACCGGCCTGCGGTTGCCAACGCTTTTAGGCTGAACATCGTGAGTGGATATGAGGATGAGCGATTCTACCCCATCATCACTCTCACTCGAGCCCAGGCGGCGGGCATCATCCACCAGGGCCTCTATCGCTCCCTCGTCGTCCGGGGGGCGCCCCCGGAGCCGGTTTCCGCGGAGGAGAGCTACCCCTCGCAGCGGGTTGGCTCCACCGGCCCGCTGGTGTCGATGCTCGAGACCAAACTGGCCGCTCTCGGCTATCAGCCGGGAGTCGTTGACGGCGTGTTCGATCAGAAGACCCGAGAGGCCGTGATCGCTTTCCAGAAGGTGGAGAGGCTCTCTCGCGACGGGGTTGCCGGTGCCGAGGTATGGAACAGGCTGAGTTCCGCCCGCCGCCCGGTGCCGCGGGCATCGAGAGCCGGCGCCCGCATCGAGATCGATCTCACCAGGCAGGTGCTCTTCTACATCGAGGACGGCACGGTGACGCGCATCTATCCGGTTTCCTCGGGCAGGTCGGGCCGGCTCACGCCGACGGGCAGCTATTCCGTCGTCAGGAAGATCCCCGGCTGGCGCGAGAGTTACCTGGGCTTCCTGTATAAGCCCGCATACTTCTACGGTGGCTATGCCGTGCACGGCTCCCACTCGGTACCGACATACCCGGCGAGTTCAGGGTGCGTGAGGGTATCGACGTGGACCATGGACGTGCTGTACCCGCTGCTACCCATCGGCACGCGCGTCAACATCTACTACTAGCCCGCAGCTCCGACCCACGGTCGTATGCCCCAGCCGTAGCTCCTGCCCGAGGTCACGGCCCAGGGTTACGCACCTGAGCCGCTGAGTGTCTCGTACTTGGCCGGGTCTCTCCGGCGCGGGGGACCGCGGTAGGCCGTTGTGGACACCTGCCGCCGGCTCTATTGATAGTCCGGGATTGTGCGGGTATCATACGGGCACCTCAGTGGGCGCTTAGCTCAGGGGGAGAGCGCTTCCTTGACGCGGAAGAGGCCATAGGTTCAAATCCTATAGCGCCCACCATTGTGGCACTCGGTCCCCCCAAGACGTACTTCTCGTCTTGGGGGGATTCTTGTTGTCTGTCCTGCGCGCGAAGGCATTGTATGCTTGTGAGCTGAGTGACTCAAATGGACGGCGGGCGGAACAAGGAGCACCGGGCTGTGCGCATCGTGAAGTCGACTCTCTGGGAACGGCTCTGGGGGCACCTCGGCGTCCCCCTGAGAGGACTGAGGGCACTGGTGCGCTTCCTCTACGAGACGGGGGATACGTACGGGCGCAACCAGAACGGTCCTCGGGCTGCTTCTCTCGCTTTCTTCGGTTTTCTGTCGCTCTTCCCCCTCTTGCTTCTGTTGGTGGCGACGGCCAGCATCTGGATCGACGACGTGGAGGCGCGCAACCGGGTGCTCGAGCAGCTGTCGGCATATCTTCTTCCGGCGGCGGTCGATCTGGTCCGAGACAATCTGGAAACGGTCCTGCGCATCCGTGGCACCGTGACTCTGGTGGCAGGGGTGGGCCTCTTGTACTCAGCGTCGGGGTTCTTTGCCTCTCTTGCCGGCGGGCTCGATCGCATATGGGTGGAGGAGAGCGGCCGGCGCTTCTATACCCATCGCCTTCTTGCGTTTCTACTGGTGGTGGGTGTCATCGTGGCTTTTGCCCTGACCTCCGTTCTGAATGCCGCCTTGGGTATACTGCCGGCCTTGATTGAGGAGGTAGTTCCTGGTGTGGCGGCGTTTCTCGCAGCAGTGTGGCAGTACGTCGTGAGGGCGGTGCTCCTCATGCTCGACATAGGGATGATAGCGGTGTTGTACCGCATGGTCCCCTCAGAGAGACCTCCCTGGAGGGACGTGCTCCCGGCGGCCGCCTTGGCGGCGGTGGGGCTCAACGTCTTGAAGTGGGGCTTCTCTCTGTATATAGCCCAGTTCGCCCGGTACGGATTCGTGTACGGTACCCTGTCGACCATCGTGGTGCTGCTGTTGTGGGTGTACTTCAGCGCCATCGTCTTCCTCTTCTGTGCCGAGTTGGGTGCGTCCTTCATGAGGCGCTCACGGGTGGACTCCTCGTCGGCGCCCGCAGCCTGCGCGGGTGGGTCGCCGGCGGCGGGCGGCACCGACGAGGAGAGGCGCGCGGGCCTCTGGGAGTAGCAGGCGCCTGCTATACTGAGGTGCCGTTCTTCCATATGTAGCACAGTGTCTGTGAGGTCTTCCATGAACGTCACCCTGCCGGATGGTACCGATCTTGCCGTGGACGATAAGGCCACCGCTCGGACGGTGGCTGAGACCATCGGACCCCGGCTGGCCAAGGTGGCGGTCGCTGCCGAGATCAACGGCAAGGTGAGCGACCTGGACTCTGCGCTGTCGGAGGGCGATCGGGTGAGTATCATCACGGCTACGAGCGAAGAGGGCCTCGAGGTGCTTCGTCACTCGGCCTCCCACGTCATGGCGGAGGCGGTCACACGTGTCGTACCCGGCACCAAGGTGGCCATTGGCCCCGCCATCAAAGACGGCTTCTACTATGACTTCGATTTTCCCCGGCCCGTCTCCGAGGACGACCTCGCCGAGTTCGAGCGCGAGATGAAGAAGTCCATCAAAGCCGCCCTTCCCTTTGTACGCAGAGAGATCAGCCGGGAAGAGGCGCTTGTGATGTTCGCCGACGAGCCGTACAAGATCGAACTCATCGAGGCGCTGCCCGAAGGTTCGACCATAAGCATCTACCAGCACGGTGATTTCGTTGACCTGTGCCGTGGCCCCCACCTGCCCGATACGAGCAAGATCCCGGCTGTACAGCTGCTCAGCATTGCGGGAGCCTACTGGCGTGGCCGGTCAGACAATCCCATGCTCACGCGAGTGTATGGCACGGCTTTCGCTTCCAAGAAAGAGCTCGAGGCGCACCTTGCCCGTCTCGAAATGGCCAAGCAGCGCGATCATCGCAAGTTGGGCCGTGAACTCGACCTGTTCAGCTTCCACGACGAGGCACCGGGCTTCCCGTTCTTTCACCCTCGCGGCATGCGAGTTCTGAACGCCTTGGTCGAATACTGGCGGCGGGAGCATAGAGCGGCCGGTTACGAGGAGATTCAGACCCCGTTGATACTCGACAGGGTGCTGTGGGAACGCTCCGGCCATTGGGACAACTACAAAGACAACATGTACTTCACGGCCATAGACGCCCACGAATTCGCGGTCAAACCCATGAACTGCCCCGGCGGCATCCTCATCTACAAGTCCCAGCAGCATTCTTACCGGGAGTTCCCATTGCGCATCGCGGAACTGGGCTTGGTCCACCGGCACGAATTGTCGGGGGTTTTGCACGGGCTCTTCCGGGTGAGGGCCTTCACCCAGGACGATGCGCACTTGTACTGCCTACCGGAACAGGTGGAGGACGAAGTACTCGGTGTCATCGAGCTGGTGCACCGCACCTATCGCACCTTCGGTTTCGAGCATGTGCACGTGGAACTCTCCACCAGGCCTGAGAAGTCAATTGGGCAGGCGGAGATGTGGGATCGGGCGGAAGAAACCCTCACCCAGGCCCTCGAGCGGGCGGGCATCGAGTACACACTCAATCCGGGTGATGGTGCCTTCTACGGGCCGAAAATCGATTTCCACATCGAGGATGTAATGGGCCGCACCTGGCAGTGCGCCACCTGCCAGCTGGATTTCGCCATGCCCGAGCGCTTCGATCTGGAGTACGTGGGCGAGGACAATCAGCGGCATCGGCCGGTCATGCTGCATCGCACGGTTCTGGGGAGTCTCGAGCGATTCCTCGGCATCCTGCTCGAACACTACGGCGGGGCTTTCCCGGCCTGGCTCGCGCCCGTACAGGCGGTGGTGGTACCGGTGGCCGATCGCCACAACGAATACGCGCGGGGGGTGGAGGACATGCTGGCGGTTGCGGGTCTACGGGCGGAGGCCGACCTCCGCGCCGAGTCGGTGGGCCGGAAGATCAGAGACAATGAGCTACAGAAGATACCGTTCATGCTGGTCGTGGGGGATAGGGAGCAGGAAGCAGGCGGTGTGTCCCTGCGGGCGCGGGCCGAGGGCGACCTAGGCGGTATGTCGGCGGAGAGTGGGGTGGCGCTGGTTGCGGAACGTTGCGCCCTGCCTCGCGTGCCGTAGGGTTGTGTCATGCGGGGTTGTGTTATACTCCCCCACGTTCATAAAGTGGAAGCCACCCTTCCCACCCCGTGCCTGAGACGGCGCTGGGTCACACCATAGAAGGTCTCCCGTTCGCGCAAGCGAGGAGAGACCCATTAGGGGAACGGTGGCTGCGGCTACCTTTTTTTGTAGCCGCACACGGGGTAGCGAGCCCGGAGGTGGTCTCCGGGGGGAGGTGTAGGGCGACATACTAGATAACGTTCGCATCAACGAGCGGATTCGAGCCGAGAAGGTCCGCCTCATCGGGCCCGACGGTGAGCAGGTGGGCATTGTCAGTTCCCGTGAGGCCTTGGATTACGCCGACCGGCTCAATCTCGACCTGGTGGAAGTTGCGCCACAGGCCGATCCTCCTGTGTGCAAGGTCATGCACTACGGTAAGTACAAGTATGAGCAGGAGCAGAAGGCCAAGGAAGCCCGCAAGCGGCAGACGACCATCAGTATCAAAGAGATCAAGCTGCGCCCCAAGATCGATGATCACGACTTCAACACGAAGAAGGGGCACGTGCAGCGGTTCCTCACCAAGGGTGACAAGGTGAAGGTCACCATCATGTTTCGAGGTAGGGAGCTCGTGCACCCCCACTTGGGCGAGAAGCTTCTCAGACGTATGGCCGAGGAGCTGCAGGACATCGGGGAGATCGAATCCCAGCCCAATCTCGACGGCCGCAACATGGTCATGATGCTGGCGCCCAAGAAGCACTAGCCTCTTCCGCTCCATAATATGCACCGGCGGCGCGGGTGGCCGGTCGAGTATCAGCTGTAACGAATCTTACGGCTTTGCCACCAGAGAGGGTGGATGTCCCTTGCCGGGGAGTCAGTGGTTCCGACTCTTCGGGGGTGGTACGAGTCGAGGCAATGCCTGGAGGTGGTCATGCCGAAGAACAAGACCCACAGTGGCACCAAGAAGCGCGTCAAGCTTTCGAGCAGCGGCAGGCTGCTCAGGAAGAAGGCTTTCTCGAGCCACCTGCTCACGAAGAAGCCGAGCAAGCGCAAACGCAAGATGAGGAAGGACAAACCCTTCGCGCCGTGCGACGTGAGCCGGCTCCGCAATCTTCTCGGTAAGTAGGAGGCACGAGCTATGCGTATCAAGCGGAGCGTCAGTTCCCAGAAGAAGCGCCGGAAGGTTCTCGAGGAGGCGAAGGGCTACCGAGGTACCAAGAAGTCCTCTTACCGCAAGGCCAACGAGCAGCTCCTCAAGTCATACACCTACGCCTATCGCGACAGGAAGGCCCGCAAGCGCGATTTTCGCCGCTTGTGGATAACCCGCATCAACGCGGGGGCCCGCCTGAACGGCCTGAGCTACAACGAGTTCATGCACGGCCTCAAGGAGGCCAATATCGAACTCAATCGCAAGATGCTCGCCGAGATGGCGGTGAACGAACCGCAGGCTTTTGCGGCCATAGTCAGCCGGGCGAAGGAAGCTCTCGGCGCCGGGTAGTCTCGGCGTGATCCGAACCATAGTCGGGCGCCAGAACGCCAGCATCAAGCTGGCGCGCAAGCTGCAGAGGAAGAAGTATCGTACGGAACGAGGGCTGTGTGTGGCCGAGGGTTTCGACCTCTTGGCCTCGGGAGTCGCTCACGGCCTTGTCCCGCGCGAGGTCTTGGTGCGAGAAGGGCTCGAGAGCCGGGTGTCGGAGCTTCTCGGGCCCTCCGTGTCCGAGGTGAACGTCGGTGTGTGTACGCAGTCCCTCATCGAGGAGTGCAGCTCGTTGGGCGGAGCGGCCGATGTGCTCGCTCTGTTCCCGCTCCCGGTGGCCTCTCTGGCCGACGTCGACATGGGTGAGGGGCTCACTCTCTACGTGCATGAGGTGGGCGACCCCGGCAATGTGGGCACCCTGGTGCGAAGTGCGGCCGCCTTCGGAGCCGGGGGTGTGCTGCTGAGCCCGCGCACCGCTGACGGCTGCAGCCCCAAAGCACTGCGAGCCGGTATGGGGGCGCAGTTCGTCGTCCCGGTGGTGCCCGAAGTGAGCTTCGACGACGTGCAGCGGAAGATGGCGGCCGATGTCCGGCGGGGAGAGTCCGCACCCGAGGTGCTGGTAGCCGAGGCGAAGGCGGGCGACGATCCGCGGGAGGTGGTCCAGCGCGCGCAAGGGGCCGGCGGGGTGTTGCTCGTACTTGGCTCGGAGCGGGGGAGCCTGCCGGATATGAGCCAGGCGACGACCGCGGTAACCATCCCACAGCAGGCGCTCGATTCGTTGAACGTGGCGATGGCCGGGACTATATTGCTGTATGAGATCTCGAGAGTCCGCGCCGCTGGCCGTGGCGGCTCGGAGGGTGTAGGTGACGCAAGACCGACAAGCAAGGCGTAAGCGCAAGGAAAGGAGGACGCCATTCCCGCCCAGGACGACATACTAGCGCAGCTCGAAAGAGCCGACCTGCGGGATATCTACCGCGAGGGAGTCACCGCCATGGAGGCGGCCGATGATCTTGACGCGCTGGAGGAAGTCCGCGTTCGATTTATGGGCCGGAAGGCTGCACTCGCGCTGCTCTTACGCTCCATTCCCGAACTCTCCCCTGAAGAGCGCAAGGTGGTGGGCCGCTTCGGCAACCTGGTGAAGCGGGAGCTTGAGACGGCGTTCGCCTCACGCCACGAGGCTCTCCAAGCACAGGAGTTGGTGCACGGCTTGGAGAAGGATCGTGTCGATGTGACTCTGCCGGGCAGGGTGCTTCCGCGCGGACATCTCCATCTGATCACGCAGACCCAGCGTGAGATAGAAGACATCTTCATCGGCTTGGGCTATGAGGTGGCCGAGGGGCCTGAGGCTGAGACCGATTACTACAACTTCGAGGCTCTCAACCATCCGCCCGATCACCCGGCCCGTTCGCTTCACGATACCTTCTTCATCACCGACGAGGTACTTCTGCGCACGCATACGTCACCCGTTCAGGTGCGGGTCATGGAGCGCCAGCGTCCCCCGGTGTGGATCATTGCTCCGGGCAAGGCTTTTCGCCGTGACTCCGATGCCACTCATACGCCCATGTTCCACCAGGTGGAGGGTTTGGTGGTCGACGAAGGCATCACGGCGGCGGACCTCAAGGGAACGCTGGAAGCCTTCGCCAAGGCAATGTTCGGTGCGGACCGGAAGGTTCGCTTGAGGCCACACTACTTCCCCTTCACCGAGCCTTCGGTAGAGGTTGACGTGTCGTGCATGATGTGCGAAGGGGTCGGCTGCCGGCTCTGTAAGCGCACGGGTTGGCTCGAGATTCTCGGAGCGGGCATGGTCGACCCCAACGTCTTCGGGTTTGTCGACTACGATCCGGAGCGGTATACGGGTTTCGCCTTCGGTATGGGCATCGAGCGCATCGCCATGCTCAAGCACGGTATCAACGACCTACGCCTCTTCTACGACAACGACCTGCGCTTCCTGCGCCAGTTCTAGGAGGTCTGCAGCATGAAGGCTCCGCTGTCCTGGCTTCGTGAGTACGTGGATATAGACCTCGACCCCGATGAGTTGGCTTCTCGGCTGGCCATGACAGGTACCGAGGTGGAGAGGGTCGAAGTCGTGGGTGTGCGCCCGGAAGAAGACATCCTGGAGCGCTTTGTGGTGGGGAAGGTGCTCTCCTGCGAGAAGCATCCCAACGCCGACAAGTTGTCGGTGTGTGTGGTCGACTGTGGGGAGGCGGCTTCCCGCACCATCGTGTGCGGCGCCCCCAACGTGGCCGCGGGGCAGACTGTGCCTGTCTGCCTTCCCGGCGCCGTGATGCCGAACGGCTTCGAGATCAAACAGGTGAAGCTCCGCGGAGTCGTGTCCTCAGGCATGATCATGTCGGAGGAGGAGCTCGGCTTCGCCCCCAAGAGCACCGGCATCCTCGAACTCCCCGCGCAATGGGAGGCCGGTGAGCTCCTGGTCGACCGGCTTCCCGTCAGTGAGTACGTGCTGGAGGTGGAGGTCACGCCCAATCGTCCCGACTGTCTCTCCATCCGGGGGCTGGCCAGGGAGGTGGCGGCCATCACCGAGGCCGACTTCGACGAAGAACCGGCCTACCCCTATGTCTGCAATTCGCGTCGCGCAGAAGAAGACATCACCGTCGAGGTGTGGGATCCGGATCTGTGTCCCCGATACGCGGCGCGGGTCATCCGTGGGGTCACGGTGGGCGAATCGCCCCCTTGGTTGAAGGCCCGCATCATGCAGGCCGGCATGCGTCCCATCAGCAACGTCGTCGACATCACCAACTACGTCATGTGGGCTGTGGGCCAACCCATGCATGCGTTCGATCTCGACACCATCGAGGGCGCAACACTCATCGCCCGGCGGGCTGCACCGGGTGAGCGTATCGTCACTCTCGACGGCAACGACCGGGAGTTGGCGGACGACATGCTGGTCATCGCCGACGCCAAGAATCCCTCGGTGATCGCCGGCATCATGGGTTCTCTGGAGAGCGAGATCACCGGCGCGACGACCAACATTCTCTTGGAGGCGGCCAACTTCGATCGCACCTCGATCCTGCGGACCTCCTCGGCGCTGTCGCTGCGGAGCGAGTCGTCCACCCGCTTCGAGAAGGGCATCGATCCGAATCTGGTTATCGAAGCACTCAACATGGCCTGCATGCTCATCACCGAGATATGCGGCGGGGTGGTGTCGGAAGGCACCGTCGACGTGGCTGCGGTAAGGCCCAAACCCTGGGTGGTGCCGCTGAGGCCGGCCAGGGTTGAGGACGTGCTCGGTACGGTCGTGGCTCCTGACGAGATGGAGGCCATCCTGGGGCGCCTCGGCTGCAACGTGGAGGAGAAGGAGGAGGTCTTTGCCGTCACCGTACCCACCTTCAGACTCGACCTCGAGCGCGAGATCGATCTCATCGAGGAGGTCGCCCGTATCCATGGCCTGAACCGTCTTCCCTCCACCATTCCCGGGCGCACCCGGGGAAGGGGAGGGTTGACCGCCGCGCAGAAGGGGAGGCGCTTCCTGGAAGACGTGCTCTGTGGATGCGGCCTGCAGCAGGTCATCACCTACTCGTTCATCGAGCCGGGGTGGGCCGACACGCTGAGACTCCCGGGCGACGATCCCCGGCGTGAGGTGGTGCCGCTTTCGAATCCGCTGTCTCAGGACCAATCGGTCATGCGAAGCACTCTGCTGCCCGGTCTGCTCAACACGGCCGCCCATAACACGTCTCACCGCCAGTCCCAGGTGCACGTGTTCGAAGTCGGCAAGACCTTCCACCCAGGGGGGACGGGCCTGCCGCGGGAGGACCGCCGGGCCGCCTTCCTCCTCATGGGCGAATGGGAGGAGGACTCGTGGCAGAAGCTCGGCGTTCCCACTGACTTCTTCTTGGGCAAAGGGGTGGTCGAGAGACTGCTCGGTGCCCTGCGCGTGGAGGCCTCGTTCGCGCGGGGGGAGCAGCCGTTTCTGCACCCCGGCCGTAGCGCCGGCATCGAGGCCCGAGGCAAGAACCTGGGATGGCTGGGCGAAGTGCATCCGCTGGTGTTGGAGGCCTTCGACCTGACCGGCACGGCCGTCGCGTGCGAGATACTGGTGGATGCGTTGCTGGAGGTGGCTCCAGAGACACCTCTCTTCGAGGATCTGCTCACCTATCCCGGCGTGGTACAGGATCTTGCGCTCGTGGTAGATCGGGAGACCCCTGCTGCGGAGGTGGTGGCTGCGCTGCGGGAAGCAGCCGGTCCCTTGCTCCATGCCGTCCGGGTGTTCGATGTGTACGAAGGCGAGACTGTGGGTGCAGACAAGAAGAGCCTGGCACTCAGTCTGGAGTTCCAGTCGCCGGAGCGCACGCTGAGCGAGGCGGAGGTCAATGAGGCGCGCGGGTCCCTGCTCGAGAAGCTGCGCTCTTCGGTGGGTGCTGAGCTGCGCCGTTGAGTAGGTGGGGCGCCCGGCCGGACGGC
>Ga0334888_1002223_pt1 | contig 21908 bp, 21 predicted proteins | sample GraSluR1_MG_FD_207227 | JGI IMG/M metagenome (GOLD analysis project Ga0334888, IMG submission 207227) | Sludge microbial communities from methane-producing bioreactor in Wageningen University, Netherlands - Granular Sludge_3_08-R1 | ecosystem: Engineered > Bioreactor > Anaerobic > Unclassified ...
CCTATATCCGCTACATACAAAGTTGTCCCGTCAGGCGTTCCTATGATCCCGTTAGGCTGCGTAAGCTCTTCCTCAACACGCCTAAGTGTCTGACGATCAGCACTGAGATAATAAACACATTGCATGTCCTGAGGCCTGGAGGTATGATTCCACCAGTTTCTTCTATAGAACGGATCTGTAAAATAGACGCCACCGTCGGGCGCTATCCACAAATCGTTAGGACCATTAAGAAGCTTACCGTCATATTCATCAAGAATTACCTCAACCTCCCTGTCAGGGCTTATTTTCCACAGCTCATTCTTCTCATCGGCACAGGCCCACAGATAGCCCTGCCGGTCAAAGAAGAGACCGTTAGACCTGCCGGAGGGCTGCATAAATGTTTTCAGTTCTCCCTTTGAGGTCCATATCATTATCCTGTCATTAGGCTGATCAGTGAAGTACACATCTCCTTTTTTGTCGGGAGCCGGCCCTTCGGTGAACTGAAAATCGCCGGAAAGCTTTTCAATTTCTGCCCCGGATTTTAGTATTTGAGTTAACCCGCCCGATTGCGGAATAACGGTAACAAAATGGATGAATATTAATCCAAAGAGGGACACAAAATATTTCATCATATAATAATTTGTTTTATTGTTTTTCAAGACAATAATCCGGATCAGGCAATGGTCACATTCCTGAATCTTCCGATGTAATTATCAACCTGTTCCGGCTGTTCAAATCCTATGATTACCATATCAACGGTGCCCAGCCCGAGAACAAATTTCAAGGCTTCATCGATCCTTGCTGAGTCGTCCCTGTAATTGCCGTTTCCGATTAGCTTCATGCCTATGATTCCTTTGCCGGCTTTGTGCATCTTTTCTATAACCGGAACCACCTGAGCAGGGTCCTTTGAGTCCATTGAAATTCCGAAAGGATTGATGCGAACATGTATCACATCGACCCACGGGCTGTCGGCTGCAGCCTGAAGAGCCTGGAAGGAATGAACGGAAACCCCGTGTGCCTTTATTATCCCTTTTGCCTTAAGATTATCGAGTATTTCCATCTGGCGCTTCTGCTCGTCGGTCCAGGTTCCTGTCATCATGCAATGAAGCTGGACTATATCAATGTAATCGGTATTCAGCTCCTTACGAAAACGGTCCACAACAATGTCTGCATCAGGGCGTTCCGGCTCGGGGATTCCACCTCTTAAAACCCACATCTTTGTGCCCACAACGAACGATTCGCGTGGATAGCTCTTCAGGGCATCACGGGTAAATGGATGAGTGCCGTAGCTGTCGGCGCAGTCAAAATATCGTATGCCTTTTTCGTATGCTGTTCTGATAAGAGACTCCGCAACTCCGGCCCTTGTGATGTTGGAGGAACGGTTGCCTCCGGTAAAGCCTGTGCCCATACCCAGCAGTGTGCTTTTGATACCGGTCTTACCGAGGGTAACGATCCTGAACGGATCAGCGGTCTGAGGTGCAGAGGTGGCGGAATATGCCAGTGCATGCCTGCCCAGAAGGATCGTGCCGGCCCCGGTTGTAAGAGCAGTCATGAATTTTCTGCGGCTTATTCTGTTTTTTTGCATGAGTATTTTTTATTTTCTGTTTATGATGAGGATAAAGATATCAAATTATTTCAGAACATTGACTTTAATGTGGGACTGATGTCTTCAAATAAGACAGCCTCATTCAGATCCCCAGTATGGAAACAATATTTCCAGGAGAAACCGGTCTGCCGTTGCGGGTAGCCACTCCTGTAACCTCTGCCTCAGCAATGAGTTTCTCATCGGGAAGCCTGAAAACAGCCTGTTCAAAAACCAGCCTGAGATGACCTTCCCTTCTCAGATTAAGTTTAACGACAAACCTGTCGCGGCTTCGCAGAGGATATTTATAATTGATTTCTATCCGTGTTACGACAAGATCTGTTCCCTCTTCGTGGAGACTGGCAAAACTAATACCTCTTGATATAAGAAACTCATGCCTTGCATGCTCCAGATAGTGCTGGTAATTCGCATTATTGACAACACCCTGAATGTCACATTCGTAATCCCTTACCTTGAACTCAAGTGAGAAGATATAATCTTTGCGGCTTATTTTCATGCTGATTGCCCGAATTACAAATATCCGGCCGGAAATCTATCGGGGGAGCCTTCCGAAAAATTTCAGAATCACCCGGTGAAACTTATGAATGCTGTGTGGCTTATAATACATCAGAATACACTCCTTAGTGATCAGGTTAATGCCTGTTCCCTCAAGTTCTTTGACGACATCTTTATTATCAGACATCTGCTGTATCCAGATCTGTTTAATACCTTTCTGCCGGGCTTCGTTGACAACACCGGCAGTCTGATCTTTCTTTGTCATAATTATAAGTGCCTTTACCTCCTGAGGGAGGCTGCTGACATCCCGGTAGACCCTTGAGCCAAGTATTTCGTCCGCGTACGGATTAATGGGAATTATATTCATCCCTTTCTCTTTCAGCTCTTTAAACGCAGCGTATCCGAATTTTCTCGGATTGCGCGACACTCCTGCCAGAGCGATTGGCTCTGATCCAAGGAACTCTTCAATCTGTCTTAAGCTTACCATATTATCTGTTATTGATTAGGATATCAAAATTACAAATGACATCTCTATTTCTGCAATTAAAACAGACAAAATATTTTGAGAAATAAAAAATTAATTATATTGTCCGCCGGTAACCCTGAAATTAGACGATCGTAAAATCTCCAAAAAAATCCCCGCCATGAGTATCCGGATTATTCTTATGCTGGCCTTCTTTATCCTTATGCCGGTTCTGATAATTTATCTTGAAGGGAAACACAAAACAGTGAAGAAAGCCGGAGGAGTTCTGATTTGTTATGTTCTGGGCGCATTTGTGGGTAATGTCGGGCTTTTGCCCGAGGAAGCCTACAGGTACCAGGATCTGCTGTCTCAGCTAACCGTTCCGCTTGCGCTTCCCCTGATACTTTTTTCCATGGATGTGAAGAAATGGCTGAAGATGGCTGGTTCTGCCATATCATCGCTTCTTCTCGGTCTTTTTACAGTTGTTCTCATGATCTTTGTCGGATACTGGATCTTTAAGGATAGCATTCCTGAGATATGGAAAGTATCGGGCATGCTTACCGGTATCTATACCGGAGGAACCCCCAATATGGCTGCCATTAAGACGGCTTTAAATGTTGAGACGGAGGTATACCTTATGACTCACACCTATGAGGTTGCTCTGGGCGCAATCTACCTGATATTTGTACTTTCAGTGGGACAGAGAGTATTCCTTCTGTGGCTTCGGCCTTTCAAATCACCGGAAACAGGTAATCTGACGGGTGATAATATCAACCTTGAGGAGCAGTATGAATCATACACGGGGTTCTTTAAAAGAAAAACCTTTCTTCCGGTACTCGCTGCTTTTGGTTTATCCATACTGATATTCGGGTCAAGTTACGGACTGAGCATGCTTTTCCCTGATGATTTTTCCACAGCAGCAATCATCTTGCTGATAACAACTTTCGGGATTATCTTCTCATTTGTTCCAAAGGTTAAGAATATTGAAAAAACCTTTCAGGCCGGAATGTATATTATACTCATTTTCTGTTTGGTTGTATCGTCAATGGCTGATATAAGAAAGCTGGCAAATATCTCCTTTAACCTTTTCTGGTATGTTGGTCTGGCAATGTTCGGATCGCACGTTCTTCATGCTTTTCTGGCAAGGTTTTTCAAGATAGATGCCGATACTGTGATAATTTCAGGGAGCGCTCTGATCTGCTCACCGCCATTTGTGCCCGTGGTTGCGGGCGCACTCAGAAACAGGGAGGTTATACTGACCGGACTGATAGTGGGGATTGCCGGTTATGCAATAGGTAATTATCTCGGTGTTCTGATTGCTTATATACTCAGATAGGGAGCTAAAAAAAAGCATCATTCAGCCAGGTTTTTCATCAGGTCCGCTTCCCGATGCAATATTTACCTGTTCCTTGATATGGTGTAGTTTATAAACTCTTTAAGGGAGTTCTTAACTTCAGAATCGGGATAGAAATCCAGTATCGCCTGCGCTTTGTCGCAAAACTGATTCATTTTCAGTTCGGCATATTCCATGCCTCCATGCTCCGAAACAAATCCGATTACTTCTCTTATTTCAGATTTTGATTTTTTCCTGCTCCTGACAATTGAAAGGATGCGTCTTCTTCCTGAATTACCTGTTTGTCCCAGGGCATAAATAAGCGGAAGAGTTATCTTTCTTTCTTTGATATCATTGCCCGGAGCCTTGCCTGTAAGTCCATTCCCTTCGTAATCAAGAAGGTCGTCGCGGATCTGAAATGCGATGCCGATATTTTCCCCGAATTCCTTCATCATTTGAATTATTTCCGGGTCATCGGTTACCGATCTTGCTCCGCAGGCAGTACAGGCAGCTATGAGGGCCGCCGTTTTACTTGAAATTATCCTGAAATAATCCTCTTCCTTAATATTGAGTTTTCTTGCCTTCTGCAGCTGAAGAAGTTCCCCTTCGCTCATGGATTTGACAGCTTCGGCAACTATCTCAAGCATATCAAACCTGCTCTTTTCAATGCTTATCAGCAGTCCTCTCGACAACATGTAATCCCCGACCAGCACCGCGATTTTTGAATTCCATAGCGCATTTATGGAGAGTGCCCCTCTTCTCTCCCTGGCATCGTCAACGACATCATCATGTACAAGGGATGCCGTGTGGAGCAGTTCAATAAATGTTGCGGCCACGTATGTTGCTTCGCTGATTTCACCGTTCAGCTTTGCCGAGAGAAAAACGAGCAGGGGCCGCATCTGCTTTCCTTTTCTGCGGAAGATGTAATTAAGTATTATTTTCAGCAAGGGAATCTCACTCTGCATGGTCCTGCCGAAATAGGACTCAAACTGAGCCATCTCCTTTTTAACGGGCTTTTTAATATCTGCCAGGTCAGACATTTTCAGGAAAGATCCTTGAACATTTTATTCTGAAATATAAGGATAGCAAACACTCCGCATGTAATCGCCGAATCGGCTATATTAAACACCGGCCTGAAGAAGATAAATGATTCGCCGGGACGGAAAGGAGACCAGTCTGGCCAGGTGGTATTTATTACCGGGAAATAGAACATGTCCACCACTCTTCCATGAAGGAAAGAGGAGTAACCGCCTTCCGGAGGTAAAAATGTGGCTGGCTGATAATAACTCTCGCTGAAGATCATACCGTAGAATGCACTGTCGATGATATTTCCTATTGCGCCGGCCATTATGGCACTTACGGCGAGGATCAAACCAGTGTTGGCTTTCTTCGCGATAAGGCGGACGAGAAACCAGCCTATACCTGCTATTGCAATGATCCTGAAAATGCTGAGGATAAACTTGCCGGGTCTTCCTCCCATTTCCATTCCGAATGCCATTCCGTTGTTCTCAACAAAATGAAGCATTCCCCAGCTTCCGAACAAAGGGATCTCGTCCCCAAGTGCCATGGTGGTCTTTACCCAGATCTTCAGCACCTGGTCGGCCACCAGTATAATGATTATAAGCAATAACGCCTTTTTTCCGGTTGACATATAACCTGTTTGTTATTAAGGCGGGCAAAATAACAAAAATTTGTGATTAATAACGAGGAAGTGAGATTTATGGATTTAATCTTATGAATAGAGCCCTTTCCTTATCTGGCGTCAGCATTCCACGTTATTATAATTTCCGTCCCAGCAATACCAGTCTTCATTCCCGAACCAAACCGGTGATTTAACCCTTCCATTCTTGCCCGAAGTACTCCATTCAACCTCGACGGAAACAAACTGCTGCAGAGTAAAATTATAATAGTTGATCTCGTAATAGGCATTTAGTGTATTGCTCGTGAGACCGTATTCAATGTAGCTGTTTTTAAATGGATCAGTCTCACGGTTGTCGTTGAGTGTACGGATATATGTATATTTCACCGATCCCATTAAAGCTCCGCTCTTTGTCCAGTCAATCTGCAGTACAGGTTCCTGATACTGTGCGCTGTGGTTTACTATCCACTGTCCGCCGGTACCGTCAATCTTTGAAGTTCCGCTAAACCATAGAAACTCGGGGAAAGGATTCGTACCCTCTTTTGAGATATACATCTCCCAGACGACATTGTTGGTCTGTATATGACCGGTCAGCCTTGCTTTATAGGTCATGCTTATCTGGTTCAATGTAATAGTTACGTCATAACTCCATTGCCATTTCCCCTTTTCGAGATATACGGGGGTTTTTGTGATGGCTGTCTGGTAGGCTGTGACCGGAACGGCAAGTGTTGCTACAAGAACACCTTTCCATATCATAGCGACACCTGCGGCAAAAAGCCAGGTGCTGTTCTCTGACCCTTTGAATTCAGGAACAGGAATATCAGATTTTCCCGACGTTTCAAAATTACTGAAATCGATTGCCATCGATTCAACAGGGGGCAACACAGGGGGATCTCCTTTATCTTTCTTGCAGCTGGTAAACATACCTGCAGGAATGAAAATCAATAACATAAAAACAACTAACTTTTTCATACGTTTATTTTTTTATTTTTAATGGCCGTATAGCTTGTCCCGCAAAGCGGGAGAACAGCATTAAAAAAATAATCATTCTTGTTTGTGTAAAAAATGATTTTTTTTATGCTTGTTTCATGGCATAATTTTTAACGAATCATACTCCGATAACGTCAAAGTTAAACCAATATTATTAAAAATTATAACTTAAATTTGAATATCATCCGGCCTGGATTTCATTTTAATGAACAAAACCGTTTAATCTGTGTTTAACTAAAAACCTTCTGATCATGAAAAACAAAAAATTATTAATTACACTGATTCTGGGTTCTGCATTAGCTTCATTTACGTTTAATTATTGTGCTGATGCCCCGGGTAAACCAAAAAACACAGCTATGGAAACATTTGACATTCATGAATTTCCGGCATTACCATATGCCTACGATGCACTTGAGCCGTACATTGATGCAAGAACAATGGAGATCCATTATGACAGGCATCACAGGGCCTATTTCAACAACTTCATTGCCGCCATCAAGGGAACGGAAATGGAGAAAAGTACCATTTATGAAATTTTTGCGGGCATCTCAAAAGCGAGTGATGCTGTAAGGAACAATGGCGGAGGGTTCTACAACCATGTCATTTTCTGGAAAAATCTTGGCACCGGATCATCAGGCCCCTCTCAGGAACTGACGGAAGCCATAAATAAAGAATTTGGTTCTTTTGAGAATTTTAAGGAGCAGTTCAGCAATGCAGCCAAAACACGTTTCGGAAGCGGCTGGGCCTGGCTTGTCCTTACTGCTGAAGGTAAGCTGGCTATCGGCAGTACTCCAAACCAGGATAATCCGTTAATGGATGTGTCGCCTTTTAAGGGAATTCCGCTGTTAACGATAGATGTCTGGGAACATGCATATTATCTCAAGTACCAGAACAGGAGACCCGATTATGTGGAGGCTTTCTGGAGTGTTGTAAACTGGGACGAGGTAAGCAGGAGATATACCCAGGCGTTGGGTCAGGTATAAAGAAACCTCTTGATCTTCGCTGTGGCAGTCTTCTGAAAAGGAACAGGCTGGAGTTTCACAGAATGTATCCTGCTGAACTTATTAACATGTGAATTAACATAATCCCTCAGTTCAAGAAGCAGACTATCTGTTTTATCCTCCAGTATCTCCTGTATCTCACTCTTCTTCTCGTCTATCTTATCCTGCATTTCCTGTTTCAGAATGTTATATTTCTTTTCCAGTTCCTCCATGTTGAGATGCACAAGAGCAACCAGCCTGCCTTTCTGTTGAACGACAAGTGACTCGGCCACAAAGCGGAAGTTGTTGATAACTGATTCAATCTCTTCGGGGTAAATATTTTCTCCGCTGGCTCCCACAATCATATTCTTGAGCCTTCCCTTGATAAAAAGGTTGCCGTTACTGTCAAAGAAGCCAAGATCACCTGTCCTGAACCAACCGTCAGCGGTTAGTACTTCGGCTGTCATTTCCGGATCTTTGTAATAACCTTTCATGACATTTGCACCTCTTGCCCATATTTCCCCTTCTCCTGTTCCGGGATTTGGGTCATTTATCTTTAATTCAATATCCTCGATGGCCGGTCCTGTTGATTCATAAACAGATTTTTTCGGATTGGCGCCTGCCAGCAGGGGAGCAGTTTCTGTCAGACCGTAGCCTATTGCGTATGGAAATTTTGCTTCAATCAGGAATTTCTCCACCGTACGGTTAAGTTTAGCACCCCCGATACCGAAAAATTTCAGGTTCCCGCCAAATGTCTTAAAAAGCTTCTTTCCGGCCACACCATTGAGTTTTTTTCTTATAACCGGAATTTTATAAAGCAGCCTGAGTATCAGTTTGTCATTGAAAGTGGGAACTATTTTGTTGTAGTATATCTTCTCGATTATCAGGGGAACAGTAAGCATCACACTGGGCTTTATTTCTGCCAGTGCCGGTAAAAGTACACCCGGGGTGGGGGGCTTTCTCAGGTAATAAACGCATGATCCGCAAAGCATTGGCAAAATTAGTCCCAGAGTATTCTCATAAGTATGCGACAGGGGAAGCACCGAAAGAAACCGGTCATTCTCATCCAGGGGCTGGATTTTTTTGCCTTTTAATGCGTTAAAACAGATATTTTTATGAGTAAGCATCACACCTTTGGAACGACCGGTTGTACCGGATGTGTAAATTATTGATGCCAGATCCTCTTCTCCCGGATTGTAGCTGCCCGTGGGCACCGCTAAAGGATCGTATTTAAGGTTTGAGCCATCCGATGAATATTGAATGGAAAAATCCTCCATAAAAATGATTGCAGAGAGGGTTTCGGATTTGTAATCCTCAATCTTTGGAAGCAGGTTCCTTGATATGATAATAACCTTTGCTTCGGAATGAGACAATACGTTGGCTGCCTCGGTATTGGAAAAATCAGGCAGTATCGGAACAGCAACCGCACCCATAAATGTAACGGCATAATATGAAATACCCCAGTTTGGCATATTGTTACCCAGTATTGCCACCCGGTCACCGGGCCTGATCCCGGTCTTTTCGAGATGAGCAATCATGGCCGTAACGGCAATGCTTACCGATTCATAACTCATGGGTTTCTCGCCGGCAAATGCCAAGGCATCACTCTTCCCAAACCTTCTTACTGTTTCCGTGAACAGAGCCGGAAACGTAAGTTTAGTATCATTCTCTTTCATATGTGCCGCCTGTTTAATTAAGTCGTGCAAATGTAGGCAAAATTTGATTATCTTTCTGACAATATGCTTTTTATTATATCAGTATCTCCTCTGAAACCGGTTTGTAAGCTGTTTTTTAACATCGATTGCTTAACTTTACGATGAATTTTAAATAAGGAATATGAGTCCGAAAATCAGAATAACCAGGGAATTTACATTTGAAATGGCCCATGTGCTCTGGAATTACGATGGACCCTGCAGGAATCTCCACGGACATTCATACAGACTGTATGTGACCCTGGAGGGAAGACCTGTCGATGATCCTGATAATCCTAAGAATGGTATGGTGATCGACTTCAGTGATCTGGAAAGCATCGTAAACAGTGAAATTATCGATGTTTTCGATCATTCTGTCGTGGCAGGGACATATATGAATGCGGAGAAGATCCGATTACTCGGGCAAATGTTCAGTAATATAGTACCTGTCGGGTACCAGCCCACCTGTGAAAACCTTGTTGCTGATTTTGCCGCCCGTCTGATTAACAGGCTGCCACCGGAGGCAGGACTACATTCTGTTAAACTTTACGAAACGGCTAATTCTTACGCTGAATGGCATGCTTCGGATAATGAATAAAAACTATGCCTCAAAACAATCCCAAAAAACTGTTTCTCCTTGATGCGTATGCGCTTATATTCAGATCGTACTATGCATTTATAAAGAACCCGCGGATTACTTCCGGAGGGCTGAATACTTCTGCTGTCTTTGGATTTCTTCTTACTCTCGAAGAGGTACTGCAAAAGCAAAAGCCATCACATATAGCCATAGTCTTTGATCCGCCCGGGCCTACTTTCCGGCATGAAATGTACCCGGAATACAAGGCTCACCGCGATGAAACACCCGAGGACATTAAAAAGGCAGTTCCCTATATTAAGAGGCTGGCTGAGGCCTACAGGATACCTGTGATTGAATATCCGGGATATGAAGCTGATGATGTTATAGGAACTCTGGCCAGTGAAGCTTCGAAACAAGGATTTGAGACCTATATGATGACTCCCGACAAGGATTTTGCACAGCTCGTAAGCGAAACAGTCTTTATGTTCAAGCCTTCAAGAAGTGGAAGTGAGGCTGCCGTATGGGGTGTCGATGAGATAAGAAAAGAGTTCATGGTCGAAAAGCCCGAGCAGGTAATTGATATACTGGCTCTTATGGGCGATTCGGCGGATAATATCCCGGGAGCACCCGGTGTGGGTCCAAAAACAGCCATGAAGCTTATTTCGGAATTCGGCAGCACGGAAGAGCTATTCAGGAATACTTTCAGATTGAAGGGAAAACTTAAAGAGATAATAGAACAGAACAGAGAACAGATTGAACTTTCGAAAAAACTTGCCAGGATAGAACTGAATGTGCCGGTTGAATTTAAGGAGAGTGAGCTGACCGCCGAAAAACCGGACACAGAAAAGCTAAAAAAATTGTTTGAGGAACTGGAGTTCAGGACCATCGCATCAAAAATACTGGCAGAGGCAGTAACTGTAATAAAACCGGATGAACAAATGCTGATATTTGACAAACCTGCCGGGTCGGTTCAGGGAACACTTTTCGGAGCAGTTGACGAGAATCGCACATCTACGAAGAGGAAGATAGAAGATGTTGAGCATCAATACATTCTGATTGATAATCAATCGGAACTCAAGGCTCTCGCCGATAAGCTCCTCTCTCTGAAAGAGGTTTGTTTCGACACTGAAACAACAAGCCTTAACCCCCTGGAATCAGAACTTGTTGCAATAGCATTTTCATGGGAGAAGGGGACCGGATACCTTGTTTATTTTCCTGATTCGCGCAGTGAGACTGAAAGATATCTGGAGATTCTTAAACCATTCTTCCTGAATCCCGGGATAACCAAAACTGGTCAGAACCTGAAATTTGACATTCAGGTACTGGCTAATTACGGGATCGGGGTCAAAGGCCCTCTTTTTGATACAATGATAGCCCACTACCTGCTTGAGCCCGATATGCGGCATAATATGAACATGCTTGCCGAAACTTACCTTGCATACACTCCTGTACCTATAGAATCGCTGATCGGGGAGAAAGGGATAAACCAGAAGAACATGCGGGCTGTCCCTGTTGAAGTTCTTAAAGAGTATGCTGTTGAAGATGCTGATGTAACCCTTCGGCTGAAAGAGATATTTGAACCACGCCTGAGGAAGGAGGGACTCCGGGACCTCTCCGCTGAAATTGAGATGCCGCTGATAAGAGTGCTGGCAACCATGGAAAGAAACGGGGTCAGACTGAACCATGAAGATCTGAAACTCATCGCCGGGGATCTGAGAAGTGATATTTTGTCGCTTGAAAATGAGATATATAAGCTGGCAGGCACGGAATTCAATATTTCTTCACCGAAACAACTTGGAGATATTCTGTTCCTGAGGCTTAAGCTGGATGACCGGGCAAGGCTGACCAAAACAAAGCAGTTCGTTACAAACGAGGAGATCTTACAAAGGCTTACCGGAAAGCATCCGGTAATAAACAAGGTTCTTGAATACAGGGGACTCAAAAAGCTTCTCTCGACCTACGTCGAAGCACTGCCAAAGCTTGTCAGCAAGAGAACCGGAAGGATCCATACCTCATTTAACCAGGCTGTCGCAGCTACTGGCAGGCTCAGTTCAAATAACCCGAATCTGCAGAATATACCTGTCAGGGATGAGCGGGGCAGAGAGATAAGAAAAGCTTTTATCCCCGGGGACGGATACATCTTCCTGTCGGCTGACTACTCACAGATAGAACTGAGACTGATAGCCCATCTGAGCAGGGACAGCAGCATGATCGCCGACTTTCTTTCGGGTAACGATATTCATGCAGCAACAGCTTCCAAGATATTCGGCGTGGATATAGCTGAGGTTACAAGGGAAATGCGAAGCAGGGCAAAAACGGCAAATTTCGGGATCATTTACGGTATTTCATCATACGGCCTTTCCGAGAGGCTTACAATCGGACGTAAAGAAGCAAAAGAGCTTATTGATGGCTATTTTAACTCCTATCCGGGTGTAAAGCAGTATATGGACGAGAGTATAAGAAAAGCAAGGGAAAAGGGATTTGTCACCACAATGTTTGGAAGACGCAGGTATATACGCGACATTAATTCCCGGAATCAGGTTGTAAGGGGAAATGCGGAACGCAATGCCATAAATGCACCTATTCAGGGAAGTGCTGCAGATATAATAAAAATTGCAATGGTGAAAATCCATGAAAGGCTGATGAAAGAAAATTTCACAGCCAGAATGATACTTCAGGTGCATGATGAACTTATATTTGAGGTTACTGAAAAAGAACTTGAAAGACTAAGGGAAATGGTGATTGAAGAAATGAGCGGGGCGGCCCATCTGGATGTCCCTCTCAAAGTTGACTGGGGTACCGGGAAAAACTGGCTCGAAGCACATTAATGAGTTCCCTGAGGGTGGCTTATTATAAGTGGTTACTGACAGATCTGACACTATAGGATAAGGAAACATGGATATTGAAGTTTTATTCTTCGGGGTGCTTGCAGATGTTACAGGAACAGGCAGGAAACATTACAATTATGTTACTTCATTCGGCGATCTGAAACACAGGATTGAGGATGAGTTTCCGGAAATTGTTCATTACTCTTTCCGCATAGCCGTCAATAACGAAATTGTTAACGAAGAACCAGTGCTGAGAGGGGGTGATGAAGTGGCATATCTGCCTCCCTTCGCAGGTGGGTGATTTTCATGTAATGAAGCATAATACCTATATATGAAATCTTGTTTAACCCAAGGTCCTGTGAGGATTAGCGATATTTCGAATCTTCTTGCGAAGGGGGCCGGTTATGTAGATCGGGGAGGGCATTCGTTGTTTATAGGACAGGTCAGGGCTGATGTGTCTGACAATAAGCGTATTACAGCTATAGAATACTCGGTTTACGAGGATTTAGCCTCAGCTGAAATTGAAAAAATTAAAACAAGGTTATTTTCTGAGTTCACCGATATTAAAAACATTGAGATAATACATTCTGCAGGGATTGTGAAAGCAGGAGAGATCGCTATGGCAGTAATGGTATCTGCAGGTCATCGTCAACAGGCACAGCAGGCATGTAGTATGGTTGTTGAGCTCATCAAGGAGAGATTTCCGGCCTGGAAAAAGGAGATATTTGAGGATGGAAGTTTCAGATGGAAAAGCGCAGAATAATTTATCAGATCATCATCTGATCCGGAACGTTAAGATCAGCCGATAAACCATTGGACGACATGCTCTGTTCCAGGCTGAAAAGAAAAGGAGAGGATTTACCCTGAAGTATTGAATTATATACAGTGGGATTTTTAAGAACTTCGATGGCCCTTAGCACCTGGGGATCTTTTTTTACCGACCATGCAATAGCTCCCTCCTCATAGAAATAGCGGCTTATTATTTCATCTTCGAGCAGCTCGGTTATTTCATCCCTGAAGATCCGGAGGTCATGATCGAGACTGTGTGAGATCTGGGTCTCGAGCTGTGAAAACAGATCTTTATGGATGTCGTAATATTTCTCACGTTTGGCAGTGTTGATAAGCTCTTTAAGGGAAGTCTCGGTAAGGGTCTCATACTTAAAGGAGCGTTTGATCAGAAAATCTCTGAAGTCGGAATAATCTCCGTCTGAGAAGCTGAAGTCGTCGGGTGATTTCAGATACGGTTTTGACCAGTAGTAGTGTGTTGCAAAATCAAAAATAAGATTTCTCAAAAAAAGTTCCGAAGCGACCTGGCTGAGTGGTTCCGGAACAATCTCAACATCGGGCGTGATTCCGCCACCATCTTTTACCAGGCGTCCGTTTTTTGTTCTGAATTCAGATATCAGCGAATCGGGTATAATGCCCACACTGCCGTCTTCGTTCGGATTAGAAAAATCGAGTGCCTGAATGCATCGGCCGCTCGGTATATAATATTTTGCAGTCGTCACCTTCAGCTGTGTGTTATAGCTCAGTGGGCGGGTAATCTGTACAAGCCCCTTTCCGTATGATCTTTGACCGACGATTATTCCCCTGTCAAGATCCTGAATGGCTCCGGCAACAATTTCTGCTGCGGAGGCAGATGCCCGGTTTATTATGACAGCGAGTGAAATCTTTTCATCGACGGGAGCCTTATTTGTACGGAACTCCTCATCAAACTGGCTTACTTTACCCTTAGTGGAGACAACCTCATTACCGGGGGAGACAAAAAGATTAACGATCTCAACTGCTTCGGTAAGAAGACCTCCCGGGTTTCCTCTCAGATCGAGAACAATTTGTCTCGGCCGGGCAGATTTAAGATCAACAAGGGCATTCCTGACATCGTCAACACAATTCTGGGTGAAGTTTGTGAACCGTATATAACCGGTTGATTCATCTATCATTCCATAGTACGGAACCGGAGGGATGCCTATACGTTCCCTCTTTACCGTAAAGTCAATCTCCTTTTCGTTACGTTCAACGGTTATGGTAATGCTGGTGCCGGGATTACCTTTTAACTTTTCGCTTACTTCGCTGGTAGTCATACCCTTCAGCGAAACGCCATTTACTTTCTTTATCAGATCACCTGCCTTTATCCCTGCAACATCAGCAGGAAATCCTTTATAAACAACTGATATTACAGTATAATCGCCTCCTCCTCTCACAAGTGATCCTATGCCTCCATACTTCCCCGTGGTCATGAAACTGAAATCATCGGCTTCCGATTCTGAGTAATATACAGTATATGGATCAAGGCTTCTGAGCATATTGTCAATGCCTGTTTTTATGATCCTTTCAGGATCGATTTCATCTACGTAGAAGGTATTGAGTTCCCTGAAAAGGGAAAAGAATATGTCAAGATTCCTGGCTATTTTGAAATCCCGCGATTCCTGCCTGAAGAAGAATGAGAAGCTGACACCGGCAACAATAAAAACGGAGAGTATTATTGTTAATCTGTACCTGCTGATCTTTTTCATTTTATGGTGATTTTCTTAATGAACGGCGAAAATAATAAGAAATTTCGGTAAGCGACCTGGCAAAGAAATATTTAAAGTAACTTTAACATTTAACTGACAGCTCCCTGACACGGACGATGAGCCGGTCCCTCATATCAATAACCGATCTTTCAATCTCGCTGTAATCCGGAACTTCATTTCTTCTGAATATGATCAGTAAGGCAATCTGAATATTTTCACGTTCAAGGAATTCATAAAGGGGCTGTTTGTGTTTCCTGTAAGCCTCCCTTATCCTTCTTTTGATAAGGTTCCTTTTGACTGCGAGTCTGAATGTGTTTTTTGTGACACTGAAAGCAACCTGTACCGGGAAACCGGAATTAAGAGCACACTCAGACCAGAGAACTTTAAAGGTGCCGGTATAAAAAGAGTTCCCCTTGTCAATAAGTCCGGAAATTATTTTCCTGCTGCAGAGTCTCTCACTTTTATGGAAGGTATTTCTGGCCCTGATTGTACGTCCTGATACTTTTTCATTATCAGACTCCGGGAGTGGATCTTTTATCTGCAATTCCTGTTGTGCTCTTTGAGATATTCATCCAGTGCCATTGTCATCGAAGGCGAGCCTGGGTTGGGGGCATTAATGTCGAGCCTGAGTCCTTCCTGTTCGACAGCACAGGCAGTTGTGGGCCCGAAAGCCGCAATCTTGATATCGCCCTGTACAAAACCGGGAAAATTCTCCTTGAGTGATTTTATGCCCACAGGACTGTAAAATACAAGAATATCATAATCAAAATCCTTAATACCCCTGAAGTTTGAACTGATTGTCCGGTAAAGGGTCCCTATGGCATATTTTATGCCGTTTCCGTCGAGCAGCTCGGGGATCTCTGCATTGTGAGGCTCGGAGAGCGGAACAAAATAAATATCATCACGGTGCTTTATGATCACATCAATAAGATCCTGAAATTTAGCTTTTCCGTGAAAAATCTTACGTTTCCTGTAAACAATATACTTCTGAAGATAGAATGCGACATTCTCCGTAATGCAGAAATATTTCATTGAGTCAGGAACTGTTATCCTGAGCTCGTTGCAGATCCTGAAAAAATGATCAATGCCTGTTTTACTGGTAAAAATTACAGCTGAGAAATCAAGAATATTGATTTTCTGTTGCCTGAAATCCTTGCATGATACACCCTCAATCTGAATAAAAGGTTTGAAATCTATTCTGAGATTGTACTTCTTTGCCAGCTCATAGTATGGGGACTTCGGATTCGGTGGTTCTGGCTGCGATACTAAGATCTTTCTGATTTTCAACTCCTTGCCGTTTAAGTTTTACTTCACAAGTAACACTCGCCACTTATACTGGGCCTGTAAGATATCTCAATGAAATCAAAACAGGCAAGATTTCCAGGGCACAAAGATACAAAATCAAATAGAAAACTGAAATATCCTGTTTCAGAAAAATCAGCAGAAGCCTTGTGACCCTGAAAAGATAAATAATTGCAAGGAAAATTACTCCTGTCATGAAATAAACGGGAGGAGGTAAAAACACCGTATAAACGATAAGCACAACAAGGATGAAAAGAATATAGGAGCTGAAGCGGTACGACCTGTATACGTTCAGAATATACTCATTGAAAAGGTCTCTTCTTCCGCTCAGGCTACCTGTGATGGCACAGACGAGATGTCGCATTGTTACAGAGATTATGACCGCCCCGAAGCAGATGAACCAGAAGAGGATTTCGGGTATCCCTTTTGGCACAAAATCATACCAGGCTGCGGCGCAAAACAGAAAAAGGCTTATTATCAGGAATGATATCAGATTCAGTATTGTTGACTGCCAGTTGAATAAAAGGTTCATATCACGTGATCCGGGATCATTAATTCCCCGGAAATAGAAAAACCTGGTAAGTTCGGGCCTCATGCTCTTTGAGGTACTCTTGAGAAGTGAATAAAGGTAGGCGCATACAAGTACGATTCCTATGATCCAGTCGTAATGGACCTGCCTTGCCGGTAATTCCCCGCCTTCTTTCAGGTCCCTGATAAGGGCAGAGAGTGTTGTGTTATACAACTCGTTGTTTTTTTCAATGAATTTACCGGGGAATCCCTCGTTTACACCGAAATCATCCTTAAGAATGAATGAGCCGGAATTATAGAAGGTCACACCGGCAAAGCTTCCTTTAGGGCATACTGAGGTTGTATCGGGATCCTTTGATCTTATTGCAACAGCCTGCCGTGTGGCCGCGGGAGGAGTAGAATTAAAGGAGGATGCATCTTTTTTCTGATCCAGCCGGAGGAATACAGAGTCATTAATGAGTTTCAGATTATCAACCCTGATAACTATTTTTGGTCTTACACTATCCTGGACATTACTGCCTTGAACGATCATCTCCGGAGGTGATAAAAAGGCAAAAATAGTGATAAATGAATGAAAAAACCCCGATCCGACGGTATTGGAGGTTTAAAAGTATTCACTACATGTTCCTGAGATTTCTGCAAGTACGTTATTGGCCAGCCTGCTGGCTCCGATACGAAAGAGGTTATTGCCAAGCCACTCTTCTCCGAGGCAGTATTTTACTATGTGCAGGTAAGTAACTGCATCGGAGGGTTCCACTATGCCCCCGGCTGCTTTAAAACCTACTTTAATACCCGTCTCCGAGTAGAAATCCGAAATAGCCCTGCACATTACAAAGGCTGTCTCAGGAGTAGCCGAAACAGGTGTTTTGCCTGTGGATGTTTTAATGAAATCTGCTCCTGCATCCATCGCTATCATCGATGCTTTGAAAATATTTTCATAATTGCCGAGCAGACCCGATTCAACTATCACTTTTAAGGTTTTATCACCTGTAGCCTCTCTGATTTCCCTGATCTCGTCTGCCATAACTGCAAAATCATTCCCCAGAAATGCTCCTACGGAGATCACAATATCCACCTCATCAGCTCCGGCCTCAATTGCCATTTTACATTCTGCAAGCTTAATACTCCTGAATGTTTGCGATGAAGGAAATCCACCAGCCACCGAGGCTGTCTTTACATTCCTTGCTGTCAGTTTCTCTTTCACTACCGACACAAAATTAGGATAAACGCAAATAGCAGCTACATTTGGAATATGTGTAAACCTTCCTGAAAAACTATTAACTTTTCCGGTAATATGCAAAATGTGGCTCTTATGGTCGGTGGTGTTGAGCGTGGTCAGATCGATTGAGTTTAAAACTTTCATTAACAGATGTTTATCAGAATTGACCGGAATCGAGGAAGCGATCTTCTTTAACTCCTTCCTTATCTCGTTTTCTGAAGGGCACTGCTTAATAAGTTTCTGGTAAAGCTTTGTCATGTAAAGGCATATTTTAATTAACAGACACCAATTCCTTTTAGAAAAAGAACGGGTTCAATATAATGCTTTTTCTTTTCATACACGAAAAGATTCGTTTGAGTTCAGACAAATTTAAACATTCAGGGAAATCAATTACAAAATGACCTACAACCGATCATTCATTTCGTTTATTTTGCAGAATTATTTTCAAAACATAAGGGGCAGATGAAGATGAAAAAAGCAATGATCTTTTATAAATCGAGAACAGGAATCACAAGGCAACTGGCCACAAATATTCAAAAGCACCTTGGGGAGCAGGGCGTTCTGGCGGGAGTTAAGAGCATAGAAGAGTATGTGGAGTCAGATATCGAAGGAATTGATTTTCTTTTTCTTGGATGCTGGACAGGCGGTCTGATGGTGGTATTTCAGGGGCCCGAAAGAACCTGGGTGGAGTTTGCCGGGAGACTTCCCCGCCTCGACGGAACCCGTACTTACCTGTTCACAACCTACAAGCTGCTTACGGGCAGTATGTTCAAAAACATGCAGAAGCACCTGAAATTCAGTAATGCGATCGGCCAGCTACAGGTAATAAAGTCCAGAAATGGGAATCTTACAGAAGAGGGCAGAGAATTATTGAATGAAATAGCGGCTGATCAGGAATCCTGATATCATTACCGCAGTCGTGTCGATACTTATCATCATGAAATCAGGCTGCTGCAATGCGCCAGATTATTCCGGCCAATGAAGCAATGAAACCCAGGGTTGCAAGCCTGTGGAGCCACAGGGAAAGGATAAGGTATCTCTCAAGACTCAGGAATAGGCCTGTAAAAGTCAGAATGAGAAGGGAAATGGCTCCACCGGTTATCAGAGCGGTGAGGCCTGAAGCCGGATCAATGTATTTGAAAAGCTGTAACAGAATAATTATAATGTAACCAGTAAGCACTACTGTTGCCACTATGTGGGCTGTAAAGAGCCCTGCCAGGTAAGGCCTGCCTGTAGTGTGAAGTACTCTGCCGCATGCCAGTATTAAAAGCATGAGGCCTGCACTTATCCCGGTTTTGAGAGCAATGCCTGCCAGTATCATAGGTAAATTTTTTAAGTGCAAATATAGGGAAAAGAATATTCCGTTACAGGGATACACAAAACAATGAGAGATTTTGGACATCCCTGACCTGCCAGGAGTCAATACATTTTGTCCAGTACATCCAGAACAACATCGTGAACATTCTTCCGGTTGTCGACGGAAGCGGTTATCCCGTACATTGCCGCTCCCATACCGTGTCTGCCCTTATCTTTGCCTTCGGTCAGGCCCGCTGCAGCAGATGAGATTTTCCGGAACCATTTTTCGGGAAGCACTCTTGACATCTCTCTGACGAAGGAAACCAGAAAATGTGTTGAGGCACCTGAGATCCTTTTCTTTTTCACCTTAGTAACAGCCTGCCGCAGAGCGGCAAGTAGTTCTTCCGTCTGGCTTGTATTATGTTTTGCCACTGTTACGTGAAGAGCATTCGGGAACTGTATCCTGTCGAGGAACCATCCCTGTTTCGAAAGTGCATCTCCTATTTCAAAAATATCGGAATCGGAAGATGTAAATGCGAAGATGGTCAGATCGGGATTACTTATAACACTGAGACCCGGAATGCTATTTATTCCTGACTGAAGCTCCCCTGATGCCTCCATTGCCTCTCTGGTCATTTGAACATAACCGGGCCGGCCGAGATGCATAAACAGGGCCCAGGCCGCAGCTACAGGACCTCCCCCTCTTGTTCCCAGCATCGAAGGTGAACCGTAGAGTCCACCCGACCAGTCGGTGTGTACAAAAAACTGGTGTTTTCGCAACGACCTGTCGGCGTAAATTATGACGGAGGCTCCCTTCGGTGAATAGCCATATTTATGTATATCTGCCGATACTGAGGTAACTCCGGGCACCCGGAAGTCAAATAAAGGCACAGTGTACCCGGCTTCTTCAGCAAAGGGAATCAGCATCCCTCCCATACATGCATCAACATGAAAAAGAATTTCACGGTCAATCGCAAGTTTTGCTATTTCTACAATGGGATCAATAACCCCGTGGGGAAAACAGGGAGCCGAGCCTGCCAACATTATGGTTTCCGGCGAGAGAGCCATTCTCATGGAATCGACATCAGCCCTCTTATCCGACCCGACAGGTGTCAGAACAACCTTTACCCCCAGGTAATGTGCTGCTTTATGAAAAGCCGGATGAACCGATGCCGGAACAACTATCTCGGGACTGACAATACCGGGACGATTTGCGCGTGCCCAGTCTCTTGCACTTTTGACAGCCATCAGGATACTTTCAGTACCGCCGGAGGTAAAAGTGCCTGCTGCCTCAGGACCACCGTGGAACAGACTGATCATCATCTGGACTATTTCATTCTCGAATTTTTTCAGTGATGCGAAGAGAGAGGGATTAAGGGCATTCTCTGTCCGGAAAATATTATATGCTTCTTCGGCAACTCCTGCCACCTCATCTCCCGGATAATAGACATAGCCAAACATTCTTCCGCCCCTCCAGGGAGCATCATACGACTTGATCTTATGCATTTCAGGGATCAACAGAGAAGCCTCAACTCCTTTTTCAGGAAAAGATTTTCGGGTTTTTTTCATGCTGGAAAATTTTAATTACCAGGGAACAGCGGATAGGTTAAACAGGCCTCATGCAACCAGCATAGGGTAACTTGTCCTGGTATCTAAATTACACTGAAAAACCACAAAAGTCAATTATCTCTCTATTATTTTTTAATTCCCCCCCCCGCTCCCTGCTCCCCGCTCCCCGCCCCCTGCCCCCTGCTATTCGGGTTTATATGATTGTCAATTCACGCTAAATTGTTTTCTTTGTGATAAACCTTCTAAAAAACTTCTGATGAAACCTCCAGGTATTTTTATACGCAAACACAATAGTATAATAATTAACTACATGGAGGTTCTCACGATAAATCGGGACGACTTGTCCCGACTCAGGCGGGAGGCTATCATACCATTAAAATAAATTATTATATGATGAAAAACAGACTATTTGTAATTACCATTGCTTTTGCACTTGCAATGATCTGCCAGGTTGATTCCCTTGCACAGAGAAAGGATGTAAAAACGCCGGAGGCAGCTGCCCTGAGCAAAACAATTGTCCCGGTCATTGTTGACGGAGAAGCTCAGAAGATCCCCGCATTTGAGAACCAGGATGAGTGGATAAGGCACGATCTGTGGGTTGAAACTGAGTTTGACACTGACGGCGACGGTAAACGTGACAGGGTTCATGTTGCTGTCACCCGACCAAAACAGACTGATACTGAAGGACTCAGACTTCCCGTTGTTTATGAATCGAGTCCTTATTTCGCAGGCACCGGTTCCACCCGCAGAGAATATTTCTGGGATGTGCGACATGAGCTTAACACCACTCCTCCGGCTCGCAATGAGATGCCGGCTATAAATAGGAGAGGTCAGCGCCCCGTAATTTCGAATTCACAGATAAGGAACTGGGTCCCTTACGGATTTATAGTGGTTCATTCATCA